>Ga0105048_10007571_pt1 | contig 17441 bp, 16 predicted proteins | sample MAT05_FD_78382 | JGI IMG/M metagenome (GOLD analysis project Ga0105048, IMG submission 78382) | Freshwater microbial communities from Lake Fryxell liftoff mats and glacier meltwater in Antarctica - MAT-05 | ecosystem: Environmental > Aquatic > Freshwater > Ice > Liftoff microbial mat | place...
CATCATCGCGCGGCCTCACCCGTTGCGCGCACTTCCAGCCCCGCGATCAGCTCGCGCAGCGTTGCCCGCGCGATGAACAATGGCAGACGGCGTTCGTCAATGCAAACGTCCGGGATGGGACAAGTACCTATGCTGCATATTGAAAGCGAACAAAAACCTTATGCTATCGCTACCTATGGACTTAAGTTTCTAGAAAGACAGTTCGACCTTCCGGAAGAATACTTTGAGTAAGATAAAAACGGCCCAATGGGCCGTTTTCCGGTCACTCCCACCATCAGCAGTTCGCGATGAACCGCTGGCCGTACTGGTCGCGATAGTAGCACTGGCCCTGCTTTTGCGCCGGCCCGACGAGGGTCGATGCGGCAACACCAACGGCTGCTCCGACCAGTGCCCCGGTCGTGCGGTTGCCTTTCGATACCGCAGCGCCGAGTGCTGCCCCCCCAAGTCCGCCTGCCACGGCGTTCTGGGTCGGTGTCACGCATGCAGAAAGGGAGAGGGCGACGATCGGAAGTACGAGAAAGAGTTTCTTCATTGGGTGCCTCCTGGCAAGTTGTTGGGACACTTTGCAACTCCCAACTATCCATACGGTTCCCACGCCTTTTGCAGAACGCACAGCGGCGTGCCAGACAGCCCCAGCCTGCGTCGTTACCTGAAGGAAGCGGACGTGCCGTGCGCGCGTTTCCGGAAGTTTGGCTGATCCTTTGCGATTTTGCAAAGCTGGACCGGGAACTGTTTTCGGCGCGGCACGTTATCGTTGGAACGTAACCTGCTCAAAGAGGCAATGATGACTCCCTTTCGTATGATGCTGCTGACCGCTGTTCTGGCCCTGACCGCCTGCGAAACCGTAGAGGGCTTCGGCCGTGACGTTAAAACAACGGGTTCTGCGATCACGAGCGAGGCGCAGCAGGCCCAATAATCTCTGAATTATCAGGAAGGATGACTACCTTGTTAAATAATTTTTGGAAGGTCACAGCGGCCCTCGCTCTGATTGCAACGTTGTCAAACTGTGCCCCTCTCGTGGGTGCAGCTGCAGTGGTCGGTGCGGACAAAGTGGCGGAGCAGGACGGGGATGCCGGGTTGTTCTAGATCGGGCGCAGAATGGTTGGTTACAAGGCAAGGCCGGGTACTTGGCGATGTTGACTTGCGGGGGTAGTTCCACGATTTTAGTAGCCCCTCAACCATCCATCTTCAGCGCCGAAATGAACGCTTCCTGCGGGATCTCCACTTTGCCGAATTGGCGCATCTTCTTCTTGCCGGCCTTTTGCTTGTCCAAAAGCTTGCGCTTGCGGCTAGCGTCACCACCATAGCATTTTGCCGTAACGTCCTTGCGCATCGCCGACAGCGTCTCGCGCGCGATCACCCGCGCACCGATCGCTGCCTGGATCGGGATCTTGAACATATGGCGGGGGATGAGTTCCTTCAGCTTCTCCACCATGGCGCGGCCCCGGGCCTCGGCCCGGTCGCGGTGGACCATCATTGACAGGGCGTCGACCGGCTCGTCATTCACCAGTATCGACATCTTGACCAGAAAATCCTCGCGGTATTCCGAGATCTGGTAATCAAAGCTTGCATATCCCTTGCTGACCGATTTCAGCCGGTCATAGAAATCGAAGACCACCTCGGCGAGCGGCAAGTCGTAGACGACCATGGCGCGGGACCCGGCGTAGGACAGGTCCAGCTGGATGCCGCGACGGTCCTGACACAACTTCAGGATATCACCGAGGTATTCGTCGGGCACCATGATCGTGGCCCGAATGCGCGGCTCGTCGATATGATCGACATAGGTCAGATCAGGCAAGTCTGCGGGGTTGTGCAGGTCACGCACCTCACCATCCTTCATGTGCAGCTTGAAGACGACCGAAGGCGCCGTGGTGATCAGCTCCAGATCATACTCACGCTCCAGCCGGTCGCGGATCACCTCAAGATGCAGAAGGCCGAGGAACCCGCAGCGGAAGCCAAAGCCGAGGGCGGCAGAGGTTTCCATCTCGGACGAAAAGGAGGCGTCGTTCAGCGACAACTTCTCGATGGCATCGCGCTTTGTGTTAAAGGCGGCGGCGTCCACCGAGAAAAGACCGCAGAACACCACGGGCTGCGCGGGCTTGAACCCGGGGAGAGGGGTTTCACAGCCCTTGCGTTCATGGGTGATGGTGTCGCCCACGCGGGTGTCGCGCACCTGCTTGATCGACGCGGTGAAAACGCCGATCTCGCCCGGTCCAAGCTCGTGAATATCCACCATCTGCGGCTTCAGCACGGCGAGCGTGTCAATCCCGTAGACGGCATTGGTCTGCATCATGCGGATGCGGTCGCCCTTCTTCATGACACCGTCCATGATGCGCACCATGACCACGACGCCGAGGTAGGCGTCGTACCAGCTGTCGACGAGCATCGCCTTCAGGGGGGCGTCGCGGTCACCTTTCGGCGCGGGCAGGCGGGTGACGATGGCTTCCAGCACCTCGGGGATGCCGAGGCCGGACTTGGCAGAAATCAGCACGGCGTCGGACGCATCGAGCCCGATCACATCCTCGATCTGCTGACGCACGCGGTCAGGCTCGGCCGCCGGAAGGTCGATCTTGTTCAGAATCGGCACGATCTCGTGCCCCGCGTCCAGCGCCTGATAGACGTTGGCAAGCGTCTGCGCCTCAACCCCCTGGCTTGCATCCACCACCAGAAGCGAGCCTTCCACCGCACGCATGGAGCGGCTGACCTCATAAGCGAAGTCGACATGGCCGGGAGTGTCGATCAGGTTCAGGATATAGGTCTGGCCATCGCGGGCCGGATACTCGATCCTGACCGTGTTGGCCTTGATGGTGATCCCGCGTTCGCGTTCGATGTCCATGCTGTCGAGCAGCTGCGCCTTCATGTCGCGCGCGGCCACCGTCCCGGTCATCTGGATGAGCCGGTCGGCGAGGGTGGATTTGCCGTGATCGATATGCGCCACGATGGAGAAGTTGCGGATGTGCGAAAGCTGGGTCATGCCCGCGCATATAGCGCGTCGGGTGGGGCGCAGGAAGGGGGGAATGGCGGTCGCATGCACAGGGGGCCAGTGCATGTTAACTGCCCGTTAACCGTTGCCGTGTCGACTGCTGCCATGCGCCTGATCCTGCTCATTTTACTCGCTGGCTGTGCCGCCTCCCCTGCCCCGGAATTCATCGGCGCCAAGCGGGTGGAGGTGGAGCGGGGCGGGCGGACCTATGCCGTCTGGCAACGGGCGGAGCGGTTTGAGGTCGTGCGGTCGGGGTATGCCAGGCGCGTGCAGCACCATGACATCCGCGCCACCATGCTGGCGCTGGTGCCCGAGGTCACGGGTTGCAGGCTGGTGGAAAGTTCAATTCAGGGCGACAGCGGCGAGATGCGCGGCCGCCTCACTTGCCCTTCGGCCGCACAATGAAAAGCTGCCAGAACGCATAGACCCCAAGGCCAAGGAAAATCAACCCCCAGCCCGGATTGCCCATCCAGAGCTCAACACCGCCCCAGACCAACGCCGGAAAGGCCGTGACGTAGCGCACCCAGGGTTTGTCAAAGGCGGGATGGAACGGGTCGAGAAGCTTCATGCGGGGTCCTCCTGTGGGGGGAGGATAGGGGATGTGGGGGGTGGGGGGTAGGGGGGATGACCTTATTACCGCTATGGCGCCCCGTGCAGAAACGGCACATAGGCCTTGCGCGGCGCGGCTCTTATTCAATGTGCGTGAGAGGTTTGATCGCCCCATGGGTGAGCGAGGTGGGAGGCGCGTACCGAAATGCGGAGGGCATCGGGAGAGTTATCAAGGTCCGTGTCCTTAAAACGCCAGAAATAGTCCTAATGGGAAAGGCTTCTTGCGAAAGGACGCATTTGCGGACCGGCCTGTAATTTTCGGACGGGCGATCTCGCCTTGATTGGTCAGGCTGTGCAGATGCTGCTTGTTCTTTAGTGTTTGAACTTACTTCACACAGGATGCCGAGGGCAACACCAAGAAGGATGTATCAAATTCCACGATCCATCGCTTGCCCCGTGTTCGCCGCCGAAGTAGCGCCGCGCCGCCAACAGATTGTGTTCCAGATCCGGAGTGCCGATGGCGAAGCTGAAGGCTGTACAAGTACTTTTAAATTACGGGAACGCCGAGAAACAGGCAATGCCCATTTCCGCTCTCGGTTGAAATGTTCCCTCACCTCCCCCTGTTGCTCCGCTTCCCCCCCCGCATGCCCGCCCTGCCCCCGGTGCTCCGTCCGCTCATCTTCACGGCCTCTTCCACCGCCTCCTCCACCACCGACTGGCGGGCCAGGGGGTCGTCGGCAATCGCCAGCTCCACGGCCTCCAGCCGCTTTACCTCGTCGCGCAGACGGGCGGCTTCCTCGAATTCCAGGTTCTCGGCGGCCTTGCGCATGGCCAGGCGCATCGCGTCCAGATGGGCTGCAAGGTTGTTGCCGAGCATCGGCTTGTCGATCCTGGCGGTCACTCGCGCCTGGTCGGTATCGCCCTGATAGATGCCCAGCAGAATATCCTCGACGTTTTTCTTGATCGTCGTCGGGGTGATGCCATGCAGGGTGTTGTAGGCGATCTGCTTGTCACGCCGCCGCGTCGTCTCGCCGATTGCGCGGTCCATGCTGCCGGTAACGCGGTCGGCATACATGATCACCCGGCCATCGGAGTTTCGCGCCGCGCGGCCGATGGTCTGGATGAGGGAGGTTTCAGACCGCAGGAAGCCTTCCTTGTCGGCGTCCAGAATGGCCACGAGTCCGCATTCAGGGATATCCAGCCCTTCGCGCAGCAAGTTGATGCCCACCAGCACGTCAAAGGCGCCAAGCCGCAGGTCACGCAGGATCTCGATCCGCTCGATCGTGTCGATGTCGGAGTGCATATAGCGAATGCGGATGCCCTGTTCGTGGAAGTATTCGGTCAGGTCTTCGGCCATCCGCTTCGTCAGCGTGGTGACGAGAATGCGCAGCCCAAGCGCTGCCACGCGGCGGATCTCGTCCAGAAGGTCGTCAACCTGCATCTCCACAGGGCGGATCTCGATCTGCGGATCCACGAGGCCGGTGGGGCGGATCACCTGTTCGGTGAAGACGCCACCGGTCTGTTCCATCTCCCATGCTGCGGGGGTGGCGGAGACGAAGATGGTCTGCGGGCGCATCGCGTCCCATTCCTCGAACTTCAGCGGTCGGTTGTCCATGCAGGACGGCAGGCGGAAGCCATGCTCAGCCAGCGTGAACTTGCGCCGGAAGTCGCCCTTGTACATCCCGCCGATCTGCGGGACGGACACGTGGGATTCATCGGCAAAGACGATGGCATTGTCGGGGATGAATTCGAAAAGGGTGGGCGGGGGTTCGCCCGGCGCGCGACCCGTGAGGTAGCGGGAGTAGTTTTCGATGCCGCTGCAGACGCCCGTCGCCTCCAGCATCTCCAGATCGAACTGGGTGCGCTGCTCAAGCCGCTGGGCCTCCAGCAGCTTGCCTTCCGAAGTCAGCTGCTTGAGGCGTTGGAAGAGCTCTTCCTTGATGCCCCTTATCGCCTGCGCCATCGTCGGGCGCGGGGTCACATAGTGGCTGTTGGCATAGATGCGGATCTGCTTGAAGCTGTCGGTCTTGGCGCCGGTGAGGGGGTCGAATTCGGTGATCGCCTCCAGCTCTTCGCCGAAAAACGAAAACCTCCATGCGCGATCTTCGAGGTGGGCGGGCCAGACTTCGACACTGTCGCCCCGCACCCGGAAGGAGCCGCGGACGAAGGCCATGTCGTTGCGGCGGTACTGTTGCGCCACCAGCTCGCCCAGGATCTGACGCTGATCGTAGATCTGTCCCACGATAAGGTCTTGTGTCATCGCCGAATAGGTCTCGACCGAGCCGATGCCATAGATGCAGGAGACCGAAGCCACGATGATCACATCGTCGCGCTCCAGCAGTGCCCGGGTGGCCGAATGGCGCATCCGGTCGATCTGCTCGTTGATCTGGGATTCTTTCTCGATATAGGTATCTGACCGCGCGACATACGCTTCGGGCTGGTAGTAGTCGTAATAGCTGACGAAGTATTCGACGGCATTGTCCGGAAAGAACCCCTTGAACTCACCATAAAGCTGGGCGGCAAGGGTCTTGTTTGGCGCGAGGATGATCGCCGGGCGCTGCGTCTGTTCGATCACCTTGGCCATCGTGTAGGTCTTGCCGGTGCCGGTTGCGCCCAGAAGCACCTGATCATGCTCTCCCGCGGTGATCCCGCCGGAAAGTTCGGCAATCGCCGTAGGCTGGTCGCCTGCAGGCTGGAAGGGCGAGGCTAGCACGAAACTCCGCCCGCCTTCGAGCTTCGGGCGGACCAGAACATCGGGCCGCGGGTCGAGGGTGTTTGTGTTGTTGTGCGGCATCGGTGATTCTCCCAAGCTCAACAGATGTGATCTGTTTTTGTTCATCGCAAGGGGATTGGCGGCAAGGCACTGGTCGGCGACAGGAATCCCGCTCGGAACGCGGCCAAATTTGGCCGGGCGACCTGCCCCGTCGGACCTGGCCAAGGCGGAACTGCCGTTATGCTGCGGCTACCTGAAGAGTTTTAGCTGTTCGCGGCAGATTTTCATGCATCTTTTGGTTGCATTTCGCGAACAAAAAGCGCACGTTACGAAGGCAAGCAACATTCCGAAGCTGTCGGTCGGTCGCACCCACACCCCACCCACACCCCCCGTGGCTGACCGACAGCGTTTCGAATTAGCGCTCTTGGCTGAACGTCGGCCCTTGCGCTTTTTCACTGGGTTCGGAATAACCGCTCTCGACCCTGCAGGAGTTTCCCCGATGCGCGCCCGTATCTACCAGCCCGCCCGCACCGCGATGCAGTCCGGTTCGGCCAATTTGCAGTCCTGGGTGCTGGAATTTGCCCCCGCCTCGGCGCGCGAGGTTGATCCGTTGATGGGGTGGACATCGTCTTCCGACACTGAGGCGCAGGTGCGCTTGCGCTTTGTCACCCGCGAGGCGGCAGAGAATTACGCCAAAGCCCAAGGCATTTCGTATGACCTGCAGGAACCAAAGCCCCGCAAGCCGGTGATTCGGCCTCGCGGCTATGGCGAAAACTTTGCGACCGACCGCAAAGGCGCCTGGACGCACTGATGATCACCATTGCCGAAGAAAGCCCGCAAGGGTCTGATCTTGTGCTGTTGATGGCGCGGCATACGGCCGACATGCATGCAGATACGCCGCCTGAAAGCATTCACATGATGGACGCCTCGCAATTGGCGACCCCCGCCATCCGCTTTTTTGTGATGCGAGAGGCGGGCGTTGCGCTGGCCATGGGCGCCTTCAAGCGCATTGATGCGGGGCACGCGGAAATCAAGTCGATGCATGTGCTGGCCGAAGCACGGGGGCGCGGGTTGTCCAAGCGAATGCTGGAGCATTTGGTGGCCGAGGCGCAGGCAGATGGCTTTGCCCGGCTGAGCCTGGAAACCGGGGTGCAGCCGACCTTCGTGGCCGCGCGCGCGCTTTACGCCCGCGCGGGGTTTGAGCAATCGCCCCCGTTCGAGGGGTACTGGGACGATCCGAACTCTGTCTTCATGACAAAGCGGCTTGTGTGACGGCGCGCGCTGCCGCAGAAACACGGTGTGTGATGGTGTCGCAAGACCGGACAGGGCAAGGACTTTGCCAAGCCCAGACTTTGATCTGGAATAGCGACGTAAGGGCAACTGGTTAGGAAAGCGGCAGCATGTTGCGAACCGTTTTCCGCGACGATAACAAGGGAATCATGGTCCCGTAGCTCAACTGGATAGAGCACCTGACTTCTAATCAGGATGTTGGGCGTTCGAGTCGTCCCGGGATCACCAATTCTGTCGGTCGCAGGCGCAAGACCTTTGTCTCCGTACCTTTCGCAGCGCAAGAAAGACCAGCGCCCGAAGATTTCTATAATCGGCGATCACGGATGCTACGCCCTGCGATGGCCAAGTCTCGGCTGCTCCCCCAACCGATTTCGGGATGAGACGACCCTCAGGGATGCCCGAACCCAGGGCGCGCCGCCTCAGACCGGTTTTCGCGCGAAGAGATGCGTCGGGCAATGCTCGCCCGTATCCAGGACCGAAATCATGTTCTGCCAGATGCCGGTGTTCTGATCGACGAAGTCCTGGCCCACCTCCTCCGCTGCCGCGCGGCCGACCTCACCTTGCAGGCGCGCCAGTTCTTCACGGGCGCGCTCACGATACCAGAGGTTGCGCGACAGGGTGCGGCCGTCGATGAAACCGGATGCCGCCATCGCCTCCAGATAGCGCTTGGGGGTGGCCATGCCGAAATCCAGCCCTTCGGCGGCGATATAGGCGGCCATCAGCGGCGAAATCACGTCGGTACTGACCAACCAATCTGAGGCGATGAAGCGCCCCCCCGGTTTCAGCACGCGAAAGACCTCGGCCATCAGGGTGTGCTTGTCGGGGATATGCACGATGGAGTCCTTGGTGAACACCACATCGAACGTCGTCGGCGGACAGGGCAAGGGCCCCGGCGCCACCTTCGCGAGACCGATCTGCGCGCCAAAGCCCCCAGTGGCAACCAAAACACGGGCGCGGACCAGCACCGGGTCCTCGACGTCGATGCCGGTCACATGGCCTGCACCATGCCGGGCCACCAGGGCGATGTCGATCCCCCCTGCCCCGCAGCCGATGTCTAGCACCGCGGCGCCGGTGATGTCTTGTCCTGCAAGGATGCGGGCCACCTCCTCGGGTCCGCCGGGAGAGAGAAACCCCTCCCCCCAGATGGCCTCAAGCATCGCAATCAGGCGTGGCGGATAGTGGTAATCGCTGGTCATGCCGGGCTCCGGTTCCTGGGGGGTCAAGTTCCTGGGGCGTCTAAGTCTTGGGGGGGGGGAGTCAAAGCAGGAAGGCCGGATCGTGATGGACGATGCGGCCCTTGAACACGGTGAGGCAGACACGCGTCTCCGCCACTTCGTAAGGGTCGCAGGCGAAGATATTTCGGTCAAGCACGACAAGATCGGCCGAATACCCCGGACGCAGCGCGCCGGTGAAGCCGGCACGCCAGCAGGCGGCAGCCGCATGGGTGGTGTATCCGGCCACCGCCTCCTCAACCGTGATCGCCTGTTCGGAAAAGAACGGCACGGCGCGGCCACGGTGACGTGGCGGCTCGCGCGTGATGGCAGTGCCGATGATCTCGAACGGGTTAAGCGTGCTGACCGACCAGTCGGAGCTGAGGCAGTAGGAAGCCCCGGCATCAAGCATCGCGCGGAGGGCATAGGTCCATGGCGCGCGGACAGGGCCGATCATTTCCATCGTCGCATCCGGGATCACCGGGTCGTTGCAAGCCCAGAGCGGCTGGAAATTCGCCATGACCCCAAGGTCGCGGAACCGCGTGCGATCGTCCGGATGCACCAGTTGGCAATGCGCGATCTGATGCAGCGAAGGCCAAGCGCCATTGGCGATGCGGGCGGCTTCGAAGCCATCCAGCGCAGCCCGGGTCGCGGCATCACCGATGCAATGAACGTGGATCTGAAAGCGTGCCGCATCCAGCGCTACGAACAATGCAGCGATGTGGTCGGGCGGAAACATCAGCGGCGGAATGCCACCCCCTGCATCGGCATAGGGTGCGAGCGTCGCCGCTGTGCGATTCTCGAACCCTCCGTCGAGAAAGATCTTCGCGGAATGGATGTGGAAATCCTCGCCGCCATGCGCCGCGCGCCAGGCGGTAAGGCGGGCAAGAGCGGCGTCTACCGTTTCATCCGCCTTGACATGCGCTGTGGCTGCGACACGCAGGGTCAGAAGGCCCGCTGCGGCGCCCCAGGCATAAAGCCTTCGGTGCTGGTCCAGCACGGCCGCGTCCAGAACGCCCGTGATGCCATACCGGTTGGCCAGCGCTTGCCCGGCCAGGAGCCCCTTCTGCAGCGTCTCCTCCGACGTCGCGGGCAGCCGGGCTAAAGCCCAGTAGATCGCATCCTCATGCAGCATGCCCGTCGCCCGCCCCGCGGCATCGCGGACAAACCGGCCATTCGGCGGGTCCGGCGTGTCATCGGCAAGGCCTACCCGCACGATGGCGGCAGTGTTCAGGCAAGCATTGTGGAAATTGTCGTCATAGATCAGGCAGGGGCGGTCGGGCACCACCGCATCCAGCACCTCGCGCTGGAGGTTGTGGTCGCCGAAGAACCCGCAGGCCCAGCCCGCGCCCCAGACCATCGGGCCACCCCACCCCGCGGCATGGTCGGCGAGGGCTGCCTGCAGCCCGGTCCGCGTCGTGCAGTTGTAGAGCTGCGCCGTCTCGATCAGGTCGGCGCCGCCGTTGAGCAGGTGAATATGCGCGTCCTGAAACCCCGGCAGCACAAGCCGCCCGCCTGCGTCGATCAGCCGTGCCCCGGGTGCGAGGGTGCGGAGCTGCCCGCGGCCTCCGACAGCGGCGATCCGACCGTCACGAAGCCAGATTGCCTCAGCCCTCGGGTGGGCCGGGTGCATCGTGCGCAGATCGGCATTGATTAAAAGCAGGTCTTCGGTCAACTCTGTCAGTCTTTCAGCAAGGCGAGGTGCGGATGAACATCGAAGGCATGACCTGGCTGAACCCGCCGCCTGCCGCAGTGACCGAGGGTGCGCACCTCAGCGTCACCACCGGCTCGGAAAGCGATTTCTGGCGCACCACCTTCTACGGCTTTGTCCACGACAACGGCCACGCGTTGCTCGCCCCGGCACCCGAGGAGTTCACCGCCGAGGTCTGGTTCGAAGCCGACTATTCCGCGCAATATGATCAGGCCGGCCTGATGATCCACGCCGATGCGACGCACTGGGTCAAGGGTGGGATCGAGTATGTCAACGGCACTCCGCATGTGGCCGTGGTCATCACCAACGGGCAATCGGACTGGTCGCAGATGCCGCTGGCTGCGCTGACCGGGCCGTTCGGTCTGCGGATGACGCGGGCGGGAGATGCGGTCTGGGTCCATTACGCCACAGAGCCCGGCGGTTTGTGGAAGATGGTGCGGCTTGGCCATTTCCCCAAGGGCCTTGCCCTGTCGGCGGGACCGATGGCCTGCAGCCCCTCGCGCAAGGACGGCGGGCTCGTCGTGCGCTTTGCGGGCTTCCACCTTGGGGCCCCCGTCTCGCGCACACCCTACTGACGGCCGATCAGCCAAGGCGCAGCGCCTCAATGCGGGGCCAATCGTCGGCGGGGATCACGCGGGCGGGGTCGTTCACATCGCGCGTCCAGCCGAAGATGCACAGGAACGGGACCGGGCCGACCTTGGTCAGATGGGGGCGATAACTGGGATTCCATACCGGAACATGCGCCGGTTTCACTATGAGCGGGCGGCCCGGGCCAAAGCGCCAGCCGTGCGGGCCGGTCAGGGGCGCATATAGCTCTGGCGCCGTGTGGCAGTGATCGCGGTAAAGGAGATGCGGCGCGATCAGGAACAATCCGAGCTCGAAATCGCATGCAGGCAGCGGCGCGCCGTCCCCCATGATCGACGCAAAGGCATGCCCGTCGGCAAAGGCGTTGCCGATCTGGTCGCGCGGATAGCGGTCATAGGGTGCCCAAGCCAGCAAGCGGCTGGCCGCGGCGAGGGCTGCGGCAAGTGCAGGATGCGTCGGCGCCAAATCGGCAAGGGCAGCGGGCAGATGCGCCGCCACCACCGGATGGGCGCGGGCGTGCAGGGGCGCCACCGGTCCGGCAGACCACCGCGCCATCCCTTGCCGCACCTCGACCGGGCCATCGCCGGGCAGGGTCGCGATGTAGCGATCCGCCTCAACCACCAGATTGGTAATGGCGGCGGGGCCGTCCCGGGCGGGCGGCTCTGTCAAGGGAACGCGGCCCGCAACCAGCAGATGCGCCGGGTCACGGCTGACTCTGGCCGAGGCCGCGCGATAGACCTCAAGCTCGGCGACCGAGAGCGCGCCCGCCTGATAGAGCGCCATCGCCGCGCCATAGCGGATGCGGCCCGACCCGCGCGCGCCGACCGGCGTGTGCAGCAGGCGCCAGGCCTCTTCGGTCCGGTCAGTCATTGCTGCGAAACGCCGTGCGTTCCTCCAGCCGCCTGCGCCGCTCGGCCCGGGTAAGGATCCAGCCCGACAGCGCCACCCCGATCCCCACCGCCACCACCGTGAGCGTGGCCAGCGCGTTGATGTCGGGCGTAACACCCAGTTTTACCTTCGACCAGATCAGCAACGGAAGCGTCGTCGACCCCGGCCCGGTGGTGAAGGAGGTGATGACTACATCGTCAAGGCTGATGGTAAAGGCCAGAAGCCAGCCCGACAGGATCGCGGGGAAGGCTAGAGGCAACGTCACGTCCCATAGCACCTGCCAGGGGCGCGAGCCGAGGTCCATCGCCGCCTCCTCGATCGCGCGGTCGGCCTGCCCGAGGCGCGCCTGCACCACTGTCGTGACGAAGACCATCGAGAAGGTGATATGCGCAAGCGTCACCGTGAGAAAACCCCGCTGCCCGGGCCAGCCGGTCCATTCCGCAAGCAGGATGAACAGCATCAGCGCCGAAATGCCAGTAATCACCTCGGGCATGATCAGCGGTGCGGTGACAAGGCCCGAAAAGAGGAACCGGCCACGGAACCGCGGGAAACGCGACATCGCATAGCCGGCCATCGTGCCCAGAACCGTCGCGACCGTAGCCGAGACGACCGCGATCTTCAGCGACAGCAAAAGTGCGGCCACCACCTGCCGGTTCGACCACAGCGACACATACCACTTGGTCGAAAACCCGCCCCAGACGGTGGCGAGCCGTGAGCTGTTGAAGGAATAGACCATCATCGACAGGATGGGGATGTAGAAGAACGCAAAGCCCAGGATCAGGACCACCGACAGGAAAGTCGAAATCCGCCTCATTTCGCGGCCTCCCGGCCTTCGGCCCGCGCCTGATAGCGGCTGTAAAGCATCGTGGGCAGCACCATCACCACCAGAAGCGCCACCGCCACGGTCGATGCCATCGGCCAGTCGCGGGCAGAGTTGAACTCATCCGCGATCACCCGCCCGATCATCGGGGCCGAGGCATCGCCGACCAGCGTAGGGATCACCAACTCCCCCGCCGCAGGGATGAAGACGAGAAGCCCCCCGGCAATGATCCCCGGCAGCGACTGGGGCAAGGTCACGTCCACGAACACCCGGAACGGACGGCTTCCAAGATCCATCGCCGCCTCGTCCAGGGTCGGGTCCAGTCGTTCGAGGCTGGAGTAAAGCGGTAGAATCATGAAAGGCAGGTAGGTATAGACCATCACCAGTACGACGGCGAAATTCGTATGCATCATCGGCACCGATTTCACCGCCCAATCCAGCGGTACGAGAAAATTCCAGCCTTCGGTCAACAGCTTGTTGAACCAGCTTGATTTGCCCATCAGCCCCATCCAGGCATAGACGCGCAAGAGAAACGAGGTCCAGAATGGCAGGATCACCAGCATGAGCAAAATCAGCCGCCAGCTTTGCGACACGCGCGTCAGTGCCAGCGCCATGGGGTAGCCTATCGCGAGGCAGAAGGCCGTCGCCGCGCCCGCATTCAGCGCCGAGATGGCAAAGGACCGGATATAGAGGTCATCGGTAAAGAGGCGCGCATAACCGCCAACGTTAACCCAAGGATAATCGCCACCAAAACCGAAGGGCGGCGCGGTGGGGGCTTGGGTCGCCACGCTCATCGCGAGGACAATGAGGAAGGGCAGAAGGAACAGCACAACGAGCCAAGCATACGGCATCGCAATGATCAGGTCCGCCCAGCCCTTGCGGTGAAACCAGCGGGAGAGGCGCGCGCGGGCCATGTCAGTCCCGAAGCAGAATGGCAGACGCCGGATCAAAGCTGATCCAGACCTTCTGATACCAATCCGGCCGCCGGTCCCCCGTGCGGCTTGCATTCACCGCATGCACAGACAAGAGTTGGCCTGAGGGCAGGATCACCCGATAGAGGCTGTCCTTGCCGAAATAGGCCAGGTCCTTGACCTCACCTTCCAGCACATTGACGCCTTCTGGGCGCTCGTGGTGGATGACCAGCTTTTCCGGCCGCAAGGCCAGCGTCAGCGCCTCCCCCGTCACCAGCCCCGGGATCGCCACGGCCTCGACCCGGGCGCCGAAGGCCGCAACCTCCACCGTCGCCACAGCGCCCGTCACGCTGGTAACCACTGCATCATATTGGGAAATCGAGCCGAGGAAATTGGCGACGAACCGGCTCCCCGGGTGTTCATACACCTCGCCCGGCGGGCCGACCTGCATCACCTGCCCGCGGTCCATCACGGCGATCCGGTCGGCGAGCGTCATCGCCTCTTCCTGATCATGTGTGACGACGATGAAGGTGACGCCGGTGCGTTCCTGGATGGACATCAGCTCAAACTGCGTGTGTTCCCTGAGCTTCTTGTCCAGCGCGGCCAGGGGCTCGTCCAGCAGCAAGAGCTTCGGCTGCCGGGCAAGCGCCCGGGCCAGCGCCACCCGCTGCCGCTGCCCGCCCGAGATCTGGTGCGGCTTGCGGTGGGCAAAGGGGGTCAGCTGCACCAGCTCCAGCATCTCGCGCACCCGCGCCGCGCGCCCGGCCGCCGTCATCTTTTCGTGCTTGAGCCCGTAACCCACATTCCTTTCCACGCTCATGTGCGGAAACAGGGCATAGCTTTGAAACATCATATGGACCGGGCGCTCCCATGGCGGCACGCCGGTCATGTCCTGCCCATCCAGAAAGATGCGCCCTGCTGTTGGGTCCTCGAACCCCGCCAGCATGCGCAAAAGCGTGGTCTTGCCGCAGCCCGACCCGCCCAAAAGCGCAAAGATCTCGCCTTTGGCGATGGTCAGGCTGACGTCACTGACCGCCTGAACCGTGCCGAACCGTTTCGAGACCCTCTCGATCCGCAGGAAAGGCGGGGCAGCGTCGGGCACGGTCAGCCGCCCGACTTGATTTCAGCCCAGGCCCGGGTGATTTCGCGGTCCTGCTCATCCGATTGCGGGGAAGGGGTGTAAAGCCGCGCCAGCGTCTCGGCATCGGGATAGATCGCCGGGTTATTGGCAATAGCCGGGTCCAGAAGCGCCTTTGCTGCAAGATTGGCCGAGGCGTAGCCGGTGAAGGTTGCACAAGCGGCAGCCACCTCGGGGCGCAGCAAATAGTTGATGAAAAGATGCGCGTTTTCGACATTGTTCGCATCAGTCGGGATGCACCACACATCAAACCAGGCCGGCGCACCCGACTTGGGCACGAAGTAGGCCAGGTTCACATCCAGCCCCGCCTCGGTCGCGCGCGCGGTGGCCACGGCATAGTCGCCGGACCAGCTGTTGACGGCGCAAACCTCGCCCGTCGGCAGGGTTGTGAGGTAGTTCGCATTGTCAAAGGTCGTTATATATTCGCGGATCGGGGCAACGGCCTCGGCCATCTTGGCATATTCCGGTGCGCGGGCGGTGTTTGGGTCCAGACCGAGGTATTTCAGAACCATGAAGCCAAAGTCGGTGGGGCTGTCGAGCAGTGTCAGCCCACAGTCTGCCAGCAGGGCCGCGTTCTCGGGCTTCAGGATCGTGCCCAGATCGTTGAGGTCAGCGTCCGGCAGGCGTTCGCGCACAAGATCGAGGTTGTAGGTAAAACCGACCGAACCCCAGGTGTAGGGCACGCCATGCGAATTGCCCGGATCGAAGCCTTCGAGGACTTTCAGCAATGCGGGGTCCAGATTGCCCCAATTGGTCAGTTTGGAGCGGTCAGGTGCCTGAAAAATACCCGCCTTGACCGCTTTGGGCAGGGCAAGGCCTGACTGCAACACCACGTCATAACCGCTTGATCCGGCAAGCATTTTTGCCTGCATTTCTTCGGCGGAGGCGTAAAGGTCATAGACCACGCCGATGCCGGTCTCGGCTTCGAAATCGGCAATTGTCGTCTCACCCACATAATCGGACCAGTTGTAGACATTCACCGTTCCGGCCTGCGCCCAGGAGGGACGCACATAGGGAACCGCGAGCGCCGTTCCAAGCGTCACGAGGGCCTTGCGGCGGGTCAGCTTCATCTCGGAATTTCCTCATGTTTGGTTTTGTTTACGTTACTGTCATGTTTCCAATTAGCCAGTCATTTCTGCGTTGCGCGCCTGCACCGCAGCCTCCGGCGGTGCGGTCTTCAGCGTCATGACGGGGATCAACTGGCGCAGGCCATCGTGGTGTCGGCGCAGGCCATATTCCAGATCGGACAGATGAAAGCCCTCGAAAGCATCGGATTTCATCGATTCGTTTGACCAGATCGACAGCTGCTGATCCTCGGCCGAGGTGTCGCGGTCAATTCGGTAGGCGAGGAAGCGGGCTACCCGTGACCTGCGGCTTTCATCGGGGTGGCGGTAGACACGCCCTGTCAGCCGCGTAACGCCAGGGCCGAGCGGAAGGTCCTGATAATACTGCACAGCCTCTGGCGTGAAAGCGAAGACAGTGTTGGGAAAGAGGCCGTAATAGGTCCAGGCCTTTTGCAGGTGTGGCGGCAGGTGCGCGGGATTTGGGGCGTGCTTGACATAGTTGCGCACCGACCAGCCGTGCCCCGGCGCATCGCCGAAATGACCGACCGAAACGGACAGCCCGTTCGCCAGATAAAGGTCACGGTAGCTGCGGCCATAAAGCTCCTGCAGCCCCGGATGCGCCAGTGGCACATGATACCCTTCGTTGTCCACATCGCGAACGGATTTCCAGTTCACCGGCAGGTCGGTGCTCCACCCCGGGACCTGCACGGGCAAGACATCACAGAGCCGGTAGGCAGCAAAATCGGCATCAAAGGGGGCGAGCAGGGCCGCTATCGCGGGCTGCGGGCCGGGGGAAAAGCGCAGGAAGATGAAGCCGTGAAAGGTCTGCATCTCCACCGGTTTAAGGCCGAACCGGTCGCGGTCCAGATCGCCAAAGCTGGTGGGTTGCGCGGCGCCGCGCAGTGTGCCGTCGAGGTTGTAGACCCAGCCATGGAAGGGGCAGACGATGGCCCCCTTGCAATGGCCCTTGTCGCCCTCCACTACCCGCGCGCCGCGGTGGCGGCACAGGTTGTGAAACGCCCGCAGCACCCCGTCGCGCCCGCGCATCACTACCGCTCTCTCGCCCATAAGGTCAAAACTCAGCCAGTCGCCCGGGGCGATGACGTCGTTTTCATGTCCCGCAAGCTGCCAGTGGGTCAGGAAAAGCTTCTCTCGCTCCAGCGCGAAAAGGGCTTGCGACTGGTACGTCCAGGCAGGCAGGCCGCTGCGGTCCCAATCCTTCGGAACGGGAACGGAGGTTAGGGGAAAATCGTTCATATCTTACCTTCCATTTCCGCCATAAGCCATTGGTTAAAAGCGTATATCTCGTACTCTTCCGGCATCAGACGCCCACCGCGAAAAGCGGGCGAGACAATGCCGCGCTGGTTCATCTCGGCCGCAGCGGCATCCTGGGACAGCACGGTTTCGCCAAAGGCCGCCACCGCTCGTGGGTCAAATCCCGGCTGCGCCAGCGTTTCGGGCGGGAAATGCCATTCGGCAATCAGCCGGGTGCGCGTCGGCGACATGGGCAGCAGTCGCACCGATCGGACATAATCTACATGCGCCACGACGTAGGCAGAGGGCCAGAGGGTCACGAAG
>Ga0105048_10007572_pt1 | contig 17439 bp, 18 predicted proteins | sample MAT05_FD_78382 | JGI IMG/M metagenome (GOLD analysis project Ga0105048, IMG submission 78382) | Freshwater microbial communities from Lake Fryxell liftoff mats and glacier meltwater in Antarctica - MAT-05 | ecosystem: Environmental > Aquatic > Freshwater > Ice > Liftoff microbial mat | place...
AAGGGGTTTTTCCCGAGGACCCGTTCCATGTGCTTGACGTCGACGGGGTGGGAGAGCTGTTGCTGATCGGTGCGGAACGGGGCCGCAGAACGCGCGGCGACTTGACATTGTCGATCTGCGGAGAGCACGGCGGAAACCCCGAATCAATCGCCTTTTGTCGGCTGGCGGGGTTTGATTACGTCTCGTGCTCGCCCTACCGCGTGCCGTTGGCCCGGTTGGCAGCGGCGCATCTGGCGTTGAACGATCTGACCGTTGGTCGGGAATAATGATTGTATTACACATATTTACGGGATTGTTCTCAGATTCGAAATTAAGTAAATAGGCGCTTTCCCGCTCAGTTTTGTAACAAAAGCGTTGTAATTTTGCCACAACGCTGGACGCCCCCGAAGTCCTTGGTTTAGCAGCGGAGCCTGTTGCCCGTGGTCCGGTTTGACCGGCGCGTGGGTGGCGGTGGAACGGGACCCGGGAAAAACAACATGCGCTTGCTCAAAACTTGGACATTTGCCGCAGTGGCGGCAACCGTCCTGTGTGGAGCGGTCAATGCCGACACCATCCGGAGCTCTTCGGGCGATCCGACGGCGCTGATCGGCCAGCAACTGGCCTCGCTGATGGGGGCCGAACGTCGGGCAGTCGAGGCGGTGCCGGCGGGCCGGATGCGCGACCTGGCGATCGGCCCGGTGGTCCAGCCCAAAAGCCAGCCGAAGACCCAACGCCGGGTCAAGGCCAAACCGGTCGCGCCTGCCGTGATCCGCTATGACGCGGGGTGGCTTGCGTCGCTGCCCGGGCCTGCGGGCGACCCGCAGTGGGAATGTCTCAAGACCGCACTTTACTTCGAGGCGCGGGGCGAAAGCCTGAAGGGGCAGTTTGCGGTGGCCGAAGTCATTCTGAACCGGGTCGACAGCCCGGTGTATCCGAAGACGGTCTGCAGTGTCGTGCAGCAGGGCGGGCGTGGCGGCTGCCAGTTCAGCTATAACTGCGACGGTGCGGCGGATGTCATGCGTGAAAAGGGTGCGGCCGATCTGGCGGGCCGCATCGCAAGGGTGATGCTTGACGGCGCACCGCGCGGGCTGACCATGGGGGCCACCCATTTTCACACCACCAGTGTCAAACCCGGCTGGTCGCGCAAGTTTCCCCGCACGGCGGCGATCGGCGCACATCTGTTCTATCGGCAGCCCTGAGAGCTGCCAAAGGTCGGCGGACTTGTGGAACCGGTCGGGATCGGGCAAGTCGCCCGCAACCGCAACGATAGGCTTTGCGCATGACCAATGATATCCGCCTCGCGTTTGCCCATCCCGAAGAGCGCAGCCAGGCCTCGGCCTCTGCGGACCCCCGGGACCGGATTTCGCTGCGCGATCATATCGTCGACGTCGATATCGGCGCGTTCCAGAAAGAGCGCGGTCACCGGCAGCGGGTGATGTTCAACGTCGTGGTCGAGGTGCGGCCTGCACCGCAGCCACTGGACGATGATGTGGACCGCATCCTGTCGTATGACCGCATCACCGAGGCGATTGCGGCCGAACTGGCGGCAGAGCGGCTGAACCTGCTGGAAACGCTTGCCGAACGGGTTGCAGAGCGGATTCTGGCCGAACCGCAGGCGATGCGGGCCTTTGTGCGCATCGAAAAGCTGGACATCGGGCCCTACATGCTGGGCGTCGAGATCGTTCGCAGCCGGCCCGAAGCCGCGATGCGGGTGATCGGGCAGGACGGGCAGGAGGCGGCGGTGCACCCGCTGGTGGTGTATCTCGACAATGCCTTAATTTCCGCGCCGGATCTGACCGCGCGGCTGGACCAGTGGCAGGCCAGCGGTTTGCCGGTGATCCTGACGGTCGGTCTGCCCGACACCCCCCGTCCGGAGACGGGGCACAAGCCGACGCAGCGGCGGGTCGATCTGCTGGCCATCGAACAGAATGCCTGGCGGCTGGCGGCGCGCGATGTGCGGTGCGTCGTCATGGCATCAAGGACCGAGATCGACTGGGCGGTAAAGCGGGGGCAGATGGTGGTGTGGGCGCCGTCAAAGCTGGTGCTGGATGCGGTTGATGGTCCGCATGGCGCAGACCCGGTGGCGTTGGCGCTGTGGCTGGCCGAGGCAATGGCCGCGGACCGGATGATCGTTCACGGCGATGTGACGTTACCGGCAGGAAGCCGCGTGCAGATCACCCGCGCGTGATCACGGGGCTTGTCTGCTGATCAGCGGCGACCTATCGAACATCATGGCTTATTTCCGACCGATCGCGATGACAGACCCGGCGCGGCCCGAGGGGGCTCTGCCGTTGGCCGGGGGGTGGTGCTGGTTTGCGCAGGTCGAGATCTTGGAGCGGGGCGCCCGCCCCCGGCTGGTTGCGGCCGCCGACCTGCCCGCCGAGGTGCGCGACCGTCTGACAGCCCCGCGCACCGCCATCGCCGGCCTGCGGTTTGACCAGCCCCGGATCATGGGCATCCTGAACGTGACGCCCGACAGCTTTTCGGATGGCGGGTTGTTCCTGCGCCCGGAAGCGGCGTTGATGCAGGCGCGGCGGATGGCGGCGGCGGCAGATGTGCTGGACATCGGCGGCGAAAGCACCCGGCCCGGTGCCGTGGAAGTGGCGGTCGAGGAAGAGATTGCCCGCACCGCCCCGGTGATTGCGGCCCTGCGGGCGGGCGGGCTTGATTGCCCGATCTCGATCGACACCCGCAAGGCGGCGGTGGCGCAGGCGGCTTTGGCGGCGGGGGCCGGGATCGTCAACGACGTGGCGGCGCTTGGCTTTGACGCCGCTCTGGCGGGCGTGGTGGCCGACAGCGCCGCGCCGGTCATTCTGATGCACAACAAGGGCGATCCGGCAACGATGCAGGACGATCCGCGCTATGACGATGTGCTGCTGGACGTGTTCGATTTTCTGAGCGCGCGGGTGGCAGTGGCCGTCGCGGCGGGCATCCCCCGGCACCGCATCGCGATTGACCCCGGCATCGGCTTTGGCAAGACATTGCAGCACAACCTGACGCTGCTGAACCGGTTGTCGCTGTTCCATGACCTGGGCCTGCCGATCCTGCTGGGGGCCAGCCGCAAGCGGTTCATCGGCACCATCGGCGCCGAGTCCGAGGCGGCCAAGCGGATGCCGGGATCGCTGGCCGTGGCCCTGGCCGGTGTGGCGCAGGGGGCGCAGATCATCCGGGTGCACGATGTGGCCGAGACCCGGCAGGCGCTGTCGCTGTGGCAGGCCGTAACCTCTGGAGACGCGCGATGACTCGCAAGCTGTTCGGCACCGATGGCGTGCGCGGCCTGGCCAATACCCATCCGATGACCGCCGAGATGGCGCTGCGGCTTGGGGCGGCGGCGGGGCGGTTCTTTCGCCGCGACGGCAGCTCGGAGCACCGGGTCGTCATCGGCAAGGACACGCGGCTGTCGGGGTACATGCTGGAAAACGCGCTGACGGCGGGGCTGACCAGCACGGGGATGAGCGTGCTGCTGCTGGGGCCGGTGCCGACTCCGGCGGTCGGGTTTCTGACCCGCAGCATGCGCGCCGATTGCGGGGTGATGATTTCCGCCAGCCACAACCCGCACCAGGACAACGGAATCAAGTTTTTCGGCCCTGACGGGTTCAAGCTGTCGGACGAGGCCGAGATCGAGATCGAGAGCATCCTCGAGGCCGAGATCGTGCCGGCCCGGCCCGAGAACATCGGACGGGCCAAACGGATCGACGATGCGCGCGGGCGGTATCAGGAATTCGTCAAGACCACCTTTCCGGCGGGGCTGCGGCTGGACGGGCTGAAGGTGGTGATCGACTGCGCCAACGGTGCCGCGTATCGCGCAGCACCCGAAGTGCTGTGGGAGTTGGGGGCAGAGGTCATTCCCATCGGTGTCAGCCCGAACGGCACCAACATCAATGACCGCGTGGGGTCCACCCATACCCAGACCGCCGCCGAAGCGGTGGTGATGCACGGCGCGCATGTCGGCATCTGCCTTGACGGTGACGCCGACCGGGTGATCATCCTGGACCAGAACGGCCGCGAGGCGGATGGCGACCAGATCATGGCGCTGCTGGCGGGCCGCTGGGCCAAGGAAGGCCGGTTGCAGGGCGGAACGCTGGTGGCGACCGTCATGTCGAACCTGGGGCTGGAGCGGTTTATGATGGCACGCGGCCTGCGGCTGGAGCGGACGGCGGTTGGCGACCGCTATGTCGTCGAGGCGATGCGGCGCGGCGGGTTCAACCTTGGTGGCGAACAGTCGGGCCATATCGTGATGACCGATTATGCCACCACCGGCGACGGGCTGATTGCGGGACTGCAGTTTCTGGCGGAAATCGCGCGGACCGGGTTGAAGGCCAGCGATCTTGCCACCCAGTTCGAGACGGTGCCGCAACTGCTGCGCAACGTGCGCTACAGCGCGGGCCAGACCCCACTCGACGCGGCAACGGTCAAGGCTGTGATCGCGGGGGCCGAGGCGCGGCTGGCGGGCAAGGGGCGGCTGTTGATCCGCAAGTCGGGCACAGAGCCGCTGGTGCGGGTGATGGCCGAATGCGAGGATGCCACCCTGCTGCGGTCCGTGGTCGACGAGATTGTGCAGGCCGTCGAGGCGGCTGTCTGACACAGGCTGAAATAGCTTGGCGAACAGGCCTGAGGCGGCTAGCCTTTGCCCATTCGTTAGGTAAAAGGATTTCAGCATGATGGCCCCCTCGATCAAATCCGGTGGCAATGCGCCGTCGGGTGACGGCGATATCAACCTTTACACATCACCCGAGGCAGAGGGCAAAAGCTGGTTCAACCCCGGGCGGCGGGTGATCTTTGTCAACGGCATGGACAATTCGCCCACCGAACACGCAGCGAGCGCGCGGGCGCTGTCGCTGCTGCAGGGCTGCCCGGTGATCGGGGTCTACAACCAGACCGACGGCAAATGGGCCGATCTGGGGCAGTGCATTACCGACAAGGCGTCGCTGGTGGGGGTGCAGGCCGGGGTTCTGATAAGCTTTGATCAGTGGGTCGCGACCGCGCAGGTGCTGTTCATGGCGGCCCACAGCCGCAGTCCGGCGCTGAGCCAGGTTGATTTCTTTGCCTCGCTGGTGGCGGGCAATCCGGCGACGTCGGCGCTGTATGGCCTGCTGGCGACAGGCGCCGTCAACCGCCGCGCGGTGCCAATCTATTGCCACAGCCAGGGCAACCTCATCACCTCGAACGCGCTGACGGCGGTGGCGATGGCGCTTGGCGCCGGGGCGATGGTCGGGGTCGAGGTCAACAGTTTCGGCTCTCCCTGCCGCTATTGGCCGCCGCGCATCACCCGCACCAACAACGCCTTCACCTTTGATCCGGTCAGCTGGCTTGACCTGCGCTCCGATCTGACGAGTTCGAAGATCGGCTTTGTCGCGGGCCATGCGTTCACGCTCTACATGCAGAACGACGCCGAATTCGTGGTCAACCGGTTTCGCTGGGGCTCGTTCGGGATGACGGCCAACATGAACGAGCGGGGGCTGGCGCGCTACATGATCCGGATGGGCAACAACCCGCCCCGCCTGCGCCGCATCTTTGAACGGCTGCGCGACGCGCATTGGTCCGACAGCGACGACGTGACCTATCACTATTGCGCCGAGGCGCCGGATGATCTGCTGCGGGGGATCAAAACCGGCGATGCGGGGCTGATCCAGATGATGGTCGACCTGCTGGAGGCGGGCTGGACCAGCGGGTCGGAACGCACACAGATCACCCGGTTGGAGGCGCTGTAGCCCGCGAGGGAACCTTACCGCCCGATCTTTGTTGAGCCTGCACACCCTGTGTCTAGGAAAGGCTTCAATATGCAATTCACATGGATCGTGCCGTTCTTGTTCTTGTTCACCCTGCTGGCCGTGTGCGTCTTTGCGCTGGTCAGCAAGAAGGCTGTCGAAGACCGGCAGGACGACCCGAGCGTGCCGAAATCGACGCTGGCCAAGGATGGCCCGCAAGGCGGAGTAGGGTTTCTGCAGCCGCTGGAGGAACAGGCGCGGCGGCGTCAGCAGGGCCGGAACGTGGCCCCGGTTCTGGAATAGAAAAAGGGGGGCCAACGCCCCCCTTTGCCAACATCGGTGGCGCAGCTCAGTTCCGCGCGCGGTCAACCATCTTGCCCTTGGAAATCCACGGCATCATGGCGCGCAGTTTCTCGCCGACCTTCTCGATCTGGTGTTCGTCGTTGATCCGGCGGGTCGCCTTGAAGAACGGCTGGCCCACGGCATTCTCCTGCATGAAGTCGCGCACGAACTTGCCGGTCTGGATGTCGGTCAGAACCGCCTTCATCCGGGCCTTGGTCTCGTCGTAAGGCAGGATGCGCGGGCCAGAGACGTATTCGCCATACTCGGCGGTGTTCGAGATCGAGTAGTTCATGTTGGCGATGCCGCCTTCATAGATCAGGTCGACGATCAGCTTCACTTCGTGCAGGCATTCGAAATAGGCCATCTCGGGCTCGTAGCCCGCTTCGACCAGCGTTTCGAACCCCATGCGGATCAACTCGACAAGACCACCGCACAGCACGGCCTGCTCGCCGAACAGATCGGTTTCGCATTCTTGCCGGAAGTTCGTCTCGATGATGCCCGACCGGCCACCGCCGATGGCGCTGCAATAGGACAGGCCGATCTCCATTGCCCGGCCCGTGGCGTCGTTGTGCACGGCCACAAGGCAGGGCACGCCGCCGCCCTTGGTGTATTCACCGCGCACCGTGTGGCCTGGGCCCTTGGGGGCCATCATGATGATGTCGACGCCCTTTTTCGGCTCGATCAGGCCGAAGTGGATGTTCAGGCCATGCGCAAAGGCAATCGCGGCGCCTTCGCGGATGTTGTCGTGGACGTATTTCCTGTAGGTTTCGGCCTGCAGTTCGTCCGGCATGGTGAACATGATCAGGTCGGCCCAGGCGGCCGCTTCGGCGATGCCCATGACCTTGAGCCCCTCGCCTTCAGCCTTTCTGGCCGAGGCCGAGCCGTCGCGCAGGGCGACGACAAGGTTCTTCGCCCCCGAATCCCGCAGGTTCAGCGCGTGGGCATGGCCCTGGCTGCCATAGCCGAGGATCGCCACTTTCTTGTCCTTGATCAGATTGATGTCGCAGTCCCGGTCATAATACACGCGCATGGCGGATTCCTTGTGTTGGGGCCCTGTGCCCGTGATGGGGGCAGAATACCGATTCTTGCCGCGTTTGCCGTGCAGAGTTTGACGAAACGCGGGCAATCTGCAAAAGATCATGCGCCTTATTGCAGAATCGTGAGACAGTCATGCAGATCGACGACACCGACCGCCGTATCCTGCGCCAGCTTCTGGCCGATCCGGGCCTCGCGACCGCCGATCTTGCCGACCGTGCCGGGGTGACCACGCCGACCTGCTGGCGCAGGCTCGAAAGGTTGACGGCCGCCGGAGTGATCCGCACGCAAGAGGCGGTGATCAATTGGCGCGCGCTTGGTTATGCGGTTGAGGTCAGCCTGCGGTTTACGCTGGACAAGACCGACCCGCGCGCCTTTGACGAATTTCTGGCCGCCGCGCGCAAGGTCGAGGAGGTCATTCAGATCGAGACTTTTCTTGGGTCCGTCGATGTGCGCCTGACGGTGATTGCGCGGGATATGGCGCAGTATCAGCAGGTTTACCGTCACCGCATCCTGTCGCTGCCGCATATCGCCGACATACAGGCACTGATGCTGATCGCCACCATCAAGGACGCGGGGGGCCTGCCGCTGTGATCGAGCTTGACGACATTGACCGCGCCCTGCTGCGCCTGCTGGTCCAGGACGCGCGGCTGAACGCGGGCGAGTTGGGGCGGCGGACGGGCCTTTCACAGCCAGGCGCCTGGCGGCGGCTGCGGCGGCTTGAAGAGGCGGGGGTGCTGGCGGGGCGGCGGGTCGAGGTCGACAGGGCCGCCTTGGGCTTTGGCGTCACGGTGTTTCTGGGGGTGAAACTGGCCACCAAGGGAAGGGTCAGCCTTGAGGATTTCGAACGCGCTGTCGTGGCCATTCCCGAAGTGCAGGTGGTGCAGCATGTGCTTGGCCTGTTCGACTATCGTCTGCGCGTCGTGGCCCGCGACATTGCCGACTTCGAGCGGGTGCTGCGGCGGCGGATCATGACGCTGCCGGGGGTGGGGCAGGTCGAGGCCAACGTGCTGCTGACCGAAGAGCGCAGGCCGGGGCCGATCGGCTGAGGCTGGCTTTTTGCCGCGCATGCCGCATATGCTGGTCCAAAGAGGAGGATCCCCGATGCCCGCACTGCACGCCGATGTCGACCCCGACGGGTTGGAAGAATTCTCGGTCGTCTTTACCGACCGCAGCCTGAACCACATGTCGGCCCGCTTTCAGGGCGTGATGCGCGACCTGTCGGCAATGCTGCGCGAAGTCTATCACGCCGAGAGCGTGGCGCTGGTCCCCGGCGGCGGCACCTATGCGATGGAGGCGGTCGCCCGGCAGTTCGGGCAGGGCGCGGTTCTGGTGGTGCGCAACGGCTGGTTTTCCTATCGGTGGAGCCAGATTTTCGACGCGGGCGGGTTCGCCGGATCGGTCGAGGTGGTGATGGCAAGGGCTACCGGCAACGGCGTGCAGGCGCCTTACGCTCCGCCGCCGATTGACGAGGTGGTGGCCCGCATCCATGCGACCCGCCCCGAGGCCGTGTTCGCGCCGCATGTCGAAACCAGCGCCGGAATCATCCTGCCGGACGACTACATTGCCCAGATGGCGGCTGCGGCGCATGAGGTGGGGGCGCTGATGGTGCTCGACTGCATCGCATCGGGCTGCATCTGGGTTGATATGGCCGCAGTCGGGGTGGACGTGCTGATCTCGGCCCCGCAAAAGGGCTGGTCGGCGTCGCCCGCAGCCGGGGTGGTGATGCTGTCGGCGCTGGCCGAGGCGCGGCTGGCCGAGACGACGTCAAACTCGTTTGCCGTCGATCTGAAGAAATGGCGGACCATCATGGCGGCATACGAGGCGGGCGGGCATGCCTATCATGCCACCATGCCGACCGATGCGCTGGTGGCGTTCCGCGATGCGATGGTCGAGACCAAGGCGATGGGGTTTGCCGAGGCCAAGGCGGCGCAATGGGCGCTTGGCACCGACGTGCGGTCGTTGCTGGCGGCCAAGGGCGTGATGTCGGTGGCGGCCGAGGGGTTTGCGGCACCGGGGGTTGTCGTCAGCTATACCGAGGACCCCGATGTGCAGAACGGCGCAAAGTTCCGCGCCCAGGGCTTGCAGATTGCGGCAGGGGTGCCGCTGCAGGTGGGCGAGGGGGCCGCGTTCCGCACCTTCAGGCTGGGGCTGTTCGGGCTCGACAAGCTGGCAGATGTGCCCGCCACGGTGGCGCGGCTGCGGCGGGCGGTGGACGCGGTGCTATAGCCCCAGACCAAGGTGCATCAACCGCCTGCGCAGCGGCGCAAAGCCGTGCAGCGCCTCCAGCCCCATCGCCCGCAGGTCGCGCAGCATCGGCGCTCCCTGCATCGACGCCCGGTTCAACAGGTCAATCCCGGTGACCCGCAGCGCCACGTCCGCGTGCCGCTGCCGGTGATAGGCCTCAAGCATCGCCGGGCTGCCGATGTCGGCCGGGTCGCGTTGGGCCAGCGCCAGCAGCGCCGCGATGTCGGCAAGGCTCATGTTCAGCCCCTGCGCGCCGATCGGCGGCACCACATGCGCGGCATCGGCGATCAGTGCCGTCCGCTCGCCCGACATCCGCGCCGCGATCTGGCTGATGATCGGCCACAGGCTGCGCCGCGACGCAAGCGTCAACGGCCCAAGCACGTGGCAGGACCGCAGGCTGGCCTCGGCGTTGAAGTCGGCCTCGGACAGGGCGTCGAGGCGCTGCGCCTCGGGGCCGGTCTCCATCCAGACCACGGCGCTGGCGGGCAGGCCGTCACGGTCTGGCAGCGGCACCAGCGTGAACGGCCCGCCCGAGCGGTGAATCTCGGTTGACACATCGCCATGCGGAATCGGGTGGGTGACGGCAAAGACCACGGCCTTTTGCCCGTAACGGATTGTTCTGACGGGAATCTGCAGCGCCTGCCGCAAGGTAGAGTTGCGGCCGTCGGCGGCGATCACCAGCGCCGCCTGCACCTGCGCGCCGTCCGACAGCGTCACCCTTGCATGGGCATCGCGCGTCAGCAGCCGGGTAGTCGCGATGCCGGGACGAAAGCTGACGTTGGGCAGATCGGCCAGCCGGGCCACCATCTCGCGCCGCAGCAGCCAGTTCGGCAGGTTGTAGCCGAACGGATGGTCGGCGATGTCGGCCGCGTTGAAATCCTTGGTTTTTCTGGGCTCGGCCTCGGGTCCGCCGGCGTCTATGATCCGCATCACCTGCAGCGGGGCGGCATGGGGCTCCAGCCGGTCCCACAGCCCCGCCGCCCGCAACACGGCGATCGACGGCTGCAGGAAGGCGGTGCTGCGCAGATCGGCGCCCTCGGCCCCCGCTTCGGTCACGGGGGGGGTCGGATCGACGCAGATCACGCCAAACCCGGCGCTGCCGAAGGCCGCCGCACAGGCCAGCCCCGCCACGCCGCCGCCAGAAATCAGGATATCGGTTGTCTCATGTGCCATGGGGGCAAGATAGCCGCATTGCCGCCAGATGCGAGGGGGCAAAGTGCCGCTTGTGCCGGGGTTGTGAGCCGGCGTCGGGGCGGCTACTGTCGCCGCTCGACAGAGGTTGGGAGGCTGAGCGCGGTGCAGAAAGATGGCTACACGCTGATCCTCGAGGCGATCGAGGCCGGGATTTACCTGCCCGGCGACCGGTTGGTCGAATCAGAGTTGGCCGAGCGGTTTGGCGTGTCGCGCACCCCGGTGCGCGAGGCGCTGCAGCGGCTGGAAACCCAAGGCATGCTGACCCGCGACGGGCGCAGCCTGATTGTCGCCAGCCTTGACCACAATCAGTTGACCGAGCTTTACGCGGTGCGGACCGAGCTGGAGGGGCTGGCGGCCCGGCTGGCCGCGCGGCATGCGACGGACGAGGAGTTGCGGGTGCTGCGGCGGATGGTGGTCGAGGATATGGGCCTGCTGGGCGGCGATCCCCGGGCGCTGAGCCGCGCCAACAAGCGGTTTCACAAACAGATTCACCTCGCCTCGCACAACCGGTTTCTGGTGCAGCAACTGGACCTTGTGCATCGCTCGATGGCGCTGATGGCGACGACCTCGTTTGCTGCCGAGGGGCGCGACGGGGCGGCGCTGGCCGAGCACGAGCAGATTGTGGCAGCAATCGAGGCGCGCGATGGCGACGCGGCCCATGCGGCGCTGAGGACGCACATCAGCCGCGCCTTCGAGACCCGGTTGCGGGTGGATGCCGGCGAGTTGCGCAGCCGCTAGTCGGGTGGCTGGTCGAAATGGCCGTGGCTGGTCTTGTCCCAGTAAAAGGGTTTGCGCACCAGTTCCCACGCAGCCTTGTAAGACGCCAGCGCACCCAACGGATAGTAAAGGTGCAAGGTCGGCACCCACATGCTGTTGATCTTGTGGCCAGAACGGCGCAGGCCGGTAAGCCCCACGGCAATGCCGAGCGCCTCGGAACTCAGGAACAGCGCCGTCAGGGCGACCCCGACCTGGCCCGACATCACCCCCGACAGCGGATGCGGCAGACCGAAGGCCAGCAGCCATAGCGACCACAGCAGCGGCACCAGCAGGATCTGCGACAGGCTGCCCAGAAACAGCAGTTGAAATCCCGCAAACTGCCACGCCCCGAGTTGCCGCCACAGCAGCACCGGATCGCGCATATGGGAGGCATAGGTCATCATGTAGCCCTTGACCCAGCGCGACCGCTGCTTGACCCATGGCAGCGCGCGGCAGTTGGCCTCTTCCATGGTGGTGGTGGGGATCAGTTCGGTGCGATAGCCGTGGCGTGCCAGCCGCATGCCCAGATCGGCGTCCTCGGTGACGTTGTGCGCATCCCATCCGCCGAGTTTTTCCAGCGCGTCGCGGCGAAAGAACAGCGTGGTGCCGCCAAGCGGAATGGGCAGGCCCAGCCGTTCAAGCCCAGGCAGCACGACCCGGAACCAACTGGCGTATTCGATGGTGAAACAGGTCGCGAGCCAGTTGGTGCGGGGATTGTAGAAATCGAGCACGCCTTGCAGGCACGCGACATCGGGCCCCCGGCGGTGAAAGCGGTTGACGACCTTGCGGATCTGGTCGGGTTCGGGCGCATCCTCGGCGTCATAGATGCCGACGATCGACCCGCGACAGTGATCAAGCGCATAGTTCAACGCCCGGGGCTTGGTCTTGACACGGCCTTCGGGGGCGACGACGACCCGCATCCAGCCCGGCAGATCGGCCCGCGCCAGGGCATTGCGGGTGACGTGATCATGCGATTCGACGACAAGCAAGATGTCCAGCAACTCGCGCGGGTAATCGAGCTTTGACAGCCGGCGCACCAGACGCGGGGCGATATCGGCCTCTCGGTACATCGCCACCATCACCGACACCACGGGAAGCCGGGCGATCACGGGCGGATTGTCCGGCTCGGGGGGCTGCGGGCGCAAGGTGGCCACAAGTGCGGCCAGCTTGAGCAGCGCCGTCAGCGTCAGGGTCAGCACGGCCCAGATCAGCAATGCTGTCAGCATCGGGCGCGGGAACAGCACGAACAGAAACAGAAGGGCCACAGCCCACCGGGCGAGCCCGCGAGAGGCGCCGCCTTCCCAATCCCGGCAGCTTTCATGCTGTGGCACGCGAAGCTCGGCCCGCAGCGCCAGCGACCGACCCCGGGCGGCCAGCACGGCCTCGGCCAGCCGCGCAGGCGGGGCGATGGCCGGGATGACACGCCCAAAAACCCGCTCAAGCCGCTGACGTTGCTTCAGGAAATCGGCCGGGTCCGCTACGGCCACCACCACCGCGTCACCCACCTGTCGCCACGGCAACACGCCGTCCCGCAGGCATTCCCTGGCACCGAACAGGTCGATCAACCGCGCGTCGGGCGGTGTTCGCTGCAGATCGGCCAGCCCGATCTGCCAGTAGCGGGCCAGCGCCGCATACAGTGGCCCTTCGCCCAGCAGCCCGCGCCGCAGCAGCAGATCGGCAAGGCGGCCGCGTTGCCGGGCATGGTCGGCCAATGCCGTGACCATCGCATGCGGGGGCACCAGCCCGTCGCGCAGCAGCGACATGCCCAGCGTCAGCGGTGCGGACCCGGCCGCCGCAACAACAGGTTGCGCCCGGTCTGGCGTAAAGTCGGGCAAAAGTAGGGTCATGGCAGCCCTCGTGGATCACGAAGACCATGACGCCATAAGGGTTAAAGAGGCGTTAAGCCCTTTTCAGACGGCCTGTTTCAGACAGCCTGTTTCAGATGGCGTGTTTCAGACGGCCTGCGGCACCCGCGCCTGCATCGCGGCGGCGAACCGTTCGAACAGGTAATAGCTGTCCTGCGGGCCGGGGCTGGCTTCGGGGTGATACTGCACCGAAAACACCGGCTTGCCATCCACCCTTATGCCGCAGTTCGAGCCGTCAAACAGGCTGACATGGGTTTCCAGGACGCCGCGGGGCAGGCTCTGGCTGTCGACGGTAAACCCATGGTTCATCGAGGTTATCTCGACCTTGCCGGTGTCCATGTCCTTGACCGGATGGTTGGCGCCGTGGTGGCCGTGGTTCATCTTGACGGTCTTGGCCCCAAGGGCGAGCGCCAGCATCTGATGCCCCAGACAGATGCCGAACACCGGCAGATCGGCGGCCAGAACGCCCTTGATCATCGGCACGGCATAGGCCCCGGTCGCCGCCGGGTCACCCGGGCCGTTCGACAAAAACACGCCCTGCGGGTTCAGGGCCAGCACGTCTTCGGCGGTGGCGGTCGCGGGCAGCACGGTCACATCACAGCCCGCCGAGGCGAGGCAGCGCAGGATGTTGCGTTTGGCACCATAGTCGATGGCGACGACGCGCAGGCCGGGGGCATTGCGTTTCACATAGCCTTCGGGCCAGGCCCACCGCATCTCATTCCACTGGTAGGATTGGGTGCACGACACCTCCTTGGCAAGGTCGAGCCCCACCAGCCCGGCCCAGGCGCGGGCCTTGGCGACCAGACGGCCGATGTCGAAATTCCCAGCCGGATCATGCGCCAGGGCAACATGCGGCGCGCCCTGCTGGCGGATCGCGCGGGTCAGGCGACGGGTGTCGATGCCGCCCACCCCGATGCGGCCCTTCGACGACAGCCAGGTTTGCAGATCGCCGGTGGCGCGCCAGTTCGACGGCTCGGTCGGGTCCCATTTCACCACCATGCCGGCGGCAACCGGCTGGGCGGTTTCGTCATCTTCGGCGGTGGTGCCGACGTTGCCGATATGGGGGAATGTGAAGGTCACGACCTGACCCGCATAGCTGGGGTCGGTCATGATTTCCTGGTAGCCGGTCATTGCGGTGTTGAACACCAGTTCGGCCACCGTTTCGCCCGTGGCGCCAAAGCCGTGGCCGTAGAACACCGACCCGTCGGCCAGCACGAGGCAGGCTGTGGGCTTGGGGCTGGGGTGGGGCATGCGGGCGACTCCCTGAGGGCAAACTCGCCGGACACTAAGGGGGGGGCGGGGCAGGGTCAAGCCATCGGGGAAAAAGGTTTCACAAGCGATTTCATGGGGTTGCGGGAATGGGGCGCTGTTGTTCTTTGCCGGCTGGCGTGCCATGCTGCGGCAGACACATTCAGAGGGGCGGGCGATGACCTTGCGCGAACGGCTGGCGGCCGAGATGAAAGACGCGATGCGGGCCCGCGCGGCGGACCGGCTGTCGACGCTGCGGCTGATCACCTCGGCCATCAAGGACCGCGAGATTGCGGCGCGCAGCGAAGCGGGCGCGGTCGAGGTAACCGACACCGACATCCTGCAGCTTCTGGGCAAGATGATGAAACAGCGGCAGGAATCGGCCAGGGCCTTTGAGGCGGGGGGGCGGCCCGAGTTGACGGCCAAGGAATTGGCCGAGGTGGCGGTGATCGAGGAATTCCTGCCGCAGCAGATGTCGGCGGCCGCGGTGGATGCCGCAATCACCGCCGCAATCGCCGAGACCGGAGCCGTGGGGATGAAGGACATGGGCCGGGTGATCGCGGTGCTGAAGGCGGCCTATACCGGGCAGATGGACTTTGCCGCCGTCGGCCCTGCCGTCAAGGTCCGGCTGGGGTAGGGCGGCCGCTGGAAGCGTCTGACAGACGTCAGTTCGGCATCTGCATCTTGGCGAGCCGCATCTGGGCGCGCTGCTCGAGGCTGGTGAAGTTCTGATCCCGCACCCCGTCCCGGATCAGCCGCGCATCGGCGCTGGACCTTACGGCGGCGCAGATGCGGACGATCGCGGTCATGTCGGCGTCGCTGATCCAGCCGCCCATCAGCACCTGGATCGCTGCAAGCTTCTGGCGGCCGGGCAGGGCGGTCAGCGTCGCCGGGGTTGCGGCCATCACCCAGGCGCGGGTTTGATCGTCGTCGTTGATCCAATAGGGATTTGGCGCCGTTTCGGAGTTCAGGTCGGACAGTGTCGTGCCGTCCAGCGCGCCGTTGTGCGCGCCCATCAGCAAAGCCTCATAGCCGCGCTCGACCGTCGTGGTGCGGGCGCAGCCATAACTGTTGCACAGCTTGCTGATTACAGTTTCGGAATAGCGGTCAGCCATGCCGAGGACATGGCCGAACTCATGCGCCACCACCCAGGAATACACATCGCGCGACCCGGCGTTCAACTGCATGGTGCGCGGACCATAGACCAGCGGAATGTCGACCGAGGAAGGACCCGCGATGTTGTCGACCTCGATTTGCAACACGTCGGTCGCGGCTGCGGTGCGATGGGTCACGGTCACGTTGCACGAGACCGAGAACCCTCCTGCAAAACTGGCGGTCCAGATGCGATTGATCGCCGCCTGCATTTCGGCGGCGCGGGTGGCGCTGGATTGAGGCCCCCAGGATTCGATGCGGCCGCTGATGCGGATGGATTGATCGGCAATGTCGACAGTGATGCCGGGAGCCGGCTGGAACCTGCGGGGAATCGTCATGGCAATGCTCCGGTGCAAAAGGATCGTCCAAATGCCGGCAGGCTAGAGCAAGCGGCGTGAAATTTCAACCATATCCTGCTGCCAGAAACGAGGTGTCCCCGCTAGAGCGTTTCAGAATGACACTATCGTTCACGAAGCGGGGCGAAACCCGAAAGTGCGTTGCGTTCGCTATCTTGCTTGGACCAATGGCGCTGTCGCGACCGGCGGGGCTGATCGGAGGGTGGATCCCTGACGAACGGCCGATTTCAGGCCGGAAGTGCCGCTGAACCAGATGCGGTCATGCCATGTTCGAAAGCTAGGGCCGGGCCAGCCGCTCCGCCAGATCAGCGGCGAGGGTGGTGCGTTCGTCCTCGGTCAGGAAAGCCCCCAATTCAACTTCGCGGTTGTTGCCCGTCAGGGTCAGGTAATTCGGCACCGGGCCTGCGGTCGCGTGCAGGGTGATGCGCACCCAATGCGGGTTGGCCTGCCACGCGCTGTGTTTGCCGCGCGGGCCGTCGCGGGTCAGGGTGATCTGGTCGGGGGTCAGGGTCAGATGCTCCTTGATCTCGCGGTCGCGGTAGCTGCGTTGCAGGGCGACCCACAGCGCGGCGATGGCGGCGATCAGGAAGGGCAGCAGTCCCCACAGAACCGGAGTGCCCAAGAGGCCGATCAGCGGCACGGCAATCAGCGTTGCGGTGCCGGCGATGAACCACACGAAGCCGGTCTTTGGCAGCGACTGGTGCGGCCACAGGTGCAGATGCGTCTCGGTCGGGGGGGCGGGGAGGTATTGGTAGGGCAATTCAAGGGTTTCTTTGCTGATAGGCGCTTATCAACGCGACAAGCAGGCACCCAAAGATAACGCCCGATGCAAGAAAGGCCAGAGCCGAGGACAGCCAGATGATCTGATTGACCCAGACCATGCTGCCGGGAATATCGACATATCGCCTTGGGATCATCAGGGGACGAGCCCAGAACGGGTAAGTCAAAAGCACGCCGATGGCGAGGTGCAGAACGACCACCGCACCGTCCATGCTGCGCTTGGTCCGGTCGTTGCCAAGGCGGGAGATCAACACCGTCGTTGCAGCAGCAAGCAGCAAGAAAAGCCCGAGGCCGAGGATGTTCAGGCCTCGCACAGAAATATAGTAGAGGTCTTTGAAGTCTGAAGACGGGTCGCGGGCAGGCCATTCGCTGGCAAACGATGTAACCATGTCTGGCCAAAAGATTGACGAGGTTCCGATAAGGACAAGTCCTAACCCGAACACAATGCAGATCGTTGTTGCGACAAACCAACCGCGACGTATGGCGATGATCCGCACGGCTATCGCCGCAGCGATCCATCCGACACAGGCAAGCAATCCTGACAGGGAAGCACTCCTTTAATCGGGAGTCGAGACCGGATTTGAAAGGCCGAGTTCAAGGAAAAGGCCCCGGATTTCGCCGGGGCTTTCGGTTTCGTTGTGTTTCGTTCAATGTGCGTGCTGTTTGTCCCAGTCTTCGCGCTTGGGCAACTGCTCGAACGTGTGTTCGGGCGGCGGGCAGGGCAGGGTCCATTCCAGCGTGTCGGCGTATTCGTTCCACGGGTTGTTCTGGGTGATC
>Ga0105048_10007573_pt1 | contig 17439 bp, 13 predicted proteins | sample MAT05_FD_78382 | JGI IMG/M metagenome (GOLD analysis project Ga0105048, IMG submission 78382) | Freshwater microbial communities from Lake Fryxell liftoff mats and glacier meltwater in Antarctica - MAT-05 | ecosystem: Environmental > Aquatic > Freshwater > Ice > Liftoff microbial mat | place...
AATTCCTGTTCGTCCCGGAAGTGACCTGCACCTGGCACGCGTTTTCCGGCACATCTGGAATGGGCTACGCTGGCAATGCAAATCGTGTCGAACAAGAACGCAACATGAGTAGCAAGCCGGTGCTGAATGGCGGCAACGGCGCGTACCTGAAAGCCATAACCGTGATTGCGATGCTCCACTGGCTCGGGGTTCAGCATTACTTGACCTGCCCCCCTCTTAGCATACCAATGGTATTTCCGAAGGATCCGTCAAATTTGGAGAATGACGGACTTGAGAAAGAGCAAATACGCGGTTTTGATTCAACCGGGCTGTCCGACAAAGAACGCCTACATTGAGAGCTTCAACGGCAGCTTTCGGGACGAGTGTCTCAACGAGGACTGGTTCACGAGTTTGGCCGATGCCAGAAGCGAAATCAGGCGCTGGCGCCGTGACTACAACGGAACCCGGCCACACAGCAGCATCGGGCGCATACCACCGGCGAAATTCGCCGCGCAGCATCGGCAGTTCACTAACGATGCTGCGCGAGAACCCGCTGCAATCAACCACAGCAGCAGTCAACAGGTAATAATCTGCTAACCTTAAAACCGGATTCTCGGAGGAATCCTTGGTACGGTAGTGGGGGGCAGGTCGGCCAATCCATGGCGTCCGGTCTTTCAGCCTCTCTATGCAGCCGAATTGGATTGAAATAAAAGTGAGTCTTCCTGAAAACCAACCCACTCGCGCGCGGACTGCGCTGTCGAGTGAAATGGATTCACCCGAATCATCTGGTCTCGACCTGGTAGGACTGTCCCAAGGCCGACGCGGCTAATGCAAGAGGTTACACATCGAATCCAGGCGCTCGACAGCTTGCGTGGCGTCGCCGCTTTCGTTGTGTTCTTCGGTCACTTTTCTCTGGCGTTTGTACCTAACTGGCATGGGCTACTGTCGCAGATTCAACCCTCACATGGTTATGGCACGGGTTTGTTGGGAAATCCTATGTATGTACTAGCGAACAGTACCGCTGCCGTAATTTTTTTCTTTGTCCTTTCTGGTTATGTACTAACTCGAACCGTGTGGCTTGCCGAGGGCGCATCGCCTACCGCCAAATCGAGAGCTGCCTTCGCGGGCATTCTTAAGCGCTGGCCACGACTTGCACTTTTGTCGACAATTACCACGGCACTCTCCGCAGCGCTCTTTTTGACTCACAGCTACCACTACTCGCAGGCAGCGCTGCTAAGCGATTCGTTATGGTTGAGCAGTTTTGCAGGGGCTCAGTTCCCAACGTCCTTCGAGCCCTCGGTCTGGGGCGGGCTCGTCCAAGGCAGTTTGCGAACCTTTTGGTTCGGCGACGCCTATTACAACACCAATCTCTGGACAATGAAGTACGAGCTGATGGGCAGCGTTCTGGTGTTCGCAGTGGCCACGATAATGTTGTGGGTTTCAAGTGGGCACATGCGAGTTTTCATATTGGCCGCCACTGCCGTCATTACTTTCCTGACATCGATCTATTACTGCGCATTTGCGGCAGGTCTGGCTATTGCCATTTGCGAACACCGGATGCCAAAGATTTCTACAAGAGTCTCTACGGGGATTGTCATCATCGCCCTTTGGTCGATGGGTTATTACGTAAATTTTGGCGCATATCAGATGTTGCCGGATGCTTGGAATACGCTGCCAGATGCGAGACTTGTCGTTTATTTGTTTGCATCCGTCCTTCTGGTTTGGGCGTTCGGACCGCGTGGTGGATTGTCAACGCTATTAGCTGCGAGGTGGAATCAGATGTTGGGTAAAGTGTCGTTCGCCCTGTACCTGGTTCACACTCCAATTATTATGAGTTTTTCGAGTTGGTTTTTTATCAAAACACTCTCTTACGGCCCAGTCGTATTTCTCGCGGCAAATTTCCTTTTGACTACGGCGCTTACATTCATTACCTCGTGGTGGTTGACGATACTGGATGAACGATGGATCGGGCGACTCAATCGCATCGTTAAACTTACACCTCCTACGACGTGAACCAGATTAGTCACGGCGGCGTGGTCAACAGCACGACTTTTAGAAATTACCGCTGTTGATCTTGGACTTAAAGCAAAAGCGAGAAAAAATCAGAAACGCGAGATTGAAAGAACCACTGCGACTTTGACGGGTTACCCACCGGGCAAGGCCGTCGACAAGTTCCCCAATGCGCTAACGAGGGCGCGGTTACCTGTCCACCGCCTGGCCCCCTCGATAACCCTGCTTTAGAGGTGATGGTACGTTGTGATTTGTTAGAGTTTCTCTAGCCTCAAACGCTCCGTTTAAACGGGAGAGATCCCGGGGGAGATCTAGTCCAAGTCCAAGCCAAGCACCTTAACAACAGTACTAGCGGCGAATTGCGATAACAGTTGGAATGTGTTCTCATGCGCTGGGTTAGGCTAGATACGTGACATCATCTTTTTCGAACCAGCTGTGCCGAACTCCTTTGGCACTACAACACTCATTAGGCGTGCCGCTGGATCGCTGGCTGACACGGCTTGCGTGGGGATGCCTAGCTGGTTACGCGCTGTTTTTCTTCGCTTTTACCAATGCGACCTTGCATACGGTTGACAGTGTTCGCGATTTTGAAGTCGCAAAATCTATTGCACGCGGAGAGTTTTTCCCGACCGTGAGTCAGCCATTTGCCGGTCGCTATCAAACACCGCCTGCGTATTTTTATCTGATCGCAATTCCCATCAAGTTGGGGGGTGCGGAACACGCGGTAATGCTGTGGATCGCAGCACTTTGCTTTGCCTCTATATTGTTATTGCGTTGCCAACTCTCACTAAGTTTTGGTCGAACGGTAAGCAATCTCTACGCGATCACAGCCTGTGTTTTTCCGACCAGTATGTTCCTGCACAGCATCTCCAATGCGTCGTTGGCCTATGCGTTCTCCGGGTTAATTGCCGCTTGCTTACTAGCGCTCTGGCGCGGTGACCAGCGCTGGAGTATCCCGCTCGTGCTAGCCCTGGTGTTGATTATTCAGATGCATTTGTCGAGCCTACCGCTGGTGACAGTGATCGGTCTGACAATGATCAGATTTCATCGTCGTATGTTGTCGCGAGGAGCGTGGATCGTGGCAATGTCATGCATCGCGTTGTGTGGCTTTTGGTTGATGCAGTACGGCTATCTGGCAAGCGATGTGCCGTCACAGGAAGCCACGAGCAAAGGTGCAGCAGCGACGGGGCTCGCCATCGTCGCGCGTCTGTTCAGCTTGTCGCATTGGTGGAACATCGCCAGTGTGTATCAGCAGTACACCAGCGCGTTGGTGGACGTACCAGTGTGGGTTCGGGTATGCACTGCGTTTCTGGGCGTCATGGTCGCGTTTAGCGTAACGGTTGTCTGCGTCGCAGCGGTAAGGGACAAGGGTAACGGCGAGAGCGAGCGCTCAGTCGTGTTGGTAATGCTATTCATTACCGGATGCACCATCACGCAAACCGTGGCGTATCTGACTCACTGGGGTCTCTGGTATTTTGACGTGCTGCAGCCGTGGATCGCCACTTTGTGCGCCCTGGGCCTAGCCCGTGTTCTGCTATGGGTGTGCAGGTTCCCGGGGGCCTCCACAAGAGTCTCAGTGAGTGAGCGTATTGCCTTTGCAGCGGTCTGCGTTGCGGCCGTGTGCAACCTACTTCCGCAGGGCTGGCTGCACCTTCGCTTGGCGGTTCATAACGAAATCGTAGTACGCATATCGGGAATGTTTTTTCCCATTCATACGATTTCGGATCAACTCGTTCCTTTGACCAGTGCGGGAACCCAATTTGCCTTTCGTCGTTGGCTGTCCACGCGCCCGGGGTTGTGTGCAAGAAATGTGGTGGGCTCTTACGAGTGGTTGCTACGTGACATGACGTTACGTGGCGCGTACGTCGACTGTCGCGAGCAACACCATGTGCCAAATCAGAGCTCACCCACTCTGCTTGCGACACACGCCCGATTCACGCCAACGACTACTTTTTCTGACGCGCTCACGTTGGTATGGCACCGTGGTAACAGCCGTTTTTATGAACTTCCGCCGCAACAGATCAGCATTAATGGCCAAGCCGTCAATCAGCTTTTTGGCGACCAAAAAATCAGCTACGGTCTTTACGCGCCGCGTCGCTTACTGACGGGGTTGAGTGTGGCGTTCGCTGCAAGAAATGGACACGTCGGCGGACACATCGGTCACATCGCACTACGCTGCATCAATATGCCCGTCACGCCAACGATTGTATGGCGTGGCGATGGCGGCGCAGCGCCAATAAACCGTCTCGTATTGAATGCTTCCCTGCTTGGATTGCGCTATCTGGAATACGAATTTGAACTTCCGCTGACCAGCGGCAACGGCGTTAGCGATGGCATGACGGTTGAGACTATCGAACCACTTGAATGTGATGTTTCCGCTTTTACGAGACCCAAAGTGAAGCCATAGCGCCCAGTCTTTCTGTATCAACAAGGTAGATTCGAATTGCTACAGCATTGCCATTGCCGTAAAAATGAGCGAAGCGGGCGATGATTAATGCATTAGCGACACGCTTTGAGCGCTACTGTGAAACGCCATTGGAGAGCTTGCAGCACACGGATCGACACCGACCCTCACGCTGGCAGTTACAGAAAGAACACTGCACTACCCTCATTTTTCCCAGCCTCGGCTACCGTGCTCTGCGATCGGGTGGCATATTTTGTGACGGCTGCGGATCGATAACTCGGTTTCAATCCACGCACCGTTACTTTCAACTATTTTGTATGCCCCTTCATTTATGAGTAGTCTGCCCGTCCAATCAGCCGTCATCGATGATTCTGATCGTGCTGAGCGCTCCCTCCGAGCGGCTGCCATGTCCTCATTGGGCTGTCCCAAAGGATGGGCGCAGCTTGCGCTGTATGTGTCGGGTCGTGGCCAGCATCGACGGTCAGCTGCGGTGTTGTGGGAGGCCAAGAGATGGGATTGCGCCCGTCGATGGGGAGCGTCGGTGATGCCTATGACAACGCAATAGCCGAGAGCTTCTTTGCGAGCCTCAAATGCGAGTTATTGAATCGCACCCTGTTGCCAATGAAATCGGAGACGCGTACCGAACTCTTCAGCTACATCGAAGGTTGGTACAACCCACGACGACGGCGTCGCTCAAGAATTATGATGACGCCCAACGCGTTTAAAGCAAAAGCGAGAAAAACTCAGAAGCGCGAAATTGAAAAAGCCACTGCGACTTTGACGGGTTACCCACCGGGCAAGGCCGTGGACAAGTTCCCCAATGCGCCAACCAGGGCGCGGTAACCTGTCCACCGCCTTGCCCCCTGGATAGCCCTGCTTTGAAGGTAATGGTATCGTTGCGATTGGCTAAAGTTTCTCTACCCTCAAACGCTCCGTTGAAACGGCGGAGATCCAAGACCTGCGTTTTTGTTGCGCTTGACGACCGGTATGTGAAGCACTCGTTGAAGACCCGCTTGTCTTATTGGCCTGCGTTAGAGCGCTGCCTTTTTGTGGAGCTCGCGCAGATGGTAACCTCGAAACTCGTTTAATTCTCATTGCGAACAATGCAATGATTCAACACCATGAGCACTGAAACTTCCCCTCGAGCTCCATTCGACGACATTGATCGAATCGAGCGCACTTTGCACGATGCCGTTGCGCGAACCCCGACTCAAGCTGCCGCTTGGGCGCAACTTGCCATGCACCTTTCCAGTTACGGAGAACATCGGCGCGCGGTGGACGTGTTGTGGCGAGCAGTGGCCGCATGCGGCGATAACCCCGCGCTGCTGCAGGCCATCGCTGACCTGCTTGTCGACGTGGCGGGTCACCCAGACCGCCTCGAGGCGTTGGCACGGCTCGCGAGCGCTCGGCCAGACGATGCCGTGGCGCAAGTCAATTTTGGGCTTGAGGCCTTGCTGACACCCAACCCCACCAACGCGCTTGGGCCGTTGCGACGCGCCGTTGAATTGGGTGAGGCGCGAATAGCTGTGTTGCTGAATATCGCATCTGCTGAACTTCAGATGGGCTCATTTGATGCGGCGGTTGGGCTCTTCGACCGTGTGCTCCAGCTAGAACCCGGTAACCCGACTGCGACCGTTGAACGCTGGTTCGCTAGCTTGACAGCATTTGACTGGTTCGGCGCGCTTGCGCTAGAGCCTGCTGTTGAACAATTTTTCAGAAGTGGCAGTTCATCTGAAGTATCCCCGCTCAGAGCGCTCGCACTGAAAATGAAAGATCCTGCGACGCTGCGTCATTACGTTGAGCGCGGGGCACGCTCGCACCTTTCTGGGCGTGGCCTGCGACATGCCGGTGAGTCGACAGGTAATCGTCTTCGCATCGGATATTTATCGGCTGACTTTCACGATCATGCCACCGCGCGCCTGGCGGGCGGACTGTTTCGCGCCCACGCGCGCGACCAGTTTGAGGTTTTCGCTTACAGTTACGGGCCACGCAGTGGCTCCGCGACTGCGGCTGATATGAGAGCCTGCACCGAACATTGGCACGACATAGCCGAGCACGATGACACTGCCGCTATAGCGCTTATTCGCAGCCACAAAATCGATGTTTTGATCGAAATGAAAGGCCACACGAGTGGCACGCGTCCTGAGATTTCACGTCAGCGCGTTGCTCCGGTTCAAATACACTATCTGGGCTGTCCGGGCCCTGTTGGCGGTTTCGGCATTGACTATTTCGTTGCGGACAACGTCACGGTTCCACGCGGTGCAGACGACGAATTCAACGTACCTGTGCTGAAGCTGCCTCGCTCGTACCAAGCAACCGACAACAGACGAGCGTTGCCAGTTGCCACAACGCGGGAGTCCGCCGGCCTTTCCGAAGACACGCTTTTACTTTGCAATTCCAATCAACTCTGGAAAATTCGCCCGGACTTTATGGCGATTTGGTGCCGCGCACTTCGCGCCTGTCCGTCTGCGCTGCTGTGGTTGCTGCAGTCAAGTGAGTCGGCACAGATTCGCGTTGACGCAAATCTGCAAGCTTGGCTTCTAAGCTCGGGAATGGAAGACGTTGCTGAACGCATCCTATTCGTACCTAGACTGCCGAACGAAGCGCATATGAGTCGCCTCGCCATGGTTGACTTGGTGCTAGACCAACTGCCGTGTGGGAGCCACACCACAGCGTCTGACGCATTGTGGGCAGCCGTGCCACTACTCACGGTTACCGGCAATACCTTTGCTGGCCGAGTCGCCAGCAGCCTACTTACGACACACGGCGAGCAATCGTTTATCACGCCGACAACAGCAGCGTACGAAGCGCGTCTGCTGGAACTGCTCGCTGATCCGCAGCAATTAGCCGCAGCGCGAACGCGACTCGAAGCTAAGCGCAGCGCATCGCCGCTCTTTGACACTGCCGGGTTCGTGCGCGACTGGGAGGCAATGCTCAACAACATTCACACGGAAAATGCACGTACCCGCCGAGCCGCGTAAGCATCTACGCTTCGTCGTTCTCGTCGGTGTCGCCTTCACCTACTGTGCGCTGGTGGCGGCGCTCTCAGGCCCAGGGTTTGCCAGCTTTGACACGGCCTACCAGTGGTGGATGGGTAGACACGCCGCCGTCAGCACGCTCTGGCCACCAACCTACGTCGTCACGTTTGCCTGGTTCGATGCCTTGTCACCCTACCTAGACGCGCCCACGGTCTGGTTTTGCGTGAACTTGACGTCGATAAGCGCCGCTTCAATGGTGATCGGGTATTTGCGCAGTCGCTCAGTAGCCGGTGCTGTCGCCATATTTCTTGCCTTGGCAGCCTCTCCGGTATCGTGGCTACTTCTACCCCACATTTGGTCAGATGTTGCGCTCGTCGCGGTGCTGTTAATGTCGGTGGCGTGTTTGCTTACGTTATCGGCGCAGCGTACAAACAAGCAGGCGCGAACGGTTTTGCGGTGCGTATCGCTTATGGGCCTATTTGTTGCAATTGGCATTCGCCACAATGCGATGCTGGCGGTGCTGCCGTTAGCTGGGCTCTGGTGCCACATTGCGTTGCGCTCGTTTTGGATCGCAAACACGCGACCGCTGCGCACCAATGTGGCACTGATAGGCGGCTTGCTCATCACCTTCATTTTCACAGTTGCTCATCTCGGTTTTTCCCGCGCTTTAGCGACGGAGCGATCAGACACATGGGCTATCACCGCAATTTGGGATTTGCAGGCGCTATCCGTCGCCACAGGTCGGGTGCTGATCCCGCCCCTAATTTCCCCCAACACCGACATTGCCGACCTGCGGGCGAGCTACGATCCCTCAAACGCGGTTGCTTTGTATTCTCGAAGTAAGGCAACCTGGGCAAACTCAACGACCGGTCTCTCTGGCCAACAGTCAACCGATCTCGCGACGGCGTGGTTGAGTGCAGTTCAAACCGCGCCAGCCGCCTATTTTTCTCACCGCGCGCGTGTAACAGCATTAATATTGGGCATCGAACAGCGCGATAACAGCACTCGCCGAGTGATCGTTACCGGCACACGTGTCGAACCTGGACAAACACCGTTCCGCGACAATCCAATACGCACTTTTTGGTGGAGCTCCGGCGCTGATACCTGGCGGCGCATCGCCGAGCACGTCACAGGTTCGCCATGGGGCTCACCGCAGGCTACGTTGCTGGTATCGCTGCTTGCTGTTTTATTGTCGACCGGCCTGCGAGCGTTCCGCCGTAGTCGCAATCAGAGTATCAACGCTTTGAAGCCGGGTAAAACGAACACCAACGCGTCAACTACGAGTGACCTGCCCTTGACTGACGACAGCCTCGCGTTCGCCGGAGCCTGCTTGATCTCCGGGGCACTGTACTTTACTGGGGTGTTCGTCGCCGCGCCATCGGCAGACATGCGCTATTCGTTTTGGCCAGTGGTCGCAGCGGTTCTCACGGCCGTATACATTTGCACGACGCGACCACCATCTGAAGACTCTGAATCGGCGGCCGACATAACTAACCCCGCCTCTTGACAAAGCATCAGAAAACGATTTAACAGCGACTGCTGTTTCAACTCATGTTTTGACGCAATAAACAGCATCCGCTCGGCTCTGACCTGATCGCCGTTGCGCAAATAGAGTTCCGCCAAATCTAGTTGACCCATCGGCTCGGCTTGCCAACGGGCAAAGTGAGCTGCCCATTTTTCGCGAATGCGCGCAATGCCTTGCTCTCTTGCACCGCTGGTTGCATTACCCCGTACGCCATGCCCGGATTCTCCGCTTGCGGCGTACCAAACTGCCGTCACCTCAGGCACAAAGGCAAACGGGGTCTGGGCAGCGCACGCAATGAAGAAGTCAAGGTCTTCGAGCAGCTCAAGCGATTCGTCAAACCGCACGGAAGGATGCTCAAGCAGCATGCGGCGAAACAGTGCGGCATGTATGGCCATGGGACTCTGCTCGGCGAACGTCAGCGGGTGCGCACGCACACCCAGCGCGCCGCAATCTCGCCCAATTTCGTCGCGGATCATTGCTTTTGAATACGCCAAGCCGACCTCAGGCAAGTTGCGGAGTGCTTTCACCAGCGTGCTCAAGTGCCACGGATACCACTGATCGTCATCATCCAGAAAAATGACGAATTCTCCATGAGCCGCTGCTAACAGTTGATTGGCTGCAGCCGGACGCGACAACGGTGTCGCCGACGACAAAAAGCGCAGTGAGCGCCCATTCCACCGATCGGGTAACGGTGGGTGGTCAGCACCACTGGCAGCAGCCACCACGATTTCGACATCTGGGTAGTCCTGCGCCGCGGCGGATTCAAGTGTGCTTTGCAGCGTGATGCGCGCGCTGCTGCGTACGAGCACGCTAACTAAATGCGGAACGGAATCGTCTTTGTCCGCCGATGGAGCGCACTCACTGTCGTTTAACAACGTCTCGGATACCACGATACCAACGCCTATTGGCGAGGTTGAACCAACTGCGGCGCTGGCGCTTCCAAAATCGGTAGTTGTTGTCTGGCCAGCTCCAAAAGCTCCTGCAGTCGTCGTTGCACGTCTTCGGGTGTCATGTTGCGCTTCTTCATTTCTTCCACCAGTTGTGCCGAAGCTGTGCTTGCAACTTTTGCGTTACGCTCAACTTCGGTGTTGGGCAGGATTTCTTTGGAATAAACGATCGGTGGTTCTGCTAGCGTCGCCATCACCGCCATACGCGCCGTAGCAGCAGCGTCGATGAGAATTTGCTCCATAATAGGCTGCTTGATGTCAGCAAAAGGCTGACGTTCAGGCTTCTTGATTTCAAGCACTTGAGCCACGACCCAGCCTTCCGGCGTCGGAATCGGTGCCGAAATCTCGCCAATCTTCAAATCGCGAAAGATGGCCCGGCGTGCCGCACCTTCAATGGCGCGCTGCTCCACTGACATAGGCAGTGCAAGTTGCGTCTTTTGCCCCGGCACAATATCGGCTAAGTCCTTGGCTACCACTGCAAAAGCTTCACCGCGCTTAAATCGACGCTGCGCCTGCTGGTAGCGCGCGGTTGCAGACGATAGCCCTCGTTTGTGTGCATCGATAAACAACAGGTTAACCTTGGCGATCGTTGGGCTGAAAAATTTCCCGTCGTCGGCCAACCAAAGCTCTCGTGCGCGGGCTTCAACGGCAGTCATATCGGCGCGCAGCCGCGCTAAATCCCTTTGCACCAGTGCGTCAACACCCGCTCGTATGTCAGCCAAGCGAGTTCGGTAATTCACCGCAGCGCGCTCCTGCGGGGTCAGCGCAGCGCGGAGCGGCGACTGCATCCACTCCGCAATCAGCAATGCCTCCTCAGCAATGGGCTGCCACTGCGTCGGATCGCTACGCAGTCGCTCCTGTTGCTCCGGCGACGAATAAAAAGCAGCACTTTGCGCCTCAGCACGCGACACAGCCAGCGCGTTGCCCTTAGTCGCTAGCGGAGGATCCTGCGCGGCGACCGCCAGAGACAGTCCCGCGGCCAGAGCGAACGCTGTCGCTTTACTTAATCGATACGATTTACGGTTTGTTTTTTTTAAATTACAGACGCTGCTTGTACGCGGCATATCGAACCCTACGTGTTGATGGATTTAGTGATGTGCACACTATTTAACGGCCAAGACCGCCCCGCAAGTTAGTGATGAGTGAGCGTAATGATCGCTCGCAACGTCGACCACTGCATGTCCGGCTAAATGGCTGTATCTGTCAAAAGCGGGTTGCAGAAGTGGAAAATGAAGCCAGTGGCCATTAGGGCGGCTACTAATGTTCGTGCGATTCTGTATACCGTCTGCCGCCCAACGCTCGGAGCTCGCTGACTAAGGAACACCCGTACCCACAAGCTCTCGGTAACATATGCCCGAACCGTTGCCAATACACGACGTTTGCCGCAAGTTTACATAGTAAATGCCGTCAGACAGCCAACCGTCCGGGGCTGTTCGCCCAAAGCCATACAGGCCCGCGGTGTACACACCTAATGGAATCGTTGGCTCAACTATCCACAAAGCAAAGAAAGTGGTGGGGTTCTGACTTTCAGGCCCCCAGTAACCCGCTAAATTCATTACCTTCTCTCTTCCCCCCGGGCCAAATTGGCCTCTACACCGGGAGATGACCCCGTCTGATGCGGAAGGGCCTCTTCCGGGGCTGATCTGCAACGTGCCATCCCTCCATTGGCCACCTCCGGGAGGAACAATCAGTTTTATGGCACCGACAGGCGGTGGGTCGACTATACCGTCACCTTGTGTAGTAAACGGATAGAGCTCCCTTTGAAAAGAAGGTGTACTGGCGAAATCTATGACTCGGATGATCGGCATGGACGTATCGTCGGTACACCCGCGATTGCCGGCGGCGGGCTGCACGGTGAGCGTCGCCACCGCCGTATTCAGCGGCCCTGGTATCGCCCCATCGGCGGTCGCAGTAACCGACAGCGGGTAGGTTGTGCTCGCGGTCACTGTTGGCGCAATCGCAGGTTGAGCAGGCGTACAACGACACTCCGCTGAAAATACATTTGCGCTCCTTAGGTCGCCGCCGGACGGCGCGCAACTGTAGTTGAAGTTCGCGGGTTGACTATTAACCACACAAGCAAGCGCACTGGTCGGAGGAAGGCTTGGATTTTGACGCGTCACGTCGAATGTAATCGGCGGTAGCGTACCGCCCGAACTTATCGCGTTGACTACGCGGCTCGTGACCGTCAGGGTGGATGACGATGGCGGCGGTGTGGGGACGTTACGGATCACGGGCACGATTAAGAAGGCTGTGGTGCCCGCAGATACCTTGATGGAGTTAATAGCGAGTGCAAATCCATCGTTCCAGACCGGTTTGCAGCCTTGAGGCAAGGTCCACGGAGATCCTGCACAGACTCTGAGGTTGCCATTGACATCGGCACCTCTGAAAAAAAGCGGGAATTCGGCATTCATTAAAGGGTTGGATGGCAAATCGCGCGTGGTGCCGTCCGCAAGCGTAAAGGTCACGCGGCACAGCGGTGGATCGCCGCCTCCCAATTGTTGCTCGGTACAGCCAAACAACCATGCGGACGTGGTTGCAGTGTTCGCGGCAAGCGCAGCCAAATTAATACCTTCTGCTGGCACATTCAGAGGATTGGCGTTGGCTCCGCTCTTAACCCGCGCTCGTACGGCCCAAAAAACGCTGCTTGCAGGAGGCGCTGTCATTGCGGGGCTCGAGCTCGCATCTTTGTCCTCGGTAACTCCGCCTGCCATCGGGCACTGTGGATTCCAAGTACCATCACGCACACAAAGGTAGATTGTTCCTCCCGCTGGAAACGCCGCCGGCACGGTGACCGATACTGTCTGACTGCTGCCGATGCTCGATGCTCCTCCTGCGGGGACGTCCACGGTTGCACCGCTGGTGGATTGGATGGGATAGACAAAGAACCGTGAGTTGGATAAGGCTGGTCCGCTATTGCTAACTGTGCCAGTAATGGTGATCACATTAGTTTGCGGGTTTCGTGCAATGCTTAACGACCACGATAGCTGGCTGTAGTCTGCTGCCGCCGGAAAACTCGTCAGAAGCATCAAAAAGAATAGCGTGGCTAGTTGACCCAGGCTGGTCATGGCGATATTTTTGATCGCAAACATGGGGCACGCTGATGCCTTGGTGTGTGTGTAGTCATTCATGCGGCGAATTGCGTTTGAGTGTTCATAGGGTTCCTCGGGCGGTGCGGCCAAAAGGTTACGCGCTCATGCCGTTGTAGCTGTTACGTTTCACTGTGCCGCCGCGCATCGATTATTGATTGCAGACCTGATTGCGGCGGCCGTGCCGTTCTGCGCTCCCGCAGGTACTGCCACGCCGGTTAACAGTGCTGCATCGGGCACACCTTGCATGAGTCGTGCAAGCACTAGCCCGTCGCCAGTAGCGGTTGGTTGCCCAGCGGGTTGTCGCCCGAACACTTCAAGTTGGGTACCGACGATGCCGTCAAGGTAAACCTCAATGTTCCCAGCGGTGGTCCGCAGTCCTTGTAGCGGTGTCAGTCCAGCGATGAGCGCATCACCGCGAAAGCCGAACAAATACCGCAAGATAATGATGGCATCAACCTCAGCGGTCGGCCCATCGGAACCATCGATGTCCAGCGGCGCGCAAGTCCAGGTTACGCGCCAGGTAACACTAGCGGGGTTAGGGTCAACGTTGAGCGCCGCGTCTTTGGCCCGCACCCGGAAGGTGTGAAGCCCAAGGCTCAGGTTAGTGAGGTTTTGCGGGGAGGTACAAATATCATACGCTGCGTTGTCAAGTTGACATTCAAACGAGACTGTCTGGGTGAAATTGTCCTGTCCAGTGAACGAAATCGACGCCGCAATGGCGGGGCCGTCCGGTGGCGGGGTGGACGTGATTTGAGTGGTGGGCGGCGTACCGTCAGTCACCATCCAGTTTACGCTCGCGGGAGTGGGATCAACGTTGCCGGCGGTGTCTATAGCTCGCACGTTGAAAGCGTGGAGTCCGAGGCTTAACGTAGGCGATGTGTACGGCGAACTGCACGTTGCAAACGGGGCGGCATCGAGCTTGCATTCATATCTAGCGACAGCCACGTTGTCAGAGCCTGTGAAACTTATTGTGACCGAAGTCGCTGGGCCCGTTGTGGGCCCCGACGTTATGCTGGTGTCTGGTGGCGTGGTATCGACCAAGAGCGAGTCATACGAGTCGCCCTCGCGAACGAGGCGTACGATATTGCCCGGGTCGGTCTTGTCAACCGTGTAGGTGGTGCCTGTGTAGAAATTGACCACCGTCGCGCTGGACGGGTCCTGCTGCACGGTGGTGCTCGTCCACGTCGATTGCTGCACCGTATTGGGAAACGCGACGTCGTTGATGGCAGGCGAATGGCAGGTGTCGTCGACTAAGCTTTCTAACTCCTGTTTGTTCGGTAGGCGCCAGTCGCTGTGGCCTGCGAAGGAGCTTTTTTCTGCGACGGTTACTGCGGCACTCCAGCCCATGGGGGTGGCACTCCCGGTAGCGCATCCTGAGCCAGTTAAGCCTACGGCACACTGCGCCCACATCAGGCCCGTAGTCGTGTGCGTTACTGTGCCATTGGACACCGTGAATGCCCCGTTGGGTGTCCCACTGGTGCCCAGATTTCCCGGACAGGTCGCCGCGTGCGCCGCTGTTGCAAACGCAGCTAGCGCGGCGCAAGCAAACGAGTTAAATAAGCGATTTTTCATGATGATGTCGGGTGAGTTAGGGCTGCGTTGGGCGACATGATTGCATATTTATGTCCAACGAGCAGGCTAACGAAGCCGCCAAAACTTCCCCGACATTTGGTTTCTCCGCCAGGACTACGCTTCGGGGTGTCATCAACCATTTAGTGTCCCAAGCGGCATTTAGCGACAAGATTTGTGATCTGTTCGGCGACATAGACAGGCCGCGCCCTGGCAACCCCGTTGAACGCTGCAATGTGTGCATTGTGATCTGCAAGGAGTTCATTCTGATTTTGTAAACATTGACTGAGTGCGCGCATGCAATAGGAGCTCGATTAACTTTGCCGTCAATCACTTGTGCTGGTTGATCAAGTTATTGTTTGACGCCAACTCATGCTGTGCGGCTTTCATATTAGGGTCCGCCACGTACTAAACGCACTGGATAGCCGCCATTAACGGTTTTTCCGCTTGCGTAGCTGTTCCCATCAGAAAAATCGACGTACCAGGCAAACGTCGCGTTCAATGCGTTGGTCGAGTGAGTCCACCACGTCCAGGTCGATGTGTTGCTCGTATTTGGGAAATAGGCGGTGTCAATTTGCGGAGCCGCACTGGCACCCGCGTACACAAGCGTAAGCAGTTCCTTGCGCGTGGGTAGTCGCCAATCGCTGGTGCCGCAGAGACTTGCTGAATTGACTGCCGCGACATAATTTTGTGTATTGCACTGGTTGTTGAAGGACGCCAAGCTGCTGCTGCATGTGTTGGCACCGAGCGTTCCTGCGTGAGCACCATTTGCCGTGGAATTTGAATACCATGTGTAGGAATGGTTCAAACTGCGGAGGCCGCTCGTGGTTTTCACCTCCCAGGTCAGTCCCGTCACGTTATCCTTAGTGCATGCCCAATCGGTGGCATTCGCACCGAGTGATGCTGCCGATGTAAGTGGCGTGCCGCTGTTGCTAACTTTGGTGTAGTCAAATCCCGCCACGCCACCGCCGGTCTTTGTAAGCAAGCCCGCTGCATTCCTCGCGTCTCGCCCGTATCGCGCATCTTGCTGGGGATTAGCGCTGTTGCCGCTGCCCACTGTTGCGGAACAGGTCGTTGGGTTATTGGATGCGTCATAGCACTGAACCTGCCCAGTGTCGTTGAGCCCCGATGCGATGACTACGGAGCAGCATAAAGCAAGAATAAATTTGGCAGCGGTTCCGGCATATCGAGCGGGTCGACGCGACGGGAACGAAAACAATGAATACATGTGCAAACCTACTTGGGTTCAGAGGCGGTATACGGGACGCCTACGGCATTGTGATTGCGCAGATTAGATAAACCTAATTCGACAAGCTATTTCTAGACGTCCTGTGAATTGTAACGCGTTCGTCGCTATGAGTGCTAAGCGCTGATACCCGGTACTTAATATGGGATGGAGGGTCGACTGATTTGTTGGTAGCGCCAAGTGACCTACGTGGGTTAGCGTTGATTCCATCTAAGGTGGTGAGTCCGGATTCGGATCTGATGATCCGCCATCGCAGGCGGATCGTGTACGCGGTTCATCACCCTTTTGTTTTTCCGGGCAGTGATATGCGCTGGGAGGCAAACGTCAACAGCAAATTGCTGTTGGTGGACGGCGGTGTCCCTGACTTTGCTGATGATGCTTTTTAAACCCTGTTTCGGCAACCTCCCCGAGCTGTTTGAAAAAGCATTGTCTTCGTTTGGTTTAACAAACGAACTGACTAGCTCTTCGCTGCGTTGTATCGTCGAAATAAAAAAAGAGGGCCTAGGCCCTCCAATTTTTCAGTGTTGACTTCGCATTCGGAAATGCGTAGTAACTTTCGACGCAATAACTATAGTCTTACTGCTGGTTGATCACAGTTACGGATTTTCTGGTCGCCAAACTGCTTGAATGGCGATAGCTTGAGTTGAAGTTACCAGTAATCGACTTTGCGCCAGTGGCCTGGAAACCAATAACCGGTAAACCAGCAAACGTCACGTTGTTGCTGCCCATGCCAATCGTTGTGCCACCACCTGTCAGGAACACGCCAGCAATGCTGGAACCAACGACTGGTCGCGTACCGACAAACGAGAGGTCAAGCCACCCACCGCCAACAAACGGTGTTTGGATCACGCCAAGCAACCATAGCGCGTTGTTCGCCCCCATGGCACCGCTTGGGCTACCAGATGTAGCGCTTGTCGGCCCGAACGAAATTACATTGCTCTCATGCGGTAGCGAATTGGTATCAACGGTCAGGCGATCACACGGCGAGAACACGCAGCCTGGGGTTGTTACAGAGGCTTCTTCGCGATCATAAGTCACGGCTGCGATTTCTACCGGCGACGTGTATCGAGCAGTGCCTGCCGATGCGGCAGTGCGCCACCATGAGCTGTTAGCAAACGGGGGAACTGTCGAAGTCGCCGTTGGAGCGTACGCATCCAATGCGCCGCCGTTTGAGAATGTCACAAAGTGACGCTTACCCGGCATGGTAACGACCCAGTCCGTGGTCAACGCCAAGTCGGAGCTATAAGCGTACTCTCCGTAGATGTTGGTGGCAAAGAAGGGAGCAGTTGCCGCCCACATGAACGGAACATTACCTAGTTGACCAACCGCTGTAGGACTACCCGCCAGTTCAACAACAACCACTTTGTCCGCCATTGTGACGACGGTGCGTGAGGAGAAATGATCTGTAAAATTAGGTTTTTGATCGCCCGGATTAAATACCTGTGTTCCACGAGAGAACCCGTTCATGGCCGTTGCAGCGGCAGCGTTTGAGGTACCGTTGGCAACGTTTAACCAGACAGCCGAACCAAACAGCCCGCCGCTAGGCGCCGTTAGGGTCGTTCCTTCGTAACCAATGAAAGGGTAAGTGGTATTTACGATAGGCTCGCTCGAAGATGGAAACGAATGCAATCCAGCGCAGTTCTGTCTGCCGCCTTGACCGGCAACTCGGTGATCGATACGCCTGTACATCGT
>Ga0105048_10007574_pt1 | contig 17437 bp, 11 predicted proteins | sample MAT05_FD_78382 | JGI IMG/M metagenome (GOLD analysis project Ga0105048, IMG submission 78382) | Freshwater microbial communities from Lake Fryxell liftoff mats and glacier meltwater in Antarctica - MAT-05 | ecosystem: Environmental > Aquatic > Freshwater > Ice > Liftoff microbial mat | place...
CGCGCGGGTTCGCACCGCGTGGGAAACCGTCCTGAGCACCGAAGCCGAGCAACAGGCCGAAGTGTTGGTCAGCACGCTGGAGCCGTATCAGCAGGAAGTCGAGCACCACTTCAGCGTGCAGGGTCAGCAGCGCTTCTGGGGCCTCATGGCCGGGTATCTGCGCATCACCACGAAGTTCCGTTACTTCAGCACATCGCTGAAGGACCGCATCCCGTTCGTGCCGAAGCTGGGGGCCATCAACACGCCGGACAGTTGGAACCTCACCGAGTTCGTGCAGTCGTGCTCCCGCACCGCCGCCGAGCGCGTCTTGACCCAGCGATTGTCGGCGCTGTCGAACAAGTTGCTCATCGAGGCGGATCAAAAAGGGATGCCGTTGAACCTGCTCAACGGCCCGACGACCGACGCCACGAAATTGCAGTGGGAAGAACGCTACACCCGCGGTTTGGTCGATGCCCTCACACAGGTCGAACAAGAAGTCACCAAGCCGACCGGCTGGCGCCGCTTCGTCCGCGGCGGCATCACCTGGCTCGCCAACAGCGTGCCGACGGTCACGTTCCTCGGCTCCATCGGCCTCGTGCTCTATTTGGTGTTCGTCGAACTCTACGCCCCGAGCCTCGTGCTATTGCTGCTGCCGCTGTACCTCACGCTCGCGGTGCTCGTGGTCTTCCACATTGTCATCACCGTGGCATTGCCCGTGCGTTGGGCGTCGATACGCGGAGACTTTCTGTCCCGGCTCGGGATTCGACTGCAATCGGAATTCGAACAAGTGTTCTTGCCCATCCCGGACACGGTGGCCGCGGCGGTTCGCGAGGAGCGCAAGCAAGTCGAAGCGATCGCGGCGGAAACGAAAGAGGTCGCGATGTGGCTGCGGAAGCGCGAAGACGCGGCCCACATCGGCGAGTTGTACGGCCGTTAGTTCCGCCCCGGCCCGATCGGGTCGAGGAAGCCCGGCGCCGGCAATGGCGGCGGCAACGGATCGCTCGGATCGGTGGGGCGCGGCCGGAAGGGATCGCGGCGCGTTTCCGGTTCGGTCTCCGTCCGCGGATTGCTCCGCAATCCACCCGAGCGCGGCGGCGGTAACGGATCGTCCCGATCGCGCGGAATCACATCCGGCGGCGTCAGCGGATCTCTCTCGCGGTCGAACAAATCTTTCGGGTCGGGGTTCCTGTTCCGCACCGGCTTGCTCGGGAAAATCAGGTCCATCGTACCCGCGATCGGCGCATTGCTGCACCCCGCGAGCCAAAGGCACGAGCAAGCGATCAGAATAATAGCCACGTTCCGCATGCGTCCGGGATAGCGTGCCGACGCCGCGGAATCAAGCCGAAAGAATCTGCCCCGCCCTTCGTCACCTGGGAGCGGATCACGTAGTCCAACGTCCGCAGCTTGGGCCCAGCGCAGCGAGTTTCACAACCCGAGCGGTGGGCGTCAGCCCTCCGAGGAAGCCAAGCGCCGGGCCGTTCCAACACTCGGAGGGCTGACGCCCACCGCTCGGGTTGTGAACCGCATCTCGATTCGCTGCCTCGGAGGGCTTACGCCCACCGCTCGGATAAATACTGAACAGAATATCCCATTTGGTTTGACTTCCCGAAACGAGAGCGTATATCCTATTGTACATTCGTACGCAATTCGCTTCTCCACCATGAGGGCTTCCCCATGGTCGCCACCGAGTCCATCCTCGACGACCCGTTGTTCAAAGCCGCCGAGTACCGCGCCGACGGGTACACTTGGGATTCCGCCGCCCTGAAGCTCAACATGACCGCCACCGAATTGCGCGGCCTCACCCTGCAACAGCAAAAGCGCTGGAATAAACTCCTGCGCGCCGCCGACCGCGCCGTGCTCGGCGAAGCCGGGCGGCAGGCCAACCGCGTCCTGCGGCACATGCTGCGCGACGAGGACATCCACATCCAACTGAAAGCCGCGGAGATCCACTTCCGCGCTTGGTCCGCGATGCTGCGCCACACGCCCAAAGCCAAACGCGGCCACGCCGAATTCGGAATGCCCTACGTCGAGGAGAACTACACCCATGAACAGCATGTCGCCTTCGCCCGCACCGTTATCGACGTGTTCGGAAATCCGGCCCCGCGCGACGACGACGGCGATGATCGGAGCGGCCCGGATCGACCCGGTGGCATTCCTCCAATGGGTCCTGACGGAACCGGGTCGGGTGGCCAATCCGATGGCGGCGGTGCACCGGGATCTGCAGAACCATCTGAGCGCGCATCGGCTGGCTCTGGTGGAGCTGCCGCGGGATCACGGGAAGACGACGCAGGTTTGTCTGCGCGTCTTGTGGGAGCTGGGCCGCGATCCGAACTTGCGGATCAAAATTGTCTGCGCATCCGAGAGCATCGCGGTGGATCGGTCGCGGTTCCTCCGGCACAGCATCGAACAGAACCCCAAGATTCGCAGGGTGTTTCCGCACCTCCGCCCGAGCGAACCGTGGCTGGCGCAAGCCTTCACCGTGGAGCGGAAGCCGGGGATACTGGGATCGAGTGTGGCGGCCTTCGGCATCGGCGCGGCCTCGACCGGGACGCGCGCCGACTTGCTGATCTGCGACGACGTCGTGGATGTGAAAGCGCTGTACTCGAAAGCTCACCGCGATCGGGTGACCGAGGACTTCACGAACAACTTGTTCAACCTGCTCGAACCGACCGGGCGCTTCTGGGGCCTGTCGACCCCGTGGCACTCGAACGATCTCAACGCCCGGTTGAAAGCGAACCCGTCGTACAATCTGTTTCGCCACGCCATCGGACCGAATTTGGAACCGCTTTGGCCGGAGAAATGGTCGACGGCGGCGCTGGCGGATCGGCGCGCCGAGATCGGCGAGTCGTCGTTCGCACGGGGCTACCGACTGGCATCGATCAGCGACGACGAAGTGGTGATCCGGCCGGAGTGGATTCAATTTTGGAGCGAAGCGATTCCGCGCGAGCGCTTCGATTCCGTGATCCTCAGCGTCGATCCGGCGGTGAGCGCGCAGGCGTCGGCCGATGCGACGGGCCTCGTGGTGTTGGGGAAGTTGGGCACGGAGATCCGGGTGCTCGCGGCCTTGGCGATGCGGGTGCCGACGCATCGGTTGCTGGAGATTCTGGCGGCGTGGGATCGCCAGTGGCAACCCGATGTCATCTTGTTCGAATCGAACGCCGCGTTCGACGGCATCCGCGATTTATTCCTGCGTCACACGGCCTTCGGCGCACGGCTCCAAGGCGTGAAGCAACACAAGCAGAAGATCATCAGAATGGGGAACTTCGCGGTGCCGGTTCAAAACGGGACGGTGCGATTGCAGGGCCGTGCGGGGCTGGTCGAAGCGAGTCAGCAGCCGTTGTTCGACGAGATGACGGCCTTCCCATTCGGGGACCACGACGATTTGGCCGACGCGGCGGCGTCCGGTGCGGAGCACCTGCTCGTGGCCCGCGAACCGCGGCTGTGGGGATGAGTGCGCTTCCGTTCCGGTGCGCCGAACACTCGTCCTGTCCGAAAGTCCGACCCGGTTTCGTACCAACTCATAAATCGGCTATTACTGCGGATACTGAACTGGTAGACTATACTGGTAATTTGGATTATCGGAATCGTTCCGAATGCGATCCCCGCCGTCCCTCACTGAGGAGAGACATGACGTTTCTACGGATGTGCTCAATCGCTTTCGCAGTTTGTTGCCTGCAAACATGGGCGTTCGGCCAAGATCCGACCGCGCTGAAACTGCAGTACCGCGAGTTGAGCGAGCGCCAAACCTTGAAATTCAAGCTGGACGGGAAAGAGCATACCGATCCCATCGGGCGTTTGAACTGGGACTTCCCCGCCGTGACGTTCGCCACCGTCGGCTTGGATCCCAAGCTTTCGACCTTTTGCATCGAACCGCTGGTCCCCGTTGTGGCGGGAACCGAATACGCGTTTGAATTGGAGCCATTCGGAACTCCGAAGGACTTCAACTTGAAAGACGACGATGCGGGCCGCAAGGAAGCCGAGCGCCGCACCAAATTCGTCCGCGAACTTTACGGCCGGGCTTACCCGGACGTGTTGAAAGATCCGAACGTCGCGGCCCCGGCGTTCCAACTGGCACTTTGGGAAGTGATGTTCGAAACGAAAGTCCCCGAAGGCCCGGCCCCATTCGCATTGAACAGCGGCACCTTCCAAACGAACTTCCCGAAAGCCGACACAACACCCTTATTCGCGACCCGAGCCGCGAGCTATTTGAAGGATCTCACCGGCGACGACGCGATCTTTTCGGAGACGCCGATCCTCGCGGGGCAAGAACTGGTGCGCCTGACCGGGGGTCGCAACGACAACGGCTTGGTGGCCCAATCGCAGATCGCCCTCCGCAATCGCGGAGGCGTCTCCAATTCGGCCGGCGGCAGCGCTGGCGATTTGGGCGGCGTCGGTCCGGTGGGAACCGCCCTCGGAGGAGGCCTCGGTCGCTTCTCGCCGACGCTGGGTGGCTTGGGTGGCGGTGGAGGAGGAATTGGGGGTGGCGGATTCGGTGGCGGCTTCGGAGGTGGATTTGGCGGTACGAACACTGGCTCGACGAATTCGCCCGGCACGACAAGCCCGCAAACGCCGACTACTACGACGGAAATCTCCAATCCTAGCGACATCAACCCGATCATCCCGCAAGACACGACGCCGAATCCTAATCCGAACCCGAATCCGAACCCCATTCCGAATCCAAATCCGATTCCGGCGCCGCCGGCCGTGCTGCTCGGGCTGATCGGCGCCGGCCTCTTCGGTCTGCGGCGCTATCGGCAGATCCGCAACCGGGCCTGAGTCGATCTTGCATTGAACCGACCGCGCCGGTATGTGCCCGCCAACTCCGGTGGGGCTATTCCATGCGTGCGACCCGAATTCTTCCGTTCGTACTGTCGATCGGCTTCGCCGGATGCGCCGACGTCCTCTCGGACCGCTCGATCAATGGCATCGTCAACAAGAAGGTCGAGACGCCACCCGTGAGGCCGGCGTCGGTCGAATCGGCGGCCCGCGTCGATTCGACCGGCCGGCAGCTCTTGGCCGGCTCACCATTCTTGGGCGTCGAAGTCGCCTTCCAAACCATCGACCGCGCCGAGCCGGAATTGTTCCACCGCGATGCGCATGGGTTGTTCATTTCGGAAGGCTTGGTGACCAAGTGCAAATCGAACGACCAACTCGCGGCGGTGCTGGCGTCCGAGATCGCGCACATGGTCGCCGAGTCGCGGATGACCGAGCGGATGCAACTGGCCGAGCCAATGCCCGCGGGAACCAAACTCGACGGTACGACCGACTTCGATCCGGCCCGTTCCATCGAATTGGCGCGCTTCGAAAAAATGGCCCGCGGACCGGCGGAGAAGAAACTGTGGGCCTCGTCCGACCCGAAGACCATCGCCAAAGGGATGCTGAAGGACGCCGGCTTCGACCCGAAGGTGCTGGACGAAGTCGCGCCGCTGTTACGGGACGCGTCGAAGAACCAAGTCATCGCGAAGCAATTCGGCGGCCGTGGGGAGTCGCCTCGTTGGAGTCATTAGTCATTCGTTTTGAGAGTCCATTGCCTGACGATCTCTGTCCGAATGACGAATGACTCATCTCTTCAATGAATACAGCACCGCAGCTGCGGCCAATCTCCGGGCGCTGTCGGGCGTGTGGCTCAGGCAGTCGGTCGATTTGTGATTCTCGAGCGCGCAGCCGATATCGTACTTGCTGTAGATCACGACCCAGCGATCCTTGATTTTGATCCCTTCCAAGGCCGGCGGCAGATCCTCGAAACCCGTGTCGTTGCCGGCTTGAGCGTTGCCCGCTTTCTCCCGCCGTTTGACGGTTTTGATCGCCGTACGGTTGAGCTTCTCCGAGAACAGCAGATCGTCGACGGGGATCGGTTCGAGTTTATTGTCCGGGAACATCTTCGCGGCAAATTTGCGGAAGGCTTTGTCGAACTCCGTTTGGCCGCAGCAGGCGTCGGCGAAGAGCACCGCCCCGCTTTGCAGGTTCGCCTTGATGTTGTCCGTATCCTCGGCGTCGAACTCGAACGACTTCTTCCCGTGCATGTAGAGGAACTTGTATTTGAAGAGATCTTCGTGGTTCGCCGGGAGTTGCTCGACGCCGACGACGACATCGAGCTTGGCCTCCTCGCGCAGGTAGTTCATCAGGTTCCGCATCGCGGCCGGGGCCGGCGGCTGCTCGCCGATCTTGATCTGCACCGGCTTCACGAAGCCTTTGACGGTCTCGAGTTCGTCCTTGCCCGCCGCGAGTTTGATCGTGCTGAGCCGTTGCTTCGGCGGCTCCATCCCCGTGGCGTAGGCGATGATGTTCATGCCGAGGTGGAAAGCCGACTCGCCGCGGTTCGCGGCCGGCTTGCCGGACGGAGCCATGTATTTCGATTCCTCCCAGTAGCCGGTGATCGGCTCCGGGAAGAAGACCATCACCGTCCGGCAACCGCGGTCGAGGCATTCGACGTTTTTGAATTCCGTCGGCGGCACCGCGAAGTGCGTACGCCAGATGGCGTGCTCGGGGGCCATCGCTTTCAGTTCGGTGCCGTCTTCTTTGAACATCTTCTTGATGAGATCGCGCATCCCGTCGGCGAAGTCTTTGCTTCCGCAGCAGGCCTCGGCGATCACGAAGCCCCCTTCTTCGATGTACTTCTTCAGCAGCTTTTCTTGTTGGCCTGTCAACCGGGGGGCCTCGTGGCCGTTGATGAGCAAGATCGGCGATTGCACGAGCACGCCGACTTCGTCGAGAATGTCTTGATCGGTCGGGAACGACTTGCGACGCGGATCGTAGACCTGCCAACCGAGAGGCAAGTTTTTGAACAGTTCCCGGCTGGCGTAGTCGGCGAGGTTGCGGGCGTCGTTCTGCTTGCGATTCCAACCGACGATGGCGTCGTCCGCCCCTTTCTCGATCAAGATGCCGTCTTTGATGACGGCGTCGCCGTGGGCGAGTTTGGAAATCAGTACCGGGCTACGGCCCTTGGACAAGAACAGCAGGGCGAAGGCGGTGGCCATGACTTTGGTCTGATCCTCGGCGACGCCGGTTTCGGACGCCCACGAGCCGTCTTTATTTTGCGTCCGCACCAGCCAATCGCAGCCTTCGCGGTACCAGTCGAACTTGCCGATGAAGCGCTGGCCCGAGAGCCGGCCGACGCGCTCGATGCCGTAGATGTTATAAAAGGTCGATTTGCTCTCGATGGCTTTATCGAAGGCGAAGCGTGTGTCGCTACCGATCCAGTTCATGCCCCGGCGGATGTACTCGTTCTCGGCGTACTGGCCGCACTTCGCGGCGACGCCGGTCTTGGCGTCGAGTAGTTGGGCACTCTCGTTCAGGCCCATGCGGGCGATGACCAACCCGGCGACCCCGGCTACCGTCATGGTGAAGCTGGCCTTCTTGAATTCCTCAATGTAGCTCCAATAGCCGGTATCGCGAGTTTCCTTGACTTGCGTCGCGATGTACAGCGCGCGGATTTCTTTCCAAAGTTCGTCGGGAATCTTTGCCCCGGCCTGTTTGCCCGAGTACAGCCCGAGCAACGCGTACTGGGTGTTGGACGCGTCGGGGCGGTCGAGGTCGTTAATTGGGTAACCCCAGCCGCTGAGTTTGCCTCGCTCTTTGCGGGCCGTCTTGCCGAGCCAGTCGGTCAGGGCTTGAATCTGCGGGAGATCCTTCGGGTTGCGCGCTTCGGCGAGGCACATGATCTTCAGCGCGACGACATAGGTTTTCTCCGGCTTCAACTTCCGCAGAAAATCGAGCACCGCAGACAGGTCTTTGTCGTCTGGTTTGACGCCACAGTTCAGTATGGCCAAACAGCCGAGGGCCGTGACGCCCCCTTCCATGCCGGTGATCTCGTTGAGCCAGAAGCCTTCCCAGTGCTGGGTCGCCTTGCGGTTGACGCGCAGGTATTGCACGCCGGTGTCGATGGCCTTGTTCACTTTGTTGACGGTATCGCGCTCGCCGGTCGGCGGCGCGGCGTCCGAGCGCGATGTCGAAATCAGGCAGAAGGCGAGTCCGACCAAGACGATGCGATGGATCATTCCTGACTCCCGGCGTGTGGGCCTTTGGTATTTGGCATCGGGCGGTTTTTCCGGCTGATTTCTGATCGCTGAGAGTTGTCCCACACGAAATCTGGTGAACCGAAACAGCATTCAGCGATCAGTAGTCAGCAAAACGAGACGTTGCGCGTTTGGGTGAGTGCCAAAATCCAATCTCGCACCCCTCCGGGCGAACGCAATGGCACTCTGCCATTATATCCGCTAAACTCTCCATCCTCCAATGCCCTCTCTCACTCACTGGCGGCCCATGAGCCTCATCGCCGATCCCGCTCGCCCGACCCGTTACCGATACGTCATCCTAGCGCTGCTCTGCTTCTTAGCGATGATCACGTACATGGACCGCGCCGCCAACGGCAACGCGAAAGCGGACATCCTTGCCGACCTCAACAAAGAGCGCGCGGACGACCGCCAACTCGACATCGAGAACGATTATTTTCTCGTCTTGATGGCCTTTCAACTCGCCTACGCCCTGTTCGAAATTCCCTCGGGGTGGCTCGGCGACACCTACGGTCCGCGCAGCACCTTGCTGCGCGTCGTCTTATGGTGGTCGGCGTTCGTGGCCCTCTGGGGGTTGACGGGCCAGTGGCTCTTCGGCGGCCTGATTTTCATCGGCTATTGGGGCTTGGTCGCCATCCAGTTTTTCTTCGGCGTCGGCGAGGCGGGCGCGTTCCCAAACATCGCCAAAGCCTTGTACAACTGGTTCCCCGCGGCCGATCGCGGCTTCGCCAAATCGGCCGTTTGGATGTCGGCCCGCTTCATGGGCGGCCTCACGCCGGCACTGTGGCTGCTCTTGACCGACAAGCAATTCGCGGGCTGGACGTGGAACGAGGCGCTGTGGCTCTTCGCCGGCATCGCCGTATTCTGGTGCGTCCTCTTTTACTGTTTCTTCAAAAACAAACCGGCCGAAGTGAAGGCCGTGAACGCCGCCGAGTTGGCGAAGATCGACGCCGGGAGGAAGCCGCCGGCGGCCCACATCCGTATGCCGTGGCGGAAGATTTTCCTATCGCGGAACCTCTGGGCCGTCTGCGGAATGTACATCGTCACCAACTTCTGTTGGTACTACCTCATGTACAACCACCCCCGCGCGATGAAAGAGCAATTCAAAAGTTGGGCCATGCACGCAGACGGCACGCCGAGTGGCGAGGGGAAACTAGCGTTGGCCCTGTTGAGCGGCGCACCACTCCTCATCGGCATGTTCGGCTGTCTGCTCGGCGGGCTGCTTTCGGATCGCTACATCCGCCGGACGGGGGATCGCAAATGGGGCCGGAGGCTATTCGGCATCATCGGCTACGGCGGGGCGGGCCTGTGTTACCTCATGGCGGCGGGGATCAAACTCGACGACCCGGACAACCTGCTCGTGTACGCGGGGATGCTGATTTTAATGGGCTTCATGAACGACCTCATCATGGCCCCGGCGTGGGCCGTCTGCCAAGACATCGGTCAGGAGTACGCCGCGACGGTGTCGGGAACGATGAACATGGTCGGCAACTTATTCGGGGCCGTGTCGGGCATCTTGGTGACGGGGTTGATGCTGAAGCACTTCCCAGGCACGAACGGCATCGTGTATCTATTCGGCCTGTACGCCTGCTTCTACTTCTTTGGCTGCGGCCTGTGGATGCTCATCGACGCCAGCAAACCGATTGTCGCCGAACCAGCGAATCATTGAAGCCCTACGCCGGCTGCGCGAACAGCGTCGGCGGCATGACCGGCTCGGCTTCGTCCGTCGTAGCCGCCTCCGGCTTCGCGTCGTGGTATTCGTGCACCGTCACGACGCCTTTCTCCAGAATCAAATACGTGCAGGGTTTCTCGGTCCAGCAGCCGCTGTTGAAGTACGACACCGGCCGTTCGACGCGTTCCATCGCCAAGTGGGTGTGGCCGCAGCAGACCGCATCGCAGCCCTTCTTCCAGGCGTAGTCCACGGCCCCTTCGCGGATCTTGTCGCTGCTGCGCAGGAAGACTTTGCTCCGCCGCTTGGCGAGCTTGGCGAAGTGGTGGGACTTGTCGAGCCGTTGTAACCAACGGTATGCCGTGTCCGCGAGCCACGTCGTGATCGGGTAGCGCTCGATGAATTGATCGAATTGATGCCCGTGCAGGAACATCACTTTCTGTCCGGCCGATTCGACGATGATCTCGTCCACGACCGTGACGCCGACGAGGTGCGAGACGATCTCGGCGGAACCGTCGTGGTTCCCGGCGACCCAGATGACTTCGATGTCGTCCGAGAGTTTGCGGATGGTCGAGAGGACCTTCCAATGCGTCTTCTTCAATCGCCGGAAATCGATGGAGTCGAAGACATCGCCGTTGAGGATGAGCCGCTTCGTCCGCAACCGCTTTTCGTCGATCGATTCTAGCAAATCGACCAAGGCCTTGGCTTGGCAATTGTCGCTGCCGAGGTGAATGTCCGACAGAATCACGGCGTCCGGAATCGTCACGGGGAAATCCTCCCGAGCCACAACATCCATGTCTGTGGAAGATCGTACTGAATCTCTGCGGCGGAAATGTGTGAAGTCCGTGAAGATCGCATTCTTTTGGTTCGATGGAAGAACGGCGGCGCCTCCCAGTATTGTAGATGTATCGAGCATTCTGGAAATCCGCGGCTATGCGAATCGTGAGTATCACAGCCGGTGCGGCCGGGATGTTCTGCGGCAGTTGCATGCGCGATAACACGCTCGCTTCGGCCTTGATCGACCTCGGTCACGACGCACTTCTCGTGCCTATGTACACGCCGATTACCACCGACGAAGTCGACGCCAGCGCCGGTCGGCCCGTCTTCTTCGGCGGCGTCAACGTCTTCTTGCAGCAATCGAAATTTACGGCGTGGGCCTTCCGGCGCACCCCGCGCTTCGTCGATGCCATGTTCAACAACCGCAGGTTTCTGCGTTGGGTCGGCCGCTTCGCCGAGCGCACTGATTACTCGCGGTTGGGCAATCTGACGGCGTCGATGCTGCGGGGCCTCGACGGCAACCAACGCAAAGAAGTCGGCAAGCTCATCGACTGGTTGAAGTCCGACATCCGGCCCGACGTTGTGCTAATGACCAATGCGCTTCTCAGCGGCATGGTGCCCGAACTGCACCGGCAGTTGAACGTCCCGATTTTGACGACGCTGCAAGGGGACGATATTTTCCTTGATGAACTGCCTGAGGCGGATCGTCGCCGCTGCATCGAGTTGATCCGCGCGAACGACGCCTTCACCGCCGGGTACATCGCCACGAGCGCCGCCTACGCCGACTACATGGCCGGGTATTTGGGAATCGACCGCGCGAAGATCCACGTCGTGCATCCGGGGATCAACACAAAGCCCCATGGCGGTATCGCCACCCGGCCCGCGGATCGCCCGCCGACCATCGGCTACTTCGCGCGATTGGCCCCGGAGAAGGGTTTCCACAACTTGGTCGAAGCGTTTATCGAATTGAAAAGTAACCCGACTCTTGACAGAGTTCGGCTCGCCAAACTCAAGTTTGCCGGCTGGCTCGGGGCCAAGAACAAACCGTATCTCGATGCGCAACTCGCCAAGATCACGGCCGCCGGATTGACGGCCGATGTCGAATGGGTGCCGTGCCCCGATCTGGCCAGCAAGGCTCGGTTCTTCCAAAGTATTGACGTGCTCAGCGTGCCGACGACCTACCGCGAACCCAAGGGGCTTTACGTGCTCGAAGCTTGGGCCAACGGCGTGCCCGTCGTCCAACCGGCGCACGGCTCGTTCCCAGAACTGATCGCCCGCACCGGCGGCGGTGTGCTGGTCCCGGCGAACGACATACCGGCCTTGGCGAAGGCGCTCGCGGAATTGTTGAACGACCATCCCCTCCGCGACGCGTTGGGCCGCGCCGGACACGACAGTTTGAAAGCATCATTCGAATCGCGGCACATGGCCGAGGCGACGATCGCCGTCCTGAATCAATATGTGTCGGGGTTGCGAGCATGACACCGTTCGTCCACACGCGCCGCGTCGAATTCGGCGAGACCGACATGGCCGGGATCATGCACTTCTCGAACTATTTCCGCTACATGGAAGCGGCCGAGACAGCGTTCCTGCGGGCCCGAGGCCTCACCGTCAGTTGGGCCGATGCCGGCGTGCAGTACGGCTTTCCGCGCGTCTCGGTCGCCTGCGATTACACCCGGCCGGTGAAGTTCGAAGACCTCGTGGACATCGGCGTCATCGTCGAAAAGATCGGCACGAAGTCGGTGCAGTACCGCTTCGAGTTCCGCCGCGACGGGGTCGAGATCGCCGTCGGTCGCATCACTGCCGTGTTTTGTCGGTCGATCCAGCACGGCCCGTTCGAATCGATGGCCCTCCCCGCCGACATCCGCGCGAAATTGGAATCACCATGAGCCTGCAAATAGCGGATGTCCGCAAAGAGTACCCGACCCGATCCGGGGCGTTGAAAGTCCTCGATGGCGTCAGCTTGTCGCTCGATCGCGGCGACGCCGTGGCGATCATGGGCCCTTCGGGATCCGGGAAGAGCACTCTGCTGCACATCCTCGGCACGCTCGATTCCCCGACCTCCGGTACGGTCCGGCTCGACGGCACCTCGCCCTTCGGTTTGAACGAGCGCGACCTCGCGAAGTTCCGCAACCGCCGGATCGGTTTCGTGTTTCAAGATCACCACTTGCTACCGCAGTGCAGCGTGCTGGAAAATGTGCTGATCCCGACGCTCGTGAATCGAGCCGGGAACAAACCCGAGTTGCTGAAGTCGGCGAAGGAACTCCTCGACCGCGTCGGCTTGTCGGATCGCATCGACCACCGGCCCGCAGAATTGTCAGGCGGCGAACGGCAACGCGTCGCCGTGGCCCGGGCCTTGATTCAAAAGCCACTGCTGGTGCTAGCCGACGAACCGACGGGCAACCTCGACCGCGCCAGCGCCGGCATCGTCGGCAAGTTGCTCGTGGAATTGAATCGGCAAGAGCGGTCCATTTTGGTTGTCGTCACGCACAGCCAAGATCTGGCCGGGCTATTTCTGAAGCGACTCGAAATGGGCGACGGACGTCTTCTGTAAGTTTCATGTTTCAGATTCCAGGTTGGAACTGCAAAAGCACACGTGAACTCAACTTGGAATTCCGATGGTTTTTCGCAACCTCCGTTACTTCTGGGTCTCGAACGTCCCCGTCCTCTTGGGCGTGATACTCGGCGCGACTGTCCTCACGGGGGCGCTCTTCGTCGGAGACTCCCTGCGCGGCAGCCTGCGCGCCCGCACCGACCGACAGCTCAACGGCGTCGGCTCGGCCTTCATCGGCACCCGCATGATCCGCGAAGAGACGGCGCAGCGCGTCCCCGACGCGGCGCCCGCGCTGCTCCTCACCGGTTCCGCGGTCGCGCGGCCGGCCGAAGAAACCCAACATCGATTGGGACGCACGACGATCCTTGGCTTGACCGATGCCGGCCGGGCGAAGTTCGATTTGCCCGCGGGTGTGGTCGTCTCCGCGATCGTGGCCGAGCGGCTCGGGGTCAAGGTCGGCGATAGCATCGAACTCGGTTTGCAGCGGATGTCGAAGGTACCGCGCTCGTCGCTGCTTGGGCAGCGCGATGTCGCCAGCCTAACGCGCTCAACGAAGTTCAAAATCGACGCGGTGCTTCCGCTGACCCACGCGATGAACGACTTCAACCTGACTCCGAATCCGCTGCCGCCACTCAACGTCTACATTCCCCTCAAAGACTTGCAGAAGCCTTTGGAAATGCTGGATCGCGTCAACGCTCTTTTGACACAGCGCACCGACAACGCCGCGCTGAACGTTGATTTTCACACCGCCCTCGATCTCGCCGACTATGGTCTGCGCATCGAGGTCGCCCCATTTCGCAACCAATACGTCGTCGTCGAATCGGAGCAGTTGATCCTCGACGAAGCCACGGCGATCGCCGTAGAAAAAGCGGCGATGGCCATCGGTGCCCGCGCCGAGCGCACGCTCACTTACATGGCCAACGGCATTTACCCCGGCACGCACCAACTCCCTTACAAGGAACCGGGCGACCCGAAGAACATGATGGCCTACTCGGTCGTCGCCGCGCTCAACACCGCCGCTCCTGCGCCGTTCGGGCCGTTCCCCGGCGCCCCCGCCGACCTAGGGGATGGCATCCTGATCCTCGATTGGCCCGACGCCCCGATGAAGAAGCTGAAGCTCGGCGATCCAATTTCGATCGCTTACTTCAAGCCCGAGATGGAAGCCGAGGCGGTGGAAACATGGCACACTTTGCCCTTCAAGGGCTACGTGACACTGGCCGGGTCCGCGGACGATCCGAACCTCACACCCCCCTTCCCCGGCATCACCGACAAGCCCAAAATCCGCGGCAAAAAAGGCGAGCAGTGGGAAGCCCCATTCGAGATCAACTATCAGCGCATCGGCCAGAGCGACGACGATTTCTGGGAGAAACACCGCGCCACTCCGAAAGCGTACATCGCTCCGGAGCTTGGCAAAAAACTCTTCGGCAGCCGGTTCGGTTCGACGACGTCGATCCGCGTCGCACCGGTGCCTGGAACGACCCCGCAACAAACGGCGGACTTACTCCGCCTCGAATTGATGAAGCAGCTCGACCCGACAGCCAGCGGATTGAAAATCGAACCGACGCGCGAGCGGATGCTGGACGCGAGCCGGGGCGGCACCGACTTCGGCGCGATGCTGCTCGCCTTCAGCAGCCTCTTGATCCTGGCGTCGCTCTTGCTCGTCGGCCTGCTCGTGCGCTTGGCCGTGAGCCGGCGGGCGAAGGAAATTGGCCTGCTGTTGTCTACAGGATACACGCCGCGCGATGTCGGCCGAATGCTGCAAGCGGAAGCGATGGTCGTGTCGCTCGCCGGGACGCTGTTCGGCTTGCCACTGGCTTGGGCCTACGCCCATGGGATGCTCGCGGTGCTCGCCGGCCTATGGCCCGACGGCGGGGTGCAGTCGTATTTGCACGTCCACATCGCCCCGCTGAGCCTCGCCGTCGGCTTCGTCTCGACGATGCTGATCACCTGGCTCGCGGTTTGGCTCAGTCTCCGCAGCTTGATCCGAGTTCCGGTGACGGCGTTGTTGAAGGGCGAAACGAACCTGCCGAACAATAACCCCTCCCCGGTGCGAACGCGGTGGGCGCGGACTGTCATCGCGGTGTCACTGGCCCTCGGGCTGGGCCTCGTCTTCGGCGGCGGGGCGGCACCGAATGCGGATCAGCGGGCCGGCGCCTTCTTCGGCGGTGGCGGGTTTCTCATGCTCGCCGGTTTGCTCGGCTTCCGCCTCTGGCTGCGTGTCCCCGCGGCTTACACCGGGTCGTTGACCTTGTTCGGCTTGGGTGTGCGGAACGCAACTCGCGCCGGCGGGCGGAGCTTGCTCACCGCCACGCTGTTGGCGCTGGCGACGTTCCTGCTCGTGGCTGTGGAGAGCTTCCGCAAAAAGCCGGACGCCGAATTCCTTACGGAGAAAGGGGGCAGCGGCGGCTACCGGTTGATCGCCGAGACCGATGTGCCGCTGTTCCAACGCTTCGACCGCGGCGACGGCCGCAACGACTTGTATCTGCAATTGCAAAAGCACTACGGCGGCGCCTCCAGCAACCCGACATTCATTTCGATGACGAAGGAACTCGACGCAGTCAAGGTGCAACCGTTCCATCTGCGCAGCGGCGACGACGCCAGTTGCCTGAACCTCTATCAAGCCGGGCGACCGCGTGTGCTCGGTGCATCCGATGAGTTCCTATCCCAGAACCGCTTCGCCTTCAACATGACGACTGCGAAGAGCGATGCCGCGAAGGCGAATCCATGGCTATTGCTGAACGAAGAGCAACCCGACGGTGTGATTCCCGTAATCGCGGAGCAGAACACCGTCCTTTGGCAACTCAAAACCTTCGTCGGCGGCACGACGACGATCCCCGATGAAAACGGTAAAGAAATCAAGCTCCGCATCGTCGGCACGCTGCAAGACAGTATCTTCCCGCGTGAACTGCTGATGAGCGATGCGAACTTCCGCAAGCTTTACCCGCACGACGAAGGCTACCGCTACTTCCTCATCGAGACGACGCCCGAGAACACCGAGGCAGTCGCGACTTTGCTAGAAATCGGCTTGCAATCGACGGGGATGCAAACGACCCGCAGCGAAGACCTCGTCGCCGCGCAGCAGGCCGTCATCGGGGCGTACCTCAGCACCTTCCAACTCCTCGGCGGCTTGGCGCTGTTGCTCGGCATGTTCGGCTTCGGCGTCGTGATCTTGCGGAACGTGAACGACCGCACCGGCGAATTCGCCTTGCTCCGGGCGACGGGTTATTCGACCGGCACGCTGCAGCGATTGGTGTTGATCGAAAGCGGCTTGGTGTTGTCGGTCGGCGTCGGCATCGGCGCGCTGGCCGCGGTGCTCTCGGTGATTCCGAACTTGGCTCTGGGCGGGCAGTTCGCAACTGTGCGGCTCGGGGGAATGCTCGGAATCATCGTGCTTGTCGGCATCGCCGTGGCCTGTTGGACGACCTCGCGCATAGCAAGGTTACCGGTGATCGCTTCGCTACGGCGGGAATAGAAAGGCGAGCCGGCAGCGTGCGTTGCCGACTCGCCGGTTTTACTTCTTCTTCTCTTGATCGACCGACGCAAAAAACTTTACCGCCGTGCCTTTCAATTCGATCTTCACATTGAGTTCGCCGCCGCCGGTGACGGTGACCTTCAGCGTGTCTTTGCCGGCCGGCCCGGCTTTACCGAAGACCTTCTCGATGACGCCGGCGTATTTTTCGGCGCCGAGGTCCTTCTCGGTGATCTGCCCGAACTGCGCCGCGGAAATCTCCAACGCCAGCATCGGAAGTTTCTTCGGCTTTGCTTCCAAGAACGCCTTCAACGGCTTCGATTCTTCGTCGACGCCGAGGGCGACGAGGTCGTCCGACGTGGCGATCCAGATCATCTCGTGGCCGAAGGGATCCTTCAATTTCAGGTTCGTGAAGCTGCCTTCGTGGATGTTTCGTTCGCCGACTTTATCCGCGTCGAACTTCACCGTAGCCTCGCCGCCCATGAGGAACGGGGCGAACTCCTTCAGCGTCTTTTCCAACTCGGCACCCTTCACCGCTTTCATCGACGCCTGCAACCGGATGGCGTTATCCTTGCCGGTCTTGGCGACGAGCAACCCGAGTTGGAGGTCATCGCTCTTGAGGCTCGGCGAGACACTGTCGACCAGTTTGGTCGCCAGCGGTTTGGCCTCGTCGTTGGCACCGGCGAGGGCGTCGTCGAACAGAGTGTCGATGAGCTTACCGAATTTCTCGTGTGTGCCCGAAGGCAGCTTGGCGATCAACCCGAGCGACACGACCGGGTTCTTGCCGACGGCGGCACTCGCGGCGTGGCTCTCTCGGTCGGCCCACGACTGGATATTCTTGGCGAACTGCGTTTTTGCCTTCGCGGTCATGCGGATGTTCGCCGCGATCGCGTCGGTCTTCGGGTCGGCATCCAGCGTCACGCCGAGGGTGTCGCCGTCGTTCAAGATCGTCTGGATCATCTCGACGCCGATATCGAGCA
>Ga0105048_10007575_pt1 | contig 17437 bp, 15 predicted proteins | sample MAT05_FD_78382 | JGI IMG/M metagenome (GOLD analysis project Ga0105048, IMG submission 78382) | Freshwater microbial communities from Lake Fryxell liftoff mats and glacier meltwater in Antarctica - MAT-05 | ecosystem: Environmental > Aquatic > Freshwater > Ice > Liftoff microbial mat | place...
CAGCGCGGCGAGGAAGCGGCGCCGACGAACGACCTCCACCCGTCGCAGCGCCGCCGCGATGAGGCCACCGAACAACGGCGGCAGCGTCAGCAGGGCGATGGCGGCGAGGAAGGCGGCGAGGTCGCTGGCGAAGGTTCCGGGCCCGGTGTCGAACAACGGACCTCTACTCTCCGGGGGTGGCGCGCGCGTAGGCGACGGCCCGGTCGATGATCTCGTCGAGGTCGCGCATGGGCACCGGGCCCAGCAATCCCCGCAGCCGCGTGAGGTCGGGCACGCGCCGCTGGAGGTCCTCGAAGTCCGGGCCGTAGGCCTCCTCGTAGGGGATGCAGCGGATCTCGCAGCGCGGGTCGACCTGGGCGCGCACCCGCTCGGCGAGCTCGCGGATGGACACCTCGCGGTCGTGGCCCACGTTGACCACGCGGCCGCGCGCCGCGGGCGTGCCCAGCAGCCGCATGAGAATCGACGACACGTCGCCCGCGTCGGCGAAGCACCGCGTCTGCGACCCGTCGCCGTAGACCACCATCGGCCCGCCCGCGAGGCACTGCCGCACCAGCCGCGGGAGCACCATCCCGTAGCGCCCGGTCTGCCGCGCCCCGACGGTGTTGAAGAGCCGCGAGATGACCACCTGGAGACCGAGCTCGCGCGCGAAGGCGAGGGCCATGAACTCGTCGACGGCCTTGGAGCACGCGTAGCCCCAGCGGGCGCGCGTGGTGGCCCCGAGCACCATGTCGGCGTCCTCCTGGAAGGGCACCGCGACGCTCTTGCCGTAGACCTCCGACGACGACGCGAGCAGCACGGCCGCGCCTTCGGAGAGGGCCGCGCGCAGCACGCGCTCGGTGCCCGCGATGTTGGTCTCGAGGGTGTGCACCGGTCGGTCGACGATCATGCGCACGCCCACCGCGGCGGCCAGGTGATAGACCTCGCCGCAGCCCGCGATGGCGCCCGCCAGCGCCGCCTCGTCGAAGATGGAAGCCCCGACGAAGCGGAAGCCCGTCGCCCCATCGACCCCGCGGAGGTTCTCGCGTCGCCCGCTGGAGAGGTCGTCGATGACCACCACCTCGCTGCCGCGCGCGAGGAGGTGCTCGCAGAGGTGCGACCCGATGAGCCCCGCGCCACCTGTGACGAGCGCCCTCACGACGCCCCTCGTCGGGTAACCGGCGGCCGCGAGGACGCCGGGCTCTGAGACAGGAGCGTCACGAAGCGCGCCCCCATGGACTGCCACCCATCGATCGATCGCCAGAGCGTGGCCTCCGCCGCGGCGCCCTGGCCGAAGGTCACGAAGGGCTTCATCCAGCGGGGCAGCGCGAAGCCCTCCACCCGTTCGAGCAGCTCGTAGGGGTGCAGGTAGAAGACCCGCGGCGGCCGCGTCGCAAAGCGCGCGAGCGGCGCGAAGAGCCGCCGGTACGACAGCCCCTCTGGAATGGGCAGCCCCAGCATCCGCGGAACCGGAAACTCCTCCACCGCGCTCCCCTCCAACCGATGCGGACCGCCGGTGCGCGCGAGGTGTCGATAGCCCGCCCGCGGCGAGAACGGCGCCTCGGACGACGACCACCGGTAGCCCGCCTCTTCGAGCCGCGGACCGAAGCCGTGCGGCAGGTCGAAGAAGGGTGCGCGGAAGCCCTCGCACGTCGTCCCCGTGGCGTCCTCGATGGCCTTGCGTGAGTCCGCGAGCTCCGTGCGCTGCTGCGACGGAGAGCACCGCGAGAGCGCCGGGTGGGTCATGGAGTGCGAGGCCACGGCGTGCCCGCGCTGGGCCGCGTCGCGCATCGCCGCTGGGCGCTGGCGGGCGACGTCTCCGACGACGAAGAGCGTGGCGGGGATGCGTCGGGCGTCGAGCGCGTCGAGCAGCCGCGGGAGCACCTCGTCGAGGCCGCGCAGGGACGCCGTCCCGAAGTCGCCTTCGACGTCGAGGGTGAGGGCCACGTCCACGGTCTATGGGCCCTTCTCGTCGCGGTCGGCGAGGCGTCGGAGCTGCGCGGCGATGTCCTGGAGGGCGCGGTGCACGCCGCGCATTTCCCAGGCGACCCACACGCACGCGAGGGCGATGGGCGTCTGCGTCAGCAGGATCGACCAGACCGTGTCCCTCACGGCGACGGGGCCTTCGCGCGGAGGGTGTGGGCGATGCCCTCGAGCGAGCGCCGGGCGCGGCGCAGCGCGAGGGCGATGACCACCGCGGCGACCCAGTAGGGCGCGTGCGTGGCGTACATCGATCGCAGGAAGTCCAGGTGGCGCATCGGCGGTGGGTCTGGAGTCTCAGCCCTTCGACGGGCGGAGGTCCATGGCCCACGCGGCGGGGGCGCCCACGGCCAGGCCGGCGACGCAGCCCGCGGCGAGGATGGGCTTGCGCCACGCCGGGACCGGCAGGGACGGCAGCTCGCGGAGCACCCAGCGGTCGAAGTGGTTGTTGGCGCGGATCATCTCGCGCGCGGTGACGTGCGAGGTGGTCGAGGGGACGGTGGTGATGGGCACCGACGCGAGGCGCAGCCCCGCGGCGACGGCGCGGAGGATGACCTCGTGCTCGTACACAAAGCCCCCGGAGGTGTTGTGCACCGCGGCGAGGGCCGACGCCCGGAAGCCCCGGAAGCCGCAGATGGTGTCCTTGATGGAGGGGTCGAGCACCCGAAACCAGAACAGCGCCAGCGCGTTGAGGGCCCGCCGCGCGCCGGAGCGGTAGACCGTTCGGCACCCGAGGGCGACGTCGCAGTGGTCGAGCGCCGCGAGGAAGGCGGGGATCTCATCGGGGTCGTGCTCGCCGTCGGCGTCGAGGGTGATGACGCGCTCGGCGCCCATCGCGACGGCGGCCTCCAGGCCGTGCACCAGGGCCGCGCCCTTCCCCCGGTTGGGGTCGAGGCGCAGCACCGTGGCGCCGCCTCTCTTGGCGCGCTCGCCGGTGTCGTCGCGCGAGCCGTCGTCGACGACGATGACGGTGTCGACGTACCGCGCGGCGCGGCGCACGACGTCCTCGACGTGCTCGGCTTCGTTGTGCGCGGGGATGACCGCGACCGACGCACCTGTCACGCCTTGAACCCCGCGCGCACGAACTTCAGCCCCGAGGTCGACATGAAGCGGACGTTCTCGACGAAGTCGGTGTTGAAGATCTCCCGGGCGATCTTGCGCGGCCGCAGGTAGAAGCGCGAGAGGGCGCGGTCTTGCAGCGTCTTCATGCGGGCGAGGTCGATGACGCCGTTGAAGGAGAGCTTCGGGTCGCCGTCGAGGAGGTCGTCGAGGGTGATGGGCTTGGTCCATCCCGCGCGCACGGCCTGGGTGTAGAGCTCGGTGCCGGGGAAGGGCGTGGCGACCTCGTAGTTCATGTACGAGATGTCGAGGGTCTCGACCCAGTCGAGGGTGCGCATCATCTCGTCGTCGGACTGCTCTGGGACGCCCACCACGAAGAGGCCCGCCGTGGCGATGTTGTTACGCTCCATCACCCGGATGAGCTCCGCGGCGCGCGCCGGCTTGATGCCCTTGCGGTGCGACGCCTGCCTCGTGTGCTCGTCGATGGGGTCGACGCCAAACTCCGCCGAGCGGCAGCCCGCGCGGCCGAGCAGCTCGATCATGGGTTCGTCCATGCGGTCGAGCCGCGTCTCGATGCCCCACTCCAGCGGGATGCGGCGGTCGATGACCATCTGGCAGAGGTCCTTCACGCGCTTCATGTCGAGCGAGAAGGTGGGGTCGCGGAAGAGCACGCTGCGCACGCCGAAGCGCGACACGAGGCGCTCCATCTCGTCGGCCACGAGGCCAGCGCCGCGCGGCCGGAAGGGAGCGCCCTGGGCCACCGGGTAGGGGCAGTAGTGGCACTGGTAGGGGCAGCCCCGCGACGACAGCATCGTCAGGAAGGGCCGCTTCTTCAGCAGCGGGAAGTACCCGTAGTCGGCGATGGGGAAGGCGTCCCAGCGGGGCTCGGGGAGCGTGTCGAGGTCGTCGATGTAGCCGCTCATCGCGGGGGCGGGCGTGCCGTCGTCGTCGAGCATCAGCACACCCGGCAGACCAGGCTTCAGCGTGCCTTTGGCGAGGTGTCCGAGCACCACCTCGGGGTCGCCGCGCGGGATCACCTCGGCCATCCCGCGGCGCAGGATGTCGTCCGAGAAGAAGGTCGCCGCCTGGTTGAGCAGCAGCCGTCGTGCGCCCGTCGCGGCCTTCACGCGCTCCAGGTAGCGCAGCTCGGCGCCGAGGAAGGCGAACGACGACGCGGCGACGACCCAATCGGGCCTGGCGCGCACGATGGCGTCGAGGGCCTCGGGGTCGTGCGGGTCGAGGCGCGACTGGTCGAGGACGACGACGTCGTGGTCGCGCAGGATGGCCGCGGCGAAGGCGAGGGAGATGATGGGGAGTCGGGTGCCTTCGTTCTTGAGGAGGGCGACGAAGCGGGGGCCGAGCCCGACGCCGAAGTCGTCGTCGATGCCCATGCCGCCCATGAGGTCGCGGTTGGTGAAGCGCCCCGCCGGGACGGGTGGATTGACGAGCGCGATCCTCATGAACCAACTGTACTTGAGCACACGCCCGTTAGAACAGCCGCTCCCAGTGCGCGGGGTCGCGCGGCGGCGCTGGCAGGTCGCTCCAGTAGGTCTCGCCCTCCCCCTTGGCCCGCTTGAGCCGCATGCGATCGCGCCCTGAGGCGCGCGCGATGAGCCCCGCGGGCACCACCGCGAGCAGCCACGTGAGCACCAGGATCACCCGCCCGGAGATGTTGCCCATCACCCAGGCGACGCCCATCCACGCCCGGTAGAACGGCAGCGCCACGCGCGTGCCGCTGAGCCCCGTCAGCCCGAAGACCACCGCCACCGCGCCCGCTACCAGCGCGGCCGTCGGGCGGTGCCGCCAGGTCATCACGGCGGCGATGACACCGAAGCCGACGATCGACACCGCGCCGAAGCTGCGCAGCTCCTTGGGCGAGGGGTTCCACTCGATGCGGACGAGCATCGTCAGAACACGGTGTAGAGGAAGGGCCCGGCGCTGGTGGAGCCCGCGTAGACCAGCGCACCGAGCAGCAGCAGCATCACCACGATGGGCGTGAGCCAGTAGGCCCGGTGCTCTCGCAGCAGGGCCAGAACGTCCTTCAATACGCTGCGCCGTCGCGCCATGCGGCCGATGGTATCACCGCCCTCAGTCGAGGGCGCTGGGCGCCGTGCGTCGCGCGGACTCCGGGATCACCTGCTCGCCCTTCAGGCAGAGGCAGTCGCCCACGATGAGGGCGTCGATGTCCGTCGCGGCGAAGCAGCGCCAGGCGTCCTCCGGGGTGCACACCACCGGCTCGCCGCGCAGGTTGAACGACGTGTTGATGAGCACCGGGCACCCGGTTCGCTCGTGCCACGCGCGCAAGAGCGCGTGGAAGCGCGGGTTGGGCTGCGGCCCGACGGTCTGGATGCGCGCGGTGCCATCGACGTGGGTGATGGCGGGCACGTCCGAGCGCGCCACGTCGAGCCGCGCGAGGCCCTGTAGCCCCTCGGCCTCGGGCGGCAGCGGTCGCAGATGCGCGGCGCTCACCGAGGCCACGAGCAGCATGTACGGGCTCGGGCGATCGAGGTCGAAGTACTCCGAGGCGTGCTCCTCCAGGCACACCGGCGCGAAGGGGCGAAACGACTCGCGCAGCTTCACCCGGAGGTTGAGCGTCTTCTGCATCGCGCGGTCGCGCGGGTCGGCGAGAATCGACCGGTTGCCCAGCGCGCGCGGCCCGAACTCCATCGGACCATCGCAGCGCGCGACCACCTTGCCCGACGCGAGCAGGTCCACCACCGCGGCGTCGAGCGCGCCCGCGTCGTCGTACGCGGCGTACTTCGCGCCGACCTCGTCGAGGCACGCGCGCACCGCCGCGCGGTCGAAGCTCGGGCCCAGCAACGCGCCCTTCATCGCGTCGCGCGAATGCACCGCGCGCGGCTTGTCCATGATGGCGTGGTAGCCCTGGAGCGCCGCCCCGAGCGCGCCGCCCGCGTCGCCCGCGGCGGGCTGTATCCAGAGGTCTTCGAAGGGCCCTTCGCGCAGGAGCCTCCCGTTGGCGACGCAGTTGAGCGCGACGCCTCCCGCGAGGCAGAGCCTCTTCATCCCGGTCTGCTTGTGCACGTGGCGGGCGACGCGCAGCACGACCTCCTCGGTGAAGCGCTGCACCGCGCCCGCGAGGTCCATCTCGCGCTGCGTGAGCGGAGCCTCGGCCTCGCGCGGCGGCGCCCCGAAGAGCGCGTGAAACCGCGGGCCCGTCATGGCGTGCCCCGCGCAGTAGTCGAAGTACGACTGGTCCATCCAGAGCGAGCCGTCGTCGCGCAGGTCGACCACGTGCTCGCGCAAGAGGTCGAGGTAGCGCTTCACGCCCGCCGGGTCGGCGTAGGGCGCGAGGCCCATCACCTTGTACTCGCCGGAGTTCACCCGGAAGCCCGTGTACTGCGTAAACGCGCTGTACAGCAGGCCCAGCGAGTGCGGGAAGCGCTGCTCCTGACGCAGCTCGATGCGCGACCCGCGGCCGACGCCCCAGGTGCTCGTCGACCACTCGCCGACGCCGTCGAGCGTGACGATGGCGGCCTCCTCGAAGGGCGACGCGAGGAAGGCGCTCGCCGCGTGGGCCTCGTGGTGGCGCGTGTAATAGATGGGCGCCTCGCACCTCTCGCCGAGCACGCGATCGACGGCGCGGTGCACGAAGAGCTTGTGGTCGAGCCACGACGGCGCCGCCCGCATGAACGACCGCAGCCCCCGCGGCGCGAAGGCCAGGTAGGTCTCCAGCAGCCGCTCGGCCTTGAGCACCGGCTTGTCGTAGAAGACCACCGCGTCGAGGGCGCTCGCGTCGCTGCCCCACGCGCCGAGGCAGTACGCGATGGCCCGCTCGGGGAAGTCCCCGTCGTGCTTCTTGCGCGTGAAGCGCTCTTCCTCCGCGGCGGCGACGATGTCCCCGTCGACGACAAGCACCGCGGCGCTGTCGTGATAGTAGGCCGAGAGCCCGAGCACCGCGGTCATCGGCTCCGTCTACCGGGAGAGCGCCCCGGCAGCAAACCCTCGCTTGACCGGAGCGAGAGCGGAGCGTTCCCATCGCGTCAATGTTCAGCATTGGTGTGGGGTCCTTCACCAGCGACTGGATCGCCGTCCTCGTCGCATGCGCTCTCCTCCTGGCTCCGGTGCTCGCCGGCCTGCTGCTCACGGCTGCGTTGCGCGCGGCGGTCTCCATCCGACGTCGCGCGCGCTGGACGGCGGCCCTCGCGGTCGCCCCCGTCGCGCTCTCCCTGGCCGCGATTCCGCGCACCGATCAGCTCAGCTTCTGGGACCTCCTCATCGCCAGCCTCGGCTTCGCCACAGGCGCCGTACTGGCCATGCGCCAACCCGACGGCCACGTGCTCCGCGGCGCCCTGCGCACGACCGGGCGCATCGCCGTGGGGCTGCTCATCGCCGAGCTCATCGCCCGCGTGGCGCTGCCCTCCCTCGGAACCTTCCCCCCGCCGCACACCGCGCGCCTGGTGGTGCCCATCACCAACCGCGACCCGCCGTGCAACGTGCTCTACCCCCCGGACAACAGGGTCCAGGAGGTCTTGCGCCGCGGCGAGCCCGGCCGCCCCGCGGTGCTCCACATCGGCGACTCGCTCGTGGCGGGCATCGGCATTCCCTCGTCGGAGAACTTCGTCTCCGCGCTCGGCAACGCGCAGCCTGGCATCCAGCACCTGAACCTCGGCGCCGTGGGCGCGGGCCTCGACGTGTACCTCCTCGCGCTGCGCCTCTGGGGACCGGCCGCGCGGCCCCACCTGACGGTGGTCTACATCTTCGCGGGCAACGACCTGTTCGACCTCAACGCGCGCTACCTCTGCTGCGCCGACGGCGGGCTGCTCCTCGACCAGGGCGGCCGCCTCACCCCGCGCTGCCCCACCGCGCAGTGGAACATCCCGCTGAAGGCCCACCTCGCGAGCAGCCCGCCGCCCTTCGTGCTCCGCGCGCTCGCCCGCCCCTCGCGCGTCGCGGGTCACCTCCTCCGCTTCGTCATCCGCGCGCAGCAGGACGCCTTCCGCCGCGGCTTCGCCAACCTCCCGAGCCCCGGCGACCCCGCGTCGCAGACCCCTCGCTGGAACCTCCTCGACCAGCGCATCCGCGCCATCGCCGCGACCGCGCGCGAGCAGCACTCCCGGCTGCTGATGGTGGTGATCCCGAGCCGCACCACCATCGAGAAGACCCTCGGCCTCCCCGCCCTCGCCAACGACTACTGGCGCGACGGCCCAACCGGCGTGGCGGGCCACCGCCGCATCGTCGAGACCGCGCGCGCGGCGGGCGTCGACGTGCTCGACGGGTGGGACACCGTGCAGGCGGCCATGCAGCAGGACGGCGTCGAGCGGGTCTTCGCCCACGAGTGCCCGGGCGACGTGCACTTCGGTCGCCTCGGCCACCAGCGCTTCGCCGCCTGGCTGCTCCCAGCACTCCAGGCCCGCGGCGTCAACCCCTGAATGGGCACTGAGAGGCACACGGCCAACACCCCACCCCGGGGTTCTGCTAACTCACGGAAAGGAATGTTTCCGTGAGCTAGACAGGAGCTCCGAGGGAGGGGTACCCAGAACCACCCCCATGGCCCGCCCGCCCCGACCCGTCTCCCCGGTCGTCGCTTCGGTCATCCCCTCGGTCACCCCCTCGGTCGAGCTCGCGGTGATCGACCCGCCCTCTCCGTTGCCCGCCGCCCTCCAGCGGCGGCTGGCCGACGCGCGGCGCTTCCTCCGCGAAGGCTCCCACGCCCCCGGCACCCGTCGGAAGTACGCCGAGGACTTCGAGCAGTTCTCGGGTTGGTGCCGACGCAACGGCCTCTCTCCCCTCCCCGCCGAGCCCGGCCTGCTCGCCCTCTACATCCACGCCCTCGTCGAGCCCGACCCGAGCAACCCTCCGCGCGTGCGCTGCTCACCCCATGGTCCGCGCGGTCCCGAGCCCGGTCAGTCGCCCATGCACCCGAGCTCCATCACCCGGGTCATCGCGGCCATCCGGTACGCCCACACCCAGCAGGGCGTCGCCTCGCCGACCTCCCACCCGCTGGTGCAGGAGGCCCTCCGCGCCGCCCGTCGCACGCTCGGGGTCGCGCCCCGCCGGCGCGTCCAGGCCGCCGTGGTCGAGGTGCTCCGCCGCCTCGTGCTCGGGCTCGACGACTCGCTGCGCCACCGACGTGACCGCGCCCTGCTCACGCTCGGCTTCGCGGGCGCCTTCCGTCGCGCGGCCCTGGTCTCCCTCGACCTCGCCGACGTGGTGCGCGTCCCCGAAGGGCTGGAGGTCACCCTCCGCCGCGACAAGACCGACCAGGCCGGCGCGGGCCGCACCCTCACCATCGCCCACGGGGCCAACCCCACCACCTGCCCCGTCCGCGCGGTGCTCGCCTGGGTCGACGCCCTCACCGCGCTCGGCCTCACCGAGGGACCGCTCTTCCGCTTCATCGACCGCCACGGGAAGGTGCGCCCCGCCCGCCACCGCTCGACCAGCGACCGGCTCAACCCGCAGTCCGTCGCCCTCGTCGTGCAGCGGCGGGCGCGGGCGGTGGGCCTCGACGCCACGCAGTTCGCCGGTCACTCGCTGCGGGCGGGCTTCGTCACCAGCGCGACGCGCGCCGGCAAGGCCATCCCGAAGATCATGGAGCAGACCGGCCACCGCAGCGCCAACACCGTCATGGCCTACGTGCGCGAGGCCGACCGCTGGCGCGACCCGGCCTCCGGCAACCTGGGCCTCTAGACGTCGAGACCTTCCAACGCCTCAACGCTGAAACGTCCAGACGTCTGAACGCTACGACGTCTGAGCGCTCAGCACCCCCGGACGCTCTGCGCCCGCCGCGCCCAAACCGAGGCTTGTTTTGCCGTCAGTCTGGCTCGACGAGGCCCGCGAGGAGCTGTCGGGCGACGGCGGGATAGAAGCTCGGATCGGCCACCTGGGCGTTGCCGATGGCGCAGCCCCAGTTGCAGTTGCACTTGCCTGCGCCGAGGTGTGCGCCAGCGAAGTCGCGCATCGATTCGCCCCGCAGCACCCGCGGCAGGTCGTAGCCGTAGTCGCGCACGTTGCCCACGGACTTCTGGAGCGGCTCGCAGGGCTGCACGTCGCCGTAGGGGCCGAGCACCACGATCTTCTGCCCGGCGCCGCAGACCCGGCCGAGGTCGGCCTCTTCGTGGAGCCGCTTGAGCTGGCTGTCCGAGGCTCGCTTCACGGCCGTGAAGAGCCGGTGCCGCAGCCCCCGGTAGCCCCGCTTGCCCGACAGGCGAAACGCCTTCTCGGCCAGCTCGATGTAGCGCTCGTGCGGCACCGCGAGGGACTTGTCCTTGAAGTTGCCGTGCAGCGGGACGAGGTGGATGCGGTCGCACTCCTTGGTCTCGGCGAGCTCTTCGAGCCAGCCGTCGAGCGCGTCGACGTTCTCCGTCGACACCGTCACCACGAACTTCAACCCGAGGTTGGCGCGCCGCTTCACCAGCGGGAGCACCGCGGCGTGGGTGGTCATCACCTGCGCGTAGCTCGCGGCCTTGGTCTTACGGATGCGGTCGTGCACGGCGGGCGGCCCGTCGAGCGAGAGGTGCACGTCGAAGTTGGTGCGCGGGTTGCGGCGGGTGAGCGCGTCCATGGCGGCGACCACCCGCTCGGGGAAGGCCCCGTTGGTGGGGATGGACACAAACACCGGGTCGGCCGTGTCGACGATGGCCTGCACCACCTCGGCGAGGTCGTCGCGCAGGTAGGGCTCGCCCCCGGAGAGCGAGAGGTAGGTCATCTTCGGCAGCGATTTGGCCACCGCGCGGATCTCGTCGAGCGACAGCTCGCGCGACTGCGAGGCGTGCTCGATCTCCTCCCAGTAGAAGCACATCGAGCAGCGGGCGTTGCAGCGCGCCGTCACGAAGAAGATCAGCCAGCTCGGGAAGTCCCCCGCCGTCCACACCCGGTACGGAACCGTCGACCGCGCCTGCGCCCCGAGTCCCTGGGCCACCTCGACGCCCGTAAACGCCTTGTCCCGATCGCGGTAGCGCCACGCCTTGTGCGAGCGCGCCGCCCCGCTCTGAAGCCACGACACCGGGCCCCACAAGAGCCCGCACCAGAAGCCCAGGAGCGTCCCCCCGGTGGCGAGCGCGGTCGCGGCGCCGGTGCGCGCGCGGTCCCAGAGCGAGGGCGACGGCGAGAGGGAGGCCGCGCCGTAGATGGCCACGGCGAGCGTCCCGAGCGCGACGACTGTGGCGAGCGCCGCGAGGCGGAGTGGCGACACGGCGCAGAAGGCCAGCACCCCGAGCGCGACGACCAGCAGGGCGACGGCGAGCTGCACTCCCCGCTGCGGCAGGTACAGCTCCGGAAACGACCACGTCGACTGCCCGCCGTGCCAGCGCTGCCGGAAGTAGTGGGTGACGAGCGGCCACAGCACCGGGCGCTTGAGGTGGGCCAAGGCGAGGGCGGGGTCGTTGACGACGCGGAAGCCCTCGCGCGCGGCGAGGAAGAAGAACTCGGCGTCGTCGATCCAGTAGGGGGCGACCTCGTTGAAGCCGCCGACGCGGTCGAAGACGGCGCGGCGCATGGCCACGTTGCAGAGCGACACGCCGAAGTACGGGACGGGCGTGCGGGTCGGGTTGGCCATCGCCGTCTTCAGGCTGAAGATCGGCGACGTCACGATGGCGTTGGCCGCGCGCTGCGCGAAGTCGTTGGAGTAGGGCTCGTTGCTTGGGCCCGTCACCACGTCGGCCTCTTCCAACACCGCGAGCGCGGCGGCGACCCAGCCCGGGGCGAGCTTCACGTCGTCGTCGATGAAGGCCAGGTGCTCGGTGGAGAGCGCCGCGGCCGCGCCGATGTTGCGCTTCACGCAGGGGTGCCGCGAGGGCGAGCGCAGCACCCGGACGCTCACCCGCTCGGAGCCGTACTGCGCGTCGTCGTCGGTCACCAGCACCAGCTCGAAGCTGTCGCGCGGGGCGGTCTGCGCCTCCAGGCTCGCGATGAGCGGGCCGACGATGTCCGCGCCGCGGCTCACCGGCGCCACGAGGCTGATGCGCGGCCGCTTGGAGCGCGAGATCTGCACCAGCCCGGAGGTCATGCGGCCGCCACTCTACCCCGACGCGATGCGGAACTCCGTCGTGGCGAGCGGGGCCATGTCCTCCGAGCGCCCGTCGGGGACGTTGCCTTTGCCCTCGCGCGTCTCGGCGATGCGGGTGTCGAGCGTCGCCAGGAGCTGATCGAAGTGGGCCGTGAAGAGCCGCGCGAAATCGCTCACCCGTCGGCAGCGGCTCCAGACCGCGTAGCAGTAGCGGTTGAGGTCGTTGTCGTAGAAGAACGCCAGCGTCATGGGAGCCATGGCGCCGGGCTGGTCCCACGCGGGCCGCTCGGCGGGGAAGGCGTCGCGGATGCGCTGGCCGAGCGCGGCGATGCAGGCGCGCGGCACGCGGTGGTAGTTCTGGGCGTGCACGGTGAGGTCGTGCGCGAGCGTGGTGAAGTGCCAGGCCAGCGAGTCGAGGTCGCGCGCGTCGGAGGCCCGCGGAATCTCCCGCGACGCGTAGAACCCCGCCGACGCCACATGCAGCGGGATGCGGCCCTCCATGTAGCGGCAGAGCCACGGGCCGCCGCTGAGGGCGGGTCGGTCTTCCACGGTGAGCGAGAGGCGGTAGCCGTCGGCGGGCGCGTCGAGCGCGTCGAGCGCGGCGTTGAAGCTCGACGGGGTGGGCGACCCGTAGATGCGACCCGTCCCCTCCCAGGCGAAGCCGAGCGCCCGCATGTGGGCCACGACCTCGTCGCTGCCGCGGAAATGCCCCGTCCCGCCTAGCATCTCCTTCGGCTCGAACACCAGCGGGAAGGCCAGTCGGTAGCGGTCACCGGGCAGCGCCTCGACGCCCGGCGGCGCCCCGAAGGCGCGGGCGAAGCCCTCCATCCACGGCGCCAGCAGCGGGCGCTCGTCGTCACGCACGGCGGCTCATGTCCTCATCGGGGACGCGGCGGGCCGAAGGTGAGCACGTGGAAATCGCGGCCGTACCGCAGGGGCTCGCTCCAGGCTGCGCCGCCCGCGGCGGTGAGCTCGTCGCCCGAGACGCTCAACGCCGCCCCCGGGACGAGCCGCCCGTAGACCCGCCGGCGCGTCGAGGTCTCGCCGAAGCGGTAGGCCAGCATGTTGTCGATGGAGAGCGTGCGGGGCGCGGGCGACGGGTCGTCGGACCACCCGACGCTGCCGCCGAAGCAGACGAAGTCGCCGTCGTCGAAGAGCACCATGTGACCCGCGAGGCTGTGCCCGAGGTTGCGTTCGAGCTGCGGCATCGCCTCGCGCAGGGCCACCTCGAAGCGGCCGGTCACACCATCCCCCGGGTCGACCGGGGACAGCACCCGCGGGGCCGCGGCCGAGGCGTCACGTCGGGGGTGATCGACGGGCGACGGGCCGCCCGTGAAGCGCAGCGCGGCCGTGTACGCCTCGTCCTTGGTCGCGAACCTGCGGCGCAGCGCGAAGATGAACGCCGGCTGCATGGAGTCGAGGACCGCGCGCTCCCCTCGGCCCTCGCGCCACGCCTGCCGCAGCATCTCCTCGGCGGGGCGGAGGGTCGCCTGGCGCTCCTCCCAGGTCATGCCGCCGACCTCGTCGTAGGTGAGCGACCCGAGCTGCTTGCGAAACTTGTAGTCCCCGTCGACCACGCGCTGCCCGCGGACGGTGATTCCGAAGCGCGCCGGGTCGTCCCCGATGGGCGACTCGCGCACCAGGTAGAACGACGAGGGCGCCAGGTCATCGATGGCGAAGGCGTTCTCGCGGGTCCACTCGACGGTGTCGCGGAGGTCTTCGCGGGTCTCGCCGGGGAAGCACGGCAGGAGGTTGGCCCGCACCATGATCTCGTTGCGGTGCGCCTCGCGGATCACCCGCGTCGCATGGAACGGCCGGTGCCCCTTGATCATCCGCTTGAGCATCTTCTCCGAGCCCGACTCGACACCCAGCGTGAGGCCCACGCAGCCCGCGCGCGCCATGAGAGTCAGGTCGCCATCCCGCGACGGCATCACCCGGTAGGAGTCCGACCAGTGCAGGTCGAGGCGCGCGTCGATGAGGGCGCGGGAGAAGTCCACGGCGTGCAGGTTGATCTGCGTGTCGAAGAGCATGAAATCCCGAACGCCCCACCGCTCGGACATCTCCGCGAGGTCGCGCACCACGCGGCCCATGGACTTCACCCCCTGGGTGCCGCCGTTCTGGCAGAAGGTGCACTTGTACTGGCACTCGAAGGTGAAGTGGTACGGCAGGAAGAGCGCCCCGCCGACGCTGCCGTCGTAGGCCGCGAAGGGGTGCGGGGTCACGGCGAAGGGGTCGTAGCGGTAGTCGTCGAGGCGGTAGATGCCGAAGTCGGGCACGGGCCACTCGTCGGCGGGCGTGTCGCGGGCTTCGGTGATGGGTTCGACGGGCAGCGCGAGGCGCCCGGGAGAGAGCTCGCGCAGCACGCCGAAGGCGTAGCGGATCTCGGCGGGCGTGGCGGCGGCCGTGACCACGTCGACCCCGAGGGCGCCGAGCTCGGTGAGCAGGGCGTGGGCGGCGCGCGCGTTGACGCCGCCGAGGATGGAGGGCGTCCCGTAGCGGCGCTTGAGCTCCACGGCGATGAGGGCGCTCACGCGAATCTGCGTGTGGCGGTCGAGGGAGATGGCGACGAGGTCGCAGTCGCCGGGCGCCTCGATGCGGTCGACGAGGTCGGCCGCGAGGGCTTCGAGGCCCGGGTGACGGTCGCCGCGCAGGTGGGCGCCGAGGGCCGCGTCGTCGTCGAGGACCGATGGGTCGGCCGCGGGCGGGCGGCGGAAGACCGAGAGCTCGATGTCGACGGCGCGGGTGACGAAGCCGTCGCGGGCGATGGCGGCGGCGACGAGGGCGGGGCCCTGCGGGGGGAAGCGATGCAGCCGGTTGACCTCCGGCGCGTCGACGTCCGGGGGCAGCACCATGAGCACGCTGCGCGGCGGGCCGGTGTGCACCGCGGGCGCGTCGCGCACAACGCTCAGGCGCAGGCCGGTCACGGTGTGTACCCTGCGGACGCACGCGGTGTGGTCGAGACCATCGAGCGACCATCATAGCGGGAGACGACCCATGCACATCATCGCCAGCGGGCAGGAGGAGCTGATCCGGCGCATGGTCGCGCCGCCCCTACCGCCGGGCTGGGAGTTCGTGGGCGCCCGCGTCGAGGGGGCCGCCGTCGTCGTTCGCTACGGCCGAGCAGCCGATCGAGCCGTCGCGGTGATGACCCTCGCGCACCCGGCGGCCTCGGAGTCGGCGGTGACCACGCGGCGCTTCGCCGTGCACTGGCGCCTCTCGCCCGGGGCGCGCGACGCGGCGGCCCTCGCCCGCGCCGTGATCGTCTCGGTGCGCGCCACCGAGGAGGGCTTCGTCTGGACGCTGCCCGTCGCCGCGCCGACCGAGGCCGCGCCGCCGCCACCGCCGCCGCCCGCCGCCCCGCCGCCCGACCCCGCGCTCGCGCTCATCGAGGCCGCGCTCGCGCTCATCGAGGCGTCACCGTCCGGGGAGGCGCTCGGCGACGGATCGACGCTCACGGCCGCCGCGGACGAGTGGGGCAACGTGGTGCTCGACCTCACGCGGCCCAACGGCGCGCGGCTGGAGGTGCGCCTCGGCCCGGCGCAGCGCAGCGCCGTCGCGACGTGGCTCCCCGCGGGCGCCGATGGGTCCAACCCGCACCGTCACCCGCAGTCACCCGACCGCTGGTTTGCCGTCGCAGCACGGGTGTTTCCCCACCTCGCGGACGGCTCCGACGACGCGCTGCCTCCGCACGATGTCGCCGTCCTCGACCCGGTGGGTGTGGCCGAGCTGCTCGCCCCACACGTCGCGCTCGGCGGTGACCCCATCGCGGGTCACCGGCTCGTCGCCGTCCGCATCCCGCGCGCCGACGGGGCGGCGACCTCGTCCCTCGGGCGCGTGCGCCTGGAGTTCTCCCAAGGCGACGCGGGCGAGTCGCTGGAGGTCGTCATCGCCCCGGCCAACGCGCTCGACCCGGTGTTCGCGAGCCACGCCGGCGTCGGCGTCGGGATGCTGCACTTCGGCCTCGCCGACCGCGGTGGCGCCAAGGCGCGGGCCGCGCTGCTCTGCTCGCACCTCGCCGCGCTCATCGCCCGCAGGCTCAGGGTCGGCGCGAGGGTGGTGGTGCCCGCCGACACCGCGGCGGTGCGCCTGCTCGACGGCCCGTCCCCGACCAGCGACACGACAGCGACGCCGGGCGGAGCGGGCGAGGTGCTCAACCTCAACCTCGACGCAGAGTGCGGGCAGCGCTGCACCTTCTGCCCCATCAAGAGCTTCGTCCCCTCCCACGACGGCGGGGCGCAGGAGCTGGAGTCCCTGCGGCTCCAGATCCAGGCGGCGGCGGCGCGCGGTCTGCGACGGGCGCGGCTCAACGGCATCGACCCGCTGGCCTTCTCGCGCGTGCTCGACCTCGCCTCGGCCCTGCGCGACGCCGGCTTCGAGTCGCTGGAGGTCATGGGCCCCGGGCGGCGCTTCGCCGACGACGGGTTTCGCGGGGAGTTTCTGCACCGGAGCCCCGCGCACACGGAGGTGGTGGTTCCGCTCTACGGCGCCACCGCCGACCTGCACGACGCCGTCACCAACGCGCCGGGCTCGCACGCCGAGGTGCTCCGCGCCCTCGACGGCCTGGGCGCCGACCTCGCCCCCGGCCGCCTCGGCCTCGCCACGGTGATCACCCGCCAGAACGTCGACGGCTTCGCCGACCTGGTGCGCTTCGCCCGTGAGCGGGCGCTCACCCTCTGGCCGCAGCTCCCGTACCCGCTGCGGCAGACGCGGCACGGCGCCTACGCGGACTCGGCCCTGCCCGAGTCGGAGATCGTGGCGCGCGTGCTGCGATCGCTGCGTGACGCTGACGCCGACGCCGACGAGCGCGCTGCGTGTCTCTTCGCGCTGGCCAACGCCATCCGCCACCCGTGCGTGCTGTGGCGGGCCGAGCGCTCGACGGGGCTCGGGGCCTTCGAGGCCGCCCGAACGCTCCCGCGACGAGCGCTCGCGGGCGTCGCGGTGACGGACGAGCACGACCCGCGCGGGGACGGCGGCGCGCGCAGCCTGACGACGCTGCACGTGGTGCGGTCCCCCTGCCCCGAGGCGGGCCGCTGCGCCCTGCTCCCGGCCTGCGCGGGCGACCACTACGCGGCCTACGGCGAGCGCTTCGGGCTCGACGAGTTCGTGGCGGTGGGCGTGTGGGACCTCGCGGCGCCCGTCGACCCTCTCAGGAGCGGCGCTCAAAGAGGATGAGCCAGGCCGTCCAGTCGCCCTTCTGCAAGGTGTGCTGGGAGACCAGGGTGAAGCGCGACGAGGCCGCGGCGATCATCTCCTCGGCCGACGGGACGCCGCACCCATCGACCCCACCCCCCACGACCTCGACGTTGTTGAGCACCAGCAGGTGCCCGCCGGGGCGCAGGGCCTCCGCGGCCTGGCGGAAATAACCGTCGTTGCGCGCGGGGTCGCACTGCCTGAACGCGCCGGTGTCGAGGAAGGTCACGAGGTCGACCGAGTCGCGGCTCAGCCCTAGCGCCCCCG
>Ga0105048_10007577_pt1 | contig 17437 bp, 11 predicted proteins | sample MAT05_FD_78382 | JGI IMG/M metagenome (GOLD analysis project Ga0105048, IMG submission 78382) | Freshwater microbial communities from Lake Fryxell liftoff mats and glacier meltwater in Antarctica - MAT-05 | ecosystem: Environmental > Aquatic > Freshwater > Ice > Liftoff microbial mat | place...
GAAGACCGCGGTGAAGACCGAGGCGCAGAAGACCGAACACGCGGCACTCGAGAAGATCGCTGCCGTCATCTACAACCCCATCAAGGTCGACCTGCCGCTACTCAAGGCGGCCGTCGCCGCGGGCGAGAAGACCGCGGGCTGGCGCGAGACCCTGTGGTTCGAGACCTCGAAGGAGGACCCGGGGCAGAAGGTGACCGCCGAGGTTCTCACGCGCGACGTCGACGTGATCATGATCGCCGGCGGCGACGGCACCGTGCGCGCGGTGGCCGAGGCTGTTCGCGGGTCTGACGTTCCCGTCGGGCTCATCCCCTCCGGCACCGGCAACCTGCTCGCCCGCAATCTCAAACTGACTCTCGACAGCCTCGACCGAGCGGTGAGCACCGCCTTCGCGGGGAGGGACCGATCGATCGATCTCGGACTGGTGGAGGTGGAGCGCGAGGACGCCACAAAGGAGAAGTTCGTTTTCCTCGTCATGGCCGGCCTCGGACTCGACGCACAGATGATCGCGAACACCGACCCCGATCTCAAGAAGAAGGTCGGCTGGATCGCCTACGTCGATGCCATCCGTAAGTCCCTCAAGGGCGACAACAGCATGAACATCCGTTACAACCTCGACCGGCAGGGAAACCGCACGGTTCGGGTGCACACGGTCATGATCGGCAACTGCGGGTCGCTCCCCGGCAACATCCTGCTCCTGCCGGATGCCGCCGTCGATGACGGTGTGTTCGACATTGTCGCGCTGCGCCCGGAGGGATTCTTCGGCTGGGTTCAGATCTGGGTCAAGATCGTGTGGGAGAACGGCGTGCTGCGGCGCAGCCAGGTGGGGCGCAAGCTCATGGGTATGACCAAGGAGGTGCGCACGCTGCGCTACCTGCAGGGCAAGGAACTCGTGATGCGCCTCGAAAGGCCGGAGGAATTCGAGCTCGACGGCGACAGCTTCGGCAAGGTCGTCGCGGTCAAGGCGACTGTCGAGCACCTCGGCCTCACCGTGAGGGTGCCAGCTAAGTAGACCTCGGGGGTGAATCTCCTGGTGGATCGCGCCGGGCTAGTCGCTCTCGCCGGCAATGAGTCCGCGCAGCCAGTCGCGGGCGTCCACGAAGGCGTTGTCGCCATACCGACCGGTGACCTCGACGCGGATGCGGTCGGCCCGCGGGTACGAGCCCAGGAAGATCACGTTTGGGCTGAACCGCTTGAGCCCGAGCAGCGCGTCGGCCACCCGCTCGTCGAGGATGTGGCCGTCGAGGTCGATCACGAACCGGTACCGGCCAAGGGCGTCGCCGATAGGCCGCGACTCGAGCAGGCTCATGTTCACGCCGCGAGTCGCGAACTGCTCGAGCATTTCGAGCAGCGCCCCAGCCCGGTCGTCCGGCAGCTCGGCGATGAGACTCGTCTTGTCCGCCCCGGTCGCCGCCGGGGTCGGAACGGTGCGGCTCACCAGCACGAACCTCGTCACCGCGCTCGGGTTGTCGCCGATCTCCTCGGCGAGCACGACGAGATCGTGGTGCTTGGTGATGTTCGGCGGCGCGATCGCGGCATCTGCGAGCCCGTTCTCGAACAGCGATGCGGCCGCAGCGACGTTCGACGTGGCGGGGATGTGCCCGTGCGACGGCAGAACGGCGTCGAGCCACAGGTGGCACTGTGCGTAGGCGACCGGATGCGCGTTCACGACTTTCACGTCGGCGAGGGTCGTCCCGGGCCGGGCCACAAACACGAAGTTGACCGGCACGAGGTACTCGCCGATGATGCGCAGGTTGGGCACGTTGGCGAGGGCATCCTGGGTGGCGCTCACCCCACCCTCGACAGAGTTCTCGATCGCGATCATCGCCGCGACGCTGCGCCCGGAGACCACGTCGTCGAGGGCTTCGCCGACGTTGTTCACCGAGCGCCACGGCTTGCCTGCGGCCTCGGGCACCTGGGCGAGCGCCGCCTCGGTGAACGTGCCGGCCGGGCCGAGGAAGCTGTAGGTGTCGGATGCCGCGGGCGCGGGTCGGCTGGTCGGCTGGTCGCGTGTCGGCACATAGCTCTCGGGCATGCGTCGAGCCTAGGGCAGCGCGTGCCACCGGGCCCCCGCGTCACAGGAACGCGGCTCAACCGGGCGCGGAGCAGCGGGGCGGTGTCAGACTGTCTGCATGAATGCTCGCGCAGGCCAGCAGGCCCAGGAATCAGACCTCATCGACGTGCCGGCGCTCGTCGCCGCCTACTACGCACTCTCACCGGACGTCACCAATCCCGACCAGAAGGTCGCGTTCGGAACATCCGGCCATCGCGGCTCGTCGCTTGACAGCGCCTTCAACGAGACGCACATCTTCGCGATCACCCAGGCGATTGTGGAGTACCGCGCCTCGCAGGGGATCACCGGGCCGTTGTTCATCGGCAAGGACACTCACGCCCTCTCCCGCCCGGCCGAGACGACCGCACTTGAGGTGCTCGCAGCCAACAGCGTTCGCGCACTCGTCGACGAGTTCGACGACTTCGTTCCGACGCCGGCGCTGAGCCACGCGATCATCGCCTACAACCGCGCCGGGCACGACGATCAGGCCGACGGCATCGTCATCACCCCGTCGCACAACCCGCCCCGCGACGGCGGCTTCAAGTACAACCCGCCGCACGGCGGCCCGGCCGACAGTGACGCGACAAGCTGGATAGCGAATCGGGCCAACGAGCTCATCGCGAACGAGAACCGCGACGTGAAGGCCGCCGAGCCGAGTGGCGTCGAGACCTACGACTACCGCGGTAACTACGTCGCCGATCTCGCCACGATCATCGACTTCGACGCGATCAAGAAGGCGGGCATCCGCATCGGCGCCGACCCGCTCGGCGGAGCGAGCGTGCACTACTGGCAGCTCATCGCCGACACCTACGGCATCGACCTCACCGTCGTGAATCCCGTCGTCGACCCCGCGTGGGGCTTCATGACCCTGGACTGGGACGGCAAGATCCGGATGGATCCGTCGTCGCCGTCGGCGATGGCATCCGTTCTCGCCCACAAGGACGACTTCGACATTCTCACCGGCAACGACGCGGATGCAGACCGGCACGGCATCGTCACGCCCGACGGTGGCCTGATGAACCCGAACCACTTCCTCGCGGTGGCGATCCAGTACCTCTACACGCACCGCCCGCAGTGGAGCAAAGACGCCGCGATCGGCAAGACCCTCGTCTCGAGCACCATGATCGACCGGGTCGCCGAGTCTCTCGGCCGCCGCCTCTGGGAGGTTCCCGTCGGCTTCAAGTGGTTTGTCTCCGGCCTCATCGACGGATCGGTCGCCTTCGGCGGCGAGGAGTCTGCGGGCGCGAGTTTCCTCCGCATGGACGGCACAGCGTGGACCACCGACAAGGATGGCATCATCCTCGCCCTCGTCGCGAGCGAGATCCTCGCGGTGACCGGCAAAACCCCGTCGCAGCTCTACGCGGAGCTCACCGAGACGTTCGGCGCGCCCGTCTACGAGCGGGTGGATGCGGTGGCGACGAAGGCGCAGAAGGCGGCGCTCGGCAAGATCACGGGTGCCGCGATCACCGCGACCGAACTCGCGGGAGAGCCGATCCTCGCGCGGCTGAGCGAGGCGCCGGGGAACGGCGCGGCGGTCGGCGGCGTGAAGGTGGTGACCGAGAACGCCTGGTTCGCGGCCCGGCCGAGTGGCACGGAGGACGTCTACAAGATCTATGCCGAGTCGTTCAGGGGCTCCGAGCACCTGCGGCAGGTGCAGGCCGAGGCCAGGTTCATCGTCGACGCGGCCCTCGCCGGCTAGCCTGTCGCGGCTCGCCGCGGCCGGCTGCTTGCACTAGTCAGGAGTAGGGGGCAAAATTCAGAAGTTATAGCGCCGGTCCGGGGCCGCCCGATTTCGCCGAGTCCCGTAATTTCGGCATCCGCACCCCGCCACGTGACTGGACTCCCGCTGCCACTACTGATCTCTGGCAGTCACTCCTGAATAGCTAAAGCGACGTCAGTCGGCGTAGTCGGGGGCGGCGGGCAAGCCGAAGAACTCCTCGAGCGTCGTGACGCCGCGCTCGCGCATTTCGGTCGAGAGCTCAGTTCCGACGTAGCGGAAGTGCCACGGTTCGTAGATGAAGCCTGTGACGGCCGTCATCCCGGCCGGATAGCGCAGGATGAAGCCGAACCGGTGCGCGTTGTCTTCGAGCCAGATTCCCTGCGACGTCTGCCCGAAGCACTCCTGAATCGAACACCGCTCTGGGAGCGAGGTGATGTCGACGCCGAAGCCGGTCTGGTGTTCGCTGTGCCCGGGGCGCGCGCTCTGGGTATCCGCGGTGGCCTGGCCGACTCGCGACACCCAGCCACCGTAGACGCGCACCTGCGTGTCGTAGGAACGGTACGCATTCTGGATCTGCATGGCGCCGGCGCCCTCGGCCACCGCCGCGTCGAACATCGTGGCGATCGCGGCAGCGGCATCCGGCCTCATGTAGGGATTCGAGATGTAGGGCACCTGAGCCACGACGAGGTCGGGCGGCACGAACCCGGCCGGGTTGAGCGGGCGGAGCTTGTTGCTCACGACCCACGGGCTCGTGGGGTCGTCGATCGAGAGGCGCGCGGCATCGAAGCCCGGGTCGACCGGCGCCGGCGCCGGCGCGGGCGCGGGCGCCGGCGCGGGGTCGGGCGCCGGAGCCGGCTCGGCGGGGGACTCGGATGCGGACGGTGCTGGCTCGCGGGAGGGGGAGGGCGACACGGACGACTGCCAACCGCCCTGCGCGGGGAGGAACTCGGACTGGCAGGCAGTGAAGCCGAACGAGATGACGGCACCGGTGGCGATTGCCACGATTACCCGGCTAAACCGCCGTGTCGCTCGATCGTGCATTCCACCGATCCTAACGACGCGACATGTCTGGGGTTTGGGTACCTGCCCATGCACTTGCAGCACGCTTGCACAAGGTGTAACTTTGCAGTCTCCGCAAAGTTTTGAGCCGACGGTGCCCGCGATTTGCCTGAGCATATATTACCAACGCCCCCAGAACGAGGATCCATGTCACGCGTCACGTCCCAGGCGAACTCGAGAGCGAGAAAATCCGCCGTCGCCGACCCCGGCACCGTCATGAGCCACCGCCAGATCCTCTTCGTAATCTTCGGCCTGATGGCCGGCATGTTCCTCTCGGCGCTCGACCAGACGGTCGTCGGCACATCGATGCGCACGATCGGCGACGATCTCGATGGTCTGAGCCTGCAGGCCTGGGTCACGACGTCATACCTGATCGTGGCGACGATCAGCACTCCGATCTACGGCAAGCTCAGCGATATCTTCGGCCGCAGGCCGCTGTTCATCATCGCGATCACGATCTTCCTCCTCGGATCGCTGCTCGCTGGCTTCTCCACGAGCATGTACGAGCTCGCGATCTTCCGCGCAATCCAGGGCCTCGGCGCGGGTGGCCTGATGGCACTGCCGCTCACGATCATGGGAGACATGCTGGCGCCGCGCGAGCGGGCCAAGTATCAGGGCTACTTCCTCGCCGTGTTCGGCGTCTCGAGCGTCATCGGCCCGCTCATCGGAGGATTCTTCGCCGGCACCAGCGAGATCTTTTTCGTCGCCGGCTGGCGCTGGGTATTCCTGATCAACCTTCCCATCGGCATCGCCGCTCTCGCGATCGTGCTGCGCTTCCTGCACGTTCCACACTCGAAGCGCCCGGTGCGCATCGACTGGTGGGGAGCCGCGACCGTCGTCCTCGCCGCCGTTCCGCTGCTGCTCGTCGCCGAGCAGGGTCGCGAGTGGGGCTGGGGCTCCGGCATTGCCATCGCCTGCTACGTCACCGGCGGGCTCGGCATAGCCGGCTTCATCCTCGCCGAGAAGCTCATGGGCGACGACGCTCTCATCCCTCTCAAGCTCTTCTCGTCGCCGACATTCTCAATGGCCACGGTGCTCGGAGTGCTCGTCGGCTTCGGCATGTTCGGCGCGATGATGACCGTGCCGCTGTACCTGCAACTCGTGAACGGGGCGACCCCGACCCAGAGCGGCTTCCTGATGCTGCCGATGATCCTCGGCCTCATGATCTCGTCGATCGTCAGCGGCCAACTCATCAGCCGCACCGGCAAGTACAAGCCGTTCCCGATCATCGGCACCGCGTTCATGTCGGCCGGGTTCCTGTGGTTCACATTCGCCACCTATGACAAGCCCGTGTGGTTCATGATGATCGGGATGCTGCTCGTTGGCCTCGGCCTGGGACAGCTCATGCAGACCCTCACCATCGCGAGCCAGAACGCCGTCGGCCCGCGGGACATCGGCGTCGCGACCTCGTCGTCGACGTTCTTCCGCCAGATCGGAGGCACGCTCGGCACCGCGGTCATCTTCTCGGTGCTCTTCACCCGCATCCCTGTTGTGCTCCAGGAGATCTTCTCCACTACCGCCACGCAGCAGTCCCTCGCCGCGGTCGCGAGCCAGCCTTCGGTGCGGGCGGATCCGGCCAACGCCCGGATTCTTGAGCTTCTGGGCGACCCCTCGGGCCTCGGCTCCGCGCTCGACGGCGACACCTCGTTTCTCAACACGGCCGACCCGCGGCTCGCCGCCCCGTTCCTCGAAGGCTTCGCCACGGCGTCCGTCTCCGTGTTCTGGGTCAGCCTTTCGGTCGTTTCCGTCGCGTTTGTGCTGAGCTTCTTCCTCACGGCGACGCCGCTGCGGGAGAAGTCGGCGCAGCAGGAGGTGGCGGAGGCGGATGCCGCGGTGCTGGCCCAGACGGCGGCGAACAAGACCGGTGCGCTGATCGAGCCGTCGATGTCAGGCCCCGGCGACCGGGACTGACCCTCCCTCCGTGCCCTCCGACCGATCGGTCCACTGTTGTGGGCGAGAGTCACCGGTTGATATCAATTTGGGAGCGCTCCCAAAAACGGTTGACAGGCGGTGGAAACCCTGTCTACTGTTGCCTCGATCCCTTGAGAGCGCTCCCATGGCATCACAATAGGAGCGCTCCCAGAATCTCCCCATCCCCACGCACACAAAGGAGTGACCGTGAGCAAATCACGACGCACAACCGCTGTCGCAGCCATCGCCGGCGCGGCGGCATTCGCACTACTCGCCGCGGGCTGCAGCAGCAGCGCCACCCCCGGCGCCGACGACGAGGTGACCGAGCTCACCCTCGCCACCTTCAACGACTTCGGCTACACCGACGAGATGCTCGCCGAGTACACCGAGCTCACCGGCATCAAGATCGTGCACAACAAGGCCGCCACCTCCGGCGACGCCCGCACCAACTACTTCACCAAGCTCGGCGCCGGCTCCGGCCTCGCCGACGTCGAAGCGGTCGAGATCGACTGGTTCGCTGAACTGCTCCAGTACTCCGACAAGCTCTACGACCTCTCGAACGACGAGGTCGCCGACCGCTGGGTGCAGTGGAAGACCGACGCCGCCACCGACGCCGACGGCCGCCTCATCGCCTACGGCACCGACATCGGCCCGCAGGCCATCTGCTACCGCTCCGACCTCTTCGCCGAGGCCGGCCTGCCGACCGACCGGGAGGAAGTCGCCGCAATGATCGACGGCGACTGGGACACCTACTTCGCCGCCGGCGACGAGTTCGTCGCGAACAGCGACGCCGCCTGGTTCGACTCGAGCGGCGCGATCCTCCAGGGCATCCTGAACCAGGAAGAGGAGACCCTCGAGTCCACCGACGGCGAGATCATCGCGACGACCAACCCGGTCGTCGAAGACGCCTATAACACCGTGCTCGACGCGAGCCCCGAGCTCTCCGCCCAACTCTCACAGTGGAGCGACGACTGGTCGGCCGGATTCGCCAACGGCGCGTTCGCGACGATGCTCTGCCCGAGCTGGATGCTTGGCGTGATCGAGGGCAACGCTCCCGAGGTCGAAGGATGGGACGTCGCGAACGTCTTCCCGAACGGCGGCGGCAACTGGGGCGGGTCCTACCTGACCGTTCCCGCCCAGAGCGAGAAGGCCGAAGCCGCGAAGGCCTTCGCCGACTGGCTGACCGACCCGGAGCAGCAGCTCAAGGCATTCGTCAGCACCGGTAACTTCCCGAGCCAGACGAGCCTCTACGAGGCCGAGGAGCTGCTCACCGTGACGCGTCCGTTCTTCAACGAGGCCCCGACCGGCGAGATCTTCTCCGACCGTTCGGCCGCGATCGAAGTCGCACCGTACAAGAGCGTGAACTACTTCCCGGTCATGGACGCACTGCAGAACGCGATCACCCGCGTCGATGTCGACAAGACCCAGGATGCAGACGCGTCATGGGACCAGTTCGTGACTGACGTCGAAGCGATCGGCTAACACCCCCTCGATGGGCCGGGTCGCGATTCACCGCGGCCCGGCCCATTCCCCTGAGTTCCACCCCTCATACCGCGAGGAGCAGTAATGACAACGCAGTCGCTCGCCGAGGATCGAGAGATCCGGCGCATCACCCTCGGCCACAAGCTGAACCGCTGGGATATGAAGGTCTCGCCGTACCTCTACATCTCCCCCTTCTTCGTCCTCTTCATCCTCACCGGCCTGTTCCCGCTGCTCTACACCGCCTATGTCTCGGTCTTCGACTGGCACATCATCGGCGGGCAGGGCGAGTTCGCCGGCGCCGGCAACTTTGAGTGGGTGCTCGGCCAGGACAAGTTCTGGGTCGCCCTCCGCAACAGCTTCAGTATCTTCCTCATCTCGGCGATCCCGCAGGTCATCCTCGCGCTGATCATCGCGGCGATCCTTGACCAGAACCTCCGCGCCAAGACCTTCTGGCGCATGGGAGTTCTCGTCCCCTACGTCGTGGCTCCCGTCGCCGTCGCCCTCATCTTCAGCAACATGTTCGGTGACCAGTACGGCCTGGTGAACAACGCGCTCGGACGCATCGGTATCGACCCGGTCGGCTGGCACTCGCAGGTCGTCCCCAGCCACTTCGCGATCGCGACGATGGTGAACTTCCGCTGGACCGGCTACAACGCGCTCATCTTCCTCGCCGCCATGCAGGCCGTGCCGCGCGACTACTACGAGGCCGCCATGCTCGACGGCGCGAACCGCATCCGGCAGTTCTTCTCCATCACCATCCCCTCGCTGCGCCCGACGCTGATCTTCGTGATCATCACCTCGACCATCGGTGGACTGCAGATCTTCGACGAGCCGCGCATGTACGACACGACGGGAGCCGGAGGCGCGAGCAGCCAGTGGCTCACGATCACGATGTACATCTACAACCTGGGGTTCGGCCCCGCGGGAGGCGGCCAATTCGGCCGTGCCGCCGCCGCCGCGTGGTTGCTCTTCCTCATCATTGTCGTCGTGGGGCTCATCAACCTCGCGGCCACCCGCACCATCGCGACGAGCGGAAGCAGGAGCAGCAAATGACCGCCACAACCGAGCGTCCCGCTCCCATCAGCCCCTCCCGCCCGACCGCGCCGGCCCACAAGACCAGCCGGCGCGCACGGCGCCGCGCCAAGGCGATCGCGACCAACAAGCCGTCCACCCTCGGCTATGTGTTCCTGGTTGTGGTCATCCTCGCGTCGCTCTTCCCTCTCTACTGGTCGTTCCTCATCGGAAGCGGCGACTCGTCGACCATCAACAAGCAAGACGTCGACTGGATGCCCGGAGGCAACTTCCTCAGCAATGCCGCGAAGGTCGTGAACGACCCCAGCGTCAACTTCTGGAAGGCGCTCTCCAACAGCATCATCGTCTCGACGGTCGTCTCCGCGTCGACCGTCTTCTTCTCGACCCTCGCCGGCTACGCGTTCGCGAAGCTCAAGTTCCGCGGCAGCAAGGGACTGCTGGTCTTCGTAATCGCCACGATGGCCGTTCCGACCCAGCTCGGCATCGTGCCGCTGTTCATCGCCATGTCGCAGTGGCTCGGCCTGAGCGGCAACATCCTCGCGGTCATCCTGCCCGCCCTCGTCTCGGCATTCGGGGTGTTCTGGATGACGCAGTACCTCAGCCAGACGCTGCCGGATGAGCTCATCGAGGCCGCCAGGGTCGACGGCGCGAGCATGATCCGCACCTTCTGGCACGTCGGCGTGCCGGCAGCCCGCCCCGCCGCCGCGATGCTCGCCCTGTTCATCTTCATCGCCACATGGACGAACTTCTTCTGGCCGTTCATCATTCTCGACAGCAACAACCCCACCCTCCCGGTGGCCCTGTCGCTGCTCCAGAACAACTTCTTCATCGACTATTCGATCGTTCTGGCTGGGGTGTTGCTGTCGACCATTCCGCTGCTGATCCTCTTCGTGGTCGCGGGCAAGCAGCTCGTCTCCGGAATCATGCAGGGAGCGGTCAAGGGATGACACGAATATTTAACCTCCCACAGCAGGTCGAGACTCGGACGTTCCCTCCGGCCTTCCTGTTCGGCGCGGCGACCGCGGCCTACCAGATCGAGGGGGCGGCGCACGAAGACGGCCGCACCGACTCGATCTGGGATGCGTTCTCCCGAGTTCCGGGAGCGGTCGTCGGCGCGGAGAACGGCGACGTCGCCTGCGACCACTACCACCGGTACGCGCAGGATGTGGCGATGATGGCCGATCTCGGCCTTCAGACCTACCGCTTTTCGACGTCGTGGTCGCGGGTGCGGCCCGACGGCGGCGCCGTGAACTCGACGGGCCTCGAGTTCTACTCGAGGCTCGTCGACGAGCTGCTCGAGAAGAACATCAAACCCTGGCTCACCCTCTACCACTGGGATCTTCCTCAGGAGCTGGAGGAGAAGGGTGGCTGGGCCAATCGCGACACCGCATACCTCTTCGCGGAGTACGCCGCCAGCGTGCACGAGGTGCTCGGTGACCGGGTCGACTCGTGGACGACCCTCAACGAACCGTGGTGCTCCTCGTTTCTCAGCTATATCGCGGGAGAGCACGCGCCGGGCCGGCAGGATCCCGCGGCCGGCCTCGCGGCCGCCCATCACCTGCTTCTCGGCCACGGCCTCGCGGCGCGGGAGCTCCGCTCGCGCGACTCGAGTCTCGAGCTGGGCATCACGCTCAACCTCACCGTCGCCGACCCGGTGAACCCCGACGACGCCGGCGACCGGGATGCGGCCCGCCGCATCGATGGCCAGTTCAACCGGTTCTTCCTCGATCCCCTCTTTCGTGGCTCGTACCCGGTCGACGTGCTCAAGGATGTCGCGGGCCTCGGGTTCGACGGTGTCGTGCAGCCTGGTGACCTCGAGATCATCTCGACACCGATCGACGTCCTCGGGGTGAACTACTACCATGGCGAATCGGTGAGTGCGCATGCGGGACCTCTGAGGGAGAGGGCGGCGGCACCGTCCGAGCGCCCGAAGCGCTCACCGTTCCCCGCCGCGGATGGCGTGTTCTGGCATTCGCGCGGCCTGCCGGTGACCGCGATGGACTGGGAGGTGCAGCCGGAGGGCTTGACCCGCCTGCTGGGTCGGGTGCACCGCGAGTACACGCAGCCGACCGAAACGGGGATCTACGTGACCGAGAACGGCGCAGCCTACGACGACGTCGTGTCCGACGACGGCAGCGTGCACGATGCTGACCGAGCCGTGTTCCTCCGCGACCACCTCGCCGCGATCTTGGATGCGATCGACGACGGCGTGCCCGTCGGCGGCTACTTCTACTGGTCGCTGATGGACAACTTCGAGTGGGCCTGGGGCTACGAGAAGCGATTCGGCATTGTGAGGGTCGACTACGACACGCAACTGCGCACTCTCAAGGACAGCGCGCTCGAGTACGGCGCCATCATTCGAGACCGACGGCTGACTAAGATTTTCCTATGATTGCTGCCCATCAGGCGACCCGTCGCACTGCACCGACCCTCGAGGCCGTTGCAAGTGCGGCGGGCGTGTCGCGCTCCACCGTGTCGCGCGTCGTGAATGGTTCGACCCAGGTGCGCCCGGACGTAGTGGATGCGGTCAACGCGGCCATCGCCCGCCTGGACTACGTACCGAACCGCGCCGCCCGATCGCTCGCGAGCCGCCAGACGATGGCGATTGCCCTCATTGTGCCGGAGGAGGCGGCGCGATTCTTCGGAGACCCATTCTTCGCGGCGATCGTGCACGGCATCACCCGCGGGCTCGAGTCCAGTGACTACGTGCTCAACCTCCAGCTCGCGAGCCGCACGTCTACCTCGCCCAAAACGAAGAAATACCTGCTCGGCGGGAACGTCGACGGTGCGATCGTCGTCTCGCACCACTCCGACGTCGAGTTCTTTTCCAAGCTCGACGCGACGATTCCGGTCGTCTTCGGCGGCCGGCCGTTCCACCCCGAGCAGCACAGCAACTACTTCGTCGACGTCGACAACGCCGCCGGCGCGGCGCTGGCCACCGAGTACCTTCTCAAAAAGGGGCGCAGTCGAATCGGGACGATCTCGGGTCCCGTCGACATGCAGGCCGCCAACGATCGCACCAAGGGCTGGGTCAGCGCCCTCGCCGGTGCCGGGCGGCCCACCGACCTCATCGCGCACGGCGACTTCACCATGGCCAGCGGGGCCAGCGCCATGCGCGAACTGCTCGATCGCGACCCGAACATCGACGCTGTCTTCGTCGCGAGCGACCTCATGGCCATGGGGGCCATTTCCGTGCTCCGCGAACGGGGCATCTCGGTACCCGACCAGGTCAGCCTGGTCGGCTTCGACGACAGCCCTGCCGCGACCAGCAGCGACCCGCAGCTCACGACGGTGCACCAACCGTCGACTGAGATGGGGCTGAGGATGGCGCATAACCTCCTCGCGCTCCTGGCCGGCGAAGAGGTCGAGCGGCAGAGCATCCTGCCGACGCGGCTCGTTGTACGCGACTCGGCTTAGCCGCCCGCCGCACTGAGGTACTGCTCAGGCAGGGACGCTCGGAAGACTTCCGCCGCCTGGGATGCTGTCGCCTGCGCCGCCACGAAGCCGTCGGGGCGCACAAGGTAGAACATGCCAGCGCGAAGCCGCTGCGTCGAGGGTGCGGGAAACGTGTGCACCGGCACGCCCAGTTGCGCGCCGAGCCGGTCGACCGCGCTCGGGTTCACCGAGCCATAGGCGTGCACCTGCCAGGTCGCACTGCGGAGCACGGCGAAGTTGTCGCCCGACCACGGCAGGCGTCGGCCCACGGTCGCCCCTCGTCGGCCGCGTGCCCGGTCCTGCTCGCTCATCCAGTAGTGGATGCGCACCTGTGACACGTACTCGAACAGCCTCGGCGCTCCCGTGATCTTCGGCAGCAGCCTCACCGCGATCGGGCCGACCAGCGGGATGACGCCGCGTCGGACGGCCGAGGCGATCAACCGCTCCGAGGTGACCGCCGCGAACACGCGGTCGGTGGTCGACACCAGGCGGCGGGCCACGGGGCGGCGCTCCGCCTCGTACCGGTCGAGGGAGGCATCCGGGGCGCGGCCTGCAAACACGTCGCCGAGTGCGAGGGCCAGGTTGTGGGCATCCTGCAGCCCCGTGTTCATGCCCTGCGCACCGACGGGCGAGTGCACGTGGGCGGCGTCGCCCGCGAGGAAGATGGGGCCGCGGCGGAACTCGGCGGCGACACGGTGGTGAACCCGGTATGTCGAGAACCAGCGGGTGCCGATCCAGTCCACGCCGTAGACGAGGCCGAGCCGGGCCCGGACCGCCTCCTCGACGACCGCGTCGTCCGGCGTGCGCAGGATGCCGATCACGCGGTGGTGCTCCCCCTGCCCCATCGGGAAGCTCAGCAGCACGTCGTGAGGCGCCGGGCGGATGTTCACCGCACCAGACACGAGCCCGGTCACGCCGACCGCATCGCACACGTAGAAGAGGTGCTCATTCGTGGCGCCTTCGAACTGGATTCCGGTGAGCTGGCGCACCGCCGAGTTGGTGCCGTCTGCTCCAACGCAGTACCGGGCGCGCACCGTCACAGCACCTCGCGAACCGCGAATCGACGCCGTGACGCCCCAGATCGGGTCGCCGTCCGCCGCAGAATCCGTCTCGACGGTATCGGGTTCACGCCGTTCGAGCCGTTCGAGCCGTTCGAGCCGTTCGAGCTCGATCGTGTCGAGTTCGTGCCCCCAGAGCACCTCGCCGCCCAGGCGGCGGAGGTTGTCGTAGAGGATCTGCTCATTGCGGCTCTGCTCGAGCACAAAGAGGCTCGAGTACGGTGTCGTCCCCGCGCCGATCTCCCCGATGGGGATGCGCCCGAACACGCGCGTGCCGAATCCGGGGGCTATCGAGCGAACCGGCACAGTCTGCGCGAGCACCTCCTCGGCGATGCCGAGCTGGTCGTAGATCTCCATGCTGCGCGCCTGCACGACAAGGGCCCGCGATTCAGTAGTCGGTCCCGCCTTGCCGTCGATGACGATGACACCGACGCCGAGACACGCAAGCCAGTTGGCGAGCATGAGGCCGGTCGGGCCAGCGCCCACCACGAGAACCTCCGCGGTCAGGTGGTTCATTGGCTGGTCGTCGCTCGGCTGCTGCGCGCTGGCTGGTTCGTCGTTCACGGGGCACCTCCGAAGCCCGGCCACCGGGCGATGCGATCACGCTACTCCGCGCGTGGGCGTGCGGTCGAGGGTGGGTGCAGCGCGGGTCGCGGGTGGGTGCAGCGCGGGTCACGGGTTCTGTCAGGCGACGGCGTAAAGCACCACCATGGACGCTGCGACCAGGTGACGTCGCGGCGGCGCCGCCCGACTCACCCGCGGTTGGCTCTTGACTGAGCGTGAAGCCGGTTTCGGTGGGCGGGCGTCGACTGTGGGATTGAGAGCGAGTCGATTCGCGGCGCGACGGCGACGATGTGAGATGCGGGAGTCGTGCTTCGTCTTGTCCTCCTCCGGGTCGCGGCGGGGGTAGTTTTCCGCGGCTTTCGCGGGGGTGACGGGAATGTCGGTGGTATGTCGGTGGTCCGGTGTGGGCTGTGGTCATGAACGGAATCCGGGTGTCGGTGCGGGGCTTGTGGCTCGGCGCGCACGGTCCGGTTTGGGCGGGTCGAGTGTCGGTGGGTGGGTATTCACTATGGGTATGAGCAGCTACCGGTGGACGGCGGAGGAGCAGGCGGAGCTTGCTGAGTCGATGCTGCAGTTCAATATCGAGGCGGATGCGGAGATGGCGGCACGCGGCTACCGGCCGGGGGTTGGTTTACCGTTTGAGGGGATGCCGGCGGGGTTGTTCCCGCATGATCCGGATTCGGATGACCCGCGCTGGGCTGATGAGGACGATTACCCGGACGTCCCCGACTACCCCGGCGAGGCCGGCCAGCCCGGCGAGGCCGGCCAGCCCGGCGAGGCCGGCGAGCTCGTCCAGGCCGGTGCTGGGCTGGATGGTGGTCGTGGGTATCCGTTTGGGGTCGCGGCGGGGCCGGGTGGGGCGGGTGAGGCGATGGGGCGGCTGATCGATGCGTTGGAGCGGGTGGAGCAGGGTATTGCGGGGCTGATGGGTGATCGGGCGGTGTTGTTCGAGCAGGCCCTCGTGTTGGCCGAGGCGGGCACGGAGCGCACGAGGGCGGGCAGCCAGCAGTTGGCGTTGCGGAGTGTGCGGGCGGAGCTGGGGGCGGCGTTGCGGATCCCGGAGCGCACCATCGACGCTCTGCTGGGGGTCAGTCGCAGTCTGGTCCACGAACTCCCGGCCACCCTCGATGCTCTGCGGGGAGGGTTGATCAGTTACCGGCATGCGCAGGTCATGGTCGATCAGACCGCAGGGCTGCCTGCTGCTGCTCGGGTGGTGTTGGAGGGGCAGGCTCTGCCCTATGCGAGACGGTTGACGGCGTCGAAGTTTACGCAGAAGGTGCGGGTTCTGCGGGAGTTGCTGGCTCCGGACTCGATCACACAGCGCCATGCGCGGGCGCGGGAGGACCGGGAGGTGCGTCTGGACCCGCAGCAGGATGGTCTGGCGTTGCTGTCGCAGTTGCTCGCGGCACCGGAGGCTGTCGCGATCTTCACCCGCCTCACCGACACGGCGATAGCCCTGCAGGGGCCGCTGGAGGTGCGTACTCTGGCGCGGTTGCGCGCCGACATCTTCAGTGACGTCATGCTCGACGACACCACCACCACGACGGCCGGAGATGACAGCGGCAACGTCGACCACAACGTCGACCGCACCGGCAGCGGCGCCGAGATCGGCAGCGGCGAAAGCTGCGGCAGCGCGGTCGGTGGCGACGGTAACCGCAGTGAATCCAACGACACCGGCAACGGCGGTGACGGCCCGCTGGGCATGGTCTCCCGCCGCACGCGGCGTTGGGCAGCTCGCCGGAACCGGGCCGGCCGGGTCACGCTGACGCGGGTCGCGCTGACGCGCGCTGGCCGGACCCGCGCTGGCCGGGTCCGCGCCGGCTGGACCCGCGCCGGCTGGACCCGCGCTGGGCGGCGCGAGACCGGTGGGAGGGTCGGCTGGGGGCGGTCGGGGATCCCCGGGAGAAAGTCGCTCCGGGACCGGTACTTCGACACCCGACCGAGGCTCAGCGTCACCGTGCCGGCTCTCGTGCTCCTCGGGATGAGCGAGGAACCCGGGTCCCTCGACGGGTACGGGCCGATCGATCCAAACACGGCGAGGCTGCTCGCCGCCGGCGCGCCGGGCATGATCCGCCTCCTCACCCACCCCGAGACCGGAGCAATCCTCTCCGTCGGCAGGGACAGGTACCGAGTACCCACCGATCTGCGCAACTTCCTACGGGTACGCGATGAGACCTGCCGCTTCCCGGGCTGCAGCAGGCAAGCGGAACAATGCGACATCGACCACACCCTGCAATGGCAACACCAACATTCGACCGCCCACTACAACCCTGCCCTTTTATGCCCGAAACATCACACCATCAAAGACGAAACCAACTGGGCAGTCGCCCACACGCGCGATGGCACCGGCGCACTGGAATGGACCTCCCCCGCGGGGCGGACGCACATCACCGAACCGGCAACCATTATCACCAGCGGCGTGCACGACAACCTCCAACGCGCCCTCCATACCGCCGTGCGCGACCAGGAAGCGGACGAGGGAGCGGACGAAGCAGCGCGTGCCCAGAGAACCGACGACCAGAGAGCCGACGCCCGGGGAGCGGACGCCGAGGACGAGGACCCGCCACCGTTCTAAGACACGTGGCAGCCCGGCTTCGACACGGTCGCTCCGCGACCTCCTCAACCGGCGGTCGCGGGCTACGGCACGGTCGCTGCTCGACCTCCCCAACGGGCAGATCCACGGTCGCGGCACAACCTGCCCACCCGGCGGTCTCGGGCTACGGCACGGTCGCTGCGCGACCTGCCCAACCCGCCAAACGTCGCTGCGGCTTCCCATTTCCCCGGCCCACCAACAGTCGCCGGCGCAGCCACCTTTACTCGAACGCCACGCCCGCCTTGTCGAGGCGCTCGCGGATGACGGCCACGGCATCCGGGCTCTCGTCGACCAGCAGGAACCGGCGCCCAAGGCTCGCCGCCGCGGCACCCGTCGTGCCGCTGCCAGCGAAGAAGTCGAGCACCCAGTCGCCCTCGCGGGTGGATGCCTGGATCATGCGCCGCAGAATCCCCTCCGGCTTCTGGGTCGGGTATCCGGTCTTCTCCTTGCCCGTCGGGCTGACGATCGTGTGCCACCAGACATCCGTCGGCAACTTGCCCTTCGCGACCTTCTCCGGCGTCACCAACCCGGGC
>Ga0105048_10007578_pt1 | contig 17435 bp, 20 predicted proteins | sample MAT05_FD_78382 | JGI IMG/M metagenome (GOLD analysis project Ga0105048, IMG submission 78382) | Freshwater microbial communities from Lake Fryxell liftoff mats and glacier meltwater in Antarctica - MAT-05 | ecosystem: Environmental > Aquatic > Freshwater > Ice > Liftoff microbial mat | place...
AAATTTTTTATCTTTACTCATGTCAGTTTTATTCTATGGTAAGAACAAATTGACGAAAAAAACGGGGTTGAATCAAATCACCCCGTTTTCATTAAATTTTAGTCGGACAACAATGTTTGGTTATGCTTCTTTTTGACCGCAACATCGTTAAATTTTTCGACGTAATACGTCTATTATGTCTTCATCCCGATAACTATCGGGAGCCTCGTTTCACTAAAAAATAAACTATAAACAATTTTACAATATAAATTTAAACAGGCTCTAATACAATGATAAAAAAAAGCAGCTACGGCAAAGTTTTCAATTCCTCTAAAATTCTTATCTTGCCCTAAAATCGTATTTATCAAAACGCTCGTCTATACCGCAGTTATTTCTTTAGTTGTTTTGTTGGGAATCGTATTTCTGTCGTCTATTCCTTTTACCGCATGCTCGCCTAATAGCTACTGGTGCAACGTGGCGTATTGGGTGACAAGTTCGGGCGGAACAACTGGTTTTTTTATCTTACTTATAGTCACCGGATTGTTTTATGCTTCGAGTGCAGCAGCGTTTAAGCAGAAAGCATTGGTGTTTGTTAAATCGGTTTTGGTACTGGCCCTGTTTTTTGGAGTACTGGCTTTGATAAATGAAAGGTACACGAAACCGATTCTGAAGTCACAAAGACCAAGCCATGTCTACATGCTTCAGCAAACGGGCTTCGCACCCGTGATAGATTCGCTTTACCAACTGGATAAAAATGCGCGAAAGGAATTTTTTGCAGCGCTTGTAAAAAGTCATCCAAAAGAATTCAGACAAATTGATCCGGAGATACAGGAGCACTGGGTAGAAGAGGCAGGCTATTCTTTTCCGAGTGGACATACTTTTAATGCTTTCCTTTTTGCGATGATTTTGTCGTACGCCATTTTATTTAACCGTTCATTTCCCGGCGGAAGAAAATTCTTTTTTGTTCCGTTTTTATGGGCATTGCTGGTCGGCGTTTCGAGAGTGGCTATGGGTGCACACACAGCTTTTGATGTTTGTGCAGGTGCAACACTTGGAATTTTAATTGGTTCGTTATTTTTATACATGGACCTGACGCGTCATTGGTTAACTAGAAAAGAATAAAATGAAGGTTTTATATGGAGTTCCCGGAGAGGGTATGGGGCATGCAACCCGCAGCAAGGTAGTGATTGATCATTTGATTAAAAAAGGGCACCAACTGTGTGTCGTTTCCAGCGGCAGGGCTTTTCAGTTCCTTGATAAATCTTTTCCAGGCAAAGTAATTGAAATAAAGGGTTTTCATTTTGCCTATAAAAATGCCGAAGTCTCGAAGATGGCGACATTCATGAGTAACTTTAAATCGGCAGGAAAGAATATCATCTACAACACGGGCAAAAAAATATTGATCCAGAGATCGTTTTCACCAGATGTTGTGATTACCGATTTCGAGAGTTTTAGTTTTTTCTTCGCCAAAGAACACCGGTTACCTATCATTAGCATTGATAACATGCAGGTAATGGACCGTTGTATTCTTTATATGATTATTAGTAAAGAAGAGAAAAGTAACTATCAGCTTGCAAAAAACATTGTGAAGGCAAAAGTCCTAGGGTGTGATCATTATTTGGTAAGCAGCTTCTTTGAGGCGGAAATAGAAAAGAAAAATACAACACTAGTTCCACCGATTATTCGTGAATCAATTCTAAACGCTGCGCGGTTTAACGGCAAACATATTTTGATGTACCAGACTTCCAGCAGTCTGAGAACGGTGAAGGAAACGCTTCAGCAACTGCCTAATGAAACATTTTTTGTTTATGGCATGAATCAGGATTATACCGAAGGCAATGTAACCTTTAAACCTTTTAGTGAAGATGGTTTTATAAAAGATCTGGCCAGTGCCAAAGCGGTAATTGCAAATGGCGGCTTCTCTTTTATAAGTGAGGCGGTTTATTTAAAGAAGCCCGTTTATTCTTTTCCCATCCATAATCAGTTTGAGCAGTGGATGAATGCTGCCTACATCGAAAAATCCTGCTACGGAAGGCATTTTGACACGCTTCAACCAGATGGCTTAAAATCTTTTTTGTACGATCTTTCTTCTTTCGAGTACAAACTTTCTCAGTATCAACAGTCCGGAAACGAAGTCCTGTTTACAAAGCTCGATAGCCTTCTTTCTGAACTGACGCCTTAAATTTGGTTGGTTTATCTAAAAAAATTCCTATTTCTTTTTAGGACATTCTAAGACAGCTAGTTTTGAAGGATCAGTTGACCGGTCTTCACGCTGCTTGTTTTAGAGCTAACAATATACAAGTGAACTCCCGGTGACAATGCTGCTGTATTGATGTGCACGGATTCGGAATCAATTGATTTATCAAGGATTTTCCGTTCTGCAAGATCCAATAGCGTAAAGCTCAAGTCATACTTTCCTGTTTCCTGGTTTACCACAATAACATTTTTGGGATTTTTTATAAAAACAGTTATTGTAGAATTTATTTCGTTTAAACTGCTAATTCAGGTAGGTTTGGCCAATTTTTTAGCAAAGGACTAAGCTTGTACAACTGATTTAGTTGTAGCGTCTTGTAAAATGGCGATGGTAATGATCCGCGCAAAATTCCATGCTGCGTTATACGGAGCACTCATAGTATACACAGCGGAGTCGCCAACCGTGGCAGGTAAAGTGATATTTACACCCGATGGGCTGGTTAAAGATTTACGGAAAACATCAAAGTATTTTGTTTCACCGTTTGGACTTGCGTAAAAAAGGGTGTCTTCGGCCAGCACCACAAAAAGCTTCAGGTTTCCTAAAGTGTGCGCAGCTTCTGTTTTTATGTTTATGCTTGAACGAATAGAAGCGTTTGCAAATTTTGTTTGTTCGATGCGGACGCTTGCGGGTGAGGTCTTTTAGTTTGTGTGTAAACACGCGCCCGGGATAATTGATTAGGAGCTTTGAAAAAGCTGAAGCGAGTTCCGTTTTGTCGGATTTATGTTACGAATTAATGTAAGGATAAAGGAATCAAAAGGGAAGCTGCCCTAAAAATCAGACTCTTAAAACGGAGAGGGAAAGATACCTCTTAGGAAATAAATTATAATTGCGAAAATAGAATAGATTATTCGATTCAGAGGAGTTAAGCGTTTTTGAAAATAAAGAATACAGGAAGGATAATAGCACAGAGGAGCTTGCTTTGATCTGCTCTTCTTCATTATCCGAATTTTCTTCACACACTTCTACAGCAGAGTATATTTCTTTGGTAGATTTAGTATCCGTTTCTGTAATGCGTCGTCTTTTTTTAAGAAGCTTGGTATAATGCGAAGCGGTAAGTTTATTGCTGTGAGAAGTCTTTACTGGCGTGACGGCGTAAACATTTACAAATAAGATCCTAAAGACAAATGTCAGAGAAATAAAAAGGGCTGTATTTGTTTTAAATGTAAAGCGGGTAAACAGCACTACAATTTGAGAGTACGAAGAACGGAATTTTTTGATTTTTGGAAAATCTATTTATTAAAAATTACCAGTTGGTTCCGGTAATAAAATGATAGTGATAACCACGTAAGGCCGAGTAACCTGTTAATCCCGATCTGTTCTTCTGAAGGACTTGCTTCTTTGAAGCGGGCCATTACTGACTCTCATTTTGATCATGGTCACCGTATTTTCTCCGATGACATATTCTACGCTATGAATTGTAGATCTAAATTCTTTTATTTTCAGTATCTCCAACTCTTCCTGTATAGAGGTGCTATCTGCAAGATAATCTATTTTTAATACCGTTTGTTTTGTGGTGTCAGCATAAACAAGCAGGCTTTGGATATCATACTCTGCATTGTAAAAAGTTGCGAGGATCAGCGATGTGTTTATCGAATCTGGAATATTAAAGCTTTCCATTTGTAGCGCTTCAATTTTGCGTGTAAAAACAAACTCAGGGTCTTTTTCTTCCGTATCGTTGCAAGCGGAAATTCCAAAAAGTAAAATGAACAGGAGGAAAAGTGATTTCATAAGGAGAATGTCTGTAAGAGTCTGTACCCCATTCGTCGTTGAAAGTTCAATGAATTATGTTGTTTAGACCTTTTATTTAGCTGCTTTTTTTTGATAAAGGAGAGAGTTTGGCGGGGTATAGCGCATCGTCAGCTCAAAGCCGCCGCGCGCATTGGTTCCCGTTTTCAGTCGTGAAACATTTATGTCGTAGCTCATGCCAATGTTAAGCTGCTCTTTTATTTCGATTTGCATGGAGAGAATTGCCGCATCCTTGTTCCTGTAATAAAAGCCAAATCCAAAGGAGGATCGTTTGATGATGCCTGTGTACTTAGAGTTCATTTTGATATAACGCTTAACTAGCATCCCCGCCAATAACTCGCTGGAGCTGCCCCTGAACTGGAAAAGATAAGAGGGTGCAATTGCGAAATCAGGATTCGGAAGACCCAGTAAAAGGTCACCATGCAGTACATATTTTACCGATCTGTCGTTTTTCCCTTTTATTAGGTAGCTCTGACGCTTATTCAGGTGGTACATCGAAAAACCAATATTTCCTTTTAACTGACGTTTACCAAAAATACTTGGATCATTTTGCCCGTAAGACCATAAAACGCCGGCGGCAAAGTTTCCATAAGTAGAACTCTGATTTTGAAAAGTTTCATTACTAGTCATGCTTGCGTCATACCCGGTACCGTTATACTGGTTGGGGAAAACAAGGTTTGCATTATCAAGCTTGCGTTGAACAAGTCCACCCTGTAAACCAACGGACAAAAATCCCTTTTTACCTGTGGGTACAAAAGTCGCGAGTGAAAGATTAACCTGGGTCGTGCCCATGTTGCCATCTCCCGCATTGTCTTTGTAAACGGAAATCCCTCCGGCCACTCTTCCTGCGGTTTTTTTCTTGAAGGTCATGCTCCTGAACTTATCTACCTGTTGCCAGCTGGTCGCATTAAAACGCGTTTCGAAAGAAGCACCGTAAGTAACGTAGGGTGAGGTAACGCTGCGCCACTGGTTACGGTAACCTATTGAGGCACGAGACGGGTTATTGGCCCCGGTAAGTGCAGGGTTAATTAGAGCCGGTTGCTCGGCATATTGCGAAAAATGTATGTCCTGACTCTTGTATTCGTAAATACACAGCAGGCTGCAAATCAAACTAAGTAATGATTTTTTCATGGGCTTTGCCTCCAAACGAAGATAAGATTTTTATGGTTTATTTTTCATTGTGGCCGAATTTATCTTATAAATGGTTAGCCTTTAAAATCTGACATCACCGGAGTATTACCGCGCACTTTTCATAGCCTTCACACGCTTCATCGTTTTGTCTTTTAAAAACTGCTTATACTCGTCAGTTTCGCAGGCGTACAACGCAATCTTCTCATTAGCGTCTGCGTGAACTCCCTAACCGTAACGCTTTGTTAGCGGTGAGGTCCGCATGCAGGGTTGACCTTTGGAAAAGAAAACTTCACGGGCTTCCTTTTGGTCGCTTTTTTTAATCTCATTTTTTTGAGCATAAACCTGGAAAATAACATCGTCGGAAGTGTATTTGTAAGGATGATCAATCAGCATTTCGAACTGAAGATTGGCAACGGTTTTTTTTTCACCTTTTAAGGGAGGAATTTCAGCGGCTTTAATGGGACAGTCTTCTGCAATTTCAATAAAGGTGTCTTTGTAGTTTGTTGTTTGCGTTTTCATTTTTTTTAATTTTTGTTTTTTGCAAGGATGATCAGATCGGTTACTTGTGAACCGTCAGGACCTTGAGAATAGATCCGCTGCAACTCTTCAATCATGAAGGTGTTTTTTCCAGAGCTTCTGTAAGATAAGCGGCTTCGTGGTAGTGCATAAAAATTTCGTCGCCGGTACTTCCTCGCCTTAAACCAGATTTAGAATACTCATCCTCCATAGTGCTAAGGTAAAGAAATCCACCAGTGTTTAACAAAGTTAACGCATCCTGAATTAGTTTAATGGTCTCTTCTTTGGAAAGATAGTGGAGACAAAAGCCACACATGATGGCGTCGTATTTTTTTTCGAGACGGCTAATTTCCCTACAGTCCATTATGCCAAATTCAGCAGAGGGATTATTTTGCTTCGCCAGCCTGATCATATTGGGTGCAAGATCGGTACCGCAGATCTTAAGGTCGGGACGATTCTTTAAGAGATAACTGGTTATATTTCCCGGTCCGCAAGCTAATTCAAGGACTTCCGCATTTTTTGGAAGAACTTTGCAAAACAGATCTAAGCTTTCTGAATAGATACTTACATCCATAAACTTCTGCTGGTAAAGTTCTGCAAGCTTATCGAATACTTCTACTGCAATTTTTGTTTTATCCATGAGGCTAAAAATAAGGTTTACGTAATGGAAAAACCAACGGAGTGAAAAGATCGAAGGAATAAAAATGAGTAAAAAATGATCAGTAACTCTTTTAATTTTTGTCTTTTTTTGGAAGGCGTGATAATGGTCAGCACTCTAAAGAGAACGGAAGCTATAAAAGACCAGAGAATCAGAATTGCCGCAGAACCCTCTCCGCAGAGGGCATAGGCATTTCTGGTGAGTGCTTGGACGATAAAGCCGTTCAAACCATAATAAGATACCAAAGTAAAATGAAAACAAAGCTAAGTCTCAAAGAGGAATTAAGATATTGCCGGAGGTTTTAAATTCCTTCATAAAAATTTGGCTTTAGGTTAAAACGCAGATAATAGGAAGTCTAATAGATAAATTGATTTATTCTGTCGCAATCGCTTTATCATTTCGCGACCATTCACTCCACGAGCCCACGTAAAGATTAGGAATGTCAAGTCCCGCTGAAGCCATGGCTAAAAGTGTATGGCAGGCTGTAACGCCGGAACCGCAATGCACGATCACTTGCTCAGCTTTTCTGCCTCCTAATGCTTCCTTGTATTTTTCTTTTAATTCTTCGGGGGGTAAAAATGTTCCATCTCCTAAATTAAGATTACCCAGATAAGGAATATTGATCGCACCCGGAATGTGCCCGGCAACAAGATCAATGGGTTCCCGTTTGCCTTCGTAGCGGTCTTGGTCACGCACATCGATGATGAGAAAATTTTTATCCTGTTTTACTTTGTCCACAAAATCAATGTCGACCAAGGGTAAAGTCCATTTGTCAAATTTATACGTAACTGGTTTTTTTGTGGCAAACTCTTCAACCGAACTTAATTCCAGCGCTGCATGTCCCGCGGCTTCGAGACCTCCATTCAGTACCTGTACCTTTTCATGTCCAGCAGACCTTAGCATCCACCAGGCTCTTGCAGCCGCTTCGGAACTGAGTCTACTGTCGTAAATGATCACATGTGTATCGGATGTAATGCCGAGGTCAGTTAGTACTTTTGAAAAAGCTTCCGGTGAAGGTAGGGGGTGACGTCCTCCCTTCGCGGCATCCAGACCTATGTTTGCGAGTTGTTTATTGAGATCTATGTGTAAAGCTCCTTTTATGTGATAAGTTGTATAACCCGCCGGCGAATCTTTACCAGGTCTCGCATCAAGGATCACTACGTTTTTCATTTTCATCGCAGAAATTAATTCAGTGGCGCTGATTAATGGAGAGAGTTCGTTGTTCATGTTTATGGATTTAGGTTTTTTACTTATTGTCATTTCTATGGGGAAGGACTGAAACACGCCGTCTTCCCGGTTTTTGTAGGGCGTATACCATGCCATCATACTGTCCCGCCCTTCTTTGAGACCAGTAAACACAAGCTTAAAGTTCATTCGCGAACTACTTAGTGTTTGGCCGAAAACTCCATTTTCGTCGTTGTGTCAAAAAAAATAATCGCTCATTTACCCCAGTAAACCTCATAATCATTTTTTTTAACACGCCTCGAAACTGAATTTTTCCATTTAAACACCTACTTTTCGGACAGACACTACTTAGTTGTTCAATGTATTTTTTGAACTTTCCAGGGCTGAGATCGTATTTAGGTGCAACACCTTTTTTAATGATGAGTTCCGGCAATTCTGCAATAAAAAGCCGTTCGTTATTTGTGGAGCGCTCTTCTTTGAGTTCTGCCGTGGCATCAACAATGATGTTATAGAAGTCCATGGAGTAACACATGTCCACGCGTTCTGGCTTTAAGAGTTTATTTTCTAAAGCTGCACCGGCAAGATTTATGCGCAGGCCCTTTGAAGGCAGACCCTCATTCACAAGTGCACAGCTACAATATTTTGTTTCCTCTTCCTCTAAAGTGATTCCGAAGGTTCCACTGTAAAATGCGAGCTTAACGGGACCGAGGTTTTCTTCTTCCGCGGCAGCCCGGTCTGTAATACTAAGAAGCGTTTTGTTACCAATGTATTCTTCCATACTGTAATTAAAACCTGTCAGGGCCTCAGAAGTCTCTATTCCAAAATAAGAGACAATCTCTTTCAAAAAATTTTCAACAAAAAGACCTTTGTTTTTCCAGACCTCAATGATGTCAGAGAACGAATATTCTTTCTCTAAGATTTTCGCCCAGGCTTCTTTTTCCGATTTATCAAATCTTATGTCGCCCTTAAAGTTATTCAACGCATCCAGTAATTTTCCATTTTCATAAAGACCTAAGTAAAAACTGTCACTGTCGTTAACAAGAATGGCAAGCGCAACTGTTTTAAATTTCCGGGAGAATTTTGCAGCTAGTTTTTTTAGCGATTTTAGATTCTGGTCTTCCGTTGTTTCATCGTAAATGCTTAGCCATTCGCTTTTGTTTTTAAAAGAGAGCAGGAGAGATTTATCGGCCGTTTCTTTGTCCGTCGTTAGTTCAAAATATTTTTTAGCTTCTTCAACAGCGGTGTATTTTATGAGATCAGCAGCGAAAGTCTCTTTATCAGCGACTTTTGAAAGGATTTGGATGTTGGTGAAGAATGCTCCCATGTTTTCGGATATTATTTTTTTACTCCAGTAGAATTATCCATCTCTTTGTAACAATCAGCAAGGTTCACAGAGGCTATACCATAATCAGGTTTGCTTTTCAAAGAGGCCTTATAGTATTCTATTGCTTCGTGATATTGTTTTTTGAGACATAGAAAATATCCTTTGTTGTTCAGGAGTAAGTAGTTGTTAGGCTCAAATTGCAGAGCTATTTCAATAACGTTAATGCCTTTGTCGTAATCTTTAATTGTGTAATAATATTCTGCCTGATAGATGTAAGTGCTTACATCTTCTTTTCTAAGAGTGATAGATTTTGTGTAAAGTTTCATGGCTTCAGGATAATTCCCCTGCATAAAATATATGTTTCCTTTTCTATTCAACAAATTCACTTCATTGGGAATGTATTTTAAACCGGAGTCAGCCACACTCAGAGCACTCTTGATGTCCTTAATAGAGAGGTAACTGTTCATGAGGTTCATGTATGGTCTTAAATAATCGCGTTTCAATGCAATGGCTTTAGCGAAGAGGGGAATAGCTTGATCATAAAGTCCTTGCTCAAAAAGTATGTAGCCCTTGTTGTTAAGAGCAAGATGGTCGTCTGGAAATTTATTCAGAAGATCTGTTGCTACGCTCATATCATTGTTCCAGACTTTACCGCGGGCATGCGTGAGGTAAGAGCAGGCGAAGATAAGAAACGAGACCACCGCAATTGATATTGGTTTAAAAGAGGGTGACGTTTCCTTTTTTTGTTTGTAGAATGTTTCAAATTTCATAGCGAGAATAAAAAAGATCCCGATGTAAGCAATGTAAGTGTACCGGTCGGCCCTGATAGCATCACCTACAGAGATGAGTTGAAGCACGAGTATAAGGTTGACCAAAAAGAAGAGAGCCCCGAAAACGATTAGGCGAGAATGTTTTAAGCTTCGGTAAACCATATAAAATAAAGCTATGACAATAAAAGGGGCGAGATAGTAAAGAAATGGCAGCATTCCTTCTTCCCTTACGGGATAAGGATAAAAGATCGCCTGGTGAATTGGCAGGAACAGTTTTACAAGATAACTTAGCAAAGAATGCGAAGCAAATAATACGCGCTGAAAAAAACTGTAATCCTCGTGCAGCAAGCGATCTGCCGCCTGAGCTTTGAGGGCGATGATTCCGAAAAGAACAGAGATCAAAAGAAACGGAATTTTTTCTATCCACGTGCGTTTGTTGAATATACGCTTGGCATAAAAATCAACCAAGAGAAGCACAAGCGGAAAAACAACAGCCGCGGGCTTTGAAAGAATGGAAAGAATAAAAAAGAGGAGAGTGTAAACGAGAAATTTAGTTCCAGATTCGGGTTGACGTTCTTGTTTTTGGATTTCCATGTATTTATAATAGGAAATGAGCCCGGCGAGAAAAAAGAAACTGTACTGCACGTCTTTCAATTCTGCAATCCAGGCGACAGATTCTACGTGCATGGGATGGAGCGCAAAGAGAAGGGATACGAGTCCGGCTACCAAATTTTTTCTTCTACTCAGCAAATAGATAAACCAAAACACCAGCAGTGCATTCGCAAGATGAAAAAGAAGATTAGTGTTGTGATAGAGACCGGGTTTAAGCCCGGCTGAATGATATTCAAGGGCATAGGTGATCATCGTTAATGGAATGTAGTTTCCTACAAAATAATGGGGACCAAAAAAATAAGAGATCGCCTGAGGTAGGGGTTTGCTGAGATGCTGGTTTTCGAACACATAGGCATTGTCGTCCCAATTGATAAAACTGTTTTTTAAAGTCGGCGAAAAAGAAATGAAAGTGAGAAGCAGGATGGCGCCCAGCCACAAAAACAAGTCCGGATTAAAGGATAGTTTGGTAATTCCGGAAGCGTTTGTGTTTTTATTCATAGCATAGCCGCAGCACTTCAAATTTAATATAAATTTGACTAACGCAAAGCAAGAGACCATGCGTAATTAATGCACCCGGAGTCTACAAGTGTGAATAGCTTTTTTATTTACTATGCCTCTTTTCCACAAGATCCTTAATAACAGTGAGCGTCAGCGTCCAGTAAAAAATTGCGTGACCATGCGTGGCCTTACTTTTTAGATTACTGTGGATCACATTTAAAACGGTTTTATTGTCCTGACTCGCAAGTTTGAAGGTGACCACAGAATAATTTTCAGGAAGGTCCTCTATCATCGAAAATGGACTCCAGAAGGTATAACTGAATAGTTTCTCGTGTTCAAATTCGACGATCGTGCCTTTGTCTTCGTAGTCTTTTTCTTTCCAGGTGCCTTCAAAAATAATCGGACTACCGGCTTTCCAGTCAGAGCGGACATTTATTTCGTTTTCAGAAAGCCAGAGTTTTATGAGATCATGATTTGTCAATGTGTCCCAAACCTCTGAAAGAGGAGCTTGAATGCTGATTGATTTATTTACGGTGCCTGCTTTCATAGTCATAAAGTTAAATAAAATTTCGAAGCTGGCTGCCAATCGGTTTTCATGAAAAATAGTGGTGAGAAATTTATTTCGTAGTTTGGTAGATAGATTTGTATCTCTTGAAGCAATAAAAATCTTTAAGTGCGCAACCAACTTCTGCTAGCGCAAGAGTAATCATCTTTTCCTTTCTGTTATAATTGTAGGCTTCAAGAAGAAATATCTTCGATTTTTTTAATTTAGCAATTTGAATGCTGTCAAGAGTCTCATTATTTGTTCCTTTCTTTGGGTTTATGCCATTTGGGTCATAGCTGTATTTAACGAAATTTACGTAAGCGTTGAATAATGCGATACCCTGCTTAAAGTTGTCCAATACAAGCCTGCTTGTGTCATTAGGTATGACCTTTATTTCAAACGGAGGCCAGTTGGCGCTCACACTTATTAAGCTATCTATGTGTTTGAAATATGCAGCAGATGCCGTTTGAGTCTGGGCGTATATTTTAGAATTGAAAAGAAGAAAAAAAAGCCAGTATTTCATTTCATAGTGAGTTTTAACTGCTTATTAAGTTTTCTGCTGCTGCCTGCTAATTTTTGTATAGTTCATCAGGACTTAACACAGGTACTCCACTGTCTTTAAAGTCTTTAATATTCCTTGTTACAATACAATCCAATTTATCTATTGAAGAGGCGCAAATGATCTGTAAAGCATCTTCAAAATCTTTATGTTTGGAAAGAAGACCTTTTTTTAGTGCGGTGTCGTCCATTGCAACTATTGTAATTAAGTCACATAAGCTATATAGAGTTTCCCGGAGTCCTTTTTCACTAACAAACTTCTTTAAAACGTAATAGGTTGTTGCTATAGAGTGTGATGAGGCAAAAAGCTTGATTTGTTTGCTTTCCGCTTTGTTAAAGAGGTCAATTGCAAATTTGCTAAAGGGTTTTCTGTCAGCAATTAAGTCAACAATAATATTTGTATCGACAAATATTTTTTTCATAGATACTTTTTATCAAGATAAGAACGCAATTCTTTTTGCTCATCAAAATTTTTAGGAAGCTTAACAGAACCTACTATTTTTTTGAGTTTTGGTGAGAGTTTTTCTTCACTATTTTCCTGGGTGATAGTGTCAAGGTATTTTTCTATCAATTGGGATAAACTTCTACCGGTATTTTTAGCGTAGAATTTAGCCCTTTCTATCACCGACTTTTCAAGGGTTAAAGTGAGTTTGGTGGTCATGATACGTGTCTTTATTACAAATGTACGTATTGCTCCTTAATTTTCCAAAGGATATACTTCTGACTTCAGGGAATTCAATTTCACGCTCAGTTGTATGTAAAAGACCACCGTTAAAGTGAAGCGTCATAAGAACAAAGTCTTAATTAGTGTCTGTCCGAAAACTAGGTGTTTGGATGGAAAAATTCAGTTTCGAGGCGTGTTAAAAAAAATGATTATGAGGTTTACCGGGGTAAATGAGCGATTATTTTTTTTGACACAACGACGAAAATGGAGTTTTCGGCCAAACACTAATTAATGAAAACTGACTTTCGTAAAGCGAAAACCGTGATTGCTAAAAGCAATTACAAAATCTATGGCAAAAAAGGGGATGTTTGTAGAAAAAGTATTAAGTCAATACTTAAAAGCACAACGGTGTTGCTTTTTTTTGAAGGTTCGTTATTTGCGCAGAACCAGAACAAGCAGTTTGGCGGCTACGGCAAAGGAAATTGCACTACCTATAAAAAGTGGTACTACCAATTACGAATCAGAAAAGGAAATGCTGGAAAATTTGTTAGAGACGCTTTCGAAAAGCTACATTGCTCAAAAGGCAAGTAGCAGAGTTAAAAATAGCAGAAAAGAAAGTAAGCAGTTGAACAAAAAAACATGAAAAAAAGCTAATCGCAAGGATGCTATACATTGCAGCTGCAACAACTTTCGCCCAAACAGGTGCCTGCATTAAGTTGGAAGTATTATGCCGCTGACGGACTTGAATTTGAGAACATGATGAAGTTGAAGAAAAAACAGAAGGAAGAAATCGAACTTACTTTTATTGGAGAAGCAAACGGTAAAATAGAAAATAAATCAGCCATAAAATGGAAAGGCGGCCAAATACAAAATTTTTTATGTGAAAAATTATATAATTCAAAAAAAATAGTTTGGTTTGGAACTGGCGGCGATAATACCTTCATTAAATTAGACGAGGGTGTAATTGCCATTGTAAGTATAGGTTTTGATGGCACTGAGATTGGCGATGTATTGTCTAAGGAGGGGGCCAAGTTAAAGGACTTTGATGTGGAAACTGTAGAAGCATTTGTAGATGCCATGGCTGGTGCTAAAAACGCTAAAGCCAATGATGTTTTTTCATTGTTTATTACGTGATTATGGTAATTTTGCGCAAAGCGTTAAGTTTATATTCTGCCAAATTATCATTCAGGTGAAACATATATTGATCATAGCTTTTGTTGTGCATTTCATCGGTGCTAAATCGCAGGATCCGTATGCCATCCATTTAAACAAATTCAATGGCTTGCCGTCCAATGAAGTTTACAATGTTTTTCAAGACAGTAAACGCTTTATCTGGATCTCCAGCCATATTGGTTTAACACGCTACGACGGTTTTGAGTATAAATCCTATCACTGCGATTCTCAAACCTCCTTTTCGGGAAGTAACGCTAAGGAAGATTTTTTTGGTCGTGTATGGTACGAAAATTTTGACGGATATCTTTATTACGTTCAGAACGATAGTTTAAAAGCATTCGACCAAAAAAATTCTGCTGGATTTATTCCTTATGGATTAACTGAAAAACACTTATTCCTGATTCAAAAATACGGGATAGAAATATACGACCTTTCGAATTTAAAATTGATAAAAATAATAAATAAAACCATTTCAGGTGCAGAGCATGCTACCTCGAATAAAAACTACTTTTATTGTATCCTCGACAATGTTATCTATAAAATTGATGAGAATCTAAATGTAAGTTCTTCAGATTATTTTAAGGATAAGTCCGAAAAAACAAAACAGATTTATTGTGCCGACAGCTTGGTTTACATAGTTGGCAAGTACAATGAATATAAACGCATTTACATTTTTAACCAAAACCTCAAGTTCGTAAGGCCTATTGGAGCTTCAGAACCAGGGCTTATTCAGGGAAGTACCTTTATTGATAATAAAATATGGCTTTACGGCTCAAGCAGCACTTGTATCTATTCGCTCAACGAACAGCGTGCTGAATCACCATCAGTGATGTTCAAAAATAAAAGCGTGTCAGGACTAATAAAGGACAGGCAAAATAATTATTGGATTTCTACAACTGACGAGGGAATATATCTAGTACCCGATCTCAATACCAAAGTGTACGCGTTCCCTAATTTCATTCCAAATAAAATATTTGAAACAAAGGTTGGGTTTTATCTCGCAACGAAAAAGAATGAGCTGATTACCTGCGACAAGGAGTTTAATATAAAATCGATCGAAAGCGTCGGAATTGATAGTCAGAATGACCCTTACCTTCACTATGACTCGGTAACTCATAATTTTTTCCGGTCTTCTAAAAAACTTCCGCAATTACCAGCCTGGAATTCTGAAAATTCGGTCTTTTACAAATCGGCTGTAAAAGAGGTTGCGCGGCTTGATAAGAAGTACTATGCGATCGCTTCTACCGGATTGAGCGGCATTGTTCTCTCAAACGAAAAATCACAGGCATCAAAATCAGTTTGGGACAGTTGTTTTTATAGAAGTGGATATTCAGGTCAGCAGAAAATTTTGTTGAATAACTCTCGTGGAAAGTCAGTAACATACAATGCGGCAGATAAAACAATTTATTTTGCTGCTAATAATGGCCTCTTTAAGTGCGATACGTCTGAAACCGCCGAGATAAAATTTCACAACGAAACGTTTTATGCATCGAAGATTATTTATTGTAAAAGTAATTTGTATGCCTTATCCACAAAGGGCAGTCTTTACAAAGTAACAAACAATAAAGACTTTGTGTTACTTAATCCGCGCTTGCACATTGATGAAAATGATGTAAAACTAATCAGGTATTTCGAGAATAAGCTGGTGATCGTAAGCAGCAGGTCGGTATATGAGTTAAGTCTGCTTAGCAACAAGGTAACGCTTTTAAACCTCGATATAAGTCCTTACGAAATAAACGACCTTCTTTTAAAAGGCGAAACACTTTATTTAATTAGCACCGCCGGAGTAATAGACGTAAGCCTTTCACGAAAAAATGTAGATAAGAGTGAAGCGCTTTTTTATTTGAATGAGATTTTTGTGAACAACAAAAAGTACAATCCTCATAAAAAAAACACATTTTATCATGATCAAAACGCTCTAAGCCTTAAATTTTCGATCCTTGATTTTGGGACTGTAAATGTAAACCAGTTGTTCTATCGGATAAATGATGGCAACTGGAACTTAATTGAAAATAAAATCCGTAGCCTACAGTTTGCAAAACTATCGCCAGGCGATTATAAAATCGAATTTAAACTCAATAACGAATTAGTGCAGACTAACATTGAATTTATTATATTACCTCCTTTTTGGACGACAGGCTGGTTTATTGCTTTAACGAGTTGTATGCTTTTTGTTGGCGGACTCATTTTCTATAAATGGCAAGTGCGGAAACTCCACAATAAAAACAAATTACTTGAAGACAAAAACAACCTGCTTCAAGAGAAAATAAAATTGGAATATACTCTGAATAAATCGGTTTTGACTTCTATAAAATCGCAGATGAATCCACATTTTTTTTACAACGCTTTAAACACTATCCAAGCTTACATTTTTATAAATGACAAGTCAAAGGCAAATAGCTATCTTGCTAAATTTTCAAAGCTTACGCGTGTTATACTAGAACAATCAGAAAAAGAAACCATTTCTCTGAGCGATGAAATAGAGTCGCTCACACTTTACCTGGAACTGGAAAAAATGCGGTTTAAAGACGGCTTTGAATACATTATAGACGTAGGGAATATTAAGAACAAAGAGCGCATTGAACTTCCACCTATGTTAATTCAACCTTACGTTGAAAACGCTGTGAAGCACGGCTTGTTGCATAAAGATGGTGCTAAACTGTTGCAAATCGTTTTTGAAGAAGCAGATAAAAACTTACTGGTGACGGTAACTGATAATGGGATTGGCAGAGCGCGATCGGGGGAGCTGAATAAAATTAAAAGTGAGAAGTACCAATCCTTTGCTACACAGGCGAACGAAAAAAGGTTAGAAATATTAAACAAGGGTAAAGTAGACAAAGTTGCCGTTGAAATATGTGATAAACTCTATGCTGACGGAACCGTGGATGGTACCATCGTGAAATTAGTTATACCAATTTTTTAAAATGTACAAAGCTATTATTATAGATGACGAAGAAATGGCAAGAACCTTGCTAAATGGCATGATAGACGAGTACTGCCCGAACGTGGAAGTACTGAGTCTTTGTAAAGATTTGCCAAACGGTGTAAAGGCAATCATAGCTCACAAGCCGGATCTTGTGTTTTTAGACATTGAAATGCCCGGACATAGCGGCTTGGAGCTACTTGATTTTTTTGATGAAAAAGAGATCAGCTTCTCCATCATATTTGTTACGGCTTATAATAAATATGCCATCCAGGCATTTAAGCTTTCGGCAGTAGATTATCTTTTGAAACCCATTGAAGAAACAGATTTAAAAAAGGCAATGGATCTTTACGAAAAAGAAAAAAATGGAAACAAAGAAAATTATTCAGTGTTAAGAGACAATTTGAAAAACAAAACATCAAAAAAAATTGCCTTAAACACACTTAATACCGTTTCATTTGTTGAAACATCTTCTATTTTATTCTTTCAGGGTGATGGCGCTTATACAAAAGTCATTTTAAAAGATGGCAAATCGATAACGCTTAGTAAAGGTCTAAAAAGCTTTGAAAATACACTTGCAGGTAGCCTTGAGTTTTTCAGATGCCACAAATCCTACATCGTTAACTTAAGTTACATCACAGAATACAGTAAGTCCGACGGCGGCTATTTGGTGATAGACAAACAACATAAGATTGGCATTTCACAGGATAAGGTGGATTTGCTTTTTGAGAAAATAAATCTGTAAACTATAAGTTCATTTCAAAGTGGGTTTCCAGAGTTTTGGGGCATTGGTTTTATACCAAATTTCATTAGGTTTTGTGCCAGTTTCTAAGTTAGATTTTGGCGGGTCGCCTGTGAATGGCATTTGCCTAAGCCGGCTGAACTTTTGCCAAGGTGCTT
>Ga0105048_10007581_pt1 | contig 17433 bp, 15 predicted proteins | sample MAT05_FD_78382 | JGI IMG/M metagenome (GOLD analysis project Ga0105048, IMG submission 78382) | Freshwater microbial communities from Lake Fryxell liftoff mats and glacier meltwater in Antarctica - MAT-05 | ecosystem: Environmental > Aquatic > Freshwater > Ice > Liftoff microbial mat | place...
GTTTTTTATTTACTATGCAAAAATTGCTCAATTGGAAAGACTTTGCAACTACACAGTTGTGTAACATTCAAACCAGCAGTTCATTATGAGTTGGTATTACTTGAAAGGTATCTTCCATCTTCTTTCCCGATCTGTCGAACCATAAAAAAGTAACTTAGTTATGCAGGGCTGATTCATACGAGTCGCAAAGCCAGCTTACCCCATCATGATCATTCACAGCCATGCCCTTGATTCTTGTGAAGAAGTATTAACTTCGTCCGGTTTCCGGATTATTATTTTCAACGGAAATCACTTACACTATGGCGAAAAGCACCAAACGAAAAACGGGAAAACCTGTACATACTAAATTACTGACCGGCAAACTGGATGTCGCGAAGAACGGCATGGGATATGTAACCGTGAAAGACGAGGCGGTCGATATTATTATCCGGAGAGAACATTTAAAAAGCGCCATGACCGGCGATACCGTTGAACTCAACTTACTACCAAGTCAACGCTCCGGTAAACGTCCTGAAGGAATGATTATCAATGTCCTGAAACGCGGTCAATCTGAACTGATAGGAACCGTGCAACTGAATGCAAATTTCGCCTTTGTAATCCCGGATAATGAGAAATTTACAAAGGATGTATTTATCAATGAGAAAAATAGTCGGGGTGTAAAGAACGGTGATCGTGTGATTGTTCGGATTACAGACTGGAGTGAGAAACTAAAGAACCCGATGGGGGAGATTGTCGATATATTGACAGCAGATAAGATCGGTGAGATTGCTATGAAACAAATTCTGTTGCAGACCGGTTTCACCTTAGAGTTTCCTAAAGAAGTGATGGATGAAGTGAAACATATTCCGACGACCATCAGCGAGGAAGAGATTGCGAAGCGAAAAGACATTCGCGACATCCTTACATTTACGATAGATCCTGCGGATGCGAAAGATTTTGATGATGCGATTTCATTCAGACTATTAAAGAATAAGAATTATGAGATTGGTGTTCATATTGCCGATGTCTCTCATTATGTAAAACCGAATACAGCCTTAGATGCAGAAGCTTTGCAACGGGCAACATCTGTGTATCTACCCGATCGTGTGTTGCCAATGTTGCCTGAAAAAATATCGAATGAACTTTGCTCGTTACGACCTAATGAAGACAAGCTGACTTTCTCTGTCATGTTCCAGATCAATGACAAGGCCGAAGTACAAAATTATTGGCTGGGAAAAACAGTAACCCATTCAGACAGACGATTTACGTATGAAGAAGTGCAGGAGATTATCGAAGGGGCTGAGGGTGATCACAAAAAAGAAATACTGACCTTGCATACGATTTCGCAAAAAATACGAAAAGAGAAATTTGAGAAAGGCGCGATCAATTTTGCATCAGAGGAAGTTCGTTTCAAACTCGACGAAAATGGCGTGCCGATTGACATCATCATTAAGGAAAGTAAAGAGTCGCATCAATTGATTGAAGAGTTGATGTTGCTGGCAAACAGAACCGTTTCCGAATATGCCAGTAAGATCAAAAAGAATAAAGTTCCTATCCCATTTCCTTATCGTGTACACGACACGCCTGATATTGACAAACTGAATATGTTTGCTGCGTTTGCCAAACGGTTCGGACATAAATTTGATCTTTCTTCGCCCGCCTCTATTGCTCAATCATTCAATAAAATGATCATCGCTTCGGGAGAGCATCCCGAACAGGAGATTTTGCACACATTAGGAATACGCACTATGGCGAAGGCCATCTATACCACAGAAAATATTGGCCACTATGGTCTGGGCTTTGAACACTACAGTCATTTCACCTCACCTATTCGTCGTTATCCCGATGTACTTTCTCATCGGATATTAATGGGTATTATTGAAAAAGATATTCAACCGATCAAAAATCTTGAGGCACTTTGTGCGCATTGCAGCGAGCGTGAGCGCAAGGCGATGGAAGCCGAACGGGACGCAAACAAGTATAAGCAAGTTGAGTTTATGCAGAAATTTATTGGTGAGGAATTTGATGCGGTGATTAGCGGTGTGGCGTCCTTTGGCTTTTGGGCGCAGACAACAGCACATAAATGTGAAGGATTGATTTCATTGAATAATCTTCTTGATTTGGACGAATTTAAATTTGTTGAAGAAGAATATGCACTTGTGGGTAAACGAAGCACACTAAAATTTCAGATCGGCGATGCTGTGAAGATCAGGGTGGCGGGTGCGAATCTTGCGAAGAAACAACTTGATTATGAATTAATAATGGCACCGCAGGGGAAAATAAAAGGGAAGAAGTAGTCGTCCTATGCCACAATTCCATATTTCAATTATTACTAAAGACTTTACATTGAAAGCCGTTAAATAAAGGATATGCTGTATTATTCTCTCTTCTATAATTGAATGTAATGACGACGGCACAGACAACAATCTATTCTAAAATCACTGTTCAGGCAGACTATTCTACTCACTTAATTAATGTAGGTTCTAACAATATTATTTGTTATTCTAAATATTTACCGAATGGATTTGGAATGGTATTTATTGACAGTAGTGGGGTTACTTTTAATCAGTTAAGTTATGGAACTCAAGATGTCGATGTATTAAGCTTTGGAAGAAAATCATTAGAGGGAGAACTTATTCTGAGTGGATGGACATTCTAGTATGACACGTTTGCTGTGGGCAATTATAAGGGATATACAGTAGTTACTGACACGCTTGGAAATTTTCAAAACTCGTTTCCAATAATGAAGGCGACTAGAATTTTCAATAAAGTATCTAATGGAGCCTGATCTCTAAAAACTGAACAATGAAATTTAATGTTCATCAAAAAGAACTAGTGCCACTATCACTGCGTAGAAAGCACTTTGCAGAGCTTCAATCATTTTTCTTTAATTGACTTAGGGGCCCTGACTGCTTCTAGTCGGGAACCGCTATTAGCTAACATTAAGAATACAACTTTTAGCTTGTACACCGATAACGAATATGTAATAGTCTATGAGCCATGAACTAAACGTCTAATGTCCCGCATATGAGGGTGCAGTATACGAGATTCATTTGGACTAAAATCAAAATGGTATTGCTATAACATATTACCTTTGTTTCCGTGCTTACAAAACTTCATATCCGCAATTACGCCATCATCGAGGAGATAGAGATCTCGTTCAAGAAAGGTTTAACTGCTATTACCGGCGAAACAGGTGCCGGAAAATCTATCCTCATGGGAGCCCTCTCACTTATACTCGGAGAACGGGCAGATACAAAATCACTGCTGAATAAAGATCTTAAATGTGTTATCGAAGGTTTTTTTGATATCAGCAAAACCGATACCGCCAGGAATTTCCTAACAGAAAATGAATTTGAATTGGATGATGAGATCATTATCCGTCGCGAAATAAGTGGGAATGGGAAATCCCGGGTGTTTATCAATGATACGCCAACTACCTTACAAACCTTATCGCAACTGGCTTCTTTGCTGATCGATCTCCACAGGCAGTTTGATACGATGGAACTTCAGCAGGCTTCCGAACAACTACATCTTGTGGATGAGGTTTCAAAAAACAAAACACTTCTTGCTGAATACCTGACTGTTTATAAAAAATGGAAGTCATTGCGTGATGAATATGAGCGTCTGGTTGAAACGAACAGATTGGTAAAACAAGAACTTGATTACCATCAATTTTTATATAACGAACTGGAAGTCTTTCAGCCAAAACCAAATGAACTTGATGAATTAGAGAATGAACTTGATATACTGAATAACAGCGAAGCATTAAAGAGCGCGTTGCAGCATACTGTTTATTTGTTGAAAGATAGTGAAGAACCTATTCTTTCTCAACTAAAAAATATTGTGCAGCAACTGGATCCACATTCATCCAAACATTCTATTCTGAATGATCTCAGACAACGGATCAATTCTACTTTGATTGAACTGAAAGAAATCAGTACCGAACTTGGTGATGTGTATGAATCCACGAATTATGATCCAGAGAAAATCAATTTTCTTACCGAACGATTAAATGAAGGAAACCGTTTATTAAAAAAACATGGACGGAATGATACAGACGCATTGATAGAAATTAAACTTCAATTGGAGGAAAAAATAAACAATGCCGTGACAGCCGATGAGCAGGAACAAATTCTGGTTTCTGCTATCGAAACGGAGGTGCAACGTGTTTCAGATCTTGCCAGTCAATTATCTTTGAGCCGCAGAAACTCAATCCCTCTCATCGAAGAAAGTGTGAATGCCTTATTAAAAAAGGTAGGCATGCCGAATGCTGCTATCCGGATTGAGGTATATGTAACCTCTTTCAATCAAACAGGAAAAGACAAAGTAGATATATTGTTCGATGCCAATAAGACCGGCCGCTTTGGACCTATTTCTAAGGTGGCTTCGGGTGGGGAGTTAAGCCGTTTAATGTTATGTATCAAATCGCTTCTGGCACATTCCACGTCCTTGCCGACCTTGTTATTTGATGAGATTGATACGGGTATTTCCGGAGAAACCGCCTTGCAGGTTGGTAATATCATGAAAGAATTGTCGACTCATCATCAACTAATTTGCATCACGCATTTACCACAAATTGCGAGCAAGGCCGGTCATCATTTGTATATATATAAAGAAGAAAATGCAAGAGGATCGATTAATACGCATATTAAAGAATTACATGATCAGGAACGTATAGATATTTTGGCTGAAATGTTGAGTGGCAAAGAATCCTCGTCGCAAGCTATAGAAATGGTAAAACAGTTAATGAAGTAGATCTTATTTATTCTTTCCCACCGGATAGAAAAACCAACATATTACATTATTTTTACCGCACAATTTTACACGATACCAATATGGCATACAACTTACTAAAAGGCAAACGAGGAATTATTTTCGGAGCATTAGACGAAAAATCGATGGCATGGCAAATTGCTCTTAAATGCTTTGAAGAAGGTGCCAGCTTTACATTAAGTAATGCACCTATTGCCTTGCGGATGGGGAAGATCAATGAATTATCAAAAGCTTGCGGCAATGCTACTGTGATTGGTGCAGATGCCACGTCGTTGGAAGATCTTGAAAATGTATTTAAACAGAGTGTCGATATTCTTGGAGGTAAGATCGACTTTGTGCTTCATTCCATTGGAATGAGTCCGAATGTCAGAAAAAACGTTCCTTATACGGAAACTAACTATGACAATTTTATCAAAACAGTTGACATTTCTGCCCTGTCTTTTCATAAAGTAATGCAAACGGCTATGAAGCTAGATGCCTTGAACGAATGGGCTTCTGTCGTCGGACTTTCCTACATTGCCGCACAACGAACGTTCCCAGGTTATAACGATATGGCCGATGCCAAAGCAATGCTGGAAAGTATAGCACGGAGTTTTGGTTGCCATTATGGATTTAAGAAAAAAGTACGTGTAAATACTGTATCACAATCCCCAACAAAAACGACCGCAGGAGGTGGTGTTGCAGGTTTTGATGCCTTTTTTCATTATGCTGAAAAAATGTCGCCATTAGGAAATGCAGATGCGGAAGAATGCGCGAATTATGTCGTCACTTTGTTCAGCGACCTGACACGAAAAGTGACCATGCAGAACCTCTTTCATGATGGAGGATTTTCGTTCACCGGTGTAAGCACAGAGTTGATAGAACAACTGCTTAACAAAGAATAACATGAAGCACTTCTCTCTTTTTCTCCTTGTTTTATGTTCATGCCTGATCTCATGTACGAATAAGAAAAAGACGGTACAGCAAAAATCATTCTATTATCCACTCAATTATTTCTATTCCGGCAATTATGCTTTCAGAGAATTTCTTTCTGCAACGGTGGATGTAAGCAATGTTGAAGGGCATGTGAAGTTTGTTGTCAGCCTTTCAGGGATTACCTCTCCATTGGATTCATATAGTGTTCATATTCATAAGAAAGACCTTTCAGAACCGTTTGGTTATTCAGGAAACCCTGTAATCGATTTAGATCATCTTCAAATGGGACATGCCATTGTCACAAAGGAAGTACATGACATCGATTTTGATTATTTCACAAAGGAGTTCAATGGATTCTTTGTGGTGCATGATCCACTCAATATTCAGAATGACACAACGACCTTACTGGTTTATGGGAAAATAGGCGTAATTGATTAAACAGCCAATTACCTAAACGGCAAAGCTAGTTCCACATCCACAGGTACTGCTGGCATTAGGGTTTTTAAAAGTAAACCCTCTGGAATTTAGTCCTCCTTCAAATTCAACCTGCATACCAAACAAATACATTTCGTGTGCTTTGTTCATGACTACAGGAATTCCGTCAACGACAAACTCTTCATCGCCTTCCTGCTTCTCATCGTACTCAAGTACGTATGTCATTCCACTGCATCCGCCGCCTTTGACCCCGACACGGATAAATGACTTAGATGGATCTTCTGATAAAATTCGTTTTAGTTCCTGAATGGCTCCTTCAGAAAAGGAAACCGGTGTTGAAAGTGTTGATTCCATATTATTGAACGATTACTTTTTTAGTGATCACCGGATTTGAATCGATCCGGATATTAATAAGGTAAATTCCTTTGGCAAATGTAAGTGTATTGGCAGTGATTGGCGTGCCCTTGTTTTCCTGTTCTGTTTGCCATATTGTTTGGCCCATTAGATTGACAATTGATGCAGTAACCTTCTGATACTCCATGTTATCTATATCGATATGTAGTAATCCGGAAGCTGGATTTGGAAATATATTTACTTTTTTTATCAATTCTTCATTGGCGTTTACACCCAGAGGGACACGAACACCTGACCTGATATTATCCAACACATATTCCATCGCGCTCAACTGCATTTTTGTAAAGCTGTTCTGACATGCGCCACTTGAATAATCCATATAATTCTCTACCATATCAGCTAAATCACCACTAGCCTCAGTGCAAGTATTTTTAACCTTATTACAATCGAAGTTTGAAGCATCATCAGTAACAGGTGTATCAGAAATGCCATCATCCTTAAAGCCAGGTTGCCCGTTACATTTTCCACCGTCATCGCCCCAAATGTGACGCAAGCCGAGATAATGCCCCACTTCATGAACCATTCCTTTTCCTCTAAAACCAGAACCATATCCCAACGGTTGTTTCAATGGTCCGCCGACATCAATATAATCGATCACAACACCATCAAATGCCATTGTAGGAGCTTCGCTACCTACAGGCCAGTTTGGTGCACCAACCGGAGGATACGCATAACCGATCAATCCATCACTTCCATCTTTGGTAAGATTGCAGATCCAGACATTCATTTTTTTATCTGGGGAAATCGCGTCACTCCCACCGGAACCTGTTTGTTTAACAATATCGGAATTGGCAAAACCTGAACCTGTTGTTGCATCAAACGATATATTGGTAGTTTGATAACGGATCACCTGGTCAAGAATAAACCTGATCTTTGAAGCCCCTACTCTTGATTGAAAAATAGCACGCATATTCGTCGTGTCTGAGTTTTCTCTGGCATATGATTTATTCAGTAAATCAATCTGCGCATTCAGATAAGAAACGTTCAGATTCTGAACAGTTGTATTATACACGACATGAAAAACTACAGGAATCGTAACTGTTGTGCCTCTTGTTCGGTAGTTGGCGTGGTCTGTGACCTTTTCGACTTTCTCTTTCAAACCAGGGTACTGAGCATCCAATTCATTAAGATAATCCGCACTACCACAATGGTAAGGAGTGCTTTGTGCATTTGCGAAAGTGCTGCCTGCAAGCAATAAAAATCCTGCTAATAGTTTTTTCATGAATTTATGATATTAATTTAAATGATGTAAGAATTGAAAATCAATGACGACATGTAGAGTTTTCCTTAATTAGGATCCGATCATGATCTTTAAATATTCGTTTAATATGACTACAATAATTTTCCAGACAGGAAGGCGTTTTCGCAGATATACAATAATCGCGTTCTCCCTCACGTCCCCAGTCTCTGGTTTCATAGATTATGTCACAATAATTGTCTTTATTAAATGTTTTCATGTCAGTCTCAAATTCAGGTATGGCCTTATAATCAATGCCACCACCAAAACTAATGAAAGAAACAACCAACATATTAGCAGTCGACTTAGCTCGTGGTGTTGATACTCTTGAGACTTTACGCTTCTTCTTCCGTTTCTTTTTCGTGTGAGCTGAAGATCCCTCGATTGGAATCAGGAAGAAACATAACAATGTAAGAATGATTAATTTCCTCATTTATTTTAGTATGGTAAATGACTTACCTGTGCTTTGTGAATTAGAATTGATCGTGATAAAATAAGTTCCGTTTGGCAAAGAAGCGGTATTTACATACAACCTGTTTGAGGTTTCTTTTTGCAGCCCTACAAGGGAACTAAGATCCTGCCCGATTGTATTCACGATCTTAACCACCACATCCTTTGAGAAGTCTGTTGTATTCTTAATATAAAAATGATCTGAGGCAGGATTAGGAAAAAAAGTAAGATCCGATGTTTTGCTGACCTCTGTTAAACCGACCGGCCATGTGCAACCATTAGAAACGGTTAGTGAACTTCGGGAACCTCCAGTTACCAGTGTTGCACGCATCCTGTTCTTTTGTCCTGTGGTAAACATTTTCATACAATTATCATTCACATAATCCATATAATTCATATACATCTCCCCATTTGCACCACCTCCACATGTATTATTCTCATTATAAGGAAAAAAAGAAGGGCAGCCATAGTTCTCCTCTTCTGCTACAGGTGTATCTCCAACAAGATCATTTCCGCAAGGTGCATCTCCCCATATATGACGTAAGTTGAAATAGTGACCAGTTTCATGCGTAGCGGTTCGTCCTTTATTAAATGGTGAAGTGACATTTCCAACGGTTCCGAAAGAATTAGTTCTGATGACGATGCCATCATTGTCGGTGGCTGTTCCCGGAGGGGTCGCATAACCAAGAAGCGTTGAAGCAGTGCCTCCGAGTTTACACACCCAAATATTCAGGTACCGTGTATTATCCCAAATCGTATTTGGTTTAATATTGGTTTCCAATTCAGGATAATCGTATGTTGCCTGTCCGGCATCCGTACGATCAATCCCGGTGGTCAGATTTCCTAGTGGATCAAGTGTAGCAAGACAAAATTCGATCTCACAATCATCTGTCGCTCCATAGAACGCATGAGTTGTGACCAAAGAGTCAGTATTTTTTAAACGATAATCTTTATTCAATACTGCAATCTGTGAGTTGACTTGGGCAACCGAAATATTCGCCCCGTTGCCAATAGGCTCTCCATTATGTATCACATGTACCACAACAGGTATCCTGTAAATAGTTGCCCGGGTCTTTTTTGAATTTGCAATTAGGCTGACATACGACTGAGTAAACATCTCTATCTTCTCCTGTTCAGCTTTGAACGCAGGCGATGTCGCCATCATTTCCTGACGAATCTCCTCTGCACCACAATGATGAAACCGGGTCTGAGAAAATGAGGCACTGCCAAGGATGACAAAAACAAAAGAAATTACTATTCTTTTCATTAAAAAGGGATTATAGACCACGAAGTTAATCGAATTCTTTAATTTTAAATTAGCAATTTTTGCTATGCGTTTGCGAGGATTTTCCTATTAACTTTGCGCTTACATGAAGTCATTTGAGATCCCAGGATTCTACAAAAGCCCGCTGATAGCGGCTATCAAGCAACAACGTAAAGCTGACGACAAAATGAAGAAAGATTTTAGTCCGACGAACCTTCAATTTGGTACGATGGAATTTTTTCTTGCCCGGCATTTTGGATTTTGCTATGGTGTCGAAAATGCGATAGAGATAGCTTTTAAAACGGTGAGTGAGAACCCCGGACGTCGCATTTTTTTACTCAGCGAGATGATCCACAACCCTCAGGTAAATAATGATCTTCTCAAAAGCGGCGTGCGTTTTATCATGGACACTTCTGGCAATCATTATGTTCCATGGGAGGATCTCAGTAGCAATGACATTGTGATCATTCCCGCGTTTGGCACAACCCTCGAGACAGAGCAGCAACTAAAAGACCTTGGCATTGACCCACTTCGCTATAATACAACCTGTCCTTTCGTAGAAAAGGTATGGAACCGTTCAGAACAAATAGGAAAGAAAGGATATACCATCATTATTCATGGCAAACCCGCGCATGAAGAAACCCGTGCTACCTTTTCACATAGCAGTTATAATGCACCATCCATCGTGGTCAAGGATTTGAGAGAAGCTCAAAAGCTTCAAAAATATTTATTGAAACAGACAGATCCATCAGGGTTCTATGATGAGTTTAAGGGACAATATTCTGCCCATTTTAAAGTTGAAACAGATCTTGAACAGATTGGCGTAGTGAACCAAACTACCATGTTGGCCAGTGAAACGCAGGAGATCGCCGATTTTCTGAAAGAAGCCATCACGCAGCAAGGAAAATTCCCGGAACGTTTTGCTGACACAAGGGATACGCTTTGTTACGCGACCAACGACAACCAGAGTGCTGTCTTGGGAATGCTTCAGACGAAAGCTGATCTCGCGATTGTGGTTGGAGGTTACAATAGTTCGAACACCTCTCACCTGGTAGAACTCTGCGAGGAGAAACTTCCAACCTATTATATCGAGAATGATTCTAAAATACAGGATGATGGCTCGATCAGGCATTACAGAGTAGATCTTCATTCAGAAATTGAAACAAAACACTTTCTTCCATCTACCGAAAACGTAAAGATCCTTCTAACTTCCGGCGCGTCTTGTCCCGATGCTGTGGTAGAAAATGTGATCCGAAAGTTACTTGTATTTTTTCCTGGCGCAAGATCCATCCAAGAAGTGACAGAAGAAATTATGAATGATCAAGCATTGACTCGTTCCAACGCCCATTCATAAGAAATAGCGAGTTGCTCTTCCATAGAGAGTTTTGTGTTATCAAGAATAACTGCATCCTTTGCTTTTCTCAGCGGACTAATTTCTCGTGTTGAATCGATCAGGTCGCGGTGTTTTAAATTTTCAGTCACCTCATCCATAGTAATACCGGAATTCTTGACCTTCATTTCATCATAACGTCTCATCACCCTTGTATGTTCGTCGGCAGTCAAGTAGATTTTCAACTCTGCCTTCGGAAATACTGTGGTTCCAATATCCCGACCATCCATCACAATTCCTTTCTGTTGCCCCATTACCTGCTGTTGAGCAACTGCAAATTTTCGCACTTCTTTTAGTGCAGCCACCTCACTGACAAGATTAGCGATAGCCATACTCCGTATTTGCTCATCAACATTTTCATTACTCAGATAAATTTTATTATCAATAAACTTCAGACTAACCTTTTCCAATGCTTTATTGATCATTTCCTTATCGGTCATGTCCACGACGTGATCCAAAAAATAAAGCGTAATGGCTCTATACATGGCACCGCTATCGACATATGTATATCCCAACTTTTCTGCCAGTTGCTTAGCGAGTGTACTTTTTCCTGTCGAAGAAAAGCCATCAATGGCTATTACGATCTGTTTCATTTCAATCGCAAAGAACGAAAAAATATTTTAGAACTAAAACGAATAATTACTCACACATTCGCTCTTATGTTTGAATCGGGCAACTAGCTTAATTATTAATAAAACTCTAATGGCTACACCTTTTCTTCCTTTACATCATTACACGACTATATTTGTTCTCTAAAAAAATCGCTATGCAACAACAAAACAAAGCACTGACAACGATGTTAATTATAATCAGGGTATTCGTCGGCTTACTGTTTATTTTTTCAGGATTGATTAAGGCCAACGACCCTTGGGGACTTGCCTATAAAATGGGTGAATTTTTCGAGATCTGGGGAAATAAGGAACACTTCATGCCTTCCTTGATGCTTTGGCTTGATAATTATAAGTTGTTCTTTTCGATCACCATGGTCACTTTTGAAATCATTGCCGGTATGGCGTTGATCATCGGTTATCGTTTTAAACTGTTCGCCTACCTAATCCTTCTCCTTACTATTTTCTTTACGTTCCTGACCGCGTATGCGTTGTTTAGCGGAAATATCAAAGAATGTGGCTGTTTTGGAGATTGCATTAAGTTACAGGCGAATGAGTCGTTCATGAAAGATTTAATCTTGCTGGCCTTATTACTGATCCTGGTATTTTTTAAGAAACATGTCGCTCAGGCATTCTCCTATAAAATCGCGAATATCGTTATGATTGCAACACTTGTTTTAACCTTATTCATACAATGGTATGCGTTGAAACATTTGCCTTTCAAAGATTGTCTGGCGTATAAAGTAGGGAACAACATCAATACAGAAATGAAACCTGGCCCGACCTATGTCGCAGCAGAAATTAAAAGTGTATTAACTTATAAAAACAAACAAACAGGCAAATTGGAAGATTTCGACCAAACCAATTTTCCATGGGAAGACACCTTGCATTGGGAGTATGCTGATACCAAAAACATCGAGGTTAAAGCAGCCCAAAACGAACCAACCGTAAAGGATTTTGTGATCAACAGTTATGATGGTGTAGATGTTACTCAAACAATCCTTACCTACCCAGGAAATGTATTTGTTCTGTTTGTAAAAGATGCCGAAGAGGCCAACACAAGCAATATGGACGCCCTTCGTAAACTGGAGGCAGAATGCAAAAAAACGAATATCCCATTGATTGGTGTCAGCGCGTCAAACGACATTGCCACAACAGCTTTCAACAAGAAAAACAATCTGACAATTCCATTCTTTACGATCGATGGTACCGCTAGTAAAACAGCGATGCGCAGTAACCCGGGACTTATGTTGTTGAAAAGGGGAACTATTATAGGCAAATGGAGTTATGCCGGTTATCCTGAAATGGAATCACTGAAACTTGACCTTACAGACAATGCAACTTCTTTATTTATTTCTACGCCGCCACCGGTGATGGATAGTATAGCAAATTAGTTTTACCACTCCATGAACAATACCTTACAACCTGACCAATGGGTCAGCAACTATGCGGATTATCTATATTCATATGCGCATTACAGGATCAACAGTAAGGAACAGGCCGAGGATCTGGTGCAGGAAACGTTTCTTTCTGGTTATAAAAATATGGCGCAATATAAAGGCATCGCCAATGAGAAAACATGGCTCACCAGTATTCTCAAGAATAAAATTATTGATGTATACAGGATGAATGCAAGAACCTCCAAAGTGGTGATCAACGAATCTGATTTTGGATATTTTTTTGATGAAGAGGGAAAGTCACACTGGACCAATATTGCCGCTCCCAACCCACTCACCCTTTCCGGACTGGATCAGTTACAACAAAACGAAATGCGTCGGATTGTCGACAAATGCATGGATCTTCTTCCGGCAGTATGGAAACAGGTAAGTACGATGAAATTGATCGATGAAGAAAAAACAGAAACCATCTGTAAGGCTTTTGATATCACGCCGTCAAACTTTTGGGTCATTATGCATAGGGCAAAACTTCAATTACGCGACTGTATTGATAAAACATTGAACCATGATTAAGAAGGCTACAGTAAATAACATGGAAGGAAAGAAAAAATTCATGATCACTTGCAGGGAAGCAACAGAACTTACGGTGATCAGCGAGTTCGAGAAGCTATCATTTTCGAGACGTATCTCCCTTTGGTTTCATATGCTTATTTGTAAGGTCTGCCACTTATTTCAGCAACAATCTAACGAACTCAACGAAGCAATAAAAAAAAACGAGGAAGGGAAAAGCCTTTCCTTATCTTTAGAAAAAAAAGAGGAGATCTCTTTATTGCTAAACGAATTGAGAAAATAAGGTGTTCAATTTTCTGGTTAAAAAAATTATTAATAGTGTGTTTGTCCTGCTGGGGGTAATCACTATCGTCTTTGTTCTTTTCTTTGTCATTTTACCTGCCGACCCTGCACGATTGACCATGGGGCAACGAAGCGATGCTAAATCACTGGCGAATATCCGTAAGGAATTATATCTTGATAAACCCCTGCATGTCCAGTTTGCTCTTTACCTCAACGACCTCTCTCCTCTTGCTATTCATGAACGAACGGACGACGCACAAAAAAAATACGATTACACACCATTGTTCACGATCAACAAAACAAGTGCATTAGTCTGGAAGGCTCCTTATCTCAGACGTTCATATCAAACCAAAAAAGAAGTGAACAGCATGCTGCTTGATGCATTTCCCGGCACGCTCATACTTGCTAGCCTATCAATCCTTCTTGCTTCCATACTTGGGATTTTCTTAGGAACCATGGCTGCCTTAAAACCACATACCTGGGTCGATACGACTGCCGTGTTTACCAGTATTATCGGTATTTCTGCACCATCTTTTTTTGCAGGTATATTAATGGCGTATGTCTTTGGTTTTTTGTTGAAAGATTATACCGGTCTCAGTATTATTTCACCCATGTGGGATCATGATCCCTTCACAGGAAGACATTTTATGTGGAAGAGCCTGATTCTTCCTGTACTTACTTTATCCATCAGACCATTGGCTATTATTGTTCAGATTACACGCAGTTCTATGCTTGATGTGCTGAATCAGGATTATATCCGGACTGCGTATGCAAAAGGACTCAATAAACGAAAGGTGATCTGGAAACATGGATTGCGCAATGCCCTAAACCCAGTGATCACATCTATTTCCGGATGGTTTGCCGAATTGCTGGCAGGTTCTTTTTTCATCGAATATATTTTTGGATGGAAAGGGATCGGCAAGATCACGGTAGATGCTCTGAACAAATTTGATTTCCCAGTGGTGATGGGCTCCGTACTTTTCACAGCCCTTATTTTTATTGTGATGAATATCGTAGTGGATGTATTGTATAGTGTGATCGATCCGAGGATTAAGATGTAGGAGGTATTACATTAAGAATTAAATTTCCAAGTGGGCGAATCCCTTTGGGCGGGTCTGCCTGTTTGTCAACAGACAAGATTCTGTGTTAAAATCCAAATTATTTAGGTCATTTTTTTATATTTGCGTTAAGGCGGCATAAGTCAAAATGTTTCCGCCATGGTTCGTTTCCGCCATGGTTCGTGTCCTCACGAACCATCCTATCTCCCGCCATGGTTCGTGTCCCCACGAACCATCAAATCGGGTTTAACTATTATTTCATTCCACCTTATCCTTTATCTTTGGGCACTTTACAATTTAGCAAACTATCATGCAATATACATTCAGGGAGATCGAGAAAAAATGGCAGAAGATCTGGGAAGATACACAGGCCTATAAGGTTAACAATGATTCGTCAAAACCAAAGTGTTATGTGCTCGATATGTTCCCTTATCCTTCCGGTGCGGGACTTCATGTCGGGCACCCATTGGGTTATATCGCCAGTGATATTTATGCACGTTACAAACGGTTGAAAGGTTTTAATGTACTTCACCCGATGGGTTTCGATTCCTTCGGTTTACCTGCAGAGCAATACGCGATCGAGACCGGGCAACATCCTGCAGTAACCACCGAAAAAAATATTGCCCGTTATAAAGAACAATTAAATAATATTGGTTTCTGTTTCGACTGGAGCCGGGAGGTAAGGACTTCAGATCCTTCTTACTACAAATGGACGCAATGGATCTTTCTCCAATTGTTTAACAGCTGGTATAACCCGGTAACAGATAAGGCTGAACCATTGGAAACGTTGCTCGCAAAGATGTCTGCTGAAGGACGGATATTAACCGACGCCGAATTGATGAATTATCGTCTTGCCTACCGCGCAGAGAGTTATGTAAATTGGTGCGAGGCTTTAGGAACCGTGCTTGCCAATGATGAAGTAGTGAATGGAGTTTCTGAACGCGGAGGACATTCCGTGGAACGAAAGAAAATGAGTCAGTGGTTCCTGAGGATTACTTCGTACGCAGAGCGACTATTGACTGGCTTAGAGAAAGTTGACTTTCCTGAAAGTCTGAAGGAGATGCAAAAGAACTGGATCGGGAAAAGCGAAGGCGCCGAATTAAATTTCATTATAAAAGATACAGATATTGATTTTAAGGTCTTTACAACAAGGCCCGATACCATCTTTGGGGTTTCGTTTGTGGTGCTTGCACCGGAACATTCATTGGTGAATGAGATCACAACAGAAACGCACAAACAAGAAATTGAAGAATATAAAAAATATGTTTCCTCCCGTAGCGAGCGAGATCGTTTGTCCGAAACAAAAAAAGTAACGGGCGCATTTACAGGTGCCTATGCTATACATCCTTTTACAGGAAATCTACTTCCGATCTGGATCGCGGATTATGTGTTGATGGGTTATGGTACGGGAGCTATTATGGCTGTGCCTTGTGGCGATAGTCGTGACCACGCATTTGCAACGCATTTTAATATTGATATTCCGAATATTTTTGAAGGCAAGGATATTACGATATCTGCGTATGAAGAAAAGGATGTTACCTATTGCAACTCTGATTTTATTGACGGATTGAATTATACAGAAGCTTCTGCAAAAGTGCTGAATGAAATGGAAGCAAAGCAAGCGGGTTTAAGAAAAATTAATTTCAGGATGCGTGATGCAGGATTCAGCCGGCAGCGTTATTGGGGCGAACCCTTCCCTATCGTATATAACGGAGATGGAACCGTGATACCGCTTTCAGAGAATGAACTTCCTCTTGAACTTCCGTATCTTGAAACGTATTGTGCCGGTCCGAATGGCAAAGGACCTTTGGCGAATGCGAAGGAGTGGATGGATATGGATATCAACGACTTCAACGACCTCACCCCTAGCCCCTCTCCTCGAGGAGAGGGGGAGAAGGAGCATTCTTCTCTTTCTCAAAATATACCTTATTCATCGTATCATCCTAAAGTATATACAGCCATTTCTCCTTTATGGGCGTTATTAAAACCATTTGCAAGAAATAATAGAAAGAATCAAACGAATGCAGAAGCCATTTTATGGGAGGCTCTTAGAAACATGAAACTTGACAGTAAAGTAAGAAGGCAACATGTCTTTGAAAACTATATCGCAGATTTCTATTTTCCAGACCATCAGTTAATAATAGAGATTGATGGAGGATATCATGATTACCCTGAACAAAAGAAAGCTGATGAATCAAGGGATAAAATTCTGCATAACTTAGGTTTCCAGGTGATCCGATTCACAAATGAAGAGGTAGAGAAAAACATTGACCATGTTTTAGAGATGCTGAAAAATAAACTTTCAGAGAAAACTGATCTCAATAGTGACTCAGTAAAAAATTCTGAACTACCGAATAATACACTTTCGGAGGAATCTCCCCTCTCCTCGAGGAGAGGGGCCGGGGGTGAGGTCCGCGAAACAGACACAATGCCCGGCTATGCCGGAAGCAGTTGGTACTACCTACGTTATATGGACCCTCATAACAACGGGGAATTCTGCGCAAAGGATATAAGCAGCTACTGGAATCAGGTGGATGTATATGTAGGTGGTGCCGAACATGCAGTGGGGCATTTACTGTACTCCCGTATGTGGTGCAAGGTCTTGAATGATCTTGGTTATATCAATTATGACGAGCCGTATAAGAAAATTATCAATCA
>Ga0105048_10007582_pt1 | contig 17433 bp, 15 predicted proteins | sample MAT05_FD_78382 | JGI IMG/M metagenome (GOLD analysis project Ga0105048, IMG submission 78382) | Freshwater microbial communities from Lake Fryxell liftoff mats and glacier meltwater in Antarctica - MAT-05 | ecosystem: Environmental > Aquatic > Freshwater > Ice > Liftoff microbial mat | place...
ACTTCGGCGCCAAGGGCGGCGAGCTCCTCGTCGGCGACCGCGTCCTCCTCCAGGCGCTGCGCAGCCTCCCCGGCGGCACCATCCACCAGGGCGTCATCGAGGTCCCCGGCACGGCCTCCGATCCCTCGGACGGCGGGATCATCTCCCGCGCTCTCATGGCCTATATGCAGGACTCCGAGCAGGTCGTCTCCACCATCGCTGTGGCCACCTTGCTCGACGGCGATCGCGTCGTCGCCGCGGGCGGCTACATCGTCCAGCTCCTCCCGGAGATCGAGCGCGGCCCCTTGATGATCATGACTGAGCGCCTCCAGGCCTTCGAGGCCCTCGAAGAGGCCCTGTCGCGCCCCGAGGCCAACCCCGATACGCTGATGGATGAGCTGCTCTACGGCTTCCCGTTCTCCCGCCTCGAGACCTCCTCGCTCTCGTTTGCCTGCCATTGCAGCCAGACCCGCGTGGTGGAGAGCCTGGCCACGCTGCCTCGCAGCGACATCGAGGATCTGATCCGCGACGGCGAGCTGCTCGACATCACCTGTGATTATTGCCGCAAGGAGTACCAGGTGCCTCCAGGGCAGCTCCGGCCGCTGCTGACGAGCAACTGAGCGGAGGCGGGTCGCGTGGCGCGATCCAGCGAGCGGCCAGGCGGTGACGCTGGGGTGACCCAGCCCGATGGCCGCGATGGCGTCACTTGCAGACGGGCGGGGCGACCGAGCACCTGGCGTCAAGGCAACGCGCTGCCGGCAGGCAGCCGATCTTCGAGGACGGGTCGCATGTCAGACCGGCCGCGCTGTCGCACTCGCCGCTCGTGCACGCGTTCGACCATTTGGTGCATGTGGCCACGTCATCGTAATTGAACGCAAAAAGGAAGGGGGCACAGGCCTCCCGCGTGGCGCACCACGGGCCCGAGCGATGTACTACTAAAGTGGTATATCGCTCGAACGGCGGAGCGAGCATCTTCCTCGGCGGAGAACGTTCGGGTTCTGGAGCGGATACGAACGCGTGCGAGATCCCTGGTTGACTCAAGTACGCTCCCATGCAGAAAAGAAGAAAACAGGATATGAGAGGCACCGGAACATCTCGTGGATTGATGTTCGCAGCGGTCCTGTTGCTCGGCGATCCAGGAGGTGCCGCGTGTGCGCCCACCGCCGCCGTGCCGCCGGCAACGCCGACGGTGGAGGGGATTCAGGCGGAGCGTTTCGTACTCCATCTCAGGACGGGCGCCCGACTGGAAGGGGTCGACGGGATCATCCTCCCTGATCGGGTCCGCGGGCGCTCGGATAGGGGCTTCATCGATGTCAATCGGTCGGACCTCAGCTCGATCCACGTGACGAATCGAACCAGGGCGCCTGAGTTCGCGCTCCTTGGTCTCGCGTTCGGCGCAGTGTTCGGCCTGAGCGTGGGCGCAGCAGCGTTCTCCGGGATATCCAGCACGGATCACCACGCCGATCCTGTCATCATCGCGGAGTCGACAGCGGTATCTGCCGCCGCATTTGCCGGGATTTTTACCCTCATCGGCCTCCGCCGACCGAAGTGGGACGCGATCGAATGAGCGACGAGAGAGAGCTCTTCACCGCCGAGCCCGCGGCCGCGACGGCGAGGCGCGCGAGGAAGAGGCCATGGAACACACGACAACGGAGGCAGAGAATGAAATTGACGATGCGCACGATGAGGTCGATCCTGGCGCTCGCCCTGGCGGTGCTGTGGACGACGGGCTGCACCACCTGGACGCCGACTCCGGTGGACCCGACCCTGTGGCAACACAAGCAAATGCGGATCGGAGTCGCGACGGCGAAGGCCCCGCGGGCCAGCGCCGCCAAAGCCGGCTCCCAGGGATTGCTGGATATGGCCGTCAACGAGGCGATGGCGTCGGACCTGGACACGCACCTCGCCTCGCTTCAGCCCACGCGGGTCCCGCTCATGGCGACTGAAATCAATGCGCGACTGCGAGCGATCGGGTTTCCGACGGTCCGGATTGACGAGCCGATCGATACAGCGACGCTCCCCGAGCGGGATCCGAAGGTGCCTGGGTTCTACGATCGAAGCATCGAGGCGATCGCGTCGCGCCAAGGAGTCGACGCGATCCTCATCCTCAGCGTGCGACAGTGGGGAACGGTTCGTTCCTACTATGGGTTTATCCCGCTCGGCGATCCCAGCGCCTCTTTCGTCGCCACAGGACAGCTCATTGCGCGCGACGAGCGGCTGCTCTGGGACGAGATGGCCGCCCGAACAGGCACAACCGGCACCGGGGAGTGGGACCAGGCCCCCGACTTTCCCAACCTCACACACGCCATCGACGAGGCCGAGGACGACGTGATGACCTCGCTTGGACGCAGCTTTTTCAATACAGCGCCTCAGCCGCCGAAAGCCGCTGCCATCCCCGTCGTTCGCGGGCCGGGCACACCGGCGCCCACGGAGAAGGGCGAATTCCCTTGATGACGCCGAGATGCCCGGTGGCTCCAGGAGCGGTCCGCGAGCCATGCTCGATCGGGCGCCCCCCGGCGGCCTCACAGCGGCGTGAAGCAGTCGAAGCGGCGCACGAACAGCGCTGAGCCGACGGGGGACTTGAGGCCTGTCCAGCCCACGAGGAAGCTCGCGCCGTTGGGCGAGGCGACCAGGGTCAGGCGATCCCCGTTGTACCAGCCTTCGCCGGTGGTGAACGATACCTGGCTGGCGAGCGTGCCTGTCGCGGAATAGACGCGCACGGAGATCGTGGGCGCGGAAGGATCGATGGAGTCGACGAAGGCCACGACGAAGCCGTCGCCGAGGGCGGCTGCGCTCATCGATCCTGTCCCCGGCTCCGTGACCTGGAACGCCTCGCCCGGAGCGTCGTCGGCGCCAAGGGGCATGGCCATACCGGGGGGCTGAACCAAGGCGCTCGCGCCGCTCTCGCGAAAGAGGAGCCAGGCGCCCCCCGTCCGCGGCAGGAGCTGCGCATGGATGATGTCGTCAACGCCCTCGTAGACGACGGTGTTGCTCTTCGCGCCCTTCGCTCGGCGCTCGACGACGAGGCGGCGCGCCGGGGAAGCGGGGGTGGCGACGTCACCGCAATCTTCCTTGCCACCCGCGGAGTGGACGAAGAGGAACTCTTCGCCCGCGGCGAGCACGTCGCCGACGATGGGAGTCGACGCGCAGACCGACGGAGGCGTGGGAGTCAGCTCGACTCCGGCGTTGAAGACGCGAACTGCCCATCTGCGCTTCGGCCCGCCGCCGCTATTCCACGCGAGGTCGGCGGCGACGAGCTGCAAGCCGTTATTCAGGGTGGCGACGCCCCGCGGCGTGTCGTCACAAGAGCCCTTCAAGTGCACCGTGAGGGCGTCCGGCGCCGGGGCTTCCGGGGAGAGACCGAAGATCGCGGCGATGTCGCAGCCCAGCGGGTTGTTCTGCGGAAAGGGCTCGATGCCGAGCGCGATGGTGCCACCGGGCTCGACGCTGGAGACGAACGGGATATTCCACCCTAGCTGGTAAACCACCGTCGGAGGATGGATGGTCGGCGGCCAGGTGCCCCAGGGCTCGAGTCGAACGGCGGCGATGGTGCTTTGAGGCGAGCTCGACATAGGCCCCTTCTCGCCGCGAACGAGCGCGAGCACGTCCTCGTTACCGAGGCGCTGAAGGAGCGGATCGCGCGCGGCGGTGGTGCCAGCGGAGGTGGGCACCTCGACCTGCGGCTCGACGCTCGCGAGGCTTGGGCACGCGAAGCTCGGGCCACCTCCAGGGCCTGATCCCGGGCCCGTCGTAGCGCTCGTCGCCGCGGCGCTCGTCGCCGTAGCGCCTGCGCCAGAGCCGCCCGATCCCGCTCCGGTGCCGGCTACATCGCGCAGCGAGGAGCGCGCGCCGCAGGCCGCCCCGAAGACCACGAGAGCCGCCCCGACGAGAGAGGGTAATCGCATGATCCCCGGGTATCAGGGCGGCCTTTGCACGGCAACAGCGGCCTCGTTACGTGGCGCTCGGGGGCAGCGAGACGAGCGCGAACGCGGCGCCCTGCGGGTCCATCAGCACCGCGACGCGCTCGCCGCCTGGCACGTCCATGGGCCCGTTAAGGAGGCGAGCCTCCTTGGCCTTGGCGCGCTCGAGCGCCGCGTCGAGATCCGCCACGCGGATGTAATAGAGCCAGGCGGTGGGCATCGGCGCGTCCTTCGGCTTCGTCATCATGCCGCCGAGCCGCTGACCTTCTCGACCGAAGATCAGGTACATGCCCATGGGGCCCATGTCGAACTCGCTGATCTTCTCCCACCCGCAGATCTCGTTGTAGAAGCGGAAGGCCGCCTCGTGGTCGGTCGTCATCAGCTCGTGCCAGCCGAAGGCGCCCACCTTGGTCCCGTCGGGGGAACCCATCGCGCCCTCCGGCTTGAAGAGCGCGATGGTCGCGCCTTGCGGGTCCGCGACCACGGCGAACCGCCCCATCGTGGGCACGTCCTGCGGCGGGACGAACACCTGCCCGCCGAGCGCCTTCACCTTCTCGACCGCGGCGTCGAGGTCGGCGACCTCGAGGTTCGCCATCCAGTTCGGAGGCGCGCCCATCTTCTTCGCCTCCTCGGCGAGCGTCATCACGCCGCCGAGCGGGCCCTGGGGACCGACCCACATCGTGTACTCGCCGGTCCCGAATTTCTGCGTCGTCCAGCCCGCGACGTGGCTGTAAAAATCGATCGCCGCGGCGGGATCGGTGGTCATCAGCTCATACCAAACGAAGCGACCGGGTTGCGCGGTGGTGGTCATGGCATTTTCCTTGGGTGATTGTCGTCGTGTCGCATCGCGGCGCGGCGCGGCGGCGCACGCTCGCGCACGCTCGCTCGCGGATCAAGCACCATGCGCCGGCGAGGTCAGGGACCGAACAAGAGAGCGACCGAAGGCGCGCCGCGGTGGCAGCGCGTGCCCTCTTCATTCTTCGCAGCGCGGGGGATAGACAACATTGGTGGCTTCGGCCGTAATCAATCGTGTCATTCGATGCCAATGTCCGACATGATGAGAAAGCCGTGATGTAGGCACCAGGAGCCGACGAAGAGGGCTATGTCCGAGGAGAGCATGGAAATGGGACCGGCCTGGCGGCTGCCGGCTCGCCTGGTGCGAACCGAAATGGCCGCGGCGCGGGCCGCGCTCCTGGAGCTGATGCGAACGGAGCCGCTGGATCTCGCGCTCGACGCGAGCGCTGTTGACGCTGTTGATGGCTGTGGCCTCCAGCTCCTCCTGGCCTGTCGGAACGATCTCGCGAAGAACGGGCGCTCTCTGACGCTGCTGGCGTGCTCGCGGACGCTCGCTCGAGCCCTCGATCTCGTCGGCCTCGCGACCATGCTCGGGCGGCGATCGGCCGAGGTGCCGCGGTGAGCTCCACGCTCGCCGAGTCGTTCCGCGAGGAGCTCCTCACGCTCCTCGGGACGCTGGAATCGAGCCTGCTCGGGCTGGATGGGCGCCCCGATCAAGAGCACCTCGATGAGGTGTTCCGGGCCGCGCACAACATCAAGTCCGCGACGGCGATGATGGGGCTCCGCGCCGCCTCGGAGACGGCTCACCACCTCGAGACGGAGCTCGACGAGATGCGCAGCGGCCGCCGGGCCGTCGAGCGGGCCGCCGTGACGCGCCTGCTCGAGGGCGTCGATCGGCTGCGCGCGCAGGTGCAAGAGGGAGGGGTCGCGGTATCCGCCGCCGAAGAGGTCGCCGCGCCGAGCTCGGTGCGACGGGTCTGCGTCCAGCTGATGCTCGCGGAGGACGCGCGGATCACCGCGCTCGACCCGCTGGGGCTGCTCTATGCCCTCGCCGACTTCGGCGTGGTGGTGTCGTCCCGGACCGACGACACGCGCCTCCCCGCGCTCGACGAGCTCGATCCCGAGGCGATGTATCTCCGCTTCGAACTGGTGCTCGAGACCTCGGCCACGATCGACGATCTGCGATCGACGTTCCTGTTCGTGGAGGACCGCATCGAGCTCCTCCTGGAAGAAGTGCAGGCCGACGGGCGCCCCGCGGCGGCGCCCGCGGGCCTGGAGAGCGCGTCCGAGCCCGAAGGCGAGGGGCGCCGGCCGGGGCTCGAGACCATCGCGGTGGGGGTGCGTCGGATCGACGCCCTCGTCGAGCTGGCGGCCGAGCTCTCCATCGCGACGACCCAGATCGAGCTGCTCCGCGCCGAGGCCGTGCCCGAGACCGACGGGCGGATGGAGGTCGCGTGCGGCGATCTGCGCCGCCTCTCGAGCCGCATCCAGGAGGCGGCGATGGCGATGCGGCTCGTCCCGATGACGTCGACGTTCGCGCTGCTGCAGCGCTACGTCCGCGACCAGTCGCTCCGCCTCGGGAAGGACGTGGTCGTCGACATCCGGGGCGCCCAGACCGAGCTCGATAAGTCCGTCGCAGCGCGCCTCTTCGATCCGCTCAAGCACCTCGTGCGCAACGCGCTCGACCACGGCCTCGAGACGCCGGCGGAGCGGCGCGCGGCCGGCAAGTCCGAGGCCGGTCGCATCCTCCTGTCGGCGCGGCAGGGCCAGGGCGAGGTCCTCCTGGTCGTGGAGGACGACGGCCGCGGGCTCGATCTTGATCGCGTCCGCGAGGTCGCTGTCCGGCGCGGCGTCGTCACGCTCGACGAGCCCGTGTCCGAGGCCGCGCTGATCCAGACGCTCTTCCTGCCCGGCTTCACCACCAGCGCCGAGGTGGGCGAGCTCTCCGGCCGCGGCGTCGGCCTCGACGTGGTGCGACGCAACGTGCTCGAGCTCGGCGGCGAGCTCCATGTCGAGGGGGCTCATGGCCAGGGGTGCCGCGTGTCGCTCACCGTGCCGATGACCCTGGCGGTGCTCGACGGGCTCGTGCTGCGCTGCGGGCAAGAGCAGATCGTCGTTCCTGTCGACGACGTGCGGCAGCTCGTGCGGCCCGCGGTTGGCCAGCGCGCTCGGCTCCCCGACGGGCACGAGGTGCTGCGTCTGGCCGAGGGGCCCGTCCCGCTGCTGCGTCCCGGCGAGCTCCTCGGCTTCAGCACCGACAGCCCGCGCGGCGGCGTCGCGGTGCTGGTGGTGTCGCCCGCGGGCGTCGTCGCGCTGCTCGTGGACGAGGTCGTGTCGCACGAGCAGATCCTGCTCAAGAGCCTGCACCGCAGCTTGCGGATCTCGGATCTGATCCTCGGCGCTGCTGTGCTCGGCAACGGGCGCGTCGCCCTGGTGCTCGACGTGGCCAAGCTTGCTTCGAAGGAGAGGCGGCCCGAGCCCAGCGTGGCCGCGATCCCGTGATGCGCGCGCTGTTGACCCTGACTTTCCGTACGGAGATCAATTCATGTCGAGTATTTCGATCCGCGCGCGCATCGTCCTGATCGTCGTGGTCTTCTCGTTGGTCGCTCTGGCGCTCACCTGGGTGAGCATCACCAGCCTCAACGGCATCCGGGACGCCATGGACGAGAGCTCTGCGCGGCGCACCATCGTCCAGCTTTCGCTTACCATTTCGCGGGATCTCGAGATCGTCAACGCCGAGCAGAGCGGCATCGAGGCGACCGTGGACGCGGAGGAGATCGCGAGCCGCGTGCAGGAGCAGGAGCGCGCCTACAAGGAGCTCGACCACGGGCTTTCGCTGCTCGATCCGCTCGTGAGCGGCGAGGAGCAAGCCCATATCGATCAGTTCAAGGCGGCGCTCGCGTCGTACCGGCAGCTCGACGCGCAGTTCCGCAAGCTGATCCTCTCCGGCGAGGGCGAGAAGGCATCGCAGCTGCACAAGAAAGAGGGGGTACCCCTCGTGAAGAGCCTGCGTGAGCAGCTCCAGCGCGGCATCGATTCGCTCGAGCGTGGCAAGTCGCAGCGCCCGGCCATCCTCGCCCGCGACGTGCTGGTGACGACCCTCGTCCTCGACGACGCGATCGCCGACATGGTGATCGAGAAGGACGACAAGTCCATCGAGGAGATGAGCCGCTCCAGCGAGGCGCTCATGCTGCAGCTCGCCAACGAGCTCGATCTGCTCCGTGACTCCGACGCCGAGGGGCAACGGCTGGCGGCGCGCCTCACGCCGCAGCTCGATGATCTCCGCAAGCTCTGCAAGGAGATCCTCCGCGCTGCCCAGACCAACACGCGGGCGCACGCCAACCAGATCTCGCTCCGGGCGGACGCGCACGTGCTCAACGCCAGGATCGCCAGCCAGCAGCTCGTGACCAAGTCCACCGCGGATTTCGAGGTCTCCCGGCGCAACGCCGAGGATCTCTCCTCGCGCGCCCGCTCGCTCCAGATCGCTCTGTCGCTCCTCGGCCTGACGTTCGGCGCCGTCTTCGCGATCTTCACCGTGCGCCGCGTGCACGGCGGGGTGGAGGGGATGCGCCGGATAGCGACCGAGGTCGCAGACACCGCCGGGCAGCTGCGCCAGGCGACCCAGGGGATGTCCCAGCGGAGCAGCGCGGAGGCCTTCGCGCTGGAGGAGACGAGCTCGACGATGGAGCAGATGACGACGACGGTGGAGCAGAACCGCGTCGGCGCCACGAAGGTGCGGGATCTGGCCGATCAGACGCGCGAGGCGGCCAAGCAGGGCGCGGAGGTGTCGACGCAGGCGACCGACGCGATGCGGGCTCTGCGCGACGCGGGCAACCGGATCTCGGACATCAGCGACACGGTCAGCGAGATCGCCTTCCAGACGAACATCCTCGCGCTCAACGCCTCGGTCGAGGCCGCGCGCGCCGGCGAGCACGGTCGCGGGTTCACCGTCGTGGCCTCGGAGGTGCGCATCCTCGCGCAGCGGAGCGCGGTCTCGGCCCGGGAGATCTCGTCGCTGATCAAAGAGAGCCTGCAGCGCATCGAGCGCGCGGCCGATCTCGTGGGGCGATCCTCGAGCGAGATGGGCCGGATCGTCGAGGGCAGCCGCGAGGTGAGCGTCCTGCTCGGGAACATCACCATGGCGGCGCGGGAGCAGGCGATGGGCATCTCGCAGGTCTCGCAGGCGATGCTCCAGATGAACCAGATCGTTCAGTCCAACAGCGCGCAGTCCGAGGAGATCGCCGCGACCGGGGAGAACCTCGAGCTCCAGTCGCAGGAGCTCATCCGCGCGGTGGGTCTCCTCAGCGGCGAGAGCGAAGATCTCGCGTTCCGGCGTCCATCCACCCACCCGCGACCGCCGCGCGACCCCGGCCATTTCGCTCCGATGTCACCGGTCGCAAAGGCGGACGGCGCGTCGAACGGCGCCGCGGCGATCGCGCCGATCCACACGAGCCCCAGCCCCGGCGACTTCCAGAGCTTCTGAGGTCGTATGCGCGACGAGTTCCTCTCTTTCGAGCTCGGCGACGAGCTGTACGCGGTGCCGATCGGCAAGGTGCGGGAGATCGTGGGCGGCGCCCCGCGGTTGACGCCGATCCCCAACGCGCCGGCCTTCTTGAAGGGCCTGATCAGCCTGCGCGGCGACGTGCTACCGCTCGTGGATCTGCGCAAGGAGTTCGGGCTGCCCGCGCCGCCCTACGACAAGTTCACCGTGGTCCTCGTGACGGAGGTCGCTTCCGTACCCGTCGGCGTGGTCGTGGACCGCGTCGTCGACGTGCTCGCCTTCGGCCCCGGCGAGGTTCACTCGCCGCCCAGCGGTCTGTCGGTGCGCGTGCGGACCGAGTTCATCCGCGGCCTCGGGCAGTCGCTCGATCGGCTCGTGGTGATCCTCGATCTCGACTCCATCCTCACGGACGACGAGCTGGGGATCCTCCGGAGAGCGGGGGCTGAATGACCGACTGCAGCGTCAAGCCGCAGGAGTTCCGGCTGCTGCGCGATCTGGTGCACCGGCAGATCGGCGTGTGCCTGAGCGACGCCAAGAGCGGGCTCCTGGAGTCGCGCCTTCGAGGACGCCTGCGCGAGCTCGGGCTGACATCGTTCCTGAGCTACTACCAGCACCTCGTCGAGCACGACGAAGAGCGGGCTGAGCTGCAGCACCTCGTCGACGCCATCACCACGAACACGACCTCGTTCTTCCGCGAGCCGGTCCACTTCGAGCTCCTCGCGCGCGAGCTGATCCCGGCCTGGATCCGGCAGCAGTCGCGCGCCCACGCGCCGCGCATCCGGCTCTGGAGCGCGGCCTGCTCGACGGGGCAGGAGGCGTACTCGCTCGCCGCGACGCTGCGCTTCGGCCTGCACGATCTCCGCGGCTTCGACGCCAGGATCCTCGGCACCGACGTGTCGCAGCGCGCGCTCCGCACCGCCCGCGCGGCCCGCTACCCGCAGAAGGCCGCCACCGAGATCCCGCATCGATGGCGCGGCGCGCTCGTGCGATCCGGCCAGGGAGAAGCGGCGTGCCTGACCGTGCCCGACGACCTGCGCGCGCGCACCGTGTTTCAGCCGCTGAACCTGATGGCGGACACCTACCCGTTCAGCGGGCGCTTCGACGCCATCTTCTGCCGCAACGCGCTCATCTACTTCGACACCGCGACGCGGAGCGCGCTGGTGGGGAAGCTCGTCCACCACCTCGCGCCGGGCGGCTACCTGTTCCTCGGCCTCTCGGAGCCGCTGATCGAGCCGCCGCCGGCCCTGCGCGTCCTTGGTCAATCGGTGTATCAAAAGGCGGATCGGGTCGGATCATGGCGCGCATCCGGGTGCTGATCATCGACGACTCGCCGCTCGCCCGGCGGGTGCTGTCTGACGCGCTCGCGCGGGATCCAGGCATCGAGGTCGTCGGCGTCGCCTCCGACGCGGCCTTCGCGCGCGACAAGCTCGCGCGCCTTTCGGCCGACGTGGTCACGCTGGATCTCGAGATGCCGCGCCTCGACGGCCTCTCGTTCCTGCGCGCGATGCTGGCGGTGAAGCCGCTGCCGACCCTGGTGATCAGCGCGTTCTCCCCGTGCGGCGGCGAGGTCGCGCTCCGGGCGCTCGAGCTCTGCGCCGTCGACGTCCTGCCCAAGCCCGAGGGGTCGCTCGACGAGTGCGGCGAGGCCTTCGCCGCGGAGCTGGTGGAGAAAGTGAAGGTGGCCGCCAGGGCCAAGGTCCACCCGCGGCGACGCGTGCTCGCGGCGGGGACCTTCCCGGCGCCCACGCTGCTCGAAGCGATCCGCGCGCCGGCCGCGGGCCGCGTCGCCGAGATGCGCGGGCTCGTCATCCTGCTCGGCGCCTCGACCGGCGGGTGCGCCGCGATCCCCGAGATCCTCGCGACCTTCCCGCGCGATGCGCCGCCCGTCGTCTGCGTGCAGCACATCGCCGCGGGCTTCTCGGCGATCTTCGCCGCGCGGCTCGACCGCCTCAGCAACCTCCGCGCCGTCGAGGCGCGATCGGGAGACTTCCTCGAGCCCGGGCACGTCTACGTGGCCCCTGGGGGCTCGCAGCTCACCCTCGTCGGCGCGGCTCGTCCCATGGTGCAGGTGCACCCGGCGGCGCCCGGCGATATGCATCGCCCGTGCATCGATCTCACATTCCGGTCCGCGGCGGCGCTCGGCCCGCGCGTCCTCGCGGCGCTCCTCACCGGCATGGGGGCGGACGGCGCCGACGGGCTCAAGGCGATCCGGGACGCGGGCGGGTTCACCCTCGCCCAGGACGAGGCTACAAGCGTGATCTACGGGATGCCGCGGGAGGCCGCGCAGCGCGGGGCGGCGAGCGTGGTGGCGCCGCTCGACGCCATCGCCGATCGGTTGCTCTCGGAGGCTCGACGGAGGAGACAGGCATGAGCGCGCAGACCATTTTCATCGTCGACTCCTCGTCGTCGATGCGCGAAGACGTCAATCAGGATCTGGAGATCTTCTGAATGTCGATCGACTCCCTCCGAAAGCTCTGCTTCGTCCTGTTCACCAGCGATCCTCGCACGAAGAGGCTCGGCGACCACCTGACCGTGGTCGGGACGACCGTGGCGCGGGCGACGACGGACGAGGCCGTGGTCGCGACCGTCTGCTCCGGCAAAGAGACCGTGCTGGTCGTGGACCAGATTCGCTGGTTCAACCTTCGCCCGGGCCACCTCGGGTCGCTCGTTGAAGCGCGGAGCTCCGGCTTGCTCCGGATCATCGTGCTCGCGACGGACATGGCGAGCCCGTCCGCGCGCGGGGCGGCGCTCACCGCGTTCGACGCGGTCATCCCGCCGCGGGCCACCACCAACGATGTGGTGACGACCGTCGCCCGCGTCGCCCTGGACTTCGCGGACTCCGGGCCCAGCAGCGCCCCGAGCAGCGCCCCGAGCAGCGCCCCGAGGCCGGGCCCGCGCGCGCGCGTGCTGGTGGCTGACGACAGCGAGCTGCTCCTGCGGATCACCTACTCGATCCTGACGCGGGCCGGCTACGAGGTGACCTGCACCGTCAACCCGTTCGACACCTACACGTGCCTGCGCAACGTGGCGCCCGACCTGGCGCTGATTGACTACAACATGCCCGGCATGCGCGGCGATGCGATGATCGACATGATGAGGCGCGAGGGGCTCCGCTCCCCGATGCTCATCTACTCCAGCGCTCCCGAGCCCGTACTGCAAGATGCAGTGACGCGCTGCGGAGCGGTAGGGTATCTCATCAAGGGCTGTTCCCAGGAGGTGCTCCTCGAGCGGATCCGGCAGGTTCTACGCGATCACCCGCTGCATCGGTCCCTGCAGAAGCATTGAGTAAGAGGTTGGTCGGGGCGCCGGATCTGGCCTATGGAAGACCCCGATGCGCACCTCGATGACGATTCGCTCTTCGCTCCTGCTCCTCGCAGCCTCCCTCGCGGCCTCGGCGTGCGAGCCTCGCACGACCCCCGAGGCCACGCCTCCCGCCGCCTCGCCCTCCACGCCGATGGCCCCGATCATCGCGCCGACAGCGGTCGTGACCGCTACGCCGACGGTGGCCGCGACCGCCGAGCCGACTGCAGCGCCGACGGCCCTGATGCCGGCGACCGGGCCGAAGACGACGAGCTTCGATCTCCAGGTCGACCGCGCGCCGCTGCTCAAGCTCGGCTGCAAGGTCACCGGCGACGCGCTGGTCTGCGGGACGCGGAGCACCGCCAAGAGCGATGGAATCACCTGCGGCGAGTACTCTCATGCGGAGGATCTCCTCGGCGGGCTCTCGCCCAGGGCGGCGATCACCGGGTGTGACATCCTCGGCCGCGGCGTCGAGGGCAAGGGCATCTACCGATCGGGGTGCCGCCTCAGCACCTGGCACCGCTACGTCGTCGCCGACGGCAAGCGGCTCGAGCTGATCGACACCAAAGAGGCGTTCGTGAGGCGCTTCGCCCCGGTGGAGACGCCCGCGGAGGCGCTGGCCTTCGCCGTGGCGATGACCGACGCCAAAGCCCTCTTCAAGATCGAGCTCCCCCCCAACGCCGAGGTCTTCCTGAAGACGATCGATCCGACGAGCGTCGAGCCCGTGGCCGACGGCTTCAGGGTGCGCCTCTATGGCTACCAGTTCTGCGGCTGCGGGCCGCACAACCACCTGGCGATTGACTACCTCGTCACCCGCGCGGGCGAGGTGCGCGAGCTGGCGAGCGCGCCGGCGTGGCTCGATCCCAAGGTCAAGAAGCTCTGCATTGATTGACGCGCGCGCCCGCTTGATGGAGCACCTGCGCGGCCGCGCAGGCCGAGCAGGCCCCGCAGGCGAAGTTGATCTCGGCCGCGACGCGCTTGCCTCGCCACGCGTCGGGGCCCTCCACCACCTCGCCGAAGAGCTCGTGACCGAGGACGCCCTCGAAGCCCATGTAGCCGTTGACGATCTCCAGATCGGTGTTGCAGATCCCGGCGCGGATCATCCGCACCAGGGCCGTGCCGGGGGCGAGCGCCGGGGCAGGGCGATCGAGGACGCGAGCGGTCGTGCCGTCGTAAACCAGGGCGCGCATGCGCGTCGATGTGGCTGGGCTCCCTCGCGATCGCAAGAGAGCATTTTCGATCGCCCACCCGCTTTCGTCGGGCGCGCTTCGGCTCCAGGGTCCTCGCATGAACCCTGGGGGAAGACGGCGCGGGAGTCGGCTGTGGCGAGCCCTCGGCCGGGCGGTCAATCGCCTGATGATGCGCATGAAGTCGGCCGTCCTCGCGCGGCGCCGGCCTCCGCCCGTGCGGCGGCGACCGACGCCCGAGCACGCCGACGAGAGGACGATCCGCCGCATGGCCGAGGCCGAGCGCGGCGGGTCGAGCTCACGCGAGAGCTCGGCCCGCTACGAGCGCGGCGAGAACCCGGGCGGGCTCCACCACAAAGCGGTGCGCCGCGACGGCCCCGAGCACCCGCGCCCGCGCCTCGAAGAGCCGCAGGAGCGAAAAGAAAAGGTGCCCGGGGGTGAGCGCCACATTCCAATCATGCGGCGTGGCTCGTGAGCGGCAGCGCTCGGCGCTCACCCGCCTTCGCCGCAGCCCGGACGCGCATCCGCGTGATGCTTGCGGCTAGCGGACGCGGGCTCTAGCCTGGGCCTGGATGCGATTCGGCGTGATCGATCGAAAACCACTGTCGATTCGAAGTCCGCCCGCGGCGAGGTCCGGCTCGTGAGCGATCAGAAGCTGGTCGAGGAGCTGGCCCGCGCGCACCAGGCGCTCGAGCAGGCGGCCGTGAAGTCCGAGGCCTTCGCTCACCTCAGCCACGAGATCCGCACGCTGATGAGCGGCGTCATCGGAATGACGTCTCTCCTCCTCGACACCGATCTCTCGGCCGAGCAGCGCGACTACACCAAGCGCATCCGCACCTCGGGCGACGCCCTCGTCGATCTGCTCAACAACATCCTCGACTACACGCGGATGGAGTCCTCGCGGATCGAGATCGATCGGATCGACATCGACCTGCGCCGCGTCGCCGACGACGTGGGCGAGCTCCTCGCCGAGCGGGCCGCCGTGAAGGAGATCGAGCTCGTCGTCGCGCTCCCCCAGGCCCTCCCGAGCGGCCTCCGCGGCGATCCGACGCGCCTCCGCCAGATCCTCGTCAACCTGGTGAGCAACGCCATCAAGTTCACCGATCAAGGCGAGGTCGTCCTCCGGGTCGCCGTGCTCGAGGAGTCGCCGCAGAGCGTCACCGCGCGCTTCGAGGTCAGCGACACCGGCGTCGGGATCAGCCCCGCCGGGCAAGCGAAGCTCTTTCAGCCGTTCAGCCAGGTCCACGACAGCTCGCGCGTTCACGGCGGCTCCGGCCTCGGCCTCTCGCTCGCGAAGCGGCTCTGCGAGGCGATGGACGGCTCGATCGGCGTGCGCAGCGCGCCGGGGAAGGGCAGCACCTTCTGGTTTACCGCGCGCTTCGACCGCCGCTCCGCGTTGCTGGAGCGGAGCGCGATCCCGCGCGTCGACGTCCTCGGCCGGCGGGTGCTCCTCGCCGTGGCGAGCGAGACCAACCGGCGCAACGTGCGCGAAATGATCGAGGCGCTCTCGGTCGAGTGCGCGCTCGCCGCCGAGGGCGCCGCCGTGCTGCTGCTCCTCCGCGACGCCGCGCGCGCGGGTCGCCCGTTCGACGTCGCCGTCCTCGACGCCGCCCTCGAGGACATGCTCCAGGGCGCGCTGCTCCGCGCCATTGGCGACGATCCGCGGATCGCCGCGACCAAGATCCTGACCATCGCTTACCCGGGCCAGCGCCTCTACGGCGAAGGGGGCTACTCGGCGTCGCCGCGACCTCCGGTGACGCTGACCAAGCCGGTGCGCCAGGCGCAGCTCCAGGCCGGCTTGCTGCGCCTCCTGGGCTCCTCGGTCGAGCGCGTCACCGCGACCGGGCGCGCCGCCGAGCTCCGCGACGACAGCCCCGCCAGCGTCCGCTCGCGCCGACGTGAGGCGATGTCCGCCCCCGGATGGAACAGCAGCGAGGCGATGTCGTCCGCGGCCTCGCCGATCTCGACGCGTGGAGGCGAAGTCCACTCGGGCCCCCGCCGCGTCGGCCCCCCGGTCTCGACGGCGCAGCTCGTGTCCGCGTCGCCCGTGCCGGGATCACGCCCGCCGCCCGCCTCGCTTCGCGGCCCGCCGGCGTCGGTTCGAATCCCCTTCACGGCGCTGCCGTCGTTCGGCGCGGCGACGAACGACGACGATCAGCCGACGAGCGTGATGCCCCACGTGACCCTCGCCGCCGCGGTGCGCCGCTCGCTCGAGCCGGAGCCGGATCCGCGGCCCCGCCTGCTCCTGGTCGAAGACAACGCCGTCAACCAGCGCGTCGGCGTGGTGATGGCCGAGAAGCGCGGCTACCAGGTCGAGGTCGCCTCGAACGGCCTCGAGGCGATCAACGCGGTGCTGCGCGGCGGCTACGTCGCCGTACTGATGGACTGCCAGATGCCGAAGCTCGACGGCTACTCCGCGACGGCCGAGATCCGGCGGCGCGAGGGCCGCACGCGCACGCCGATCATCGCCATGACCGCCGACGCCGGCCCCGGCGTGCGCGACAAATGCCTGGCCGCGGGGATGGACGACTACCTCTCGAAGCCGATCTCCGCCGACGAGCTCGATCGCCTCCTGCGCAAGTGGGCGCCGCTCCCGACCAGCCCTGGCGCGCGCGCGTGGCACGAGGAGCCCCCGCCGTCGTCGTCCTCGCGCCGGCACGTCACGACGAACATCCGCTCATCGCCGGTGGATCCCGCCGCTCTGGAGCAGCTCCGGGCCATGCGCCAGGGGGACTCGGATCTGCTCCTCGAGGTGATCGAGCTCTTCCTCCAGGAGACGCCGGATCGCCTCGCCGCGCTCCGCGACGGCCTCAACCGCAGCGACCTCCCCATGGTCCTCCGCGTCGCCCACACCATCCGCGGCAGCGCCGGTCACCTCGGCGCCAGGACCCTCACCGCGCTGTGCGCTCGCGTGGAGGAAAAGATCCGCCAGGGCAAGCCCATCAACGCTGCCTTCACGCTCGCCTCGATTGAAGAAGAAGTCGACCGCGTGCGCGAGGCGCTCATCGCCGAAGCCGAGCGCCTGGGCGGCTCCGAAATCACCTGAGAGAGCGCCTGTTCAAAGCACGCTCCCCGAGGCCGCCTCCCTCCTCTCAAGTGACGCGGAGCACCTCTTCGAGCGAGGTGATACCGGCCTTGGCCTTGAGCACCGCCGTCTCGCGCAGCGGGACAAGCCCAGCCGCGCGGATCTTCTCGCGGTAGTCCCGCTTGGCGGCGCGGCTCTTGATCAGCTCGCGCAGATCGTCGTCGACCTCGAGCAGCTCGAAGATCCCGGTGCGCCCGCGGTAGCCGGTCTGGTGGCAGCGGGGGCAGCCTTTGGCCCGGCGCAGCTCGGCGCCCTTCAGCAGCAGCGGCTTGCCGTCTTCATCCAGGAGGTCCTGCTCGAGCTCGTGCTTCTCGGCGCAGCCCTCGCAGAGCACGCGGACGAGGCGCTGAGCGAGGACCGCGAGGAGCGAGTTGGCGACGATCCACGGCTCCACCCCGAGATCGATGAGGCGCGTCACCGTCTCCACCGCGTCCGACGTGTGCAGCGTCGAGAGCACGAGGTGGCCGGTGAGGCTCGCTTGCAAGCAGATCTGCGCCGTCTCCGCGTCGCGCATTTCGCCAACGAGGATCACGTCGGGATCCTGGCGGAGGATCGACCGAAGGCCGGCGGCGAAGGTGAACCCCTGGCGCACGTTGGTCTGCCCCTGGGTGATCTCGCCGAACTCGACCTCGATCGGATCCTCGAGCGTGACCACGCTGAGCTCGG
>Ga0105048_10007585_pt1 | contig 17429 bp, 14 predicted proteins | sample MAT05_FD_78382 | JGI IMG/M metagenome (GOLD analysis project Ga0105048, IMG submission 78382) | Freshwater microbial communities from Lake Fryxell liftoff mats and glacier meltwater in Antarctica - MAT-05 | ecosystem: Environmental > Aquatic > Freshwater > Ice > Liftoff microbial mat | place...
CGAACGCGCGAAGCTTGCGGTGGAACAGCCACTTGAGCATGGGACCTCTCTTCGTCGGCTCGACGGGACAGCCCGGCCCGCCGTGACACCTCGACGAAGAAATCCGCCACGCCGCACCGTCGCCGATCGTACCCTCGCCGCCCACGTGCCCGACGAGCGCGATCCATTGCATTCGATCGACGTCGGCGAGTCTGCCGCGGTGCCGACCGGCGCGCGGCATGTGTTCGTCGTCTCGTCGCGGCGCACGTTCGTCGTCCAGGTGTACTCCGACGGCGGCGACGTTGCGCACGACCTGTCCGTCGACCTCGACGTGCCGGGCTCGAATCGGTCGTCGCGGTTCACCGACACCGAGGGGCGCGCGTCGTTCGTGATCCCCGGTGGTGCGCGCCTCGGTGTCGTCACGCTGCCGAACGTGCCGCCTGGCGAGGGCGAGGCGCGGCCACCGACAGTCGCCGGTGCGGTGCGCTGGCAAGGCGTGCCGATCGAGAACGACATGCGGGCCGAGCTACTCGTGCAGCTCCCGCCGCGCGTCGTGCGTGCGCGACTCACCGGCATCCTGTTCGACACGAGCAAGTGCTTCATCTTGCCGAGCGCACTCGATGGGATCCGTCGACTCGGCGCGTACTACGAGCGCTGGGGTGGCGCGCACGTGCTGGTCGTCGGCCACACCGACACGGTCGGTCCGCAGAGCTACAACCAACCGCTGTCGTGCGAGCGCGCGGAGTCGGTCGCGGCGTATCTGTGCGACGACGTCGACGCCTGGCTCGCGTGGTACGAGGCCGACAAGCCTTACGAAAAGCGCTGGGGCACGCTCGAGGATCAGCACATGCTCTCGCACGTGCAGGACGACACGGGCGCGCCATTTTGGACCGGTGCGTGCGACGGCAATGCGTACAGCCCCGGCTACAGCGATGCGGTCGCGCGATTTCAGCAGTGGGCGAACGATACTCACGGCGCGGGGCTCACTGTCGACGGCGCGATGGGTCCCGCGTCGCGACGTCCGCTCGTCACCGAGTACATGGCGGAAGACGGCACGACGCTGCCCGCGGACATCACGCTTTGGACCCACGGCTGCGGCGAGAGTCATCCGGTGATCCCGACCGGCGACGAGGTCGAGGAGGATCGCAATCGGCGCGTCGAGATCTTCGTGTTCGAGCACGAGATCGTGCCGCCGGTGCCGCAGGGCGGCGGTGACGACGGCTGCAGCGAATACCCGGCTTGGGTCGCGCAGATCGTCCATCACCTCGATCTCGACGAAGAACCGCTGCGTCTGGTCTCGGCGGATTGGGAGACGTAGCACATGAGCGACGACATCGGACCTCGGAAGGCGTGGATCGGTGGGCCGATCGATCTCGTCGGCCACTACGTGCCGGCGGACAAGCCGGCCGAGATCCGCTTCCGTGTGACGACGCCCGCCGCCGATCCGGAGGGCAACAGGATCGCGTTCGAGGACGTGCTGCCGGAAAATGCGGTCTCCACCCCGTCCTCGCCGGCGCGACGGCCGTGGGTGGTGACGACGCCGAAGAACGTCGTGCCCTCGGAGCTCGTCTACTACTGCACGCTGAAGTCCGAGATCGATCACATGATCCTCTCGCATCCGCTCGTGGTGACGGCCGGCCCACCGATCTCGATCTGGTCGACGTTCGGCCTGCAGATGAAAGAGGCGACGACGCCGGATGGCAAGGCGCAGATCGACATGCTGCTCGCGGCGTCGCGCGTGCCGAAGGCGGCCGAGTACGAGGCGCGGCAGGCCTGTCGCGACGTCAGCCTGATCGCGACGGTCGCACCGGTGAAGGGCGGCGGCGCGGACTGGGATCGCCTCACGTACAGCTGGATGACGAAGAAGCAGGACGAGCGGCGCATCAACAACTACGCGAAGCTGATCGAGATGTGCCACGCCGAGAGCCCGCCGGTGAAGATCCTCGCTGGCTACGAGGTGACCGACGAGCGCACCGAGAAGCGCGACGCGTTCATGGCGCTTCTCGCCGACGCGACCAAGAACGGCTTCGACAGCCCTGATCGCGCCGTCGTCGCGGCGCACGTCGCTGCAATCGTGAAGGTGCTCGACCTCGGGCGCTTGAAGTGGGACGGCATCAACCTCGACATCGAGATCGGCGCGATGAAGCGCCATCACTTCCCGGTGATGAAGATGTTCATGGACGAGCTGTCGAAGCACCTCGGCATCGTCGGCTTCGCGAGCTACGGCTATACCGGCAAGCACAAGGGCATGGACGGCTACGACGTCGGTGGGAAGCTCGACTTCTTCAACGCGCAGCCGTTCGAGTGCTGCCAGGGCAATCCGAAGATCGTGACGCGGCCGATGACGTACGACGGCAAGAAGCCCGACAAGAAGTACGTCGACGACATGTGCAAGTGGGCGTTCGAAGATCTCGGGCTCGAGAAGCACCAGCTGCAGATCGGGCTACAGGTCGATCCGCAGGTGCACGGCGGCAAGAACAAGCCGGGGGCGATCAGCGACGCGCAGCTCGATGCGCTCGTGCGGGACGCGTGTCGCGCGAACGAGGTCGGCATCATCATGTGGGGGCTGTTCCGTGCGCAGGCGCCGATGATGAAGCGGCTCGCGCGCATCGACGGCGAATACCGCAAGAAGCCATGAATTCGCGGGTTCTGCGGTGATTCTGCAGGGTCGAGCGTCACACGGCGGCGCCCGGTCCCTCCACCAGGTGTGCGAGACGAAGCGACGGACGGGATGCGCGTGGTGACCAGCACTGGTGGTGCGGTGCTGCTCGCGGATGCGTGGGCGCTCGGCGAGCGCGTCGCGATGCGGGCCGACGACGCGGTGCAGTGGTGGATGCGGCACGGTGGCGGACGCGAGCGCGGCGACGACGGTGAGATCCTCGACACGACGATCGAGCGGTTGAGCATGGGGTTGGATGCGCTCGTGCTCGACGACACGCTGCCGGGCAACGGCGGCGATGGGCCGGTGCAGTACTCGCCGATCGAGGAGATCGCGACGGACCTGAAGGATCTCGTCGACACGAGCATGCCTTCGCTGACATTTCTGGAGATCGTGCTGCGCGACGACGACGGGTATCCGATCGGCGACGAGGCGTTCGAGGTGGATCTCCCGGATGGTCGCGTGTGGAGCGGGAAGCTGGACACGGCTGGTTGCGCGCGCGTGGATGGGATCCCGCGCGGGCACTGCGTGGTGCGGTTTCCGATGCTGGTTCCAGCCCCGCCGTGATCCGTCTCGTGGTCCGGGCGCTATTCTCCTGGGGAGTTTCTCCGCCTTGCGCGTCCCGGCTCTTCTCTTGCTCGCCATACTCGCCGCCTGCGGGACCACGACAACCAATGCCGAGGTCACCTCCACGGACGCGACGTGCTCGTCGTCCGACCTCGAGTGAGGCAGACCATGGCAGACGAACGACGACAGCCGCCGACGATCGAGCTCGACGGCGCGCGCCTGCGCCCCCTGCGTACGGACGACGCCGACGCGCTGTTCGCCTATCTGCAGGATCCCGTCGTCACGCAGCTGACGAGCTATCCCGTCGCATCGCTCGCGATGGTCGAAGGCATGATCGAGAAGTATCGGAGCCGCTGGGCAGCGGGCGAACTGTCGAAGTGGGGCGTCGCTCTGCACGACGATGATCGACTCGTCGGCGTCTGCGGATTCAACGAACACTCCCCGGTACACCGGTGGGCGGAGCTCGCGTTCGACTCGGCGCGGCCGCAGTGGGGCAAGGGACTGATGCGCCAGGCCGTCGCGGCGGTGCTCGAGCACACGTTCCGCGAGGATCGGATCGATCGCGTGCACGCGTTCGTCAGGGTCGACAACACGCGATCGGAGCGCTTGCTCGTGCGCAGTGGATTCGTGCGCGAGGGTTGCCTGCGAAGCTATCGCGTGTGTCGTGGACAGCCCCACGACTTTTTCATCTATGCGCTGTTGCGGGCGGATCGGCGGGGCTAGACGGCACAGCTCGCGAACCCGCGGACGAGCGCGGCGCGGTCCAGCGCGAAGCCGACGACGACGAGTCGACTGCGGCGCGGTGCGTCCGCCCAAGGCTCGCCGAATGTGATCTCGACCGAGTCCGCGACGCCCTGCAAGATCATGCGTTCGTCGACGCCGGCCACCGCGAGGATTCCCTTGGTGCGGAACAAGCGTCCGGCAAACGGCGCGACCTCGGACTCGACGAACTCGGCGAAGCGATCGCCGTCGACCTCGCCGTCGATCGACATCGACACCGAGTCGTACACGTGGGTCGCCTGCACCGCTGGCAGGACGCGCGGCGCAGCGAGATCCGAGCGGCGCAGCGCGAGCAGTTCGTCGAGTGACGCGGCCGCGGACACGATCCCGCGCGCGCCTTCGGCCAGCACCGCGGCGCCGTTGTGCAGCGCGATCATGTCCGTCGCGTGCGCGATGACGGCGCGATCACACGCACTCGCACGCGAGAGTACCACGACGTCAGCATAGCCGATCTGCTCGAGCGCGAGGTCGTGCTTGCACACCGCATCGACGCGCGTGGCATCGACGACCGTGATCACACCATCGAGAGCGAACGCGCCGTCGCGCCCGCCAGTCGAGATCGCCCGCAGCACGCCGGCCGGCGATGCGGCACCCGACGTCTCCACCAGGACGCGCTTGGGCGGCACCGGTGCGCCCGCGAGATCGTCGAGCGCGCGCACGAGCTCGGCCTGTGTCGCACAGCAAACGCAGCCGCCGGTGATTTCGACGACGGTGCGCGCGCGAGCGGCGAGCAGCTCGCCGTCGATCCCGACGTCACCGATCTCGTTGACGATCACCGCGATGTCGCCACGCGTCACACCTGTGAGCCAGCGGTTCACGAGCGTCGTCTTGCCCGCGCCGAGAAAGCCGGTCACGACCGTCACCGACAGCGGCGCGAGCACGCTGCAGCGTAGCTCACGGCGTCGGTCCGCACACCCCGCAGTCCGGCACCTGGTCGCGCTCCGATACGGCGCGGAACCGCGTTCTGAGATTACGCTACAATTTCATCCTTCGGTTCCATTGCAACCCGTCCGTCGCAGCGCATCGTCTCGCTGGTGCTCGCTGATTTCGTCATCGCGAACCGTGACACGATCATCGCCGCCACCCGAGCACGCGTCGCCGCGAGAAAGCGCCCGGAGCCGAGCGACATCGAGCTGAAGCCCGGGATCCCCGCCTTCTTGGACGAGCTGGCCGTCGCGCTGCGACTTGCGGAATCGAGCGACCTGATCGACCACGAGCAGATCGAGCGCAGCGCCGATCGACATGGCCTCGATCTACTGCGCCTGGGCCTCACCGTCGGGCAGGTCGTGCATGAGTACGGCGATGTCTGCCAGGTGCTCACCGAGCTCGCGCTAGAACACGAGACCCCGATCTCCACGGATGAGTTCAAGACGCTCAACCTCTGCCTCGACCATGCAATCGCGGAGGCCGTGACCTCCTACTCGCTCCGTCGCGAACGCACCATCGAAGATCGAGGGACCGAGCGCCTCGGCGTGCTCGCGCACGAGATGCGCAACTTGCTGAACACGGCGTCGCTCGCGTTGGAGACCATCAAGCTCGGTACGGTCTCCGTGGGCGGCAGCACCGGACAGGTACTCAACCGCAGCCTGACAGCCCTACGCGACCTCATCGATCGCTCGCTCGCCGACGTGCGACTCGATGCCGGGGTCGGCCGGCTCGAGTCGATCTCGGTCGCGGGGTTCGTCGAGGAGGTCGAGATCGCCGCGTCGATCCAAGCCAAGTCGAAGGGATTTCATCTCACGGTGAGGTCGGTCGATGCGGATGTGTTCATCGAAGGTGATCGACAGGTGCTCGCGGCCGCGATCGCCAATCTGTTGCACAACGCGTTCAAGTTCACGCGGTTCCACGGCAACATCTGTCTGAGCGCTCGGACGACCGTCGACCGCGTGCTCTTCGAGGTGCAAGACGAGTGCGGGGGTCTACCGCCGGGCAAAGTCGAGGACTTGTTCCGTCCGTTCGAGCAACGCGGTGCCGACCGCAGCGGGCTCGGACTCGGGCTGTCGATCTGTCTTCGGGCCGCGGAGGCAAACCGAGGTCAGATGCGGGTCCGCGACATCCCCGGCAGCGGCTGCGTCTTCACCCTCGATCTGCCGCGGAGCTCGACGCCGCCGCTCGCAGGCGAGAGCCTCGGCTCCGCCGAGTATCCTCGCCCGTGACCATGCACCGGGGATCCTGCCTCTGCGGCGCTGTCCGCTTCGACGTCGCGACCGTCCTGCCACCGCCCGACGCATGCCACTGCACGAAGTGCCGCAAGTCGTCGGGGCACTTCTTCCGACGCCCTGCGGCCACACGACCACATGCATGCCCACGCGAGCACCGTCGATGGGTCGGCGCGCCGCCGCAGATCGGGGCGTGAGCACCACCGCAGGCTGCACACGAGCAACAAGCCGCTCGCGTCTTGCCGCTCGCGTCGTGCGGCTGTTATCACTGACGAATGACGCGTGGGCGCAATGATGGCGCGATCGATCGAATGTCGACCACCGCCGCCGTGTGCGCCGGGTGGGCGACGCTGAGCTTCGTTGTTGCCGGATGCTTCGGCGAAGCGCCCACGACGGACGAGACGACGATGGGCTCGACAACATCCTCGGGGTCGACCGACGCCATGACGAGCACCACCGACCCCACCGCCACCACGACGACGGTCGGCACGGTCACATCGGTCGGCACCGACACCGAGACGACGACGGTCGACCCGACGCTCGCAGACTCGTCCAGCACGACCACCTCCTCCGAGAGCAGCAGCGCCGGCACCGAGACCGAAGGCGAAGCGCCGACGTTCTTCGACGACTTCGAGCGCGACAACTCGCAGCTGCTCGGCAACGACTGGGTCGAGAAGCTGCCGTCGGTGTTCTCGATCGACGAAGGCGTGGTCGCGGCGGAGAGCAACGATCTGCAGGATTACTTCGATCAGGTCGTCCATCAGCAAGACAACGTGGTCGCCGACATCGAGCTGCGCGTCGAGTTCCGCATCGACAGCATGGACGAACTCAACGAGCCCCACCTCGTCGCGCGCCAGCAGGAAGACGCGTTGACGGAGGGCCAGCACAACCACTGCTACATCCTCGTGCCGCAGCTCAGCCTGGATCGACTGGCCTTGATGCGATTCGACAGCCTTGACGCAATCGGCGACGTGCAGTGGACCGACTGGCCGAACGCCGATCTCGTCGCCGGTGAGTGGTATCGCCTCGTGATGACGATCGAGGGCGCTGCGCCGGTCATGATGACGGGCCGGCTCGAGCGCTCGACCAACGAAGGGTGGATCGAGGTCGTCGCGGTCGGGTGGGTCGACAACACGCCGAACCAGATCGTGGCGCCCGGCGTCTGGGGCTTCTCGGGCGGCACGACCGGCACCTTCTACAACAACTTCGTGTTCGACAACTTCAGCGCGTACTACCGATGATGGAGCTGGTGTTGATCGGCGCCGGCGATGCATCGACGGCGCATCGGCGTCCGCGTTAGGATGTCGCCGTGGCATCACGCTGCCGGTTCGGTCGACTCATCCTCTTGCACGCGGGCGTCGTCGCGTGCTCGTTCGACACATCCGTCGTCAGCGCGAGCGCGGGCGTGAGCATCGGCGAGGTCGGCACTGCGCCGACGGACACCGGCGATCCGGAGACGGGCTCCGTCGAGTCGAGCGTGACCGAGTCCGATCCCGCGACGGGCGATGTGTCGAGCGGCGAGTCGTCGTCGGATTGCGCCGACGGCGGGACCTGTGCCGCGACGGCGCCGGGCGGTTGGGTCGGTCCGTTCGCGGTGAACACCGCATCGCCGCCGAACGGATCGCAGCAGTGCCCGCAGGGCTGGACCGAGCACGGATCGGGGTTCGTCGATCTCGTCGCCCAGCCCGCGACCTGCGACTGCAACTGCGTGCCATCGGCGGCGACGTGCACGGTCGACGCGACCTACTACTCGGACTCGGCATGCACGATGCCGAACGAGGTGGGCTCGTCGTCGGGCGGCTGCGACAACCTGGCGACCCAGACGAACCACGACTACGTGCAGGTGAGCGGAGAATCTGCCGGAGTCGGCTGCTCACCGGCGGAGCAGTACGTCGTACCGCCGACCGCGTGGAACGAAGCGTCGGTCATGTGCTCACCGCCGCAGATGCCTGTGTGCGACCAGGGCGTGTGCCTGCCGGTCGCACCGCCGGGGTTCGAAGATCGCTGGTGTGTGATGGCCGACGGCGAGCAACAGTGTCCTGCTGGTCCGTACTCGGCGCAGCGGCTCCGCTACCGCAGCCTGACGGACACGCGCGACTGCACGCCGTGCGGATGCAGCGTGCTGGGCACGCCGACGTGCCCCGGACCGTTTCGCGAGTACACGCTGTTTTGTTCGGTGCAGCTCGACGAGCTGCCGATCGACGGCGCGTGTCACCCATCGTTGGCCGGCGCCATCAATGGGTGGAGCGTGCGTTACGACGGCCCCGGCGCGGCGTTCGCATGCGCGAACAATGCCCCGACGCCGGTCGGCGAGGCGGTCGCGACCGATCCGATCACGATCTGCTGCACCGAGTGACTCGCGGGGCTATGCGCCCGTCGAGATCACCGGCTGCGCGTCGCTGTCCGAGCACAGCACGACGAGCAGATTGCTGACCAGCGCCGCGGTGCGCTGCGGGTCGAGCTCGACGACCTTCTGCTCGCGCAGGTTGTCGAGGGCCATCTTCACCATCGTGACCGCGCCTTCGACGATGCGCTGGCGCGCGTCGATGATCGCCTCGGCCTGCTGGCGGCGGAGCATGACGCCGGCGATCTCGGGCGCATACGCGAGATGACTGAGGCGGACCTCGATGACCTCGACGCCGGCATGCGACAGCCGATCGCGGAGCTGCGCCATGAGCTCGACGTTGACCTCGGACGAGTCACCACGCAGCGACACCTGGCCGGGCTGCGCCGTGTCATAGGGATGCTTCGCCGCGGTGGTGCGGATCGCCGACTCGGTCTGCACGGCGACATACGACTCGTAATGCTCGACGTCGAACGTCGCCATCGCGGTGTCGCGGACGCGCCACACCACGACCGCACCGATCTCGATCGGGTTGCCGCGCAGATCGTTGACCTTGAGCTTCGCGCTGTCGAAGTTGCGCACGCGCAGCGAGACGGCCGTGCGCGCGGTGAACGGATTGATCCAGTAGAATCCCGGACGCCGCAGCGTGCCCTTGTACTTACCGAAGAGCAGCACGACCTTGCTCTGGTTCGGCTCGACGAGCACGAGCCCGCGCAGCAGCAGGATGCCGAGGCCGAACACCAACAGCAGCGGCAGCCCGAGCAGCAGCATCAAGATGCCGGGCAGCTTCAGGCCGCTGTAGTCGTGCTCGGTCGTCGCCAGCATCGTCGCGGGAGCGGGGACTGCGATCTCGGTGCCATGCTCGTCGCGATACGTCACCACTGGCGTGTACCCCGGGCACACATGAGAGTCCAGGACGCTCGCGGCGCTGCGAGCCGACGCGACGCTCGCTGTCGAGGTGTGGACGATCGTGTGCTCGCGCTCGCGTTTCTTCCGCGGACGCCCGCGACTGGGCCGTGGTAGCTTCGGGGACGATCTTGCTACGAGAAGGAATACTACGAACGTATGGGGCCTGGCTTGCGCGTCTCATGGCGGTGGTGGTGCTCGGCACTGCCTGCAGTGGGAAGGGTGACGCGAAGCTGCACGTCCTCGCGGCCGCGAGCCTCACCGACGTGCTGCCGAAGGTTGCCGAGACGTGGTCCGACGGCGCCATGCCGATCGAGTACGTGTTCGACGGCACGTCGCGCCTCGCCGCGCAGATCGAGTCCGGCGCACCGGCCGACGTGTTCTTCGCGGCCGATCGCGAGTGGATGGATAGGCTCGACGGCGAGGGCTTCGTGCTCGCAGACACGCGGCACGATCTCCTCGGCAATCGCCTCGTCGTGGTCGTGCCGAACGACGCCGCGAATCCACTCACCGACGTGCGAGGCCTGCGATCGATCGGTCGCCTCGCGCTCGCCGGCGCGTCGGTCCCGGCAGGCAGGTACGCCCGCGCCGCGATCGCGTCGCTCGGGCTGGATCTCGAGGCGAAGATCGTCGAGGGTGACAACGTCCGCACCGTGCTCGCGTGGGTCGCCAAGGGTGAGGCCGACGCGGCGATCGTCTACGCGACCGACGCGAAGATCGAGCCGGAGGTGAAGGTCGTGCTCGAGCTGCCCACCGCGAGCCACCCACCGATCGTCTATCCCATCGCGGCGCTCGCAAACGGCGCGCACACGGACGCCGCGAAGCGCTTCGTCGAGCACGTGCGCTCCGACGCAGCGCAGGCGATCTTCCTCGAGGCCGGCTTCGCGCCGCCGCCATGACGCCGTTCGATCCGCTCGCGACGATCCGCCTCTCGCTCGTCGTCGCGCTCCTGTGCACCGTGATCGCGCTGCCGATCGCCATCTTGCTCGGGTGGGTGCTCGCGCGAAAGCAGTTCTTCGGCAAGACGCTCGTCACCTCCGTCGTGATGGTGCCGATGGTGCTGCCCCCGGTCGTCACCGGCCTGCTGCTACTCGGTGCATTCGGTCGCCGCGGATGGTTCGGGCCGCTGCTCGCCGCACTCGGGATCGAGGTGTCGTTCACGCTGTTCGGCGCCGTGCTGGCCGCGACCGTCGTCGGCCTGCCGCTGTTCGTGATGTCCGCGCGCGCGGCATTCGAGGCGATCGATCCCGAGTACGAGGATCTCTCGGCGACGCTCGGCGACACGCCATGGCGCACGTTCCGATGCGTGACGCTACCGCTCGCGCTGCCGGGCATCGCCGGCGGTGCGGTGCTCGCGTTCGCACGATCGCTCGGCGAGTTCGGCGCGACGATCGTGCTCGCCGGCAACACCGACGCGACGCGCACGATCTCGATCGCGATCTATGCGCTGCTCGATCGCCCCGACGCGCACGCCGAGGTGATCTGGCTGTCGGTCGCGAGCGTCGCACTGTCGCTCGGCGCGCTCGTCGGCTACGAGCTGCTCGTGCGGCGACAGCGACGGCGACTGGAGGTCGATCGTGGCCGGTGACGCGCCGTGGCTCGAGCTCGATCTCCTGTTGCCGATCTCGGCGCGGCGCATCGCGGTGACGCCGATCGCCCGCCGCCTCGGCTTGGTCGGACCATCGGGCGTCGGCAAGTCGACGCTGTTGCGCGCCATCGCGGGCGTCGATCGCCGCGTGACCGGTCGCGTCGCCTTCGAGCGCACGCGCTGGCAGGACTCGAGCGACGCGACGTGGGTTCCGCCGTGGGCCCGCGGCGTCGGCTGGGTTGCCCAGGACGCGCGGCTTTTCCCCCACGTCGACGTCGCGCGCAACGTCGCGTGGCGGGGCGGCAAACCGTGGCAGGCGCACGCTGCTGCGCTCGGCGTCGACGGACTGCTCGATCGGATGCCGCGAAATCTCTCGGGCGGCGAGCGTCAGCGGGTCGCGCTGCTCCGCGCGATCGCGAGCGGGCCGCGTCTGCTCGTGCTCGACGAGCCGTTCTCCGCGCTCGACCGCCCGATGCGCGAACGCACGATCGCGTGGCTCGGCGAGCACTGCGATGTGCAGGGGATCCCGATCGTGATCGTCTCGCACGACGAGCGCGATCTCGTGGGTCTCGGTGCGGAGATCGTCGAGCTCTGAAGCACGCCTACCTCCGAGCACATCGGTCGCGATGGGATCGCGACCCGCCCCGCTTGCCCTACGCGGTTCGACTTGGGCAAGCGCTGGAGCGAGTCGGGCAACCGGGCGTCAGCGGACCGACGGCGAGCGAGGTCACGCGCGCCGAAGGCCGCGGACAATCCGAGCGATTCGGCCCGACTCCACGCTGGCGCGGCGTGTGCGTGAGAGGGTTCCGTGGCCCGCAACTTCGCTCGCATCGCCTTGGTCCTGCACAGCGTGATCGCCTGCTCGCGCGGCGGCGAGGCTTCGCTCACCGATCGCCCGCGCCACGACGCACCCGCGCAGGCCTCCGTGCCGACGCCGGCCCCCACAGCGGAACCGGTGGTCGCGATCGTGAGCACGGGCGAGCCACCGCAGATCGCACCGGCGGTCATGCCCGCGCTCGAGGTCGCCGAGCTCGCGCACTTCACCGAGGTCCGCGCGGTACCGAGCCATGCCGCACCGCTGCTCGGAGTGCTCGCCCCGTCGACGCGCATCGAAGTGCACCCGGCCAAAAAGAGCGACGACTGCACCCACGGCTGGCGAATGATCGCGCCACGCGGATTCGTGTGCGCGAAGATGGTACCGAGCAACGGCGAGGCATCGCAGCAGTACTTTCCGCGCGTGCCCAAGGGCGCGCTCGTGCCCGGTGTCTACGGCAAGCTGCGCAGCGAAGGCGCGCGGATCTTCGCCGACGCCGCGGCGGTGCGGGCGAAGCGAAGTGACGCACCGACCGCCGCGCTCACCGTGCGGCGACTCGGCACCGAGACGATCGACGGTCGCAAGTACTGGCGCACGCGCCACGGCCTCGTCGCGATGGCCGACATCCGCAAGCTCGACAGCTCGGGCTTCGGCGGCATGGACATCGACGACGGCCTCGCTGCCCCGCGCGTATGGGCACGCTTCCGCGGCAACGACGGCACGATCGCGCTGCGCACCGCACCGCGTCACGATGCACCGATCCAAGATCGGCTCAAGGCGCGACGCACCGCGCGACTGGTCGAGACGTCGCCCGACGGCGCGTGGGTCAAGCTCGATCGCGGCGGCTGGGCGCGACGCGACGAGGTCCGCATCGCCAAGGCCGCAACGGCCCCCGACGGCATCACGGCCGATGAGCGGTGGCTCGACATCGACGTCGACGAGCAGGTGCTCGTCGCCTACGTCGGCACGCGCGCGGTGTATGCGACGCTCGTGTCGACCGGCCGTCGCACGCACGACACCCCGACCGGGGTGTTCCGCATCGAGCGCAAGGTCGCGGAGCGCACGATGAGCTCGCGCCCCGACGACGACGACCCGTATGCCGTCGATCGCGTGCCGTGGACCGCGTACTTCATCGGCAGCTACGCGCTGCACACGGCCTACTGGCACGGCAGCTTCGGCGAGCGCAAGAGCCATGGCTGCGTGAACCTGTCACCGAAGGACGCGCGCCGCCTCTACGGCTGGACCGCGCCGGGCGTGCTGCCGGGGTACACGGAGATCCACGGTAGCGCCGCGCAGCCGGGCGCGGTGATCCGGATCCGCAGCGCAGAGGATCCGACGCCGGCGTGGCAAGGCTACGCGGCCGCGATGCGAGAATCGGCCGCGCACGGCTGAATTCGCGACCCGCAGCACGACCCTCGATGTGCCACCATCGTGGCCTCGATGTCGTCGTCACGTTCCTTGGTCCTGTTCACGTCGCTCGCTGCATGCGACCCCCCGCGCGAGCCCGACGCCGATGCGAAGGCGCCGACCGTGACGCCACCCGCAACCGCACCGATCGCCACCACGTCGAAGCCCACGGCGGCCCCGCCGACGACGAGGGCTGCGGAACTCGAGGTCCGGGTCGACGCGATTCGTATCGCCGGCGACGACGTCGAGATCGAAGTCACACTCGATCGTCGACTTCCGCCGACTGGCGCGAGCCGACCGACGCTGCACATCGGTGACGTCGCGATCCACCGCAGTCGGCGACCGGACGGTGCGCTCGATCGCATCGTGTTCCTCGTCGAGCGCACCGTGTTCGACACCCTCGTCGACGGCGCGACGCTCGTCGTCCGCGATCGCGCCTACTCGAGCGAGCAGATGACGGATCCGCCGCGCCTCGACAAGTCGGCGGTGACGCGATGAGAGCCCGTGCGCTCGCGATCCTCCTCGCGGCAGGGCCCACCAGCGCCTACGCGGCGGATCCCGATCTGCCGGGATCGATGCCGACGTCGCGCGAGACCTACGGCTTCGGCGACACCGCGTTCATGCCGGACAACTTCGGCTTCGCAGCGGTCGAGCTCCAAGGCGTGATCCATCGCCCCACAGATCTCGACGCGGGTCCGTTCCCGCTCGTGATCATCCTGCACGGCCGGCACTCGACGTGCTTCGATCCGCAGATCCCGACCGACCAGGATCCGTTCGCGAACGCCAGCGTCGAGTGGCCGTGTGCGCCGTTTCGCGAGCCGGTGCCGAGCCTCGACGGCTACGACTACTGGGCCGAGAACCTCGCGAGCCACGGCTATGTGGTCGTATCGATCGGTGCGAACGGCGTCAACGCGGCCGACGATGCGGTCGAGGACGCCGGCGCGAATGCTCGCGCGCAGCTCATCACGGCGCACCTCGATCTGTGGACCGCGTTCAACGACACCGACGAGTACGGCACGACCTACAACGACAGCGTCGATCTGCAGAACATCGGGCTCGTCGGTCACTCACGCGGTGGCGAGGGCGTCGCCGCCTGGTTCGTCCACGCCGCCAACAACGATCTGCCGTACACGGTGCGTGGTGCGCTGCTGCTCGCGCCGACCGACTTCAATCGCGCCATCGTCACCGGCGTGCCGCTCGCGACGATCTTGCCGTACTGCGACGGCGACGTCTTCGATCTGCAGGGCGCGCACTACTACGACGACAGCCGCCACGCGACGGCCGGCGATTCGGCGCCGAAGTACGTGTTCGAGATGGCCGGCTCGAACCACAACTTCTACAACACGATCTGGAGCCCGGGCACGTTCTCGGACGGTGGTGCGGTCGACGATTTCACGTCGCTGGAGCTCGCGATCCAGCAGACCGACGCGAGCTGTGGCGGCGCGAGCCCGCTGCGCCTCGGCGAGCAAGAGCAGCAACAGAGCTTCGTCGCGTACGCGAACGCGTTCTTCCGCATGCACCTCGGCGGCGAGACCGAGTACGTGCCGCTGTTGCGCGGTGAGGTCGAGCCACCGACCGGCGCCGCTGCGGCAGCGGTCCGCACGACGTACATGCCGCCCGATCTCGCGGGCGATCGACTGGTCGTGAATCGCATCGCGACCGCGGCATCGATGGCCACGAACGATCTCGATGCGGCCGTCGAAGGCGAGGCGCTCGGCGACTACGGCCTGTGCGGCGTCGGGCCCGGCGGCGGCATCGAAGACTTCGATCACTGCGTCGCGGAGCCGGGCACGTTCTTCGGCGATCCGTTCGAGGGTCGCGAGCCGCACGTGCCCGGGCTCGCGCACCTGCGGCTCGGCAGCTTCGGCGACGGTGCGCGGTGGATCAACGCGCTGCCGCGCGGCACCGACGTCTCCGGCTTCGTCGCGCTGCAGTTCCGCGTCGCGTACGACTTCGACAGCGCCGGCAACGATGGCTCGAGCGCCGAGCTCAGCGTTGCGCTCGTCGATGGTGCCGGCACGCGGGCGATGGTCGGACCGATCGCCGTCGCGCCGCCGCTCGGATCGCTGTACCCGATCGTGCCGAAGTTGCTGCTGTACGGCGTCCGCATGCCGCTCGCGGAATTCGTCGCGGTCGCGCCGACGATCGATCTCGCCGACGTCGCGAGTATCGAGCTCGTGTTCGACCAGGACAGCGGCGCGATCCTGCTGTCCGATCTACTGTTCGCCGACGAGGTACCACCGCCGCCTTCGGGCACCGGCAGCAGCTCCGACGACGGCACGGTGGATAGCTCGGGCGAGGACGAGATCGGCAACGACTCGACAGGGCAGGGCACCACGAGCCCGATGACGACCAACGACGACGACGACGACGACGACGACGACGACGACGGCACGGCGGGCTCGAGCGACACGACGGGCCCGAGCGCGCGCAGCGGGGACGATGGCTGCGGCTGCACGACGAGCGCGTCGCAGCCGGGGCGCGCGCTGCTCTTCGTGATCGCGATCGCGGCGGGCAGATCTCGGCGTCGGTTCCGCGCCCGCGCGCGATGACCCGTCCCTTTGGGCCAACGATCTTTCCCGCCGCCGCAAAACCTCGACCTCGCGATGACACTGTTCGTCGCGACGGCCGACCGGGGACCAGGTGTACGCTCGCGACCTGTCCGTGCAGTCACTTGCGATCCCCGATCTCGACCGCGCGCTCGCGGTGCTCGGCTACGAGCAGTTCCGGCCGGGTCAGCGTCAGGCGATCACGACGCTGCTCGAGGTCGGACGCCTGTTGTTCATCGCACCGACCGGCGGCGGCAAGAGCCTCGGCTATCAGCTCCCGGCCGTCGCGCTGCCCGGCATGACGCTGGTGATCTCGCCGCTCGTGGCGCTGATGCACGATCAGGTGACTGCGCTGCAGGCCCGCGGGGTCGCGGCGACGTATCTCGCGGCGACGCTCGATGGCGACGAGGTGCGCAGTCGCATGGCCGGGATCGGTCGCGGGCAGTACAAGCTCGTGTACTGCGCGCCGGAACGGCTGCAGTTCCCGGGCTTTCGCGGAGTGCTCGCGCGCACGTCGATCGATCTCGTCGCGATCGACGAGGCGCACTGCATCAGCGAGTGGGGCCACGATTTCCGGCCGGAGTACCTGCAGATCGGTACAGTGCTCGCCGAGCTCGCGCCGCCGCGGATCCTCGCGTGCACGGCGACCGCGACACCGATCGTGCGCGACGAGATCGTCGCGCGGCTCGGCCTCGGCCCCGACACGCCGCAGATCGTCCATGGCTTCGCGCGGCCGAATCTCGTGCTGCGCACGACCGAGCTGCGGTCCGCGAAGGAGCGCGAGCAGCAGGTCGACGCGATGCTCGCCGAGGCGCTCGGCGGGCCGGGCATGGGGCGCGGCACGGCGATCATCTATTCGTCGACGCGACGCATGGCGCAGGAGGAGGCGACGCGGCTCAAGGGTCGGCGGTGGCGCGCGTCGCCGTACCACGCGGGGCTCGATCCGTCGCTGCGCGAGTCGATCTCGGGCGACTTCATCGACGGTCGGCTCGAGGTGGTCGTTGCGACGAACGCGTTCGGCATGGGGATCGATCGCTCCGACGTGCGGGCGGTGATCCATCTGTCGCCGCCGGGATCGGTCGAGGCGTACTACCAAGAGGTCGGTCGTGCGGGGCGCGACGGCGAGGTCGCGTACGGCCTGATGCTCGTCTCGTCGACCGACATGCCGCTGCGTCGGCGATTGCTCGAGCGTGACGTCAACGACCACGGCATCGATCCGGCGATCCTCGAGCACAAGTGGGGCATGTTCCTCGAGCTGATGCGCTGGGCCGAGGGCGGCAGCTGCCGCCACGACGCGATCCTGCGCTACTTCGGCGACGACGCCGAGACCCTGCACGGCTGCGGACGCTGCGACGTGTGTCTGCGGATCGACGACGGCGACAGCGAGGTCGACGTCGAGACGGTCGTGCGCAAGGCGCTGTCGGCCGTCGCGCGCGTGCATGGGCGGTTCGGACTGCAGGCGGCGGCGAAGCTGCTGCTCGGCCAGCCCGATCCACGACTGGTGCGCGCGGGACTCGATCGCACCACGTCGTCGCCCGGCAGCAGCAATCGCGCCGGCCGCTTGCCGGTCATCACCGCTTTGCCGATCTCGGTGAGGTGCACGACCGGGCGCTCGTCGCCGAAGAAGTCGACCCAGCCCGCGGTGATGCAGCGGCGCAGCAGCTTCGTCACCCACGC
>Ga0105048_10007586_pt1 | contig 17427 bp, 10 predicted proteins | sample MAT05_FD_78382 | JGI IMG/M metagenome (GOLD analysis project Ga0105048, IMG submission 78382) | Freshwater microbial communities from Lake Fryxell liftoff mats and glacier meltwater in Antarctica - MAT-05 | ecosystem: Environmental > Aquatic > Freshwater > Ice > Liftoff microbial mat | place...
ACAATACCCCGCACTTATCCGCAATATAAACCGAAGACGCCAGAACCTCGGCCAGCTCTCCAAGTTCATCCCCCATCGCAACTCACCCGCAGCCAACCCCATCCCTTCGCCCGTTCTTGTCTCGCCCAACCCACCACATAACACCGATTCCCCCACGAGCCCCCTAACGCACCAGCCCCCCAGGAGCATCTGCTCCCAGGCGGCGTCTGACCTTCACGCGCATCGCCAGAACCTACGGCCGCGCCCCCCCACTCTCCACCGGCACCGGCGCCGTCCCCAACGGAACCGCAGTCGGTGCTCGCACCCCAGCCGTATCCTGCGACGTCCCCAGAATCGCCGCCTCCCCGCCAAACCAATTCGACGTCCGGCTGGCAACCGCAATGTTCTTCGCCGTCTCCACCACCTTCCGCGCCTCCGCCTCACGCCCATTCGCCCGCAGCGCATCCGCCAGCACCACCCCCGCACTCACATACAGCGCAGGAATACCCGCCGACGGCTTGTCCACCCAATCCCCACGACTGATGATGCTCTGCTGACCCATGAACACCTCGTTCCACAGCGCCAGGCTCCGCGGCAGATCCACGAACCCCTCGCCCGAAATCGCGACCGTGTCACTCGACACGCCCGGCGGGGCAGGGAGCAGCTTCCGCGCCAGCCCCTGCGTGATCAGGTACTGCCCGAGCCCCAGCGACACGCCGTAGTTGCCGCTCGTGCGCGAGAAGTAGATCGGACGCTTGCCCCAGTTGTCGCGGATCATCATCAGCGTCAAGATGTCGGCACGCTCCAGCACCCCCTGCGCCAGATACCTCGGGTCGATCACGGTCTCGATCTTCCCCAGCGCGAAGCCGGTGGCCGAGTCGAGCTGCGCGTACAGCGGCACCGAGTCGGCCTGCGTCAGCGTCAGCATCAGCGCCTTCGTGTCCGGCTTCGGCCATGTGCCATTGCGGTAGATCGCCGGCCCCGCCGCGGCATCGTATTCGTAGATCGGGCGGCGGATCATCTGCCGCGTGTACCAGTCGGTGTTCATCAGCGACGTGTTCGCGATCAGCACGTCCTTGCGGATGCCCTCCACCTCCTGCGCATACCACAACGGGAACGTGTCGTTGTCGCCGACGGTGATCAGCACGCCGTACGGCTCGACGCTGTTCAGCAGGTCGAAGGCGAAGTCGCGCGTGTCGCGCTGGCCGGCGCGACTGGCCTGCGTCCAGTTGCCGATCATCGGGATCAGCGCCAGGCCGAGCACCGGGGCGCTCATGCGCCATGCCCGGCTTGTGGGGGATGTGAAGCGCTGCTTGCCGATCTCGATCGTCTCCGTACCCATGAACCCGGCCACGGTCTCCCAGAGAAACACCAGGCCCAGCCCCGCCCACACGCTCCAGGCGCTGAAGCTCCAGAGATAGAAGTAATCGCGGTCTCTGACCTCTCGCGCCACTCCCTCCAGCTCCGGCGACTGTGACGCGCCGTACTTGAAGTTCAGGTAGATGATCAGCCCGATCGTCAGTGTGCCCACCAGCGGGCCGAAGAACACGAACGATCTGAGATCCCGTTTGTAGTGGACCCACCCTCCGATCAGCCCCAGCCCCAGGAACACGATCGCCAGCGCGCTCTGCAGCCCCGGACGCTCGTTGTGTGCGTCACGCAGCCACTGCCACTTGAAGTACAGCCACCACATGCCGACCTGTGCGCCGATGGGGGCCTGACGCTCGGTGAGCTGCGGCTTGCCATACTGGCCGCGGTCGAAGTTGTACTTGAAACGCTCCCACGTCTTCGCATCGAAGGTGCAGCTGAACCCGATCTCGGTGGTGCACGCCGTCGGCTCACCTTCGTTGATGGCAGGGAAGTGCGCCGCGCGGATGGGCTGCGTCGCGAACGGCGTGAGCCCGAGGATCACCGCGGCGACGCAGGCCAGGATCAGCTTCCACTTGAGCAGCGTCTTCGGTGCGCGGAACAGGATCGCCAGCCCCACCGCCGGCCCAGGCAGCATGCCGGCCGGGTGGTTCGCGTAGCCAAGGCCCAGCAGGAAGGCGATCAGGATCAGCAGCTTGTCGGCGCGCTTGCCTTCAGGCTCGTCGCACCAGAGCACCGTCAGCCATGCCACGATCGCGAACATGGCCAGCGACACGGTATACACCTTCTCGTTCACGACGCTCTGGTTCCAGACGGTGAACGCCGTTGCACCGATCAGCGTCGCCACCGACGCGCCGGCCATGCGCATCCACTTCTGCGGCAGCCAGCTCACCAGCACGCGCTCGGTGATCAGAAACCACGCCCCCGCCGCCACCGCACTGCTCAGCGCCGCCAGCATGTTCAGCTTTACCGCCACACTCAGCCCCGGAATGGGCAGGTGCGCGAAGACGTTGCCGATCAGGATGAAGAACGGATTGCCCGGCGGATGCGGCAACCCCAGCACGTAGGCGGCCGCGATGTACTCGCTCGCATCCCACATCGCCGTCGACGGGGCCAGCGTGATCAGGTACAACACGAAGACCGCCAGCGACGCGATCCCCGCCGCAACGTACGACGGCCTGTAGTCGGGGTCGGTATGGATCACGGACGTGGCGCCGGCACCGGCACGCGCAGACGCAATCGGAGCTGCAGAGGAGGCCATCAGCTTCTGGATGAGGTCGGTGGAACGTGATACAACCTATAAAAATCGCTCTACCCCCACGGTCGGGGCTAGTGCCTTTGCCTCGATTCCGCGGCCCTTCTCTGCACGTCGGGTCCGGGCGCGACCGGCGCTGCGACGGCAAGCTGCCTGACGCCAAGGCGCGGAGGCGCAACGCGGTCGGCCCGCTCGGGCGCCAATCGGACGAGAGGAGCAGGTATTCGGCTTTTGCGGGGAACGGCCTTCTGCCAGGCCGAACTCGACCCGCGCGAGCAGTCACCTCACTACCGTCGCTGGCCACGAGCCCTGAACCCTCCACCGCGCCAGACAGCGTTGCGCCCCCGCACCTTCGCGCCTTGGCGTTCTGCCGTTTCCGTTGCTCCAGCCGCTGACGTCGCCGCCTAGTGCCTGAACAACCGCGCCCCGGTGAACACCATCGCCATCCCATGCTCGTCCGCCGCAGCGATCACCTCGGCATCACGCACCGACCCCCCCGGCTGCACGATCGAAGTCACACCCGCCGCCGCCGCCGCGTCCACCCCGTCGCGGAACGGGAAGAACGCGTCCGACGCCAACGCTGCCCCGGCCGTCACATGACCGGCCTGCTGCGCCTTGTGCCCCGCCATGAAGCTCGCATCGACCCGCGACATCTGCCCCGCGCCGATCCCGATCGTCGCCCCGTCGCGCGCCAGCACGATCGCGTTCGACTTGACCGCCGCCGAGGCGCGCCATGCGAACGCCAGATCCACCAGCTCGGCCGCACTCGGCTGGCGCCGTGTGACAACCTTCCACGGAATCTCGCCCGTCGGCACCCGCATCCGGTCCTGCAGCAGCACGCCGCCGCGCACGCGCTTGATGTCCATGCCGCCGGCATCCTGCGCCGGCACGGTGCCGATCAGCACGCGCAGGTTCTTCTTCTTGCCCAGCAGCTCCGCCGCGCTGTCGGCGATGGCCGGGGCGACGATGCACTCCAGAAACAGCGATGACATCGCCTCCGCCGTCGCATCGTCGATGCGCACCGAGAACGCGACCACGCCGCCGAATGCCGACGTCGGGTCGCAGGCCAGCGCCTTCTGCCACGCCTCGAGCGGCGTCGCACCGATCGCGAGTCCGCACGGCGTCGTGTGCTTGATGATCGCGCACGCCACCTGCTCGCGGAACGGCTCGATCGCCATCAATGCGCCGTCCACGTCCAGCAGGTTGTTGAAGCTCAGCTCCTTGCCACCGAGCTGCGACAGTGCCGCGAGACCGGCACCGGCGCGCTCGACGTAAAAGGCCGCGCGCTGCTCCGGGTTCTCGCCATACCGCAGCCCCTGCGCCTGCTCGAACGCGAGCGGCAGCGTGGCCGGGAAGGGATCGTCCGGCGCCACCTGATGCTGCAGCCACCCGGCGATGGCGCTGTCGTAGCTGGCGGTGTGCGCGAACACCTTCGCCGCCAGGTCGCGGCGCAGGATCAGCCCGCCCTCCTCGTCCGTCGAATCCAGCTCCGCCAGCACGCGCGGATAGTCGGCGGGATCGCACACCACCGTCACCGCCGCGAAGTTCTTCGCCGCCGAACGCAGCATGCTCGGCCCGCCGATGTCGATCTGCTCGATCACGTCGTGCGGCAGCACGCCGGCACGCGCGGCGGTCTGGCGGAAGGGATAGAGATTCACCACCACCAGGTCGATCGCGTGGATGTCATGTGCCTTCACCGCCGCCACATGCTCCGGCAGGTCGCGGCGGTAGAGCAGGCCGCCATGCACCACCGGGTGCAGCGTCTTCACGCGTCCGTCGAGCATCTCGGGAAATCCCGTCACCTCGCTGATGTCGCGCACCGCGAGGCCGGCATCGCGCAGCGCCTTGGCCGTGCCGCCGGTGGAGAGCAGCTCCCAGTGACGGGCAATCAGTTCACGGGCAAGATCCACCAGCCCTGACTTGTCGGAAACACTCAGCAACGCGCGCGGCATGAAACGATCGGAAGAGATGGAGAGAGACGGATGGAGACGGATGGAGACGACCAGGATCAGCCAGAACCAGCGAGCTACTTCGACAGCGCCCGGTCCAGGTCCGCCGACAGCGACGCACCGCCCTGCAATGAAAACACGTCGGCCTGCGCGCCGGTGAGGAACGCGCCGTGCACGGTGCCGTCGTCATCCAGCGCCAGCGATTCGGCACAGAGCAGCTCGACGACGCGCGGCAGCAGCGCATGCTCCACACGCAGCACGCGCGCGGCCAGCGATTGAGGCGAGTCCTCCTCGAATACCGGCACCGGCCACTGCGCGATGATCGCGCCGCGATCGTACACCTCGTCCACGAAGTGCACCGTCGCGCCGCTGATGCGTGCGCCGGCCGCCAGCACCGCCGCGTGCACGTGGCGCCCGTACATCCCCGTCCCGCCGAACGCCGGCAGCAGCGAGGGGTGCACGTTCACGATGCGCCCCCGATAGGTACGCGTGACCGCGTCGGGCACCATCGCGAGATAGCCGGCCAGCACCAGCACCTCGATGCCGTGCGCCTGCAGCACGTTCAGCAGGACGGCGCCATCGCGCGGCGCTGCCAGCACCGCCGTCGCAATGCCACGCTCGACCGCACGCGTGAGGGCGCTGCACCCCGGCGTGTTGGACACCACCAGCACCACTTCGCCGGCGGCCGCACTGCCGCGCAGCGTCTGGAAGTCGTGCACCGCGATGAAGTTGCTGCCGGCACCACTGACGAAAGCGGCGATGCGGGTGCGGGGCTGCGTGGGCATCGTCGCGACGATCAGGGGCGCTGCGTGTGCATGCGGAGGATGCGATCCACCGCCGCATCGAGCGTGGTGGCGACGACGGCGTCCTCGTTCGCTTTCGACAGATCGCTGTACGACGTCTCCGGCGTGGGTACCAGCACGCCCATCGCGCCGTGCGTGACGGCCGGTGCCACGTCGCGCCACTTGTCGCCGACGTAGAACGACTTCGCCAGATCCACGTCGTGATCGGCGGCTGCCGCGCGGTGCATCCTGTCGCCCGGCTTCCGGCACGACTCCGCGTCCGGCAGATCGGGCGTGTCGGGACAGTGGTAGGTGGCGAGCAACGTCACGCCATGCTCGGCCAGCATCGCATCCAGGCGCGCCGTGATCACCGTGAAGTCGGCCTCGGTGAGCATGCCGCGTCCGATGCCGCTCTGGTTGGTGACGACGATCAGCGGCAGCCCGGCTGCCGAGAGTCGTGCGAGCGCCTCGGGCACACCGCTGATCAGCTTGAGCTGCTCGGGGCGCGAGAGGTAGTTCACGTCGTGCACGATGGTGCCGTCACGATCGAGGAAGACTGCGGCTCGTGCGGTCATGCATGCTCCGGAAAGGCAGGGCGGGTCATCGTCGGCTGAGCGAAGGCGGGCGCGTGAGTGGCGCAGGCGGGCGCGTGACTGGCGCAGGCGGGCGCGTGACTGGCGCAGGCGGGCGCGTGACTGGCGCGGACGGGCGGGTGGCTGGCGCGGGCGCACGGGTGTCTGGCGTGGGCGGGCGGGTGGCCGGTACGGGCGTGGTGGGGGGCGGCGTCGCAGGACGGGGCGATGGTGTCGAGTCGCGCGTGTCGGCGGGGGGCGTGGTGCGGATGCTGTCGGGCGCGATGGCACGTGGTACGATCAGGACGCGCGTCGCGCTGCCTTCGACGCCGAGCAGGTTGCGCAGGCCGGTGAGCGTGATGCGATAGGTGCCGCCTGGCGCCAGCGTCCGGGCGAGGCGGACCACGAGTTCCGTCGCCGGTGCGAGGCGTGCCGATGTCGGCAGCACGAGCGCGGCGACCGTGTCGCGGCGTTGTGTCGGGTCGATGGTCCGTCGGGGCAGCGTTGGCGCGCCAGGCAGCCGTGCCCCCGCGGTGGTGTCGCGGGCCCGCCGGATGCTGTCAGCCCGCTCCTGCTCCACACGCGCCTCGGCGGCGGTGAGCACCGCCACCACCGGGATCACGCTCGAGTCGGTGGCCACCACGCGCACGCCGCTGACGGGCAGCGGAGCTCCGGGCAGCAGCGGCTTGTCGAGGATGAGGGTCACCGTGGCGCTGTCGCTGAGCCGCAGCTCCGCGATGCGCACCGGCAGCGTGTCGTGCACGAAGGTGTAGAGGTCCGTGCGTGCCGAGTCGGTGAGGGTGACCGTGGCCGAATCCCACGCTTCGCGAGGGTCGAGCATGCGGTTCGGCGTCTTCTCGTCGATGGCGCGCACGACGTAGCGCCCTGGCGGCACCGTCGTGAGTTCGAAGCGCCCGGTCGAATCGGCGACGGTGATGAAGGTGAGCGTCGTGTCGGTGACGTCGGTGGCGAGCACCGTCGCACGCGCCACAGGCCGCGCCGCGATCCAGTCGAACGCCACGCCGCGAATCGTGCCCTCCGGAATCGTCGCGCCGGTGCTGAAGCGCAACAGGTACCCGTAGGGACTGGCCGCGCCCTTGAGATCGGCCACACCGGGGATGATCGTGATCGTGTAGGCGGTGTTGGTGCGCCAGCTGCCGCGTGGCCGGATCGCCATGCCGGTGCGGCGCCAGTCCACACGCGGCTCGCCATCCCACGGCGAGATCAGGACGATGCGTGACAGATTGCCACCGGCCGCCTGCTCGCCGATCACGTCGTCATAGCGCACCAGCACGCGGTTCGGGCGGACGTTCACCGCATTGGTGTCGGGCACCGTGGCGATCACCCGCGGGAAGCTCGAGATCGTGGGGCCGCCCGGCGGCAGGCCGGGCGAGGCACAGGCGGTTGCCAGCGCCAGGACTGCGATCGCGATCAGCGGCCGCCGCACAGCCCCTCGACCTTCCGCGTGAGCGACTCGACCTTCTGCGACAGGTCGCGTTCCTGCCCGCGCGCGCCGTCCACCACCTCGGGTTTCGCCCGCGAGGTGAACGATTCGTTCGCGAGCTTCGCCGTCACGCCGGCGAGGATCCTCTGCGTCGCCTCCAGTTCCGCCGTGAGTCGCGCGCACTCCTTTGCCGTATCCTCGGGCGACTCGCTGCCCATCAGCTCCGACATCGCGATCACCACCTCGCTGCCGCCGCCGAGCACGGCGTGCGCGGCCTTCGTATCGCCGCCGTGGCTCGCGTCGGCGATCGTGACGGTGGTGCGCGTCAGCGCGCCGATGGTCTCGATGAGAAACGGCGCCGCCTCGGCGTCGCTGCCGATCGGCACCAGCGTCACCGCCACCTGCGCGCCCGGCTTCACCTTGTATTCGTTGCGCAACTGCCGGATCGCGAGCACCGCGTTCCGCACCAGCTCGAAGTCGTCGCCACCGCTGTCGATCGACGGCGGTGCCACCGGCCAGGGCGACGTGCACAGAAACTCGGCACCACGCCCTGCGGCGGTGCTCAGCGTCGGCAGCCTGGCCCAGAGCGTCTCGGTGATGAACGGGATGACGGGTTGCAGCAGCCGCAGCGCGGTGTCGAAGGCGTGCACGAGCACGGCGCGCGCCACATCGGCATCCTCACCACCCGCCGCGAGGCGCGGCTTCACCGACTCGAGGTACCAATCGGCGATCTCGTTCCAGACGAAGCGGCGCGCCGTGTCGGCGTACGCATCGAGGCGCATGCCCTGTGTGCGCTCGGCCGCCGTCCACATCCCACCGGCGCCGGGACGCACCGGGCCGAGCGCCGCATCACACTCGCGGATCGCCGTGTCCATGCGGCCGAGGATCCAGTGGTCGGCAATCGTCAGTGCCTCGGGGGCCACCTGCTCGAGCGGCACCACCGGCGCCGTGCCCACCTTGGTGAGCAGAAAGCGACCGATGTTCCAGAGCTTCGTGAGAAAGTTGCGGCCCGGCGCGAAGCTCTTGTCGAGGTCCGTCGGGTCGAGGAGCACGTCCACGCCCAGGCCCATGCCGGACACCATCGTCCACCGCAGGGCATCGGCGCCGTAGAGACGCACCACGTCCATCGGGTCGATGCCGTTGCCGAGCGACTTGGACATCTTGCGATGCTGCATGTCGCGCACCGTGCCGTGCAGGTACACGGTGTGGTACGGCACTTCGCCCTTGAAGTGCAGCCCCGACATGATCATCCGCGAGACCCAGAAGAACAGGATCTCCGGCGCCGTCACCAGCACGTCGCCCGGGTAGAACGCCTGCAGGTCGTCCGATGCCTCGTTCGGCCAGCCGAGGGTGGAGATCGGCCAGAGCCAGCTCGAGAACCAGGTGTCGAGCACGTCCTCGTCCTGGCGCGCGGGGGCGCTGCACTGCGCGCAGTGCGTCACGAGGGTGCGCGAGGCGATGGGCGCGGTACCGCAGCTGTCGCAGTAATACACCGGCACGCGATGGCCCCACCAGAGCTGCCGCGAGATGTTCCAGTCGCGAATGCCCTCGAGCCAGTTGATGTACACCGCCTCCCACCGCTCCGGCATGATGCGGATGCGCCCCGAGCGCACCGCCTCGAGTGCGGGCACGGCGAGTGGCGCCATCGTCACGAACCACTGGTCGCTGAGGCGCGGCTCCACCACGGTGTCGCAGCGGTAGCAGTGGCGCACTGAATGGGCGTGCGGTTCGACCTTCACCAGCGCGCCCGTCTCACGCAGCATGGACACGATGCGCTCGCGGGCCTCGAAGCGGTCCACGCCACGCAATGCCGGCGGCACGCGGTCCACCGCATCACCCACGCCGTTCATCCGCGCCTCGGCATCCATGATCACCGGCGCGCTCAGGCCATGGCGCTTGCCCACCTCGAAGTCGTTCGGGTCGTGCGCCGGCGTGATCTTCACTGCGCCGCTGCCGAAGGCGGCCTCGGTGTAGTCGTCGGCGATCACGGGAATGCGCACGCCGTTCAGCGGCAGCACGAGCTGCGCACCGACGAGTGCCGCGTAACGCTCGTCGGTGGGGTTCACCGCCACCGCCACGTCACCGAGCAGCGTCTCGGGCCGCGTGGTCGCGACGGTGATGGAGCGCGTCGCGTCGCCGGCCACCTGATAGCGGATGTGGTACATCGCGCCCTGCGTGTCGTTGAACTCCGCTTCCTCGTCGGAGAGTGACGTCATGCAGCGCGGGCACCAGTGAATCACGCGGTGCCCGCGATAGATGAGCCCCTCGTCGAAGAGGCGCACGAACGCCTCCGTCACCGCCTCGGAGAGCGGCGGCGAGAGGGTGTAGGCCGTGCGCGTCCAGTCGGCGCTGCAGCCGATCGCCTTCAACTGGGAGAGGATCTCGCCGCCGGTGGTCTCCACGAACTGCGCGGTGCGGGCCACGAACGCCTCGCGGCCAAGCGCGCCGCGCGAGGAGCCCTCGGCGGCGAGCTGCTTCTCGACCACGTTCTGCGTCGCGATGCCGGCGTGGTCGGTGCCCGGCACCCACAGCGCCTCGTCGCCGGCCATGCGCCGCCAGCGGATCAGGACATCCTGCACCGTGTTGTTGAGGCCATGGCCCACGTGCAGGATCGCCGTCACGTTCGGCGGCGGCATCACGATCGTGTACGGGTCGCGGTCGCCGCCCGTCCGCGTCACCCGGGCCGCACTCGCGACGTCGGTGCCTGCCGCCTGCCAGCGCGCGTACAGCGCCGCCTCGACGTCCGAGGCGCGATACGTGGTGGGCAGGTCGCCGTCCGCCGGGGCGGATGCGGTGGGCTGTGGCACTCCGTCAGTCAGTGACATGGAATCCGGAAACGTAACGCCGTCACCCGGCCCCACGGCGCAGGCCGAAGAACCACGGCGGGTGCGGCGGTGATCGAAGGCGGACGCCGGACCGTGAACGGGGGCCGGCGGGGGAGGGTCAGGCGGCGGGCGTGCTGCCGCGAACGAGCAGCCGATTGACGACCGTGTGGACGCCGATCGTGCCGCGGGTGAGGGTGGTCGCGTGGCGGACCTCCTCCGGCGCATCGACCCAGCCGGTCAGCTCGATGATCCCCGTGCCGATGGCACCGATGTCGATCGGGCGGTCGACGAGGATCGGGTCGTTGCGGAACGTCTCCAGTACGCGCGACTCGAGCTCCGCTCCGTCGGTCGGCGACGAGCGGTCGGCACGCGCGCGCCGGTCGCTCCGCAGCGGACGCACCGCATCCAACGGCGGCGTCCGGCGCCGCTTCGCCGCCGGCTCTGCGCCGGCCGACCGGCGCTTGCCCGTCAGCATGCCGCGATCCGCGAGCAGGACGCCGACCGCCATGCCGGCGAGCGCCCCCAGCATCACTGCGCCAAAGCGCGAGCTGGATCCCGATTCCTTGTGCTGTCGACGACGCGTCACTCGCATGTGCATTTTCGAGAGAAGTTCCAGCGTAGTATAATCCCCCCACAGACATCCGGGCGACGTGCGGTCAGCGCGCGGCCGGATCGTGACCGTGAAGCGCAGGATACGTCGGCTGGCATCCTGCGGCTGCGTGCGCTTCGCCACGCCCCCAAGGTATGCCAGACACCGCGTCCGCCCCCCTTCGCCTCACCCTTCCCGACGGCGCCGTCCGGGAAGTGCCTTTCGGCACGCCCGCTGCCGACGTCGTTCGCAGCATCGGCGAGCGGCTGCTGAACGCGGCCGTCGCCGTCAGCGTGGACGGGGCGGTGCAGGACCTCCGTACGCCGCTCCGCCAGGGGGGCGCCTTCCGCGTCTACACCGACAAGGACCCGGAGTCGCTGCCGGTGCTCCGCCACTCCGCCGCCCACATCCTCGCCACGGCCGTCCGCCGCCTGCGACCGGATGCGCACATCGGGTTCGGTCCCGCCATCGACGAGGGCTTCTACTACGATTTCGAGGTCGCCACCCCGTTCACCCCCGACGATCTCGCCGCCTTCGAAGCGGAGATGCGCAAGGTGATGGCGGAGAAGCTGCCGTTCGAGCGGGCCGAGGTGTCGCGCGACGAGGCCAAGGGGATCTTCGCGGACGATCCGCTCAAGCTCGAGCGCATCGATGACCTCGGCCCCGACGAGGTCATCTCGACCTACACCGACGGCCCGTTCACGGACCTCTGTCGCGGCCCGCACGTGCCGCACACGGGGTGGCTCAAGCACGTCAAGCTGCAGAGCGTGGCCGCCGCCTACTGGCGCGGCGACTCCAACCGGCAGACGCTGCAGCGCATCTATGGCACCGCGTTCTGGAAGAAGGACGAGTTGGAGCAGCACCTCACCCGCATCGAAGAGGCGAAGAAGCGCGACCATCGCCGACTCGGCAAGGAGCTCGACCTGTTCATGTTCCACCCGTTCTCGCCCGGCGCTGCGTTCTGGACCGAGCGGGGCACGTCCATGATCAATTCGTTACACGGCTACCTGCGTGAGATGCAGCGCGATGGCTACAAGGAGATCAGGACGCCGCTGCTCTTCAACAAGGGGCTGTGGGAAATCTCGGGGCACTGGGGCAAGTACAAGGAGAACATGTTTCTCGTGCTCGACACCGAGACGGGGGAGCACGATCTCTCGCTCAAGCCGATGAACTGCCCGTCGCACCACCTGATGTTCGCGTCGAAGAAGCACTCGTACCGTGACCTGCCGCTGCGCTACAGCACCTATGACGTGCTGCATCGCAACGAGCTCTCGGGCGCACTGTCGGGGCTCACCCGCGTGCGTCAGTTCCAGCAGGACGACTGTCACATCTACCTCACCGAGGCCCAGATCCCCGACGAGGTGCATCGCCTCGTGGACATGATCCTCGGCTATTACCGCACCTTCGGCCTCACCGCGCGCCTCAAGTTCGCCACCCGTCCCGAGCAGCGAATCGGCACCGACGAGATGTGGGACAACGCCGAGGCCGCGCTGCGGGGCGCATTGGAGAGCACGGGGCTGCCGTACGAACTGAAGGCCGGCGACGGTGCGTTCTACGGCCCGAAAATCGACTTCGACGTCACCGACTCGATCGGGCGCGCCTGGCAGCTTGGCACGATTCAGCTGGATTATGCGGCGCCCGAACGGTTCGACCTGACCTATACGGGTGAGGACAACACGGCGCATCGGCCGGTGGTGATCCACCGCGCCATCAGTGGATCGTTCGAGCGCTTCATGGGCATCCTGATCGAGCATTTCGCCGGCGCATTCCCGCTCTGGCTCGCACCGGAGCAGGTGCGCGTCGTGCCGATCGTCGATGATTACGCGTCAGAAGCGCGGGCGGCCGTGGCTCGAATGCGCGACGCCGGATTGCGGGCCATTTGCGACGATCGGAACGAGACGCTTAATTACCGCATTCGAGAAAGCGAGCTGATGAAGGTTCCGTACACGGCAGTCGTGGGCAAGCGCGAGGCCGCGGACGGGACGCTGGCGGTGCGTGCGCGCGGTGCCGATGGGAAGAAACAGGAGATCGTGCCGTTGGAAGAGTTTGTGTCACGCATGCTGGCCGAAGTGCGCACCCGCGCGCTGCCGGTTCTCGCAGCCGTTCCGTCTCCAGACCAGCCCTGACCGCATGCCCGGCACGCCCACCCAGACGGTTCGCGTTTCTGCTCGCCTGACGCCGTTGCGCGGCATTGCCGCCATCGATGCACAGGGGGCGGAACTGCCGTTGCGTCCGGGTGAGCGCCGGCAATCGGGGTGGTCGCGGTTCTGGCATGTAACCGATCCGGCGCTGCGCGACGCGGGAACCAAGGGCGAGCGCCTCATCGCGCGCTTCCGCCTCGTCGCGGCGATCATGCTCGCGCTGATCCCGGTGCGCTTCGTCATCGCCGAGCCGGGGCTCGCGCAGAACTGGGTGGGCTTCGGCATTTCGCTCCTTGGCGTCGTGCTCGGCGTGCTGTTTCTGTGGCTGACCCGGATGGACTCGGTCCGCCACTGGATCGGCTTCGCCTCGTCGATGCTCGACGTGACGGTGGTCAGCGCCGGACTTGCGGCATTCATCGCGCTCGGCGTGCCGCAGATCGCCGTCAATTCGCGCGTGGTCTTCGAGGTGTATTTCCTCTGCCTCGCCGTCACCTGCCTTCGCTACGACCGGCGTGTCTCGCTCGTCACCGGTGTCTCGGCCGTGATGCAGTATTCGGCAATCGTCTGGTGGGCCAGTACCACCGTCGCGACGAATCCCCGTTGGCTCGACGGCTCGTACGGCCGCTTCGACATCGAGGACCAGGTCGCGCGGATCATCCTGCTCGGGCTCATGACGGTCGTCTGCCTGGTGATCGTGCTGCGCGTGCAGCAGCTGCGTGTGCTGTCGGTCCGCGACCGCCTGACGGGTCTGATGGTGCGAGGCTACTTCGACGAACGCCTCGGCGAAGCCTTCGATCGTGCGCAGCGCACCGGCGATGCGTTGGCGGTGGCGATGATCGACCTCGATCACTTCAAGTCGTTCAACGACCGTTTCGGACACGCGGTCGGTGACCTGGTGCTGGCCCGTGTCTCGCGCGAGGTGCGCAAGCTCGTACGCGCCGAGGACGTCGTCGGGCGCTACGGCGGCGAGGAGCTGATCGTGATGCTGCCGGGGCTCGATCGCGAGCGCGCCACCGAGCGGATGGAGGCCATCCGTCAGGCGGTGAGCGAGGTGCGGGTCGAGGCCGACCACCAGATCGAGCCGATCCCACGGGTGCAGGCGGAACTCTTCGATCACACGGCGACGATGGTGACCGGTACCGTGCTCACCGCCAGCATCGGTGTCTCGTCGTGGCCTCAGGACGCCGCGGACACGGTCGAGGCCCTCGTCTATCGCGCGGATGCACGCTTGCTGAATGCCAAGTCCACCGGCCGCAATCGCGTCGTCGCGTCGGCCGGATTCACCGGCGAGATCCCGATCCGCTCCGCCTCCTGATCGGGACACCTCCGCGCCAGTTTCGCGCGGATGAGTCTGCCAGAGGCCGTGGCTCGGCGCCTTGTCACGGGTAGCCCCCGCCATCACGGTGCTGTAACGTCGAGGCAGGTATTCTCCGCTCGGCAGTCGTTGTCCGTCGCGCTCCTCACGCGGCAGGGTCGCACGTCGCAGTGCCGCGGCGACCCGATCGTCTGCTTCCCGTCACCAGGAAATCTCATGACACTGGCACGTTCAATCGCACGTCTCGCTGGCCGCGCGCTGGGAGTGACTGCGCTGTCTGCCGCCACCTTGGCCGCTCAGATCAGCGGCCGGGTGTCCGGTCGCGTCACCAGCTCCGACGGCGGGGCCCCGATCCTCGGCGCGACCGTACAGCTGGTCGGGACGCAGTTCGGCACCATCACCCGGGCCGACGGCACGTACGGCCTCTCGCTCCAGCCGGGCACCTACACGCTGCGCGTGCGCCAGATCGGCTTCAGCAGCAGCACGCAGTCGATCACCGTCGTCAGCGGTCAGACGCTCACGCGCGACGTGCGCCTCGAGCGCAGTGCCACCAACCTCGAGGCGGTCGCGGTGGTCGGCACCCGTGCCGAGGAGCGCACGGTGGTGAAGTCGCCGGTTCCGGTCGATGTGTTCAGTGCGGTCGAATTGCGGGCCACCGGCCGCACCGAGACGGCACAGATGATCCAGGCCCTCGCCCCCTCGGTGAACTTTCCCCGCTCGGCCATCGCCGACGGTACCGATGCGGTGCGCCCCGCGACGCTCCGTGGGCTCGGCGCCGATCAGGTGCTGGTGCTCGTCAACGGCAAGCGCCGGCACACCACCGCGCTGATCAACGTCAACGGGACGGTCGGTCGCGGACAGTCGGCCGTGGACCTGAACGCGATCCCGGCCAGCATGATCGACCGCGTCGAGATCCTGCGTGACGGTGCGGCGGCGCAGTACGGCTCCGACGCCATCGCCGGCGTGATCAACATCGTGCTGAAGAGCAACGCGCCGCGGGAGCTCAACCTGCAGTCGGGGATCACCGCCGTGGGCGACGGGCGCGTGATTCAGGGCTCGGCCAATGCCGGCATCGCCAACAGCAGCGGGAGTTTCCTCCACGCCGGCTTCGAAGTGCGTGATCGGCAGTTCACCGATCGTTCACTTGGCGATCCGCGCCAACAGTACTTCGCCGGCGACGCACGTGAGGCGTCGGCGAATCGGGTCAACAATCGTTTCGGCGATGGTCAGACGTCGGATCTGGTCGGCATGTTCGCGGCCGGCGCACAACTGACGGACAAGATCGAGTTCTACGCCTTCGGCGGCACCAGTCGGCGTCAGGCGACGGCACCAGGGTTCTGGCGCCGACCGAATGACGATCGCACCGTGCGTGCACTGCACCCCGACGGATTTCTGCCGTTCATCAACAGCACGTTGTGGGACGCGTCGACCGCGGTCGGAGTGAAGGGTATCGTAGCCGGCTGGAAGTGGGACCTCAGCCAGACGATCGGACGCAACTCGCACAATTTCCTGATCAGTAACACGAACAATGCTTCGTTCGGCCCCGCCAGCAAGACGGAGTTCAACGCGGGGACGCTGATCTTCGGTCAGGCGACGTCGAACCTCGACCTGTTCCGCGAAGTGAAGGCAGGCACCATCCCGGTGCGGCTCGCGGCCGGTGCCGAGTGGCGCAAGGATCAGTATCAGATCGAACAGGGTGAGCCGGGATCGTGGCAGGATGGCGCTGTGCGCGTCATCGGATCGACCGGCGTGCCGACGGCCACGGTTGCGGCCGCCGGATCGCAGGTGTTCCCGGGCTTCCGACCCACGGACCAGACGAACGTGTCGCGGAGCAATACGTCGCTGTATGCAGACGTCGAGTCCGATCTGAGCCGGATGCTGCTGGTCGGTGGCGCGGTTCGCTATGAGAACTACAGCGACTTTGGCAGTCAGGCGACGGGCAAGATCACCGCACGGTTTGCACCGATCGACCAGTTCGCGGTGCGCGGTGGATATGCCACGGGCTTCCGCGCGCCGTCGCTCCAGCAAAGCTGGTTCACGGCGACGTCCACCAACTTCATCGGTGGCGTGCCGTTCGAGGTGCGCACCTTCCCGGTGTCGAGCCGCGCTGCGACGCTGCTCGGTGCCCGGCCGCTCACGCCGGAGCGGAGCCGTAACCTGAGCGCCGGCATCACGTCACAGCCGGTGAAGGCTCTCACGATCACGGCCGACTACTATCGCATCGATATCGATGATCGGGTGGTGCTCTCCGAAAACCTGACGCAGACGGCGGTGCGTGATTTCCTCGCCGTCAACGGCGAGCCAGGCATCGCCGGGGGTCGCTTCTTCACGAACGCCATCGACACGCGGACGACGGGTGTCGATCTGGTCGCCAACTACGGCCTCGATTTCGGGCGCCGCGGCATCCTCCGGCTCACGGCCGGTGGCAGCATCAACGACACCAAGATCACCCGGTTGAAGCAGGTCACGCCACCGGCGCTGCTGGCGCTCAACGATGCGTTGTTCTCACGGGTCGAGCGTGGTCGCGTCGAGCGCGGACAGCCGCGCAATAACTTCGTGTTCAGCGCGACCCACGAAGTCAGCAAGTTCACCTTCATCGCGCGGACACAACGGTTCGGCGAAGTGACCAACTTCCAGCCGGCGGTTGCGGTGCCGGCCACCGGCCCACTGAACCGACAGCCGCCGGATCAGACGTTCGGTGCGAAGTACATCACCGATGTCTCGCTGGGGATGCAGCTGCGCCAGAACCTGCAGTTCACCCTCGGTGCGGACAACCTGTTCGACATCTATCCCGATCGGAACAGTGACGGCGGAGATCCGAATGCGGTCGCTGCGACTGCGAACAATCCACGTGGCTTTGCCGGCAACTACGCCGGCAACTCGAACTTCGGTATCTTTCCGTATGCCGGCCTGAGTCCCTTCGGATTCAACGGGCGCTTTGCCTATGCCCGGGTAAATCTGCGATTCTGACCGTCGACGTGCATGATGCACGTGACGTGCATGACGCACGTGACGCACATCCGAAGTAAGAGAACGCGCCGGGACGATCATTCGTCCCGGCGCGTTCTTTCGTCTGATCAGGCTGCGTTACGCAGCGAGCAGGATTCTGGTCAGTGCATGCGACGAACGAGATCAGCGCTTGTCGTTCGAATCGTCCTGCGCCTCGCCGATCTTCCGCTGCACCTTGCCCTTGAGTTCCTGCGCCTTG
>Ga0105048_10007587_pt1 | contig 17427 bp, 10 predicted proteins | sample MAT05_FD_78382 | JGI IMG/M metagenome (GOLD analysis project Ga0105048, IMG submission 78382) | Freshwater microbial communities from Lake Fryxell liftoff mats and glacier meltwater in Antarctica - MAT-05 | ecosystem: Environmental > Aquatic > Freshwater > Ice > Liftoff microbial mat | place...
ATGTAGAGCATGCCATCCGGCCCGAATCGCAGACAGCCGCCGTTGTGCCCGCCGTTGGGCCAGCGGATGATTGTTTTCTCGGTGTTCGGGTCGGCCGCCATGTTGGCGCGGTCGGCGACCGTGAAGCGCGACACGATCGTGCCGTCGGGCGTTTCCTTCTGCGTATCGGGCAGATGGGTGACGTAAATGTAGCCGTTGTCCTGAAACTTCGGATGCAGGGCAATGCCGTAGACGGTGTGCCCCATGTCGAGCATCAGCTGTTTCTCGGCCAGTTTCGGATCATTGCTGAACGAGTAGATCTTGCCGCCGCGCTGCGCGACCAACCACTGGTCTTTGCCGGGCACGGCCATCATTTCCAGCGGCTCATCGAATTTGATCTTCGGAAAGCGGTTGACCATCACGTACGGGTCAGGCGGTTCCGGCGAGCCGACGACTTTTGACGTCGTCCACAATTCGCGCTTGTCGAGGCCAGGCTTACCTTGTTTAGGCGCTGCATTCGCTGGTTCGCCGGCGGAATGCGAGGACCACAAGAGATAGGCGAGTGCAGTTGTAACGATCGAGGCGGAGAGTATTCCACGGTACATTTCAACAACTCCCGGTCAATGGTGACATGCGCTTTTTACCGATCCGATCGGGATACATGCCAACTTTAATGAACAACCGTCGTTCCTGAAGCCTCTTGAGACGATTAAATTCAAGCAGCTTTGCAGTTACGATTCCGATCGCTGATACACCTTCGATTCGGCTTCGCGACAATCGAAAATGCTGCGACCATCGATCGGCACGCGGGTTGAACAATCGCACAAACTCGCCGCTCGGCCAGTGAATCGATCCGATGTCACTGCCTTTGGCCGAGTTGCAAAAACGCAAGCGTTCGCGAGGTTTTCTGATTCCGTCAACCCTCCATGCTTGGCAGCAATCACATGATCAATGACGAGGCGAAGACTGCTCAGGGTCTCCGGAAACAGGCAATATTCGCGGATTCCCTGTGCCCGGTCGACAATGCGCCGTCGAAGGGCCGTTGGAACATAGACCCTCGGCATTCACTCGCCTCGTTGAATTCTCAGTGCGGCTTTCGCCTTCGCGATCCGCATGATATGCTCCAGATTCAGATAGCTCTCAAGTTCCTCGTTATCTTCTTCACTCAATGCGGAATCTTCTTTGCGACCGATGAGATCAGCGACTCGTGTCTGTACTCTCGCCGACACCTTGTACTTCAGAATGCGTCGCGGAGTCGGCGCGCTGGAGAGAAAATCGACGATCGATTCGTAGGCAAGTTTCATCGCGGACGCTCCGTTCGCTTGAACATCTTATTCTCCCGATCGCCCCGCGACAGCAGGTACGCCATCAGGTCGAGCACGTCGTCGTCCTTCAGCGTGTCGAGCAGGCCCGTCGGCATCAGCGAGAGCTTGGAGGGCTCCACTGACTCGATCAGTCGGCGGTTCAGGGTCACCAGCGTGTTCGGCTCCATCATGTTCGGCATGATCATCATGTTGTCGCCGGCCAGGTTGATGATGCGCCCACTCACGCGCCGGCCGTCGTCCATCTCGATGTTGACCGCGCCGTATTGATCGCTGATCGACTTGCTGGGGTCGACGATCGACTCCATCAGGTCCCGGGCGCTGAAGCGACCCGCCGCCTGCGACAGGTCCGGGCCGTGGGCACCCCCTTCGTTGTCGAAGCGGTGGCAAGCGAAACAGTTCGCGGTCGCGAACATCTTCCGGCCGTTGTCGAAGTTGCGGCCGCCGGCAAGGCCCTTGTCCATCAGCGCGTTCAACTCGTCGATCTTCCACTGCTTGTACAGCGGCCGGTTGCTCAGCAGGTTGGTCGTCTTCGGTTCCGGTGCCTTCGCCAGAATCGGCTGCAGTTCCTTCTTTTCCGTGTCGGTCAGAGTGGCGAGGGCATCCTTCTTGATGGTCGCGACGAAGCCGTCGAAGCTGTTGCCGCCCTTGAAGTTCGCGGCCTTCAGGAACCAGCTGAAGTAGTCCTGCCGAAGCGCGGGCGTCCAGCCTGTTTTCAGCATCCGCAGCGACTTGGCGTACTCGATCTGCTCTTCCTGCGTTGGTGCCTCGGCCAGCAGCTTCATTGCCTTGGCAGCGACCGTAGGCGATTGCAGATAGACCAGCAATTGGCACAGTTCTGAATTGACGAAGCGGCTGTTGGAGGGAAGGAACGCATCGAACTTGATCGTGATCTTTGCCGCGTGGGCATCATCGGGAGGGCCCATGCGCACGAATGTGATCGCGTAGATGCGCAGCAATTGCAGTTTCTGAAAGTCGGTGAGCTTCGCCCAGTCGAACTTTTCCAATCGGTTAAGGATCTGCCCCTTCAGCTTCTCGTCAACGGGCGTCTTCTTGTGCTGCGGGTCATCGCTGCTGACACGAACGAGGGCGAGCAAGGCTTCGAGAGCGGCTTGGGAGTCGGTTTCGCGGAGGGCCAACTCGATCCATACCTTTGGATCTTGTTGTTCGATGACGTAGCGGGCTGTCGAACGGAGAAAGCGGTCATCGCTTTTCAACATTGGCCAAGCGATTTTGACGGCTTTCGGATCGGACTTTTCCAAAAGGGTACTGAGCGATCGTCGTTCGATTCCCTGAAAAAGGCTCGGAGTGGCGACTACCGGTTTACCTACCTCGTCCAGGGGTCCAACCGACTCGTTCCCGGCATAAGTCACGCGGTACAGGCCCGACTTCGTCTTCCGCCCGCCGATCGTGAAGTACATCGCGCCATCCACGGGGTTGACGACAACGTCCGTCAACGGCAACGGCGTGCCGGTGATGAACTCCTCGACATCGCCCTTGTAGGCGCTGCCGTCGGGCTTCAGGTGTACCGCATACAGCTTGCCGTAGCTCCAGTCGCAGATGTACATGGCATCCTGATACTTCGCGGGGAACTTCGCCCCGTAGCCGAAGCAGACGCCCGTCGGGGAGCCAGGCCCAATGTCAACGACCGACGGCAGGCTGTCGGCATAGTAACTGGGCCATTTTCCGGCGCCGTTGCGCCAGCCGAAGTCGGCCCCCGGGACGGCCAGGCAGACACGTGTAGGGCGATACCATGGGGTGTTGAAGTCCCATTCCATGTCGGCATCGTACTGGTTGCGGTAACCGGTGCTTTGCAGTTCCCAGTTCTTGCCTTCGGGGTCAACTGTGTAGATGCAGCCGCCCGGCCCCATGACGCCGGCCATGAAACCCCGGCCGTCCGGCATGCGCGGCAGCAGATGGTCTTCGCCCCAATGCTTCGGCACCCGCGATGCCGCGAGCGGCGACACGACCGGTTCCTGATTGCCGCAGACAACCGTCAGCGATTTGCCGTCGGGGCTCAGGATCACGGCATGCGGCCCGTGTTCGCGCTGGCCGCCGGTCAGCTTCTTCAGCAGCGTCACTTCGTCCAAGACATCGTCGTTGTTCGTGTCGCGTACCCGGTACAGCCCGCTGGGCATGCGGTTGCTGTTGACCATCACGTACAAGCTGTCGAACGCCCAGAGCAGGCCCTGCGCATCACCGAGGTTGACGGGGATCTTCTCGATTTTGACCGGCTTGCCGGCATCGCCGATCGGCGGCGGCGTCACGCGGAACAGCCCGCCGTACTGATCGCATACGATCAGTCGACCCTTCGGATCTACGCACATGCTGACCCAGGAACCTTCCTGATCCTTCGGCACGGAGTAGAGCAGTTCGACCTTGAACCCCTTGGCGACCTTCAGCGAGTCGACCGGCGTGGCCGAGATGTCCGTGCCCGGCAACACGCGGGGCTTGGGCAGCAGTTCCAGTTTTCCGGACTTCTTCGCTTGAGCGAGAACCGGGATTGACGTGATGAAGATCAAAGCGATGGATACAGCGAAACGCAGCACGATGCAGCTCCTGAAGCATGGCGGGCAGGAAGACAGATTACCGCGAACGGATGAGCGATGCCAGCAATTATAGGGCGGTTACAGCTTGTCAAACCGCGCCATCAGCGCCCGGCGCATGCGGTGCGACAATCCCAGCTTCGGCACGCCAAGCTTCTTCAGCGTCCGCAACGCCCCTGCTTCCAGCAGCGCCATGGCCCCGGCATCGTGAATCGGGTTGTAGCCGAGATCGAGGACCGTCAGTCGTTCCAGTTGAGGCGAGCGGGCCAGCGCTCGTGCCCCCTCGTCGCCGATACGGTTGCTGTTGAGGTACAGCACCCGTAGTGTCTGCATCACGGTGCTGCCGGCCAACGCTTCGAGGCCGCCATTGCCGAGGAGGTTGCGGTTCAGGTTCAACAGTTCCAGCGCGAGCAGATGCGGTGAAGTCAATACGGAGCCGATGCTGGCCTGGTTCAACCCGTTCTCGCTGAGGTCGAGGAACTTCAGCCGCGGCTCGGCCGTCTCGCCGTGGAACGGGTAGGCTCTCTGTCGGCCGACGGCGTTCTCGCTGAGGCCAAGTGCCGTGAGGGATGGCAGCCGGTCGCTGGCGGCGAGCGCTTCCAACCCGCCGAAGCCGATCTCGTTGTTCGCAAGGCCCAGCGTTTCCAGCTTCTGCCAGTGACGCGACATGGCTAGCGAGCGGGCACCACCGTCGCCGATGCCATTTTCACCCAGATCCAGCTGCTTCACGTTGGCCAGGTTCCCGGCCCGCGCGAGAATCTCCGCCCCGGTGTCGCCGAGCCGATTTCGGCCCAGGTTCAGGGCCGTCAGGCGGGTCACATGCGGCGAGTCGGCGAGCGCCTTCGCCAGCCCATCGCCAAGGTGCTGCTTCGAGATACTCAGTTCTGTGAGCCGGGCCAGGTACGGCGAGGCAACGATATGATCGAGCAGTCCCGCCACGTCGAGCAAACAGACCCGGCGGATCGGCCCGCGCGCGAACAGCTCTTCCGCCCGCATCAGGAAGACGCGTGATTCGATATTCACCTGCTCGACGAAACCACGGCGGAAGACTTCGAGGCCGGTCAATCCCCGGAACGGCGCGGTCCAGACGTGGCGGTTGGCTTCCAGCAGGTAGCGTTCCTGCTCTTCCAGTGACGTGCGGCGCGGGTCGTCTTCGCCCATCTTTGCCAACGCGCACTGGATGCGGATGAAGATACCGCGGGAACTGGCCTGCTCATCGAGATAGTCCGCAAAGACCAGCCGCGGCCCGTCGTCATCGGGTCGTTCGCGAATCGCGGCCAGGAATGCGTCTTCCTCCTGCATGAGAAGAGTGTAACATGCGTTTTACTCGACAGATACCCATTCCGTCGCGTCGGTCATATCCTGTTCCGCATGAGCGATCGGGCGATCCAGGTTGAGAACCTTGTGAAGCAGTACGGCCAAGTGCTGGCCGTCGATCGCATTTCGTTCGATGTGGCCCCCGGTGAGCTGGTCGGGTTCCTCGGGCCGAACGGGGCCGGCAAATCGACGACGATGCGAATGCTGACCACCTACCTGCCGGCCACCAGCGGCGTGGCTCGGCTGTGCGGCTTCGACGTCATGGACGATTCGATGGCCGTGCGCGAGCGGCTCGGCTACCTGCCCGAATCGGTCCCGATCTACCCCGAGATGCGGGTGGAGGAGTACCTCGTGTTCCGCGCCCGTTTGAAGGGCGTCGAGCGCCGCAAACGTGCGGCCCGCGTCGAATACTGCCTCGAACGCTGCCGGATCCGCGAAGTACGCCGACGACTGGTGGGCACGCTGTCGAAGGGCTACCGCCAGCGTGTTGGCCTGGCCGACGCAATGATCAACGACCCGCCGGTGATGATCCTCGACGAGCCGACCAGCGGCCTCGACCCGGTGCAGATTCGTGAGACGCTGAACACGATCAAGGAACTGGCCGGCAGCCACACGGTGTTGCTGTCGACGCACATCCTGCCCGAAGTGGAAGCGATCTGCAATCGCGTGATGATCATCAACCGCGGTACGATCCGCTGGGATGGAATGCTGTCGACCTTGGCGAAGCAGGCCCCGGTGATCGTGATGGAAGTCCGTGGCCCGGCAAGTGAAGTGAAGCCGTTCCTGACGAAGGAACCGGGCGTCACCGGCGTGCGGCAGGCATCAGGCGACCAGAACCTCGCCTTCTACGAAATCGATGCTCCGGCGGAGTTGCTTGAGCCGTTGGCGAAGAAGGTGATTGAAAAGGGCTGGCTAATCCGCCGGCTCGACCTGCGCCGGCAACGACTGGAAGACCTGTACATGAACGTCGTGCTGCGCGGCGACCCCGCGGCAGCGGCGGCGTAACCACTGGAGTACCGTACCCTAGATGTCGACACAGACTCTCCCCGAAATGCCGGGTCGTCCGCCGGAGATCGCGCCATCGCAGGTCGCGGTCGACGAGCCGAGCGCTGCACGCGCATTCGGGCTGATCGGCATGATGATCGCCGTGCTGGGGTTGACGGTCGTCGTCTTCAATGCCGTGTACGGGCCGCGCATCATCGGACCCGAAGGCGGCATCCTGTTCATTGCCTTCGGGTTGCTCGGCATGCTGTTTCATGCCCTCCGCGATACGGACATGCAGATCCGCCGGGCGTATGGCGTCATCGGCATGGCGCTCGTCGGAATCACAGCACTGTTCGCGCTGGTACGTGTCAATCTTTTCGTCACCTACGGCTGGGCGACCGCCATCGCGGCCTTCTGCTTTCTGCTGACCAATCTGCGTCATGAGACCGATGCGGGCTGGATCAAGCGGCTGACGTGGGTGCTTGGCATCACCGGGGCCGTGGCCGGCGGCGTGGGATTGCTCGGCTGTCTGTTCATCACCGATTTCGCGGTGACCTACGGCATACTTCTCGCCGTGCTGGGCCTGATTTACCTGTGCGGCTTCGTCAGCCAGCAGTCGCCGGTCAGCGAAGTGCCCTACCGCGTCGGGCTGGCGCTGGGGATGACGGCCGTGTTCCTGATCCTCTACGCGCTGCTGCGGTCGATCCTGCCGGCGGTGCTGAAGATGAGTGTCGCCCCATTCTTCGTACCGACGGGGCTGCTGCTGCTGATCTGCGGCATGCTCTACGGGATGGTGGCCCTGTCGCTGGTTTCGGACAGCCGCTTCGTGGTGCTGGCGAAACGCGAATTGACGGGCTACTTCTACTCCCCCATCGCGTATCTGGTGATGATCGGTATGGTGCTGATGGGGTGGACGGCCTACTACTTTTTCGTCAACTTCATCAAGGCCGGCGGCATCCGCATCGAGCCGATCGTGCTGAACTACTTTCAGGACTTCCCGCCGATCGTCATCCTGGTGCTGGTCCCCGCGATTACGATGCGGCTGCTGGCGGAAGAGAAACGATCGGGCACCTACGAAGTGCTGATGTGCGCCCCGGTGAAGGAATCGACCGTCGTGCTCAGCAAGCATGTGGCGGCGCTGATCTTCTTCATGCTGTTGTGGGGCATCTGGGCGCTGTTCCTGATCTCGCTTCGAGTCGAAAGCGGCAACGATTTCGACTACCGCCCGCTGCTGAGTTTCTACTTCGCGCTGCTGTTGTGCGGCTCATCGTTCATCAGCATGGGGCTGTTCTTCTCGGCCCTGTCGGGCAATCAGATCGTCGGTGCGGTTCTCACTTTCATGGGTCTGCTGCTGGTGACAATCCTCGGCTCGGGCTTCGTGCAACGGCTCGAAAGCGTGGGGCCGTTGTGGAAGGCTGTCTTCTCGCACCTGTCGTATTCCGAGTTATGGGTGTCGTCCCTCAAGGGGCGCATGCATGTGCGCGAAATGATCCTGCAGGGGTCGTTCACGTTCTTCTGGCTGTTTCTGACCGTCAAGGTCCTTGAAGCCCGACGGTGGAGTTGAGCCATGTCTACACCCGCCGACGACACGCCCGGCTTCATCGAACGGATCGCCGCTTTCCGCGACAAGTTTGCCTACGTGCTGATCGCTGTCGGCGTGCTGCAAGTCGCCCTGGCCGGTTACCTGGGCCTGCAGTGGAACAGCACGCGTGACCTGCCGGCCGAGCCGAAGGTCGAAGAGGTGAAGCCGGGCGAGACGCCGACGCAAAGCCTGACGGCACCGCAGACCAGCGGCGACTACCTCAGCGGCGCGATCTGGGCCGGGCTGTGCGGCATCGTGCTGTTCGCCGGGGCGGCGTGGACGTTGTCACGCAAACCCGGCGAAGGCGATCCGGTGCACGAAACGCGTGTGACCCTGATGCTGCTGGGCGGCATCCTCGGCCTGCTGACATCGCTGCTCGGCTTCGTGTTCGCATGGCGCTGGCAGAAGAGCGTCCTCCTCTGGATCAATCAGGGCGAAACGGGTGAAGCCAAATGGGTGCTGGCGGCACTGTCGGTCTTCTTCGCGGGACTTGTTCTGCTGTTCGTCAGCGTGCAGTTTGGCAGGCCGGCCGAGCGGACGAGTGTCGTCATTCGACGGCTGCTGCACGGCACCAACGCGACACTCTCCGGGCTACTGTTGATGCTGGTGCTGGTGATCGTCAACGTCGTGCTGTTCCTGAAACTGCCCGACAGCGTGGTGACCACCGCGGCCGCGTTCAAGGGGCTTAGCCCGCAATCACGCGAGTTCCTCAAGACCATCCAGCAGCCGGTCACGCTCTACCTGGTGCTGCCCGAGAACTTCCTTGATGAAGAGGGGTACACGGGGCTGTATGCCGACTGTCGTTCGCTGCTGTTGAGCGTCGAAGAACAGAACCCGCTCGTGAAAGTGCGCTTCCTGTCGCCATCGAACGACATCGACGAAATCAGGCGCGTGCAGGAGAAGCTCGATCTGCCGAAGGACCAGCGCGGCGGCTTCGGCATCATGATCGGCATGGGCGAAAACGAGATCCCCTCCGCGTTCATCTCGGCCAATGAACTGTTGACCATCAGCGAGAAACGGCTGGTTTTCCAGGGCGAAGCCCGCCTGATGACCGAGCTGAACTTCCTGAACAGCGGTGCCCGTCGGCCGGTGATCTACTTCACGCAAAGTAACGGTGAGCCGTCGCTGACCGGGCCCAGTGAGGCGAACCCGCGCTCCTGTGCCGAGATAGTGCGGGACCTGACCGAGCGCAAGTTTGAAGTCAAACCGCTGTTCCTCGACCCGGGCAAACGGATCGACATCACCGATGCGGCGCTGATTGTCATCGCGGCCCCGCGCGTGCCGTTCAGCCCGAAGCAGGTCGAGATGCTGCTGCAATACATGCAGCCGCCGGAACAGTTGAAGGCGATCCCCGGCCGGATCATCGCCCTGTTGCCGGCGACCGAAGGGGTCGACGGCAAAGTGGCCCCGACGGGCCTCGAACCGCTGTGCAACGGCTTCGGCATCAACGTCGAGAACCGGCGGATCTTCACCCTGCCCGATCAGGGGGTGCCGGCAGTTGCCGTACTGGGCACGCTTGATCCGTCGTTCGACGAGAAGCCGATGCTGTTCGGCAATGTGCGCTTCGTCGCCCCGCTGCAGGGGCTGCCGCCCACCCTGCGGTCCGGCGCGATCATGTACACAACGCCGCGGATTGTGGTGTACCAGGATGCCTTGTTCGCGTCGAACCCGAAAGACGTTGAACGGCAACTCCTCAAGGAACGGGCCGAGGCCTCGGTAAAGACGGAACAGGAAAAGATGGTGACGGCCGCCCCGGTGTCGTTCGGCCTCGTGGCCGTGGAACTGGTGAAGAAGGGCGAGCAGTCCGAACAGCGGATGCGCCTGGCGGTCATCGGCAGCGATTCACTGATTGACGACGCGATCCTGAAGCAGCCGTCCACGCAGCCGGAACGCTACAAGCGCGTCCTGGCCCGTTTGATCGACCGGATGCGTGACCGTCCCGACGGCTTCAAGATTGAACCGCGTGCGCTCGGCACGTTTAGCCTGCCGCAAGAAACAAACGACTTCGGCATGATCTGGCTGCCGCTGTTCCTGCTGCTGCTGACTGTATCGGGCCTGGGCTTCGGTGTCTGGTATGCGCGACGGCGGTAGAGAAGAAGTTCAACCACGAAAGGCACGAAACACACGAAAGAAGCAGCCGATTCGATTTCCGTGTCTTGTCTGCTTTCGTGTGTTTCGTGAATTTCGTGGTTAGCCGCCTTTGGTGTGTCAGCCTTCGGCGTCTGGTACCCCCGGCGGCGGTAGAGAAGAAGTTCAACCACGAATAAGCCGAATCACACGAATAAGAACAGAACGTGATGCATTGGCTTCCGGTTTACATTCGTGTCATTCGGCTTATTCGTGGTTCACTTTCTGTACTGAATCTGCGTTGAGTTCTCATCAAGGTGTATCACCATGGCCGCCACGAGTTCCAAGGGATTTCGCACTACTTACATCCTGATGGGCGCGTTTGCCGTACTTCTCGTGGTATTGGCAATTGTCGTGTACTTCGATGATGGCCGTAAGTCGCGCCCTGATGGGCCGTTGTTCGAGAACTTCGCCAATCTCAAGACCAAGTCGTCCGATATCAATCGGCTCGAGATCGTCCGTGACAAGACGACCATGGAATTCGTCCGCCAGCCGGACGGCCGCTGGCGCATGACCAGGCCACTCGATGTGCGGGCCGACAGCGACCGCGTCGAAGCGATCATCGGCGAGTTGCTGGCCGCGCGCAAGGACGATAAGGGTACCGACGTCACGAAGAACCCGGCCGAGCATGCGCTCGACAATCCTCCGGTGAAGATCACGCTGTCGAAGGGCGAACGCAGCGCAACTGTATCGCTCGGCAAGACAACGCTCGGCGGGGAGCAGGCCGTCGTCTACGTGCTGGCGTCCGAAGAGCCGGGCGTTCCGCACGCGACACGCAGGGGCCGGCTGCGCTCGCTGTTCAAGGAACCCGCGCCGACCGGCACCGGCACTGCCGGACTTGTCGTCGATGCCGATGACCTTCGCTCGCGCAAGCTGCTGGGCGAGGGGATGGCACTCGAAGCCGCCCCGGGCCAACTGACCAGCGTCAAACTCAGCGAACGCCTGCCCGATGGCCAGGAACGTGTGCTGAGCCTGGTGAAGAAGGACAGTGTCTGGCGGTTCGTGCAGCCGGCCGGGTACGGCGATGTTGAGATCGAAGTGCCCATCGACAAGCGCAACCCTGAGACGATCTACAACCTGACCAGCCTGCTCAACACGATCCTGAGCATGGAAGTCAACGCGACCAAGGACTTCGTGCCCGACATCCGCGACCTGGCGGTGCTGGGACTCGATCCGACCAGCCCCGGCGTCATCCGTATCGAAGTCACCCGCAACGACGCCGTGGGCACCGAAACGCTCTGGATAGGCAAGGCCCCCATCAAGAGCGAACTCGACAAGGTTTACGTCCGTTACGGGCAGGATGCGTCGGTCGCGCAGATTAACGGAGCCAAGGCACGCATGCTGCGGTCGCTGATCGAGAACCCGTCGAAACTTCGCGAGTCAACCCTTGCGCGCTTACGGACGGACCGTGTCGATGCGATCAACATCACGCAGGAGGGCAGGACGTTCGAACTGCGGAAAATGTCCGGCAAGTGGAAGCTGAAGGCCGACGGTACGATGTACGACGCCGACACCGGCATCGTTGATGCGCTGTTGCAGAAGTTGGGCCACCGCGAGGTGAAAGGCTTCCCGCCGACCGATTCCACGGATGCCAGTCTCGGCTTCGACAAACCCGCCGTCGAAATCAGCATCTGGGAAGAGGGTCTGCCGCGCACGGGCACCGAAGATTGGCCCGCGACAAAAGGGCCGCCCACGATCATGCTGCTGTTCGGCAAGAAGGACACGGGGGACATTGCGTACGTCCGTCGGCTGATGGGTGGCGGCAAGGCCGATTTCAAGATGCCGGATTCACTGTTGGCGCTCGCAGGTAAAAATCGGCTCGACTACGTCAACATCAAACTGCCGCCGTTCAAGGCGGACGAAGTGCGATCACTGACGTTTCCGCGTGACGGTGCCACCTGGAAGATCATCCGCGGCCCGGGCGATCTACCCGTCGAGGCATCGACCTGGACTTTTGAATCCCCCGAAGCGCTGAAGGGGAAGCGAGCCAGCCCGGTGCAAATCCGCAACGTGCTCGATTCATTCAACCAGACGACGACGGAACGCGTCGTGGCCGAGAAGCCGACGCCAGAACAATTGAAGACGTGGGGCTTGGATCCCGCGATGCCCGACTTCAAACTCACGCTCGGCTTCGTTGCCCCAATCGTCGATCGAACATTTCTGCTGGGCAGCGACGTGAAAGGCAAAATCAGTGTCTACGCGACGACGGCCGGCTTGGATTTCGTGTTCGAATGGCCGCTCGCCAAGCGTGAATTGCTGACGAAGGACCGCCTGCTCGATCCGATTCTTTACCATGTAGAACTGTCAAGCGTGAAGACCATGACGCTGCGCGGCTGGGTCGACCCCGCGAAGCCCGGCGAACCGCAGTCGCTGACGCTCGAACGCAAGCCCGGCGGCCTTTGGTCGGTGAAGGGCGGAGGCACCGTCGACCCGGTGACGGCGGAGGACTTTCTGATGCAGGTCGCCAAGCCTCTATCGATGGAACAGGTGACCGGAAAAGTGGACGGTAAGCTCGATGTCAAAGACGGGGCACTGGAGGTGACCCTCGACGTGGAAGGCGGCAAGCCGATCACGCTGACGCTGGGCGGCCCCGCCGACAAGGACGGTACAAGGCTGTATGCCGCCACGAATCAGCACCCGGGTGAACTGTTCGTGCTGCCCGTGGAGCGTTTGAAGGCTGTGAAGAGGTCGATGGCGGCGCTGCTGAAACCTTGAATCCAAGGCTGCTTGTCGATGCGACACAGCGAACAGTCAACGGTCTGCTGATTTTTAGAATGTCGTTGACAGCGGTTTTTCGGAAGTTTAAGCTCGCCCGATTGTTGCCAATCGAAAGTCTGCGCGTGGGTCTCGCATGCTGCCCATCATTCGAACTGCGTTTGCGGGATTCGTACTTAGCTTCGGTAGTGCGACTGCTGCTGAGCCCGACTTGGTCAAACTGAAGAAAGAATACCTCGAACGTGAAAGCGCGTTCACAACAAGCACCAAACAAAAGCGCGACGCAGAACTTGCGGCGATCTATCGCGAGTACGAAGCAGTTGCTTCGCAACTGAAGAAGACGTCGCGTGCTTCACAGTATCAACTCTGGAAACAACTCAACAGTGACCTGGCGTTCCGAAGCAAGCAATATTTTGACAAAGCGGAACTGAATCGACAGCCAATGCCTCGAATGGCGAAAATCCTTGAAGACATGAAGGAAGGTGATCTTGCACGCATCACTGTCGACGGAACAGCTGATTCGGCTGACTATCCGGTGATGCAGATCGTTCAAATTAAAGACGCTCAGACGGCAATTGTTCGATACGGTCGGACCTACATTTGGATGGAAATGCCGACGAAGGGATTAGTAGACAGGCAGGATATCCACATACCTGAGCCGATCTACCACAAAGGGACAATCAAGAAGCCCATTCTAGGTTCATTGCGCACCGTGTATCATTTGGTCGTGCTCAAGTGAACAGCGATTTTGCATTGACCAAACTTGTTCGCCTGCCGCGGCTTCTGCTATACTCGACTGAACCCCCACCCCCGCCACCCTGCCTGCGGATCCAATTGCCGATGATCAACTGCCGAATACTCTGCGTTGTCGCGCTTCTCTGTGCTTCCGCTGGCCGCGCGGCGGAACCCGTGTTCGTGAAGCCGTTCAAGGCATTTGCCGAGGAACATTGCATCACCTGCCACGGGCCGGACTCGCAGAAGGGCGGACTGCGCCTCGATACTCTGTCCACTGATCTGACCGATGAGCGAACGGCCACGGCCTGGATCAACGTGCACGACAAGATTCGCACCGGGGAGATGCCGCCCAAGAAGCGCGAACGCCCCACGGCTGCCGAGTTGGCATCGCTGAAGCCGCTGGAAGAAGATTTGTACAAGGCCTCTCGCGATCGGCAAAAGTCGCAGGGCCGGGTAGAGGTTCGCCGGCTCAACGGCACGGAGTACGAGAACACTCTGCGCGACCTGCTCGGCACGCGCATCTCCGTGAAGGAGATGCTGCCGGAGGACAACTCGGCCGCGGGGTTCGACAACGTCAGTTCCGTTCTGGACATCTCGGCGACGCATCAGCTGCTCTACCAGGAGGCGGCCGAGAAGGCGGTTCTGTCAACCATCCCCGTTCATCCGCCGATTCCGTTCAGCGATACGCGCACTGGCAAGGAGATGAGCGAAAAAGGCTCGAATTTCCGACAGACGCTGGGCCGCAGTTGCAGAGTCGATGGCGATTCGCTCCTGTTCTACAGCAAGCTGCCTCGCTACGGGCTCTGCAGCTCGGCCTCAGTGCCTGCAGCGGGCAGGTACAAGGCGACCATATCAATTGCCGCGCTGGGGGTGGCCAACAAGTCGGTTCCCGCCGCGTTCGCGATCATCGGCCAGGGCCGTGAAGACGCAGTGCTGCAGGAGATGCGCGACATCGCACCAGGGAAGAGCCAACAGATCGTCGTCGAGGTCGACTTGAAGCGCGGGCAGGCGTTCGTCGTCAACCTCATGATTCACTGGGACATCCGGGCGTTCAAGAAAGCACTCGAAGAACATACGGGCCCCGGCCTGCGTGTCGATTGGATCAGGATCGAAGCCATCACCGAGCCGTTCCCGCCCCTGGCGGATCAGAAGTTGTTCGCCGGTGTGCCACTGAAGGCCCGGTCGGTGGCCAAGGCCGAGAGTGAAGGCAAGCCGGCACCGAAGATCTCGCCCACGCGCCCGGAACAGCAATGGCAGAACGACCCGCTTGTGCCCGCGTCGGCTGAGCCGAAGAAGGATGCCGAACGGCTGATCCGCAGCTTCCTGCCGCGCGCGTTTCGTCGCCCCGTCAGCGACGATCTGGCGAAGCAGTTCGTCGCACGCGTTCATGCCCGACTCGACAACGGCTACACGTTTGCCGACGCCATGCTCTACGGCTACAAGGCGATCCTGACCTCGCCGCATTTTCTGTTGTTGCTCGACCAACCGGCCGGCAAGACGGTGTCAGTTCAACTGGATGATTATGCCCTCGCCAGTCGACTGGCCTACTTCCTGTGGTCGATGCCGCCCGATGCGGAACTGCTGGCGGTCGCGGCCAAGGGCGAACTCAGCAAGCCCGATGTGATACGGGCGCAGACCGAACGGTTGCTGAAATCGCCGAAGGCAAAGAGCTTCACCGACAACTTCACCGGCCAATGGCTTGACCTGCGGAAGATCGACTCGACCATCCCCGACCCGCAACTGTGCGGTGAGTTCGATGGCACGTTGCTCTACGCCATGCCGCGCGAGACGACGCACTTCTTCGATGAAGTGCTGGCGAACGACCGCAGCCTGCTTGAGTTCATCGATTCCGACTGGACGATGCTCAACGAACGCCTCGCCAGGCACTATGGCATCCCGGGTGTCGAAGGCAACCACTTCCGCAAGGTGATGCTGCCGGCCAACAGCCATCGCGGCGGCGTGATCACGCAGGCCGCCGTGCTGAAGGTGACCGCCGACGGCACGCGGACCTCCCCGGTGCTTCGCGGCAAATGGGTGCTGGAGAAGATCATCGGCCGGCCGCCGTCCCCACCGCCGCCCGATGTTCCCGCCATCGAGCCGGACATTCGCGGTGCGACCACCATCCGCCAGCAACTCGATAAGCACCGCAACATCGCGGCATGCGCGTCGTGCCACGTGCACATCGACCCGCCCGGCTTCGCGCTCGAGAACTTCGACCCGATCGGCACCTGGCGAGAGTTCTACCGCGCCACCGCACGCACGAAGGCCGGCGTAGTTAGCCTCCCCGGTTACACAGGCCGGGCGTTCTTCCGCGGCCCTGACGTCGAGCTGGGCGGCGAGACGCCCGAAGGAATCAAGTTCACGACGATTGAAGACTACAAGAAACTACTGCTGTCCAACAAGGATCAGTTGAGCCGCAGCCTGACCGAAAAAGTGATGATCTACGCCACCGGGGCCGACATTGAGTTCGCCGACCGCGAAGTGGTGGAACAGATTGTCGAGAAACTGAAAAAGAACAACTACGGCTTCCGGACACTGGTCCATGAAGTCGTGCAGAGCCGGGTGTTCCGCGAAAAATAAGTCGTCGCGTTAGCGGGCATCCCGAAGGGATGCCGATCCGTTCACGGGAGTTGCCATATGCCGTTTCGACCGATCGATCGCCGGACGTTCCTCCGCTCTTCGGGCGTGGCCATCGGGCTGCCTTTCCTTGATGCGATGGTCCCGCTCGGTGCCGCGGACGCGAAGAAGACGTTGGCACGGCCCAAGCGCCTACTGACCGTCGGCCGGCCGCTCGGTATGTACCCGAACTACTTCTTCCCCGAGAAGCCCGGCAAGGACTACGAGCCGAGCCGTTACCTGAAAATTCTGCAGCCGCACCGCGACAAGTTCACGGTGTTCTCCGGCATGTCGCACCGCTATGCAACAGGCCACTTCGCCGAAGTCGGGCTGATGACCGGCGTCGCACCCGACCGGATCCGCTTCAGCGACATTCGCAACGGCGTCTCGCTCGATCAGGAAGTCGCGTCACGCATCGGCGGCGAGACGCGCTTCGCATCGCTGGTGCTCGGTGGCGGCGATGTCGCCTGGAATCGCCGTGGCGTGCGCGTGCCGTCGCAGCAGCGGGCAACCCATGTCTTCAAGCAGTTGTTCATCCGCGGAACTCCGGAAGAGGAAGCCCGCGAAATTCGCCGGATCCGCGACGGGCAGAGCATTCTCGACGACGTCCGCGGCCAGGTCGCGACCATCAACAACAAGCTGAACGCCACTGACAAGGCCCGGCTCGAAAACTACCTGGCGTCCGTCCGCGAAGCTGAGCAGCGGTTGCAGCAGGACGACAAGTGGAGCAACACGCCCAAGCCGAAAGTCGACGTGCCGACGCCGACAGTCGACTACAGCGGCGTGCAACTGGTGGAACGCAGCAAGCAGTGGTACGACATCGTCCACCTGGCCATGCAGACCGATTCGACGCGCGTTGTCTCGCTGTTCCTGGGCTCACAGGAAAAGCCGATGATCGACGGCGTCAACCTGGCCCACCATGATGCCTCGCATCACGGCCAGGACCCCGAGAAAGTCGAACAGCTGGCCCTGATCGAAGAGGCCGAACTACGCGTCTTCGGCGAGTTCATCGACAAGATGAAGAAATCGACCGAAGGCGACAGCACCCTTCTGGATCAGACATCCATGTTCTACGCCAGCAACCTCGGCAACTCTTCGAACCACGACAACAACAACCTTCCCATCCTCCTCGTCGGCGGCGGCTTCAAGCACGCCGGCCACGTGGCCTTCGACCGCGCGAACAACACCCTGTGCGCGAACCTCTTCCTGCGCATCCTGCACCAGACCGGCATCGAGGCGAAGTCGTTCGGTGCCAGCACGGGAGCGATCGGGGAGGTGTGATGAGTAGTGACGAGAGCGAACAGATCAGGGTCCGGAGCGGGTTCTGGTTGTCGTTCACTATTCTCAGTCCGCATCCACCGAACATTGTGCGGGATCGCATAGCTGCGTCTTTGACGACGGACAACGCATCGGAAGAGAACCCATTCCGCGGCACTGTTGACGAAGACGGTCTTCGGGTCGCCCGAAAGTTTGTCGAGAGGAATCGGTTGCCGGCCGTTGTCGA
>Ga0105048_10007592_pt1 | contig 17424 bp, 13 predicted proteins | sample MAT05_FD_78382 | JGI IMG/M metagenome (GOLD analysis project Ga0105048, IMG submission 78382) | Freshwater microbial communities from Lake Fryxell liftoff mats and glacier meltwater in Antarctica - MAT-05 | ecosystem: Environmental > Aquatic > Freshwater > Ice > Liftoff microbial mat | place...
ACCAAAGTGTGGCGCCAGGCCATTGACAGCTGCCGCGACAACCCGCACCGCTACACCGCCAAACCGTCCTGGGTCAGTGATCTGGACAAGGTGGCCGAAGGCCAGCAACATACCTTGGGCGCTTATCACCGCCCGTGGAAGTGATCCCGATGAAACTCTCTCTAGGTCCCCTTCTTTACTACTGGCCGCGCGAGCAGGTGCTGGCGTTTTATGAATCTGTTGCTACCACCCCGGTTGATATTGTCTATTTGGGCGAGGCCGTGTGCTCACGCCGCCACGAACTGCGCTTGTCAGACTGGATCGACATTGCCAGAAAACTGCGTGATGGCGACAAAGAGGTGGTGCTGTCCACCCAGGTGCTGATTGAGTCCGGTGCCGATGTGACCGTGCTACACAAGATTGCCGACAACGGTGAGTTCATGGTCGAAGCCAACGACATGGGTGCGGTGCGCTGCGTTGAAAACAAGGTGCCGTTTGTCGGTGGGCCGCACCTCAATATCTACAACCTGCCCACGCTGGCTTGGATGGCCCCGCTGGGCATGCACCGCTGGGTGTTGCCGCTAGAGTTGGGGCGGGCTGATTTGGCGCTGATTCACCAGGGTCGCCCGGCCGGCCTGCAGACCGAAGTGTTTGCCTATGGCCGCATGCCACTGGCGTTTTCGGCGCGCTGCTTTACCGCCCGCCACGCCAACCTGCCCAAGGACGACTGCCAGTTCAAATGCATGGACTACCCCGACGGCTTGCTCATGCGCACCCAAGAGAGCGAGGAGTTTCTGGTGCTCAACGGCATCCAGACCCAGTCGGCCCGCGTTTACAACCTGCTGCCAGAAATTGCCGATATGCAAGCGCTGGGTGTGGACGTGCTGCGCATCAGCCCGCAGGCTCAGCATACTGAGCGCATCATTGCGCTGTTTCAGGCGGTGATCAACGGCCAGCTCAGCGCCGAAGTTGCCAACGCCGAACTGCAAACCCTGATGCCCGAGAAAGCCTGCAACGGCTACTGGTACGGCAAACCAGGGCTGGAACAGGTGGCGCCCGCGCTGGAACATGCCTGACCCCTTTTGACACCTTCGAGGACGCCACCATGCAAAGATCACCTTTTGTGTTGCCCAAACCGGTCGGCCAGGCACTGGGTCGCCTGCCTGCCTTGCCGGGTTCGATGTTGTTTGTCACCGGCCTGAATCTGGCGCTGGCCAAGCAGTTGGCCCCTGACGTGACCGAGATGCTGGTCGGCAAAAAGCTGCGCCTGTGCGTCACCGATGCGCAGTGGGCCTTTGACTTTGCCTGGAAAAACGGCCGCTTTGCCGCCACCAAAAATACCGGTGCCGCTGACCTGACCATCAGCGCCAGCGCCTACGACTTTGTGCTGCTGGCACGCCGCCAAGAAGACCCCGACACCTTGTTTTTCAGCCGCCGCCTGGCCATGGAGGGTGATACCGAGCTGGGCCTGCTGGTCAAAAACACCATTGACGCCATCGAACTGCCGGTGTTTAACGCGGCGCAGTTGCACCCGCGTCACGTGCTGGCGCAGGCGCGTGAACATTTGATGGCACGTTTGGCGGCTTTGCGGCCACGCTAAGCCATTGTGATGTTGTCATGGCGGACTTGATCCGCCATCCAGGTTTTTGACTGATGGTTTTTTGATGACCTCTCTGATTCCCAACAAACGCATCGTCGTGGCCATCTCCGGGGCCAGCGGCGCTGTGTACGGCGTGCGGCTGCTACAGGTGTTGCGCGACATGCAGGGCGTACAAACCCATCTGACCATCTCCGAGGCGGGTTGGCTCAATGTGCAGCAAGAACTGGATCTGCCTAGAGCGCAAGTAGAGGCTCTGGCCGACGTGGTTTACCCGGTGCGAGACGTAGGCGGGCAAATAGCCAGCGGCTCATTCCAGTGCGACGGCATGGTGATCGCACCCTGCTCAATGCGCACACTGGCAGCGGTGGCGTACGGCCTGTCTGACAACCTGATCACCCGCGCCGCCGACGTGATGCTCAAAGAACGTCGCCGCCTGATCCTGATGGTGCGCGAAACGCCTTTGAACCTGGCGCACCTGCGCAACATGACCAGCGTGACCGAGATGGGTGGGATCATTTTCCCGCCATTGCCCGCCTTCTATCAAAAGCCCCAGAGCATCGCCGAGATGGTTGACCACACGGTCAGTCGGGTGGTGGATCTGCTCGGTCTGCCGCAAACCAATAGCCAACGCTGGGCGGGTTTAAAGCCCCAATGAATGCCCAGATAGCGGCAAGCCGCGTGCGCTGCGGGTAAAAGCGGACTGCATAAGCACTGTGCATGGTCATTTCATGTCAACTTTAAGAGAATAGCACTGTGGCTTACAGAGATTTAAGAGACTTCATCCATCAGCTCGAACAGATGGGCGAGCTCAAACGCGTGGCGGTGCCAGTATCGCCACACCTTGAAATGACCGCCGTTTGTGACCGCATCCTGCAAGCAGGTGGCCCGGCCGTATTGTTCGAGCACCCCACCGGCCACAGCATGCCGGTGCTGGGCAACCTGTTTGGCACGACACGGCGCGTGGCATTGGGCATGGGTGTGAACGACATGAGCGAGCTGCGTCAGTTTGGCCAGGTGCTGGCCACCCTGAAAGAGCCCGAAGCGCCAAAAGGCTTCAAAGAACTGATCGGCATGGGCAGCCTGGTCAGAACCCTGTGGAGCATGGCACCCAAGGAGCAGCGCAGCGCCCCATGCCAGGACGTGGTTTGGGAAGGCAATGACGTCGATTTGGCCAAGCTGCCGGTGCAGCACTGCTGGCCGGGTGATGTGGCGCCGCTGATCAGCTGGGGCCTGGTCATCACGCGCGGCCCGCTCAAGACGCGGCAAAATCTGGGTATCTACCGCCAGCAGGTGCTGGCCCGCAACAAGGTCATCATGCGCTGGCTGGCGCACCGCGGCGGTGCGCTGGATTTTCGCGACCACTCTAAACAGAACCCTGGCAAGCCTTACCCAATGTGTGTGGCGCTGGGCGCCGACCCGGCCACCATCCTCGGCGCGGTCACACCGGTGCCCGACTCCTTAAGCGAATACCAGTTTGCCGGGCTGTTGCGCGGTAGCCGCACCGAACTGGTCAAGGCACTCGGCAGTGACTTGCGCGTGCCCGCCTCGGCGGAGATCGTGCTGGAGGGCCACATCTACCCCGACCCCAATCACAAAAGCGGCTTTGAACATGCGCTGGAAGGCCCGTTTGGCGACCACACCGGTTACTACAACGAGCAGGACTGGTTCCCGGTGTTCACCATCGACCGCATCACCCTGCGCCGCGACCCGATTTACCACTCCACCTACACGGGCAAACCGCCCGATGAACCCGCCATGTTGGCGCTGGCCCTGAACGAGGTGTTTGTGCCGCTGCTGCAGCGCCAGTACCCAGAGATCACCGACTTTTACCTGCCACCCGAAGGCTGCAGCTACCGCATGGCGGTGGTGCAAATCAAAAAGGCGTACCCCGGCCACGCGCGTCGCGTGATGTTTGGCATCTGGAGCTTTTTGCGCCAGTTCATGTACACCAAGTTCATCGTGGTGGTGGACGAAGACGTGAACCCGCGCGCCTGGACCGATGTGATCTGGGCCATCACCACCCGGGTCGACCCGACGCGCGACACCCTGCTGGTGGACAACACACCTATCGATTACCTGGACTTTGCCTCGCCAGTGAGCGGCCTGGGCAGCAAGATGGGGATCGATGCCACCAACAAATGGCCCGGCGAAACCCAGCGCGAATGGGGCCAACCGCTGACCATGAGCCCGGAGGTCACGGCCAAGGTCGACCAGATCTGGCAAACGCTGGGTTTATGAGTCAAATAGGCCTCTAGCCCTTATGCAATAAGCGCGAGCAGCTATATTAGTTGTAGTGAAATATTTTTCCCGGATTCAGGATGTTGTCCGGATCCAGCGCCTGTTTGATGGCGCGCATCATGGCCACCGCGCCAGCGCCGGTTTCTTCCACCAGAAAACCCATCTTGTGCAGGCCCACGCCGTGCTCGCCGGTGCAGGTGCCGCCCAGCGCCAGCGCACGCTGCACCAGCTGGGTGTTCAGGCGTTCGGCGGTGTCACGCTCATCAGGGTTGTCGGGGTCAATCAGGTAACCCATGTGGAAGTTGCCGTCGCCCACATGGCCGACCATGAAATACGCAATGCCACTGGCCTGCGCTTGCGCCACCGAGTCCAGCAGCGCGTCGGCCAGGCGCGAAATCGGTACGCAGGCGTCGGTGGTGATGGCCCTACAGCCGGGCACCGACTGCACGCCGGCAAAGTAGGCGTTATGCCGAGCCGTCCACAGCCGGGTGCGTTCTTCGGGCGTTTTGGCCCACTCAAAAGCGTGGCCGTGGTGCTCGTCGGCAATTGCTTGCACCAGCTCGACCTGTTCCTGCACACCAGCGGGTGAGCCGTGGAACTCCATCAGCAGCATGGCGCCCTCGCGCAGGTTCAGCTTGGCGTAGGCGTTGACGATGCGCACGGTGGTGGCGTCCAGCAATTCGCAGCGGGCAATCGGCACGCCGAGCTGGATGATCTGGATGGTGGTGTTGACCGCGTCAAGCAGACTGTCAAAGCTGACGATGGCAGCCATCACCGCTTCGGGCAGCGGGTAGAGCTTGACGGTGATCTCGGTCATGATGCCCAGCGTGCCCTCGCTGCCCACCATCAACCGCGTCAGGTCGTAGCCAGCGCTGCTCTTTTTGGCACGGGTGCCGGTGCGGATGACCTCGCCACTGGCGGTCACCACTTCAAGCGCCAGCACGTTTTCGCGCATGGTGCCGTAGCGCACCGCGTTGGTGCCGCTGGCGCGGGTGGCCGCCATGCCGCCAATCGTGGCGTCGGCGCCGGGGTCAATCGGGAAAAACAGGCCGGTGGATTTGACGGCCTCGTTCAGTGCTTTGCGCGTCACGCCGGGTTGCACCGTTACCGTCAAGTCTTCGGCATGGATGCTCAGCACTTGGGACATGCGGCTCACGTCGATGCTGATGCCGCCCTGCACCGCCAGCAGATGCCCTTCAAGCGACGAGCCCACGCCAAATGCAATCACTGGGGCCTTGTATTGCGCGGCCAGCTTCACCGCGTCGCTCACATCCAGGGTGCTTTCAGCAAACACCACCGCATCGGGAGGCGGCACGCTAAAGGCTGATTCGTCGCGGCCATGCTGCTCGCGCAGCGCTTGCGCGGTTGAAAACTGGCCACCAAAGCGCGATCTCAGTGCTTCCAGCAGGGCGGCTGGCGCAGCGCGGGGGTGAATTTCGGGCAACAGGTGGTCGCTGGTCAAAGGTGTGTTCATGGCGTTCTTTTGGTGAAAGTCGATTATCTGCAATCGCTCCCCGGCGTCTTCCAAACCACCATTCGCCCGCGCGTGGCGTGTGATGCCCACCACAGGTTCCGCCGTCTGTTCGCTCGTGCAGAGATGTTGGCTTGACGGGCCGATACCGTCGTGACTAAACTGGACCACACTATGGGAGGCCAATGCAAGCGGATTGCATCCTCGCATCTGCCACCACTTTTCATTGAAGTTTTCCCGTCAGGACGTTGTCGATGCCCATTCTTCGGTGCCTTTTCTGCAACCATATCAACTCGGCAGAGGCCAGTTTCTGCAATGCATGTGGTTCCCAGCTGGACCTGCAGCCCTGCGGCCAGTGCGGCGCCGTCGACAGCCGAACCGCGAAAAGTTGTCACAAATGCGCTGCGCCCTTTATGCCGCATGCTGCGGCAGAATCCGACGCTGTGCTGGCGTCGGTGACGCATGGCGACCCTTGGGACCATTCCTCCCGGATCGAGGCCAGCGTGGCGGGCGTCAAGGCGATGACCCACGCGCATGATCAGGCGCGCTCCTCAAACTACAGCCTTTTGACAGTTGGCCCAGCGGCTGCCGATGGGTTGGGGCAGACCGCCAGGGCGAGTAGCGGCTGGCTGGTGCCGGGTATCGCGCTGCTGGCCTTGGCGCTGGCCGCCAGCTTTGCTATTTTCCACCAGCGGCCGGTAGAAACTGTGCCCATGCAGGCCGCTGCGCAAGTTGCCCCGCACGTTGTTGAAACCCCGGCAGCACCCCCCCCGCCGCCAGCACCTGCTCTGGCGCCTGCGCTGGCGGCCCAGGCGGATCCGGTCGCTGTGGCCATGCCAGCTCAAAAGCCGCCCGTTGCGCCAGCTATCCTTACTGAGGTGCCCGCCAAGATGCCTGCGCGGGCAGCTCCCCGAACCGCCCCCAAGCTTGCCGCGCCACCATTGCCGGTGACCGACACTTTACCCACAGCCCACCGGGAGCCACCGGTGATCAAAAATTGTTCGCAAGCGGTCGCCACACTTGGCCTGTGCAACCCGTAACTTCAACAGGAGAAAACCAGATATGAAAAAAATTGCATGGGGTACGGTGTTGCTGGTGGGCTTGCTCTGTCACGTATCAGCGGCGCTCGCCGAGGTGGAGTTCAAAATCGTCACTGCCTCGGAGCGCGGCACGTATATCAAGATCGGGCGCGATCTGGCCCAGTTTGTGGCGCCGTCAGCGGGCATCAAACTCGACTCTGTGCCGTCAGCCGGGTCGGCGGAGAATGTTCGGCGTTTGCGGTTCGAGCCGGGTGTCAAACTGGCGCTGGTTCAGTCTGACGTTTACCAGTCGTTTCTGGATATGGCTGCTGGCGGCAATGCGGCGGCGGGCAACTTGATCCGGCCGATGCGGGTGATCATGCCGCTGTACAACGAAGAAATTTACTTCATCGTGCGGGCCGACTCGGACCTGAATTACATCCACGAGATCAAAAACGCAAAGATCAATGCCGGTGAGTTGGGCAGTGGCACGGCGCTGACGTCGGCAACGCTCTACCGCGCCATGTTTGGCGGCAGCATGCCCGATGCCAATGCCAGCTACCTCTCCAACGAAGAAGCGCTGGCAAAGCTGGTCACGGAGCAGTCGGTCGACGTCGTCGCCGTCATCGCCGGTCAGCCCGCCAAACTGCTGGTGGACATGAAGCCCGAGTCACGCAAGTTGATCAAACTGCTCAAGTTTGACCCCGGTAACGCGGCCAGCGAAGCGGTACTCAAGACCTATTTCTCCACCACGGTGCGCGCAAGCAATTACCCCAACCTGCTCGCCGCTGATCTGCCGGCCTTGGCGGTCAAGGCGTTTCTTGTCACTTACGATTTTCAGCTAGAGCGCACTGGTAGCCACCTTCGCAACCTGGCGCGCTCGCTGTGCCAGAATTTTCCGCTGCTACAAGAAAAAGGCCATCCCAAATGGCGTGAGGTTGAGCTGGCGCTGCCTGATCTCGGGCGAGGCTGGTTTTACTACGGTCCCACAACGCGAGCGCTTCGCACCTGTATCGCCGGGAATTTGAAACCAGGCTACGGTGTGACATTTCAACCCTTGAAAGCCTGTTCGCAACAAGAGCGCATTCTGGGTTTGTGCAAATAGCCCGGTGACTACGGTTTCTGTCTGCGCCCGTGATAATCGCGCCTCTTCATCAGGCAACCAGGAGCACCATGGGACAAAGACTCACACAAATCGCCACCCGCACCGGTGACAACGGTACCACCGGCCTGGGCGACAACACCCGCGTGTCGAAAAACAGCTTGCGCGTGCATGCCATGGGCGACGTGGACGAGCTCAACTCCAACATCGGCCTGCTGCTGTGCGAGCCGATGCCCGAGGCGGTTCGCGATGTGCTCGTAGAGATTCAACACCAACTCTTCAACCTGGGCGGTGAGCTGTCGATTCCGGGCTTCGAGTTGCTCAAGGCCGATGCGGTGCTGGCGCTCGACGAAGCGCTGGCTGAACACAACGCGGCCTTGCCCAAGTTGCAGGAATTCATCCTGCCCGCCGGCACACGTGCGGCGGCACTGGCGCATGTGTGCCGTACCGTGGCGCGCCGCGCCGAGCGTGCGGTGGTGGCGCTGGGGACGCAGGACGCGCTGAAGGACACGCCGCGCCAGTACCTCAACCGTCTGAGTGACCTGATGTTTGTGCTGGCGCGTGTGCTCAACCGTTACCGCACCGACGGTAGCACTGGCGACGACGTCTACTGGCATAGCGAGCGCCTCAAGCAGGCCTCGGCCGAGTAGCTGGCGGCCCGATTCCGGTAACTTCACAAGAGCTTTGCGCGGGGACAAAAGCCGCGTTATGCCCCGGGAATAGGCGTGAATTATCATGAGCCATGAATATTTCACGCCTTTCCCTGAGCACACTTTTCACCCTGACAGCGTTGGCTGGCCTGGTTTTGGCTGGCTGCTCTGACCAAGCCGCTGCGCCTGCCGACACCTCTTCCAAGCCAGCCTCTGCCACGCCAGTTTCCCAAGCTGCCAACGCGGCTGCCAATGCCGGCTCTGGGGCACAACCCCCCGTTTCGGTCACCACCGTCCGCGCTTTAAGGCGTGACATGGCAGTCAACCTCAAGACCTCCGGAACCGTGGTGTCGCTCAGCAGCGTCGATGTCAAGTCGCAGATCACCAGCACGGTGAGTCGGGTGCATTTCAGGGAAGGCCAGTTTGTCAAAGCAGGGCAGCTGCTGTTTACTCTCGACGGCCGCACCGAAGAGGCCAACTTGGCCAAGGCGCGCGCGCAATTGGCCAAAGACACGGTCAGTTTGAATGACGCGCGGCGCCAGTGGGAGCGCGCCAAGCAGCTGCTGGCGCAGAGCTTTGTCTCACAAGGCGCGGTAGATACCGCCTTGGCACAGGTGGATGCCTGGCAGGCCACCTTGACGTCTGACCAGGCGGCGGTCACGGCCAGCCAGGTGGCGCTGTCTTACGCACGCATCACCGCGCCGCAAGCGGGCCGCGCCGGTGCGGTGAATGTGTTTGCTGGCAGCGCGGTGCTGGCCAACCAGACACCGCTGGTCACCATCACCCAGTTGGACCCGATTGGCGTGGCCTTCAGCATTGCGCAGCGTGACCTGTCCAGCGCGCTGGGCGCCCTGAAAGACGGTGGGGCGGTGGTCATCGCCACGCTGGCCGACAAAGGAGGCAGCTTCAAGGGACGCCTGCAATTCATGGACAACCTGGTGGATGCCAGCTCTGGCACGATCAAGGCCAAGGCCAGCTTTGCCAATGCTGACAGCAAATTGTGGCCTGGCGCGTATGTGGACGTGTCGCAAACCGTGGCTACCCTGAGTGATGCGGTGGTGGTGCCGCAGGCCAGCCTGATCCAGGGGCCGCGCGGCAACGTGGTGTATGTGATTGCCGATGGCGTGGCCAGCATGCGCCCGGTCAAACTGCTTTACGCTGAGGGCGCTGATGCCGCCATTGAAGGCGTCCAACCAGGCGAAGAGGTGGCGCTGGACGGCCGACAAAATCTGCGACCCAATGCCAGCGTGGTGGTGCGCGCACCACAGGGTGCGGCATCGGGCGGCAAAAAAGCGGGCCAGCCATGAACCTGTCGGAGCTTTTCATCCGCCGTCCGGTGATGACGGTGCTGCTGAACCTGGCCATTGTGCTGGCCGGGGTGATTGGTTTCAGAAGCATCCCGATTGCCGCTTTGCCCAGCTACGACACGCCGGTGATCAGCGTCAGCGCCAGCCTGCCCGGGGCCAGCCCCGAGACTATGGCAACCTCGGTGGCGCTGCCGCTGGAGAAGCAGTTTCAGACCGTGCCCGGCCTGAAAACCATCAGCTCCACCAGCACGCTGGGCAACACTTCCCTGACCCTGGAATTTGAAGAGGGCCGCAAGATCGACGCGGCCGCCGTGGATGTGCAGGCCGCCTTGCTGCGCGCCCAGCGCGCCCTGCCCATTGAGATGACCAACCCGCCGTCGTACCGCAAGGTGAACCCGGCCGACGCGCCGGTGCTGCTGATCTCGCTGCGCTCACCTTCGCTGGCGCCGTCTGACCTGCAAGATTACGCCGAGCACCTGATCTCGCCCATGCTGTCCACCATCAACGGGGTGGCGCAGGTCAACATTTTCGGTGCCAAGCGTTACGCCGTGCGGGTGCGCGTCAAGCCTGACGCCCTGGCAGCGCGCAATCTGGGGCTGGACGAGGTGGCCGCCGCCTTGCGCGCCGCGAATGTCAACACCCCGGTGGGCACACTCGAAGGCCCGAAGCAGACGCTGGTGCTGCAGGCCAACAAGCAGCTGAAAAACGCCGCCGAGTTTGCTGACCTGATCATCAGTGTCAAGGGCGGCAACCCGGTGCGCCTGCGCGACGTGGCCCAGGTGGAGGACAGCCTGGAAACCACCAAGAGCTGGGCCACCTTCAACGGCGAGCCCACCACCACGCTGGCCATCCTGCGCCAGCCTGGCGCCAACACCGTGCAGGTGGTGGACGCCGTGCGTGCCGCGCTGCCGGGTCTGCAGGCGCAGATGCCCAAGTCGGTCACGCTCACGCCGATCAACGACCGGTCGCTGTCGGTGCGCGAGGCCCTGCGCGACGTGACGCTGACCCTGCTGGGCACAGTGGTGCTGGTGGTGTTGGTGATCTTTTTGTTCTTGCGGCGCTTTGTGGCCACGGTGATCCCGGCGCTCTCCTTGCCGGTGTCATTGATTGGCGCGGTGGCGCTGCTCTGGGGGCTGAATTACAGCCTGGACAATATCTCACTGCTGGGCCTGACGCTGGCAGTGGGCCTGGTGGTTGACGACGCGATTGTGGTGCTGGAGAACATCATCCGCCATATAGAGAAGGGCGAAAAACCGTTTCAAGCCGCGCTGCGTGGCTCGCGAGAAGTGGGTTTCACCATCATCTCGATTTCTACCTCGTTGATTGCGGTGCTCATCCCGATCTTTTTCATGCCGGGTGTGATCGGTCTGCTGTTTCATGAGTTTGCGGTGGTGGTGGCGCTGGCCATCTTCGTCTCGGCCTTTGTGTCGCTGACACTTGTGCCGATGCTGGCCAGCCGCTTTTTGACCGACGAGGCGACGAAGAAGAAGTCTGGGTACATCGTGCGGCTGTTTGAGCGCGGCTTCAACGCCATGCTGGCCAGCTACACCCGCTGGCTGGACAGGGCGCTGGTGCACCGCATATTCATTTTGGGCGTGGCTACCGCCACCATTGTGGCCACCGTCTGGCTGACCATGATCATCCCCAAGGGGTTTTTCCCCGAAGAAGACCTGGGCCAAATGTTTGTCTCCACCGAAGCCGGCGAAGACACCTCGTTTGAGGAAATGGTGCGCCTACAAGAACGTGCCGCCGCCATCATCCGCGCTGACCCGGCGGTGGCGGCGCTGAACTCGTTCAACGGCGGCAGTGGCGCGCAAAACACCGGGCGGATGTTCATTACCCTGAAGCCGCGCAACGAGCGCCCACCCATGAAACAGGTCGTGGACGGTCTGCGCAAAAAAACCAATGCGGTGCCGGGCATCAAACTGTTTATCCGGCCAACGCAAAACCTGCAATTGGGCGGGCGACCCAGCAAAGCGCAGTTTCAATACATTTTGCAAAGCGTGCGCGCTGATGAGCTCAACGACTGGGCCGACAAGCTGCAGGCCCGCCTGCGCGATGACCCGCTGTTTCGCGATGTGACCAGCGACGCCCAACTGCGCGGACTGCAGGCGCAGATCAACATAGACCGTGACCGGGCCAACGCGCTGGGCGTGTCGATTGACAGCATCCGCAGCGCGCTCTACAGCGCCTTTGGCGAGCGCCAGGTGTCCACCATTTACCTGCCCACCGACAGTTATCAGGTGATCATGGAAGTGGCGCCAGAAGACAAGCAGGACGAAAGCGCGGTGGGCGGTATCTACGTGCGGTCTTCTATGGGTGCGCTGGTGCCGCTGTCGAGCTTTGTCACGGTGCAGCGTACGGTGGGGCCGACCTCGATCAACCACGTCGGGCAGTTGCAGGCGGTCACCGTATCGTTCAACCTGGCGCCCGGTGTGGCGCTGGGCGACGCCACCGCGAAGATCGACGCGGCACGCGAAGCCATCCAGATGCCCGCCTCCATCATCAGCACCTACGGCGGTGACGCGGCAGTGTTCAAAAGCTCGCAAGGCAGCCAGCTGGTGCTGATTTTGGCTGCGTTGCTGGTAATTTACGTGCTGCTGGGCGTGCTGTATGAGAGCTACATCCACCCTATTACCATTCTCATGGGTCTGCCCTCGGCGGCGGTGGGGGCGCTGGCCACGCTGATGCTGTTTGGTCAGGATCTGACGTTGATCGCGACCATCGGCATCGTGCTGCTGATTGGTATCGTGAAGAAAAACGCCATCATGATGATCGACTTTGCACTGGACGCGCAGCGCCACCACGGCATGACGCCGCATAAAGCGATTCGCGAGGCCTGCATCCTGCGTTTTCGACCGATCATGATGACCACCTTGGCGGCGCTGATGGGTGCGCTGCCGATTGCGCTGGGTATTGGCGCCGGTGCCGAGCTGCGCCAGCCGCTAGGCCTGGCGGTGGTGGGTGGGCTGGTGTTTTCACAAGCCATTACCCTGTTCATTACCCCGGTGATCTACCTCACGCTGGAGCGCTTCAGCGGCCACGGCCCGGTGCTGACGCCTGAGGTGCCGGTTGTGCAGGATGAGCGTGCGGCTGCAACTCCCTGAGCTTGGCAGCGACAAGGCTTCTTGATTTTTCAAGAAAGATAGCTGCTCGCCCTTTCTGTATAAGGGCTACAGGGCTAAAAGGCGTATAGCTTGCTGCGTGGACTTGTGATGGTTTGTGCGGTGTCCTGGAATGGATCACCCCGGATTTCGGCCACATCCTCGGCGAAACCAATTCCGACGAAACCACCGGTAGCCAGAGTGTCATCGTCCCGGATTAACCGACTGCCACGGTTGCAGAGATGATCTTGTTGCGTTCGGTCGGCACATGCTACGGATGTTTCGATAGCGGATGGGCCAATAAGATCATGCAAGTTTTCCTGTGGCGATGAAGGTAACACTACTTTGGTTTAGAGGAGCTAGACGACACCGAGCGTGCCGAGAATAATTGCCAATACACCGCAACCTACCGGTATCAGGACTGAAACCATGCCAATGTCGGCATAGCTCTGTTTGTGGGTGAGTTGCGTGATGCCAAGCAACGTGATGACTGCACCGTTGTGAGGGAGGCTATCGAGCCCTCCGCAGGCGATAGCAACGACCCGGTGCAGAACTTCGGGGTTGATTCCCTGTAAGAGTGCTGCCTGATAGAAGGTGTCGCCCATTGCGCCCAAGGCAATGCTCATGCCGCCAGAGGCCGAACCAGTGATACCGGCAAGAACATTGGTGGCAATGGCGGCAGTGATCAGTGGGTTGTCCGAAATCCCCAGTAGCGCTGCCTGAATGATGGCGAAGGCCCCGAGCGTCTTTACCACGTTACCGTAACCGACTTCACTTGCAGTGTTGAGGATTGGAAGCATTGAGCCGAAGATGCCAGTATTGACGGAATCTTTGACGCTTACAAAGCGTTTCCAGTTGATGACGAGCGCAATGACGAGCGCAACGACCAGCGAAATGATCAGCGACCAGATACCGCGAACCGCACCGAGATTTGTTTCAAAAGGCTTGGCCTTCAGGTATTCATAGCCAATGGCATCTGCTTTCAACACGTACTCGGAAAGAATGAAATTCAACACCAGGACAATCCCGATGGGCAGAAGCGCCAGCCATATGTTGGGCAGGTTGTCGTTGTCGAACTTCTTAACGACTTCGTTCGGGTGATCGCCATAAAACTCGCCCCGATCGTTAGCAGCTTTAGCACGTGACATCAACCACCAAGTCCCGGCGGCGAACATCACTATTCCGACCAGGGTGCCCAGAACTGGGGCTGCATAGACTGTGGTTTTGAAAAACGGCATGGGAATGGCGTTTTGAATCTGCGGGGTGCCAGGCAAAGCCGTCATCGTGAAGGTAAACGAACCAAGGGCAATGGCACCGGGGATCAGAAACTTGGGCGTTCCGGCTTCCCTGAAAAGGTGGGCAGCAATCGGATAGACGGCAAAGGCGACGACAAACAGCGACACACCACCGTAGGTCAAGATCGCGCAGGAAAGGACAACGGCCAAAATGGCGCGGCTTTTGCCTAATCGCGATGCAATATCCTGGGCAATCGCTTTGGCACTGCCAGAGTCTTCCATGACCTTGCCAAATATGGCGCCAAGAAGGAACACAGGAAAGAACAGCTTCAAATAATTGGCCAGATTGGGCATGAAAACATGCGTGAAAGTTGCCAGGATCGGCATGCCTGAAAAAGCCGCCGCAACCAAGGCTAGAACTGGCGCCAGGATAAGAACGCTTATGCCCCTGTAGGCTAAGTACATGAGAAGCCCGAGAGACAAGACAATGCCGAAAACACCAATCATTAAAAACTCCTCAATTTGCTTGTAATAAATTTCATCAACACGCGGAACCTAAAAAAACCGTTTGACCAACGGCCAAATGTTTGGCCGCTGCAAACTATGCGACAACAAGATTTGCAACACTGGCGGATTCAAGTCTGAAGTGCAACGGATTGATTATGCAGCCGTAACTGCTCCGCAAAACCCCCTCTATCGTCACCAATTCAGACTTGCTTCGCGTGCGGGCTGAGTTGGCTTTGCTTGCGGTTGTGCAAACACCCCATTGACCTGTGGCGCGGGCAACGTGGTGATGCCAACAATCGTCTGTAACCCGGTGCAAAGCTTTTGCGTCCATCTGTCATCAGCATAAGCGGCGAACCTGAGACGGCCCGGTCAACTCAGGTTGATGTCTTAAAACTATAGCTGTAAGCCCTTATTCCAATTGGATTAGCGGGCCAAAAGCTTATAAATTTTGCGTCGAGTGCTTGCCTGCGTGCGACACTATCACGAACCCGTTCCCTGAGGAGTCCGCCATGATCGAAGTGTTGATGGTATTGAAGGCTTTACCTGAAGCTGCACAGCGTGCGCTGGCCTTGCGCCTGCAGGAGAGCTGCACGGTGGTCTCCACGATGGGGCCACGCTTGATGGTGGGTCGCGTACCGCCGCATGGTTTGGCGGTGCTGCGCGCGCTGCCCGGCGTGCTGGCGGTGATTGAAAACGTGGCCGATCTAGCAGCTTTGCCCGCAGCAGCCGGGCTCAGTGACACCGAGGCGCTATTTGCGTCAGGCTGGGCGGCGCAGGGGCAAAAAAAAGGCCCACGCTCGGGCGCAGGCCAGGATTGGGATGCGCCGGGCTTTGAACCGCCCGACACGCCAAAGCGCTGAAACGCGGCCCGCTGGTCAGTTACCCATGGGCCACCAGCCCTGCCAGCCGCCGCTGGTGGGCGTCCATGCGGCGGTGTAGATGCGGCTATCCATGCCTACGACAAAGGTATCGAGCTTGTTGGCCGAGCGCGACACAGCAGTCATCGCCGCACCCAGCGTGGCGCGCCCGCCGTTCAGCCGCCACCAGCCGTGCCAGCCGTCGGTAAACGCGGGCTCCCACGCGGCGGTGTAGGTTCCGCCATCGGTGCCGGTCACGAACACATCGAGCTTGTTGGCTGAGCGCGAGGCCACGTGCAGGGGTGCGCCGGGGCGGCCGCGCCCGCCCTGGATATGCCACCAGCCGTGCCAACCGTCTCTGAATGAAGGCTCCCATGCCGCTGTGAGCGTTTCGCCACCGTTGCCAATGGCAAAAATGTCCAGCTTGTTGCTGCTGCGTGAAACCGCGTTGATGTGCCCGCCCGCCGGGAAGCGGGCCCCACCCACGCGCCACCAGCCGTGCCAGCCATCGGCGAACGAGGGTTGCCAGGCGGCGGTGTAGCAATACCCGTCCAGACCCACGACAAAAATATCCAACTGGTTGGGGCCGCGCACTACGGCCCCAACCGGTGCACCGGGTGCACCCAGGCCACCATTGATATGCCACCAGCCGTGCCAGCCATCGGTGAAACCGGGTTCCCAGGCGGCGCTCATCACCCTGCCACTGATGTCGGTGACAAAGATGTCGAGCTTGTCGGCGCTGCGCGACACCGCGCTCACCTGGCTACGGGCCGGTGCCTTGATGTCACCAATGCGCCACCAACCCTGCCAGCCGCCCGAGTCTGGGCGCCAGGCCGCGGTGTAGACGTGGTTGTCGGTGCCGACCACGAAGATGTCGAGCTTGTTCGCGCCACGACACACGGCGGTGACAGGTGCCCCCGCAGCCCCCATGCCGCCGCGAATGTGCCAGAAACCCTCCCACCAGTTCGGCATCGTTGGTGCCCATGCGGCCGACATGACACGACCGTCCTGGTCGGTGAAAAAGATGTCAAGCTTGTCGGCGCTGCGCGAAACGGCGTGAATGGGCGCGCCCTGCGGCACGCGGGTGGTGGTCAGGCCCCAGCCCAAATGCCGCCGCGTGCTGGTACACATCGCCCAATCGTTGGCCTTCATGAGGCAGGCGATGCCGCCGCCAGGTGCGCAGGTGGCGCAGTTGGTGTTGGGCTCGTTGTAGATACCGTGTGTGCTGGTGCAGGTGCAGCTGGCGGCGGCGTATTCGTCAGGGCACGAGAAGATGTGGCCTGTCTCATGCGTGAACACCCGGTCAATGTTGTCCGGCCCCCAGCCGTCGTTGGCGTAATCCATCACGATGCGCGGTGAACTCGCGTAAGCGAAGTGCCACAGCGGGTAACCTTTCACGAAGAAACCGCAGTAAGCCCAGCGCGTGCCCAGGCGGCGGCGCACCGCGTTGGCGTAGTCCACCACGCCTTGCCAGTTGCCGGTGTGACCCAGCGCGCGCATGACCGGGTCGCGCCAGCGCGACTCGTCGTCAGCAGCGGCGGCGTTGGTAGGGGTGGTGATCGTGACGTTCTGGATCTCGTAATGCCAGCTCACGCCTGCCGCCGGGTTCTGGTTGCCCAGCCAGGTCAGGCCAGCCTGCACCTCGGCTACCACCTTGGTGGATTCGGCAGCTGTGAAACGCGTAGCGGCGGTTGGCCCGTTCACAATGATGATCGCCACGCCCACCGAGCCCGCCAGAAACGGCATACCGCCACCCACCGCGCGGCTGCCACTGGGGGTTTCACCTACCGTCACCGGTGTGAGCGCACCGCGAGTAGGAGAGTCATTCGCGTGGGGGCTGCAGCCTTTCAAGTCCCAGGCCTCACCGTCGCGCGGACGTTTGGCTTTGGCGGCCCGGTACTTGGGGGATTGGCGCAGCTTGAACGCGTTCACCCCCAACTTCTCGGTGGGCGTCAGCTCCTCGGGCAGGGCGCGGGGTGTGGGCTGAGCGGGGAACGTGGTGCCGCCAATGTCCATGGGCATGGCCCGCCGGATCTGCACATGCGGGCCGTAGTAGTGCAACACACCGCCATCGTTGTCGATGGGGGCGGGGGCAGCACGCGACTTGCGACCACTGGTGATCTGCAGCAATTCGTAGTCGGTGTCGATCTCGCTCATGGCGTTTCTCCTGTAGGGGTTGGGGGTACATGTGTAGTGGTTCCAACAACAGAAAATGGATAGGTTTGTCAACCACCGAATTCCAGTATGCGTCTTGCAGCAGCCACCCATCAGCGGGGAAACCCTTGGTGTGAACGCCATGGAGCCTGGGCTATAAAAAGCCAGTCACGCCACCCGTCTGGCGCCACGCGCAATCAA
>Ga0105048_10007594_pt1 | contig 17419 bp, 18 predicted proteins | sample MAT05_FD_78382 | JGI IMG/M metagenome (GOLD analysis project Ga0105048, IMG submission 78382) | Freshwater microbial communities from Lake Fryxell liftoff mats and glacier meltwater in Antarctica - MAT-05 | ecosystem: Environmental > Aquatic > Freshwater > Ice > Liftoff microbial mat | place...
TACAAACCGCGCGCGGTGGTGTCGACCTTCGCGGCGGACGAAGGCTCGTTCGGACTACAAGATCCGATGAAGGCTATGGCGACAATGACCCCGAGAAAGTTGGACCTATCCGTCCCAGCCCCCGATTCTCGAAGCTATTTGATTGGCGCGATTCGCGCGCGGCTGTTCAGGGAACGCCGCTGCGTCTGAATCGAACACCGTGTCCGCGGCTACTTGTCCCGGACAGCTCCACTCCACACCAAGAACACAGACAAGCTCCATGACACCAGGTCACCATGGGCCGCAATAGGGAAAGTGATGGTTTCTCTCCGGCTCGCGGGAGGACTCAGAATCTTTCGCCGCTCGTCGCGTGACGCGAGCCCGGATGGCGGACGACCGAGTACCGACGACCTGAAATGCGTTGCCTTTAGATTAGAACGTGACCCTGACGAACGCGCCGGTCGGCGTGAAATCGAGCATCGCCTGCGGCCCGTCTCCGGAATACCCAGCGATGAGTAGCCCGGTCGCCGTCGCGCCGGTGAGCGCGGCGGTGACCAGCGAGATGATGCCGAGCGTCTTCGCCGGGCCGCCGCACGAGACCCCGCCGTCTTCGGTGAAGACGCAGCTGTCGTTGAAGCGGCCCTCGAGGATGTCGTTCTCGCTCGGGCCCGAGACGGCGACCAGGATGACGCCCAGCGTGAGCGTGCCGCCGGCGACGGCGGCGGAGATCCAGCCCCACTTGCTGAGCTCGGCCTTCGTGTCGCTCGACATTCCGGGATCCAAAGCCGGCGCGACCACGGCGGGCTGGGGTGGCGCGGGCTCGGCCGGTGGGGGGACCGCGGCCTCGACGGGCGGCTCCTTGGCCGGCTCGGGCTCCTTCGTCGGCTCGACCTTGGCGGGCTCGGCGCTCGCGACGGGCTTGGGCTTTGCCAGCGACACCGCCTCGGTCTGCTTCGCCTCGGCCGCCAGATCGAGCGTCTTCGTCGTCGTCTGATAGCCGGGGGCGCTGACCTCGATCTTCACCTTGCCGGGGAGCAGGACGAGCGGTGCGGCGAGCGGCAACTTACCGGCGTCCTGGCCGTTCACCTTCAGGCGCGCGCCCTCGGCGTTCGACGTGACCGTGAGGCGCGCGAGCTTCTTCTCGATCGCGGCGAGCGCGGAGGTGAGCGCGGCCTTGCGCGAGGTGATCCACGCGTCGGAGCTCTGCGCGAGCGCGGCGGAGAGGTGCTTCTGCGCGACCACGAAGCGACCCATGGCCTGCTCCGCGAGCGCGACCTGCGCCAGCCCGCGCGGAGACGGGGCCTTGGCGTTGGCCTTCTCGAACAGCGCGAGCGCCTCGGCGTCTTTGCCCTGCTCGCGCAGCGTCAGGCCCTCCTCGATCCACTTGTCGGTCTCGGCGTCGGCGAAGGCGCCGACCGCGGGCGCGACACACACGAGCAGGGCAGCGATGAGGTGGCGCACGACTTTTCATGCCCTCATTTGCGCGGTTTTGGAAGTTTAGGCGGCTGATCGAAATAGATTTGCCAGCTTGGGTGCCGAGGCGCCCGTCCAGCAAGGCGCGCCGTCCGAAGGCATACTCTCTGTCTGGCGAGGCGGCGCAACGCCGCTGGGCGGGATGCATCGGCGGCCAAGGTGGTGAATCTATTTCGGTCAGCCGCCTTATCGGACGATGGGGGCTTGGTTGTTCCCGAGCGGCACGAGGCGCACCGACGCCGGCGGCTTCACGTCTTCGAAGAACTCGATCGTCTGTGGCGCGTAGCCCTCGGCGCGAATCTCGAGCACGTGGCTCTTCCCGTCCTTGGGCACTTCGGCGCTTATTCTACCGGTGTTCGGTACCGGCTTGCCGTCGATCGTGATCTGGGCCGAAGGCGTCGTCACGTCGAACGTCACCGTGAACATCGGCGCGGCCGGCGGCGCCTCGACCAGCGACTCCACCTTCGGCGCGCGCGTCATCAGGAATGCGGTCGCGATCACGGCGCCGACCAGCGCCGCAGCGAGCCCGATCAGCGGGCCGTAGTGGGTTGGCCGGGACAGCGTCGCGGTCAGCGGTCGGGCGTCGCTCGTGGTCGCGGGGCCCTTGTCGGCCGGGGGCGTCGAGGGGAGCGCGGGCAGCGGCGGCGCGGGCGTGCCGAACCAGCGCGCGGCCACCGGCGGGCTCGCGAAGGGGAGCACCGCCCTCGACAGATCGCGCGCCGAGGCGAAACGCGTGTCGCGATCGGGGTGCATCGCCAGCAGCACCACCTTCTCGAACGCCTCGGAGATCGAAGGGCGGATCTTGCGCGGCGGATCGAGCTTCCCGCTCGCGATCTTGATCAGCGTCTCGACCATCGACATGCCGTCGAACGCCCGCTTGCCGGTCACGCACTCGTACATGATCGCGCCGAGCGCGTAGACGTCGGCGCGCCCGTCGAGATCCTTGGTGCCCATGACTTGCTCGGGCGACATGTAATTCGGCGTGCCCATCACCATGCCGGTCTTGGTGAGCCCGTCGCCGCCGATGGTCTGATCCTGGATGATCTTGGAGATGCCGAAGTCGAGCACCTGCGGCGAGATGTCGCCGTGCGATCGCGCCAAGAACACGTTCGCCGGCTTGAGATCGCGGTGCACCACCCCGACGTCGTGGGCCGCCTGGATCGCGTCGAACACCGGTAAGAGAAGCTCCGCGATGCGCGGCGGATCGAGCGGGCCCTCGCGCTTGATCAGCGCCGAGAGGTCCTCGCCCTCGAGATAGTCCATCACCAGGTAGCTGAAGCCACCGTCGGTCGCGACGTCGTGTACGTCGACCACGTGGGGGTGGCGGATGCGCGCCGCGATCTCGCCTTCCTGCACGAATCTGGCGCGAATTCCGGCGTCGCGGGCCACCGTCGGGTGCAGCACCTTGATCGCCACCCGCTTGTTGAGGCCGGTGTGGACCGCCTCGTACACGGCGCCCATTCCGCCCGCGCCGATGGTGCGCACGACGCGATAGCGGCCGAGCACGGTCCCCGCCGGGACGATGTCCCCCTCATCGGCGCCCATAGACGGGGTCGATCATACATCGCAGCCCGCCCGTTGGGCCGGGGTCGATGCTGCACCCGACAGATGGTGATGCTACGCCATGCAGACGGCGCCTTCGGAAGCACTCCTCGTAGCAACTACGGCCACTTACGCGTGGCTGAAGATCTGCAAAATGCCTCTCCATGCCCGACATGAAGACCCAAGCACAAAGCCTGCTCACGAAGGTCCAGAGCCCCACCGGCGAGGGCGGCGCGTCCGTCACGCCCGGCGAGCTCGGTCAGATCAAGAGCCAGATCGCCGCGTCGACCCACCCCCGCTTGCTCTCCGACGAGCTCAACAAGGCGACGTCGAACCTCACCGGGCCGCAGCAGAAGGAGCTCGATTCGTACGCCAACGACGTGATCGGCGCGCGCGCCTCCGCCGGACAGGCCGCGTTCGATGGGTTGAGCGCGCTCAACAACATCAACCGCATCAACCCCGCGTCGTGGATCATCAACGGGCACTGGCCGCTCACCAAGCCTGAGTGACCCCGTACCCATCGACGAGAGGAGACACCATGACCCGCACCACCCGCCCGCTGCACGACCTCGTCCTCGCGATCATCGACGATCTCGTCGTCCTGAAAGGCGCGGCCGGCTTGTCGAACGAGAAGCTCGACGCGTGGATCACCAAGCTGGCCAAGCCCGAGGTGCGACGCGAGACCCGCGTATTCCTCGACTGCATCGAAGCGTCCTTGCGGCTCCACGGCGCGCGACAGACGACCGCGGCGCGGCAGCTCTTGCTGCTCAGCGGGGTGGGGCTCAACAACGGCGAGCGGGCGGCGCGGCAGCGCGAGGGCGGCGACGCGTGGTCACGCATGCGTCCGAGCAAGTTCTCGGCGGTCTGCTGACGGGCGACCATCGCCGGAGTCCCGCTCGAGAGGATCTGCAGGAGGAAGGTTGACCTCACGGAAGGCCGCGGGTACTCGACCACTCGATCATGCGTCGAATCCTGCTCGCACTGCTCTCTCTCGCGGCCTGCAGCAAGCCCGCGGCGCCGCCCGCGCCCGAGGCTTCTCCCGCGGCTGCGCCGGCGTTTCGTGCGGCGATCGTGCTCGACGTCGGAGGGGTCGACGACAAGAGCTTCAACGAGGCGGCTTACCGGGGGCTCCAGAAGGCCAAGAGCCAGCTCGGCATCGAGGTCCAGTACTATCAGCCGAGCCAGCCCGCCGATCGCAAGACCGGCCTCCGCCAGTACGCGGGCAAGGGCTTCGACGTCGTCATTGGCGTCGGCTTCATCTTCAGCGACGAGATCCTCGAGCTCGCGAAGGACTTCCCCAACGTGAAGTTCGGCGTCATCGACATGGTCGACAAGCCCGCCGATCAGATCCCGGCCAACGTCGTGGGCCTGAAGTTCCGCGAGGAGCAGGGATCATTTCTCGCCGGCGCGCTCGCGGCGATGAAGACCAAGACCAAAAAAGTGGGTTTCATCGGCGGCATGAACGTCCCGCTGATCCACAAGTTCGAGGCCGGATACAAGGCCGGCGTCGCGGCGGTCGATCCGAAGATCGAGGTCATCGTAAACTATGCCGGTGAGACGCCGAAGGCGTTCCAGGACCCCGAGACCGGCAAAAATCGCGCGGTCGAGCAGTACAAGAGCGGCGTCGACATCATCTATCACGGCTCGGGAAAGACCGGCCTCGGCGTGTTCCAGGCCGCGAAGGAGCTCGACAAGCTGGCGATCGGCTGCGACTCCGATCAGGCCGCCGAGGCGCCCGGCCACGTGCTCACCAGCATGATCAAGAGCGTCGACGTGGCGGTGTTCGACACGATCTCCGCGGTGAAGGACGGGAAGTTCCAGTCCGGCATGAAGGTGTTCGGCCTCGCCGAGCAGGGCGTCTCGATCGTCTACGACGACAACAACAAGGCGCTGATCGGCGAGGAGCTCCACGCCAAGCTGATGGCGCTCTCGGCCGACATCGTCGCGGGCAAGATCGTGGTGCCCACGACCCGATGACCAACGCGGGTTCTGCGAATGCGATCGAGATGCGCGGGGTGACCAAGCGCTACCCGCGCGTCATCGCCAACCAGGACGCCTCGCTCTCGGTGCGGCGCGGCGAGATCCACGCTGTCGTGGGCGAAAATGGGGCCGGTAAATCCACGCTGATGAAGGTGCTGGCGGGTGTCACTCGGCCAGACGAAGGCGTGGTCGAGGTCGGCGGCAAGGCCTACCAGAAGTACACACCGGAAGAGGCGGCGCACCGCGGCGTCGGGATGGTGTTCCAGCACTTCGTGCTCGTGCCGACGCTGACCGTGGCGGAGAACGTGGTCCTCGGTCACGAGCCGAGAAAAGGGGTGGTGTTCGATCGAGCGCGCGCCGAGTCCGATGTGCTCGCGCTGTCGCGGCGCTTCGGCCTGGAGGTCGATCCGTCTGCGCCCGTCGAGACCTGCTCGATCGGCGTCCAGCAGCGGGTCGAGATATTGAAAGTATTGGCGCGCGGCGCCGAGGTGCTCATCCTCGACGAGCCCACCGCGATACTCACTCCTGCCGAGGTCGACGAGCTCCTCGCGGTGCTGCGGCGCCTGGCGGGTGAAGGCAAGACCATCGTCCTCATCACGCACAAGCTGCGCGAGGTCATGGCGGTGGCGGAGCGCATCACGATCATGCGCGCCGGACGGACCGTCACCACCGTCGAGGTGAAGAGCACCACGCAGGACGCAGTGGCCGAGCTGATGGTGGGGCGGCCGCCGAAGCACGAGCAGCGCCCCCCTGCCCGCCCGCGCGGCCCCGCGGTGCTCGAGGTGAAGGGCCTCGTGGCGCGCTCTGATCGCGGGCCCGTCGCAGTGCACGGCATCGATCTGGTGGTGCACGCCGGCGAGATCGTCGGCATCGCCGGCATCGAAGGCAACGGGCAGACCGAGCTGATCGAGTGCATCACCGGCCTGCGCGCGCCCCAGGCTGGAACGGTGCGCATCGCGGGGACGGACGTGACGTCGTCGGATGTCGCGACGCGATTGAAGCTCGGGATGGCGCACGTGCCCGAGGATCGCCACCGCCGCGGCGTGGTGCTCGATTTTTCGATCGAGGAGAACGTGATCCTCGGCGCGCCGCCGGATCGCTACGCCAGGATGGGCGTGCTCGATCGCGGCCGCATGCGCACCGAGACGCTGGCGTTGGTGAAGGCACACGACGTCCGCCCGCCCGACCCGGACGCTCGCATGAGCGCGCTCTCGGGCGGCAACCAGCAGAAGGTCGTGATCGGCCGCGAGCTGGGGCGATCGCCGCGCCTCATCATCGCCGCGCACCCCACCCGCGGCCTCGATCTCGGCGCGATGGAGCACGTCGATTCCTCGCTGGTCCAGGCGCGCGCGAACGACGTCGCGGTGCTCCTGGTGTCGGCCGAGCTGAGCGAGCTCCTCGCGATCGCCGATCGCATCGTGGTGCTCTACGGCGGACGCGTCGCTGGTGAGGTCGATCTGCGGAGCGCGACCGCCGACGAGCGCACGCTCGGCGCGATGATGGCGGGGAAGACCGCGTGAGAGCCGCGCTGAACGAGCTCCTGGTCCTGATCGTGGCGGTGCTGCTCTCGCTCGGCGTGGGCGCCATACTCATCGCGCTGCGCGGCCATGACCCCTTCATGGTCTACGGCGTGTGGTTCGGAGAGGCGCTCGGATCCGCGGGCGGGCGCTCGCAGGTCATATTCAAGACCACCACACTCATATTCACCGCGCTGGCGTCCGCCCTCGCCTTTCGCGGCGGGATGTTCAACATCGGCGCGGAGGGGCAGATCTATCTCGGCGCCTTCTGCGCGGCGGCGCTGGTGTTCGTACTACCGGCCTCGACGCCGGGTTTCGTGGCGGTGACCGCGGCGTTTTTTGCGGCGTTGTCCGGCGGCGCGGTGGCGGCGCTCATCCCCGCGGTGCTGAAGGTGCGGCGGCATACTCATGAAGTCATCACCACGATGATGATGAACTTCATACTCTTGTCGGTGGTGAACTACTTTTTGCGCTTTGCCCGCGAGAGCGCCGAGGTGGTGCGCACGCCGCCGATCCCCGCCGCCTGGCGGGTGCTGCGTTTCGAGCGCGGATACGACGGGAACACGGTGGTGCTGCTGGCGATCGTGCTCGCGCTGTTCATCACCTGGTTCCTGCGACGCACGCGGGCGGGATACGCGATCCGGGCGATCGGCTCGAGCCCGGGCGCGGCGGAGCTCGGCGGGATCGCCACCGGTCGCGTGACGCTCGGCGTGCTGGTGGCGTCGGGCGCGGTCGCCGGGCTCGGAGGCCTGAACTTCGTCCTCGGCTCGCCGGGATACTTCGAGCAGCATTTCGCGCCGTTCCAGGGCTATCTCGGCATCGCGGTGGCGCTGCTCGCGCGCAATCACCCGTTCGGGATCGTCCCCGCCGCGTTCCTGTTCGCGGTGCTCGCGGAGGGTGGCCAGGCGATCCAGGAGTGGGCGCCGCCGGAGCTGGGGACGATCCTCCAGGCGATCACGGTGGTGTTCGTGGTGCTCGGCGCGGAGCTGTTCGCGCGCTGGGAAAAACGGAGGCTGGCCCATGCTTGATCAGCTCGGTCTGTTGATCGCGCAGACCATACTCATCTCGATCCCGCTGATCCTGGCGGCGCTCGGCGGTGTGTTCTCGGAGCGCGCAGGCGTGGTGAATATAGCGCTCGAGGGCGTGCTCCTGACCGGCGCGTTCGCCGCGGCGGTGATCGGGCACGCCAGCGGCAGCTTCGTCGTCGGTATCCTCGGCGGCGTCGGCGCGGGGATGCTGGTCTCGCTGATCCACGTCGCGCTCGCGGTCGGCGCCGGCGTCAACCAGATCGTCTCGGGGCTCGCGATCAACTTACTCGTGGCCGGAGCGACCGAGTATGGATCGAAGTCCTACTGGCCGGCCAACGCGTCGCGCTCGATCCCCGAAATTCCATACTATCGCTGGTCGGGGATCGAGCTCGTCGACACGCTGAGCGGAAGGCCATTGGTGCTGATCACCGCGCTCACCATCGTCGTGGTGACGTTCGTGCTGGGACGCACCGTGCTCGGCCTGCGAATCCACGCGGTCGGCGAGAGCCCGCAGGCCTGCGAGACGCGCGGCCTCTCGGTGATGGGGCTTCGTGCGCTGGCGGTGGTCACGAGCGGCGCGCTGGCCGGGCTCGGCGGCGCTTGGCTGGCGTTCAACGTGGGGCAGTTCCAGCACGGAATGTCGGCCGGAAAAGGCTACATCGCGATGGCAGCGGTGGTGTTCGGCCGCTGGCGGCCGCTCGGCGCGACGCTGGCTTGCCTGGTGTTCGGCGGGAGCGAGGCCCTCGCGGCGGCGCTCGAGCGGTGGCACGTGCCAGTGCCGAGCGAGCTGGTGTCGACGCTGCCGTACGTGCTGACGATCGTGGCGATGGCGGGTTTCGTGGGGAGAGCGCGCCCACCGGCGGCGCTCGGCGTGGCGCATCAGCGCGCTTAATTGACCGTGACGTCGGCTTCGTCTTCGGCGAGCAGGTCGGCCCGCACGGTGACGCCGACGGTGACGCCGTCCGTGAGCGCGGTGTTCCGGCCCCACAGGATGCGGGTGTACGCGGCCTTGATCTCGACCTCCGGCGTGACCTTGAGGAGCGCGCCCGCGTCGATGGTCAGATAGTCCTTCTCCAGCCTCACCTCGCGCAAGTGGAGGTTGTTGAGCCCGATGTACTCACTCGCCGGCAGATCGGGGTCCTCGGCCGCGACGCTGACGCCGATGACGTCGGATGAGCCCACCGTCGCCGCAATGGCGGTCGAGGCGAACACCAGAAAGGAGTCACCGAACAGGTATCCGGCGCGGATCGCGCCGAAGAATTGATCCCCGGCGCCGCCCAGTCGCAGGCGATATCCGGCGTCGGCGCGCGCGAAGAGGCGGTCGGTGATCGAATATCCGATCAGCACGGCGGCCGACAGATCGAGCTGCCCGTCGCCGAGCGTCACGTCGTCCCGCACGTTCGCGGGGCGCACCAGCGTGCCGACGTTGGCCAGAAGATCGGCCTTGGTCTTCGGCTGGTTGCCGAAGGTGCCCGCAGGGGCGTCGTAGCCGGTCGGCGTCTTGATGCGGAGCTCGGTCGCGAGGACGAACGGCGGTGGGATCCACTGGTAGCGCGCCGCGAGCTCGATGTCGCCGAGACCACCGGCGGTGCGCGCCAGATCGATGACGTTCTCTTGATAGTAGTCGATCTCGCTCTGCGTCGACGTGGGGTCGCGCGGCAAGATGATCACCGAGTCCGAGCGATAACTCACCAGCGTGACGGGGAAAGAAGCCTCGATCTCCAGCTGATCGTTGATGCCGTAGCGCGCGCCGAGCCGCACCGTCGCGCTGTCGTACTTACCGCGCAGCGGAAAGTTGCGCGGGCCGCCCGTCTCGAAGAACTCACGGGTGGCCATCTGGTATGTGAACGAGGTGTCGAGCACCAGGTCACCCTTGGGCAGCGTCCACGGGGAGGCCCAGGCGGCGGCGGGGAGCGACGCTACGAGCGCCAGAAGGGAGTATGAGTATGCGCGCATGATTTAGAACCCAACGATTTAGAACCCAACGAACGGTGGCTTCTTCGTCTTTTTCGGTTTGGCGGTCGGCGAAGCGGAGGGCGCGACCGAGGCGGCCGGGGAAGGTGTGGCAGAAGGCGTGGCCGAAGGAGGCGGCGCGACGGGCGGAGGCGGCGCGACCGGTGGCGGAGGCGCGACCGGCGTGGGCTCGGCGGACGCGACGGGCGGCGGGGGCTCGGGCGAGGGAACCACGACCTCCACCTCGACCTCGCGCGCTTCGCGCTTCTTCTTCGCGACCGCGGGCCTCGGCGAAGGTGCGAGCGGCGCGACCGTCTCGACCGGCGCAGGCTCGATCGAGGCTGCGGGCGAAGCCTCCACGACCGGCGTCGGCAAAGGCAAAGGCGTGGGCGTCGCCGTGACCACCGGAGCCACGACTGGCGGTTCCTCGACCGCGAGCGGCGTGCGCGGCCCCGGGCCCTGCTGCATGATCACCAGCACCGCGAGGAGCACCACGATGACCACACCCATCGCGATCGCCCACGAGCTCCAGCGGCGCGGCGCCGCAGGCGCGATCGAGTTGAGCCTCCCTTCGAAGCGCATCTGGGACGCCGTGCGCGGATCGATCGGCGTCGGCTCGCGCCCCGCCGACTGGGAAGGCGGCGGGGCGACGGCCGGGGCCGCGCCTGACGCCGAAGCAGTCTGGGCGAGAAAGACAGGCGCGATCGAAGGCGGAGTCCTCTGCTGGGTCCAATCCCGCCGGGGGCGCGGCGGACCCGGCTCGTGCGGATGCGCCAGCACCGTGCTCAATCCCCGCGGCTGCGGCGTCAGCGGCTCGAGGAGCTCGAGCAGCTCGTCGGCATCCATCGGTCGCTCGGACTGATCCTTCGTCAAGCACCGCTCGATCAGCGCTGCGAGCGCGGGGTCCGTCGCCGGCGCGACCGACAGCAGCGGCGGATGCGGCAGGCCACAGACCTTCAGCACGACCTCGTACGGTCCTTCGCCGACGAACGGCAGGACACCCGCGACGACGCGATACATCATCACGCCGATCGCCCAGACATCGGCCGGGGGGCCGACCGCCTTGGCGTTGGTCGCCTGCTCCGGCGCCATGTAGCTCGGCGTGCCGACAGTGTTCTCGGTGCGCGTGAGCTGCGCGCCCTCGAGCTCACGCGCGATGCCGAAGTCGAGCAGCTTCACGACCTCGCTCTTCGCTCCGACGCGAGCCAGGAACACGTTTTCGGGCTTCAGATCGCGGTGCACGATGCCCGCGCGATGCGCGACCGCCAGCGGCCGCAGCACCTGGGTGATGATCCACATCGCCTGTTCGATGGTGTACTCGCCGTGCTCCAGGCGACGGCCGAAGGTCTCGCCGGCGAGCAGCTCCATCGCGAGGAACAGCGCGCCGTCCGCGTCGGCCCCCGCGTCTGTGGTGCGCACGATGCCCGGATGGTCGAGCTCGCTCGTGAGCCGCGCCTCGCGCGAGAAGCGCGCCACGTTGCTCTCGTTCTTCGAGAGGTGCGGGTGCACGAGCTTCACGGCGACCGACTCGCCATCCGAGACGCGTCGCGCCTCGTACACCGAGCCCATCGCGCCGCGACCGATCAGCCGCCGCAGCACGTACTTCCCGGCGACGACCCTCCCGAGGTCGAGCACCGTGACGTCTGCCGGATGCACCACAGACCCTACGATACGACGGAGAAGGTGTTTCAGATCAACTTCTTGACCGGCCCTACACGCTGGAGACTTCACGAAATGAGGGCTACATAGGGCCGGTGTCGTGGACCTTGGCGCTGATCCTCGCCGGCTACGGCGCCGCGGTCGGAGCGTACGGGACCTTGATCGGGGCGGGCGGCGGATTCTTGATAGTTCCCGCGCTCTTGCTCTCGGGGCTGGCGACGGCCGAGCAGGCCGCGGGGACCTCGCTGGTCGCGGTCTTCGCCAACTCTGCGTCCGGATCGCTGTCCTACGCGCGACAGCGGCGCATCGACGTCCGGACGGCGCTGTACCTCTCGGCGTCCGCGGTGCCGGGATCCCTCGGGGGGGCCTACCTGACCAAGCTCCTCGCCGGTCGGGCGTTCGACGCGGCGTTCGGGATCTTGATGCTGCTCATCGCCGGCTGGCTCTTCGTGAAGCCGCAGCCCGCGCCGCGCACGAGCGACGCGACCCACGCGCGCGGACGCGGCTGGATCGATCGGCGCTTCACCGACGCGCACGGGGTCGAGCACGCCTATTCGTTCTTCCTGCCCGGCGCGATGGTCGCGTCGGCCGTGATCGGCGTCCTCTCCAGCACGCTCGGCATCGGCGGCGGCGTCATCCTGGTCCCGGTCCTCATCAGCCTGCTGCGCTTCCCGCCGCACGTCGCCACCGCCACGTCGCAGCTCGTGCTCGCCGTCTCCGCGCTGATCGGCGCATCGTCGCACTACCTGCTCGGCCACGTCCTCCTTGGACCGGCGGTTATGCTCGCGATGGGCGCGGTGGTCGGCGCGCAGATCGGCGCGAAGCTCTCGGCGAAGCTCAAAGGCAAGCTGGTGGTGCGCCTGCTGTCGCTCGCGCTGGTGATCGTCGGAGGGCGGCTCGTGCTGCGCGCGCTGTGATCGATCCGGTCGCACCCGTCGTCCTCGGCGTCGCGCTGATCCTCGCCGTCGCGAAGGTCGGCGGCGAGATCGCCGTGCGGCTCGGTCAGCCTTCGGTGCTGGGCGAGCTGGTGTTCGGCGTGATCATCGGGAACCTCTCGCTGCTCGGCGCCGACACGTTCTCGTTCCTCGAGAGGATCGACATGATCAGTTCGTCGACATGCTCGCCCGGATCGGCGTGCTGGTGCTGATGTTCCAGGTCGGCCTGGAGTCGAGCTTCTACGTACACCTCTTCCTGGGGGCGACGCTCACCGCGACCAGCGTCGGCATCACCGCGCGCGTGCTCGACGACATCGGCAAAGCGAAGTCGAACGAGGCCGCGTGATCCTCGGCGCGGCGGTGATCGACGACGTCTTCGTCCTCGTGATCCTGGCGGTCGTGACCGGCCTGATCGCGTCCGCCGAGAGCGGCACCTCGCTCTCGGCGATGGCGATCGCGGTGATCATCGGGAAGGCGGTCGTCTTCCTGGTGGGCGGGCTAGCGATCGGCACGCGCCTCTCACCGCGCATGTTCGTGGCCGGCATGCGCCTGCGCGGCAAGGGTGTCCTGCTGGCAGCGGCGCTCTCGTTCTGTTTCCTGATGTCGTGGCTCGCGAGCGCCGTCGGGCTCGCGCCGATCGTCGGCGCGTATGCCGCGGGCCTCATCCTCGAGCGCACGCACTATCGCGCGCTGGAGGATCGCGAGGAGCACACGCTCGAAGCGCTGATCCATCCGATCGCGGCTTTTCTCGTGCCGATCTTCTTCGTCCTGATGGGGATGCGCACCGATCTGCGCTCCTTCGCGGAGCCCGGCGTGATCGGCGTAGCGCTCGCGCTGACCGCCGTGGCGATCGTCGGCAAGCTGGCGAGCGCGTTCGGCGTGCTCGATCGGACGATCGATCGCCGCTCGGTCGCCATCGGCATGATCCCGCGCGGAGCCCTGAAGTGGAGCTTTAGCCGCGCATCGACTGGATGACGTTCTTCGCGGACTGGTCGTAGCGCTCCATGATCTTGCCGAGCGTGTCGAACAGCTGCGACCGCTTGGTGATCATGCGCTCGAGCTTCTTGGTCTCGAGGTCGATCGACTTCTCGCCGCCGCCGGCCTTGCCGCCCTTGCCGCCGCCCTTCCGGGCGCCCTGCTGGTTCTGCAGCTGGTTCAGGTACTCGGTCTGGCGCTTGATATCGTCGTCCATCTTCGAGCAGATCAGCATCAGCGCAAGCATGATCTTGTCTTCCATCGTGAGCGACGGGTCGCTCAGGACGGAGTGCACCTGGGCGCTGTGCGCGCCTTCGGCCTGCGCGTTGCCGCCCTGGATCTTGCCGGGCTGCGCGAGGGGGTTCCAGGACGCCTGGCCCTGACCGAACAGCGGCGGCATGCCCTGGATGCCGCCGTTGTAGCTGGCGAACGGCTGCTGGCCGCCGAGGAGCGCCGCGTTCGGGTTGAACGGGCCGCCGTTCATGAGCTGGCTCGCGATGCCCGTGAAGCCGTTGAGGAGCAGGTTCTGGAGCGGGTTGCCGCCCAGGCCGCCGGGGCCGATGCCGCCGCCGGGCACGCCCTGGTTCATCTGCTGGTAGATGCTGCCGAGCTGCGAGGCGAGCGGTCCGAGGGCACCGCCGCCGAGGGCCTGCGCGTAGGGGTTCGGCGCCGCGCGCTCGATGGTGAACTTGCCGTCGTTGGCGCCACCGAAGTCGACGATGCGACCACCGACCGCCTGCTCGAAGGCCGAGCGCGCGAACGGGTCGTTGCGCAGCACGCGCTCCATCCGACCGGCCTCACGGCGATCCGGATCGAACATGCGCGAAAGGAAGTTGTTCTGCGAGTACGGCGCGAGGTCGACGTTCTGCGCGTATCCGCCGCCGGCGATCGGCTGCATGAACGGCATCGCCGCGCTCGGTGACTGCATCGACAGGAAGGGCGGGATGAACGGGTTGTTGTTGCCGAACGGCGAGCCCGAGATCGAGTCGAAGCCGTTCAGGATCGTCGGCAACGCGAAAGCAGGTATTTGACTGGCCGACGCAAAGAGCTGCGCTTGCGGGAACGCGAGCGCGCTGAAAAGAGATGAGTCGAAGGGTCCGCCGAATGAAACACTCATGAGGACTAACTTATCGGGTCACAGCCGGTTCTGTTGCTCACGACGCGGATTTTCCTGAGGAGATCACAGGTCGGTGCATGTAGGCACGCTCAGTGCCGAAGCAGGAATCGGTTGATCCTGCGGAGACCTTCGCTGATCGCTTCCGGCCCGGCGGCGTAGCTCAATCGGAAGAACCACTCCCCGCCGGCCCCAAAGGCGGTCCCCGGCACCGCGACCACGTCCTCGGCGTCGAGGAGCTCGAGCGCCAGCTTCAGCGGATCACCCTGGGCGTGCTTCGAGACATCGAGGATCGCGTAGAACGCACCGTCGCCCACGAACAGCTCGAGATCGCCCCGCGCCTTCTCGATCGCTGCGCGCGTCTCCCGGTAATACGCGAGGTGCTTCACCAGGTACTCGGGCTGGCGGAAGACCTCGATCGCCGCGAGCTGCGCGAGCCGCGGCGCGCAGGTGACGAGGAGCTGGTGCGCGAGGATCGCCTTTGGCACCACTGCGGTCGGCGCGATGAGGTAGCCGAGCCGCTGCCCGGTGAGCGCGCAGGACTTCGAGAGCCCGGTCGCGAGCATCGCGTTGGGCGACATCCGCGCGATCGAGGGCGGCTTTCCCGCGGGATAATAGAGGTCGGCGTAGATCTCGTCGGACAGGATGGTGATGCCGAGCGCGGCGATCTGCGCGAGCTCGACCTCGCTGTCGACGGTCCCGAACGGGTTCGAAGGGCTGTTGGTGATGAGCAGCCTCGTCCGCGCGCTGATGCGTGCGGCGATCGCGTCGGCGCGCGCGACCAGGCCAGTGTCGCGCGAGATCGGGTACGGCACCGCGATCGCGCCGAGCATCTGCGCGATGTTGCGGTACGCCGGATAGCCGGGCTCGGGGATGAGCACCTCGTCGCCGACATCGAGCGTCGTCGCCATCGCCAGGAACACCGCCTCCTGCGAGCCGACGGTGACGATGACGTGCGCTTCGGTGTCACGCCCCGGGAGCGCGTGGTGCCGCGCGATCAGCGATCGCAGCTCGGGCAGGCCAGCGTTCGGCGTGTAGCCCTGGGCGCCGGCGCGGAGGCTCTGCCAGGCGGCCTCCATGATCTCGGGATCCGGCGGCAGCGCCGGCTCGCCGAGCGTGAGATCGATGCTGCTCGGCTTCTTCCGCGCGAACATCTCGCGAATGATCGACGGCTTCAGGCCCGCGACCCGCTGCGAGATCATTCTTCGTGGACCTCTTTCTTGGCGGTGTTGGTGACCATGATCTGGCGGCGCACGACGCCGGGCGCAGCGAGCTCGGTCGGCTTCACGCGATCACCGAACGGCAGGAGCAGCGTCTCGAGCGCCTTCAGCTCCTTCGGGCCACCCCAGAGCTCGACGACGATCGCCGGATCTTCGAAGCCGATCGCCTTGAACGGCAGCTTCTGCTTGGCGATGCCGTCGATCACGCGGGTCATGATCTCGCGCGACTCGCGCTCGGTCTTGAGCGCCTTCTCTGCGCGGCGGCGCACGCCTTCGGCGGTGGGCCCGCTCGCCATCAGGATGGTGGCCTGATCGGCGTCGGCCTCGACCGATCCGATCTTGGACTGGATCGCGACGATCTTCTGGCGCAGGTCGCCCGCGCCGCAGAAGCCCATCTGGGTCGGCACGGTCGACGGATCGTCCGGCTTGTCGAGCGGCACGCGCCCGGGCTTGAAGGGCGAGCGGAAGTTGCCCTGAACGAAGCGCTGCATGCGCACGCCCCACGCTGCCCCTTTCTCCGCCTTGATCACCGCGCTCAGCGTGAGGAGCGGCGGGACCTGGCCGATGGCGACGACCTTGTCCCACGCCTTGGCGAGGTCCTTCTCTTCGAAGGTGATCATGAACTCGGTGGTGGTGATGCTGTCGCCCTCGTCGGTGCTGCCGAGCATCGCCTGCGACTTCGCGACCGTCCCGGTGGGGATCGCGGAGACGCGCTTCAGCAGCTCGGCGTGGACCCGCTGGTCGTCGGCCTCGAGCCACGTGTCGTCCATGAGCTTGCGGCTCGCGTCCTCGAGCTTGGCGGCGCGCTCCTTCACCCGGGGCAGGTTCGCGGCGCGCTCTTCGGCGGTCACCCGCGTCTTGTCCCAGGCCTTCTGGAGCTCGGCGAGGCGGCGGCACTCGTCGGTCTGCCCGCAGGCGGTGAGGAGAGCGAGCGAGAGAATGATCTTGTTCATCTTAGGGCTTCTTCATCGGAGAGCGTCTTCGAGGGCGGCTTTGGCGTCGGTCTTGTCGTCCCGATACTTCACGATCAGCGGCGTCGCGATGTGCAAGCCATGCGCCGCAGCGTAGTCGCCGCTCGCCGGGCGGCTGCCGGGGATGACGACCGCGTTCGCGGGGATCTCGAGCGGCGCGTTGCCCTCGCGCTGGTACGTCTTGCCGTGCACGAGATCGTAGACCTTGGTCGAGCCGTTGATGATCACGCCGGTGCCGAGCACCACGCGCGAGCGGATGATCGCCCCTTCGTAGACGCCGCAGTTGCCGCCGATGACCACGTCGTCTTCGACGATCACCGGCAGCGCGCCGACCGGCTCGAGCACACCGCCGATCTGCACGCCGGCCGAGAGGTGCACGCGCCGGCCGATCTGCGCGCACGACCCCACCAGCACGTGGCTGTCGAGCATGGTGTCCTCGCCGACCCAGGCGCCGACGTTGACGAAGCTGGGGGGCATCACGACGACTCCGCTGCCGATGAACGCGCCATCGCGGATGGATGTTCCCCCGGGGACGACGCGGACCTTGTCGGAGAGGTTGAACACGCGGAGCGGGAAGGTCTGCTTGTCGAAGAAGTTGACCCGCGGGTACCAGCCCTCGATCTCGTGCAGCTGACCGAGGCGCATGCCCGCGAGCAGCGTCTTCTTGAACCATGGGTTGACGGTCCACTGGCCGTCGTCGCCGCGCTGGGCGCAGCGGACGAGATTGTAGTTGGCCGCCTCGCGGAACTCCGAGAACAGCGCGCGATCTTCGGGGACGTAGTGCTGGGGATCTTTGTCACCCAGCTCCGTGAACAGCCGGATGAGCTCCGCGACGGGTCGCATGCGCGGAGTTGCTAGCAGGTCGAGGCCACTTAGTCAGCCCCGGATGATCTCGATCCGCTGGAGGATCTGATCCTCGACCGGCTTGTCTCCGGGGCCGGTCTTGCACTGCTCGATCTTCTTCACGACGTCCATTCCGCCGGTCACCGCGCCGAACACCGAGTGGCGGTTGTCGAGGTGCGGAGTCGGGACGGTGGTGATGAAGAACTGGCAGCCGTTGGTGCCGGGGCCCA
>Ga0105048_10007595_pt1 | contig 17418 bp, 19 predicted proteins | sample MAT05_FD_78382 | JGI IMG/M metagenome (GOLD analysis project Ga0105048, IMG submission 78382) | Freshwater microbial communities from Lake Fryxell liftoff mats and glacier meltwater in Antarctica - MAT-05 | ecosystem: Environmental > Aquatic > Freshwater > Ice > Liftoff microbial mat | place...
TGCCCTGAAACTGGTCGCCTCCATCCACCAGAATCGCCTTGTCGGACCGCGCCCGCGCCGCGGCGGTCGCCGTCACCAACCGCGCCGTGCCGCCAAAGCATTTGCGCTCGGTCGCCTCCTCGGCCGAACAGGCTGAATCCGATCCCGAAACCGGCTCGAACCGCGGATGAACGATGATGGTGTGCAGGATTGTCAGTCGGTAATCGGCCTGCGCCATCCCCGCCAGCGCCGCCGCCGACCCAAACATCATTCGAACCGTGCGACCCTGGTGCAAAAGAATTGTAACAGCCCATCCCCCGACAAAAAGGCCTGTAAAGCCATCCTGCCCACGGCCTGCCCAAGGCCTGCACTTGGCCTGCACCATCCGCATGACATCACCCGCAGCGGCGGGACCATTGACCATTCGGCAGGCACAGGGCATGAACCGGCCCATGCTGATCTACAAAATCCTTCGCCGCCCCGAATGGAACGCGTTTCGCGACGCGGGCGAGACGCTTGGCGCGCCAGTCGACCTGCTCGACGGCTACGTGCATTTCTCGACGTCGACGCAATTGGCCGAAACCGCCGCCCGCCACTTTGCCACCGAAAGCGATCTGGTGCTGATCGCCTGCGACGACGCCAGGCTTGGACCGGCCCTGAAATGGGAGCCGTCACGCGGCGGAGACCTGTTTCCGCATCTCTACCGCCGGCTGCGGCTTGACGATGTGGTCTGGGACAAATCGCTGCCCCTCGGCGCCACCGGCCACATCTTTCCCGAAGGCCTGTGGTGAGCCTGTATGAGCGCGCCGGTCTGGCGCTGCTGCACCGCATCGATCCCGAAACCGCGCACGGGCTGTCGTTGCGGGCCCTCAACCTGGGCCTCGTCCCGCTGCCCGGCCCCGTCACCTCGCCCCGCCTTGCCACGACGCTGGCAGGCCTGCGCCTGCCCAACCCGATCGGCCTCGCCGCGGGCTATGACAAGAACGCCACCGCGATCGCCCCGCTGTCGCGCGCCGGCTTCGGCTTCATCGAGGTCGGCGCCGCCACACCGCGCCCGCAGGACGGCAACCCGCGGCCCCGCCTGTGGCGCCTGACCAAAGACCGCGCCGCCATCAACCGCTTCGGCTTCAACAACCAGGGCGCCGACGCCATCGCCACCAGACTTGCAGCCCGCACGCCCGGCCCGGTGCCCGTCGGCCTGAACCTCGGCGCCAACAAGGACAGCCCCGACCGCGCCGCCGATTTCGCCGCCGTGCTCGCCCGTTGCGGCCCCTTCGTGGATTTCGCCACCGTCAACGTCTCAAGCCCCAACACCGAGAAACTCCGTGACCTGCAAGGGCGCGACGCCCTCGCGGCCCTGCTCGCCACCGTCATGGACACGCGCGCCACCCTCGCCCGCCCGATCCCGGTCTTTCTGAAAATCGCCCCCGACCTGACCGAGACCGACCTTGCCGACATCGCCGAAGTCGCCGTCGCCTCAGGGATCAGCGGCATCATCGCCACCAACACCACCCTGTCGCGCCACGGCCTGACAGGCCCCGATGCCGACCAGACCGGCGGCCTCTCCGGCGCGCCGCTGTTCGAACGGTCGACCCGCATCCTCGCCCACCTGTCGCTGCAGACCGATGGCCGCATCCCCCTGATCGGCACCGGCGGCGTCGCCACCCCCGAACAGGCCTACGCCAAACTCCGCGCCGGAGCCTCGGCCGTGCAATTCTACACAGCCATGGTCTATGACGGCCTCGGCCTCGCCAGCCGCATCGCCCGGGGTCTCGACGATCTGCTGACGCGTGACGGCTTCAAGACCGCAGCCGACGCTGTCGGCACCGACCGGTCCCGCTGGCTCTGACCTTTCTTCTGTTGAAAAGTATCCTCGGGGGGTGAGCGCGGCACGCGCGAGGGGGGTCCGAGGACCCCCTGATTCTTCGCAGAACAATCGCGCCTCAGAACGCCTTGAACGTCATCGTGGTCAAGGTCCGCACGATGCCCGGAATGTCGAACAGCCGCTCCGACAGATAGTGCCCCACATCCGCCTCGGCGGGGAGGTAGATCTTGGCGATCAGATCGTATTCGCCGCTGGTCGAATACAACTCGCTCACCACTTCGCGGTCATAAATCGCGGTGGCCACCGCATAGGTCTGGCCGGGCGTGCAACGGAACTGGACGAAAACGCAAATCATGGGGCCTCCGGATTTGTGCGAGCTTAGCCGCCCGGCGGGCAAAGCGGAAGCCCGGGCAGGTCACGGACCGCGGCTCACTCCGATGCGGGGTCGACCATCGCCAGGCTCAACGGCGCGGGCTCCCTGCGCAGGTCATCGACCGTCAGCGGCGCCTTCGGCAGCGCCAGCCGGTTGCGCACCACCCAGAACAGCCGCTTTTCCGCGCGGGTGATCGCCACATAGGCCAGCCGCTTCCACAGCGGCAGCCCGGCCTCGGACCGTCCGGCCTGTGCCGCGGCATAAAGATCGGGGGCAAACACCTGCACCGCCTCCCACTGCGACCCCTGCGCCTTGTGGATCGTCACCGCCGCGCCGTGCAGGAACGCAGCCCCCATCGTGGCCGCCTGCGGAATGAACGGCTCTTCCTCGTCGGGACGCTCGATCTTGATGATGCTGGCGGCGCTGATCTGCGGCTCCTCGGCGCCCATGACGTGCAACTTGGCAAAGCCGTCCCGGTTGCCGGGGCCAAGGTAGATCACCTGCGCCCCCTTGATCAGCCCGCGCGCCTCGAGGTCGATCCGCTTCTTGCGGTGCTTCAGCGGCAGCTCGATCCCGTCGCAGATCAGCGGCTCACCGGGCAGCAGCGCGTCCACCGGCGCGCCATGCGCGTGGCGGAACGCGGTGATAAGCCTTATCCGCGTCACGTTGCGCCACACCAGCACCGGCGAGCGCGCCATCATGTCGGCATCCACCCGCTCGGCCCAGATCACCCGCTCGTCCCGCCCCGCCGCCGCCTGCACCATGGCTTCGAATTCGTCGAACCGCAGGTCCGGGTCGGCCAGCGCATGCGCCAGGTCGAGAATCGGATTGTCCCGAGCCTGCCTGTGAATGCGGCTGAGGATCAGCTTGCGCGCGTCGCCAAGCTTGTCGAACACCATTTCGCCCGACTGGCCCACGGGGGCCAGCTGCGCCGGATCGCCGAACAGCACCAGCGTCGGAAAAATCTCGCGCAGGTCGTCGAACTGCCGCTGGTCCAGCATCGAGGATTCGTCGACGAACCCCACATCCAGCGGCTCTTCGCGGCGTTTCCAGCCCTGGATGAAATCGCTGCCCCGCAGCCCCGCCGCCGCCAGCGCCCCTGGAATCGACGCGATGCCTTGATAAAACGCATAGGCCCGGTCCAGCGCCAGCTCGGTCAGCCCCTCGACCGCCGGACGCGGGCCGCTGCCTGTCAGCCATTCGGCGATCCGCTCATACTGCGGATCATAGACGGGGGTGTAGAGAATCCGGTGGATCGTGGTGGCCGGCACTCCGCGCAGCCGCAGCACGCTGGCCGCCTTGTTGGTCGGGGCCAGCACCGCCAGCGTGCGCCGGTCCTTTCGACGCCGCCCCTCGTAGTCGCCCGAGATCAACTGCACCCCGGCCCCGAGCATGGCCTTGGTCAGTTCCGCCAGCAGCAGGGTCTTGCCCGACCCCGCCTTGCCCACCACCGCCAGCACGCTCGACTTGCCCTCGGCCTGCGGGGTCAGCACCTGCTGATGCAGATCAATGCCCATGCCGCCCAACTGATCCGCCAGCCGGTCCCAGGCTTCGGCCTGATCATCTGAAAACGTGAGTGCCGGAACCTGCATGACCGCGACCATAGCGACCCGGCGGGGCAGAGGCGAGAGCTCGCAGCCTATTGCCGCCGCATGCCGCCGGACCCTCCGCCGACCGGTGGATCATCGGGGGGCAGCGCCAGGTCGTCGGCACCAATCTCGATCCGCGCGATCTCGATCGCGCCTTCAACCTGCTCTGCCAGGCCCTGCAGCCCGTTTCGCCGGCTGTAGGTCAACAGGTCGCCCAGAACTTCGAGGATCCACTCATGCCGCATACGCCACCGCCAACCACTGGGTGGGGGCCGCCCGCAACCCCCTGATCAGCCTGACAGTATCGGTCGACAGGTCAAGATTTCGTCACCAAACTTGCGCCGTCGCAGCGTTTCTCCGCCTTAGCCGCACACTCGATCCGCCCGCAAATCCGGCAGCCTAACGCTCGCGGCTGGCGTCCAGCGTATCCTCGAAGGTCCGCAGCCCGGCGCGCGGCGCCTGCACCAGAACGGCCATGTTGCCCGGCTTGTGCTCGTTGCGCCGCATCTTGCCATGCGCCCCCGGAATGTCGACCCAAGGGAAAACCTCTGACAAACAGGGGTCCAGCCGCCGTTCAACCATCAGCTGGTTCGCCGCAGCGGCCTGCTTGAGGTTGGCGAAATGCGACCCCTGCACGCGCTTTTGATGCATCCACAGATACCGCGCATCCAGCGTCAGGTTGTAACCCGTGGTGCCGGCACAGATCACCACCATCCCGCCGCGTTTCACCACAAAGACCGAGACCGGAAAGGTCGACTCGCCCGGATGCTCGAACACCATGTCCACGTTGTTGCCTTTGCCGGTGATGGCCCAGATCGCCGCCCCGAACTTGCGCACCTCTTTGAACCACGTGGCATATTCGGGGGTGTTCACCACCGGCATCTGGCCCCAGCAGTCGAAATCCTTGCGGTTGATCACGCCCTTGGCCCCCAGCCCCATGACAAACTCGCGCTTGTCCTCGTCGCTGATCACGCCGATCGCATTGCCGCCAGCCGTGTTGATCAACTGGATCGCATAAGACCCCAGCCCGCCCGATGCGCCCCAGACCAGAACGTTCTGCCCGGGCCGCAACTCGTGCGGCTTGTGCCCGAACAGCATGCGGTAGGCGGTGGCCAGCGTCAGCGTGTAGCAGGCGGATTCCTCCCACGACTGATGCCGGGGCCGCACCATCAGTTGCTGCGACTGCACGCGGGTGAACTGCGCGAACGACCCGTCCGGCGTCTCGTATCCCCAGATGCGCTGCGTGGGCGAAAACATCGGGTCGCCGCCGTTGCATTCCTCGTCGTCGCCGTCGTCCTGGTTGCAGTGGATCACCACTTCGTCGCCGACTTTCCAGCGCTTCACCTTGTCGCCGACCTTCCAGACGATGCCCGCGGCATCGGAACCGGCGATGTGATAGGGCTGCTTGTGGCTGTCGAACGGGCTGATCGGAATGCCAAGCGCCGCCCAGACGCCGTTGTAGTTGACCCCGGCCGCCATCACCAGAACCAGCACTTCCTGGCTGTCGATCTCGGGGGTGTCCACGACTTCGACCTGCATCGCCGATTCCGGTTCGCCATGCCGCTCGCGTCGGATCGCCCAGGCATACATCTGCGCGGGCACATGGCCGAGGGGCGGCATTTCACCGACCTCATACAGGTCTTTCACGGGGGCGTCGTAGGCGGCGGTCGGCTGGGTGTCCAAGGCCATGGCGGGCTCCTGCAAGATGCTGCGCCGCAGAATCGGCGCTGATGACCCTTGGATACGAACGGCCACGCAACTTTGCAATAGTCTGGATAGCAATTTTGTAATTTTATGTCTGCCGCGCTGCAGAAACTTCCAGCCGCTGCAGCACCGGTGCTGCGTAGAACGCCAACAGCGCCACTCCCGCCGGCAGCGGCGTCAGATCGGCTGCAACAATGCCCCGCGCAACCAGCGGTGCCAGACCTTCGTCCAGCGCCTGCGCCACGCCTTGCGGTGGCAGCTTCATCACCGCATCAAGCGCCGCCAGCCGGTCCGCCAGCCGCGTCATCCGCGCCAGGATTTCGTCCCGCGACCCCGGCCCCTCGGTCAACGCCGCCGCCACCAGCGGCACCGCCAGCACCGGCACCACCCGGGCGATCTCGGCCATCAGGGCGGCGCCCAACGCCTCGACCGGGTCCGCACCGGCCCCCGCCAGAAATCCACGCAGGCTGAGCGGCGGACCGAAGCTTGCCGCTGCCGTGCCAAAGCCCGGAAACCTGCCCCGCAGAATACGCCACAGCAGCCGCAGACTGAATCCGGCAATGGTCAGCGGGCGCGCGCGAAACTTGCGCTCTCCGGCAGCCGCGGCTTCGGTCAGCACGCGGTCCTCCAGCACCCGGTCATACCCGATGCCGACCGGCACGAACACCACATCCCGCCCGCCCGGATCAAAGCCCTGCACGATGTAGGACAACAGTCCCATCCGCGCGACCCCGACCCGCCCGTTCAGGCTAAGCCCGCCTTCGGGAAAGATCGCCTGCGTCGTGCCCTGCTCGGTCGCCATCTGCACATGCCGCGCCAGCACCTTTCGATACAGCGCGTTGCGACTGTTGCGGCGGATGAAATACGCCCCCATCGCCCGGATCAGACGGCTTAGCGGCCAGACCCGCGCCCATTCGCCGACCGCATAGGAAATTGCCCCACGCCCCGAGGTCAGCCAGGTCACCAGGACATAATCCATGTTGCTGCGGTGGTTCATCACAAAGATTACCGTGGCCTTGGGGTCGATCAACCCAAGCGCCTGATCCACCTTGCCAATCCGCACCCGGTAAAGCGCCCGCGACAGCCACCGCGCCGCCCCCGCGGCAACCCCGAAATACAGCGTCGCCGAAAACCCCGGCACGATCTCGCGGGCATAGGCCTTGGCCTCGCCAAAGGCCACCTCGCCGGGCACGCCGGTTTCGGCCGCATGTTCGGCTACGGCCTCCAGCACGCGGGGATCATAGACCAGCCGAACAATGGTATCCTTGCGCTGCGCCAGCCGGAACGGCTCGATCTTGCGGTCCAGCCGGGTGTTCAGCCGCGCCACCAACCGCTCCATCCGCCGCCGCAAGAACCAGCGGATGCCGGGGCCGATGATGCGGTCCAGCGCCGCCACCGCCGACAGCACGATGACCAGCACCAGCAACCAAAGAGGGATCGCAACCGTGTCGAACATTGCATCAGCCTAGGCGAAGCCGCCCGGTCGGTAAATCAGGGCTGGTAAGAATAGTCCGAGGCCGAACAGACGTTCACCCCCTGCCGCGTCAGTTCGGTTCCGTCCGCGAAAATCGCGCGGAAACCGAACAGGCAGCAGCCTTCGTTGTTGGCAAAGTTCAGTCGCATCGACGACCCCGAGGCCAGGGTCGTCGCCCCCATCACATCGCTGCCCCAGCGTTTGGACCCGGTGTTGGTGCTGTAGAACTTGGAAAGCGTGAGTCCGGTGTCGTTGTGAATACGCATCCGCAGGTCCTGCGCCGCAGCCACCCCCGCCGATGCCGCAACCATGGCGACAGCCGCCACCACGGCCAGAAAATTCCGTTTCATCTCAGACCCCTGTGCAATTTTCCCGGCAGAAACCACCCCCGCCGCCCCTTCGGAAACCGCATTCCGCGGCGCCGATCAACACCTGCCTGCGGCGGGACGGCATTTGTCACCCGCCCCACCGATGCCGCAACGCAGCGATTGACAAAGCCAGATAGTTTCTTCAATACACCTCAGTGCGCAACAAAATTGCGGGATATCCGGAATGACCGTCAAAGACACCCCCTGGCTGTTTCGCACCTACGCAGGGCATTCGACCGCCACCGCGTCGAATGCGCTATATCGCGGCAATCTGGCCAAGGGGCAGACGGGGCTTTCCGTGGCCTTCGATCTTCCCACCCAAACCGGGTATGACAGCGATCATGTCCTTGCACGGGGCGAGGTCGGCAAGGTCGGCGTGCCGGTCGCCCATCTGGGCGACATGCGGGCGCTGTTCGACGCCATTCCGCTGGCGCAGATGAACACCTCGATGACGATCAACGCCACAGCCCCCTGGCTGCTGGCCCTGTATATCGCCGTGGCCGACGAACAGGGGGCCGACATTGCCGCCCTGCAGGGCACTGTGCAAAACGACATCATCAAGGAATATCTCAGCCGCGGCACCTACATCTGCCCCCCTGCGCCCAGCCTGCGGATGATCACCGACATCGCGGCCTACACACAGATCAACTTGCCGAAATGGAACCCGATGAACATCTGCAGCTATCACCTGCAAGAGGCGGGGGCGACGCCGGAGCAAGAGCTTGCCTTTGCGCTCGCTACTGCCTGCGCGGTGCTGGATGATCTGAAAGGGAAAGTAACGGGGGCAGATTTCCCGGCGATGACCGGTAGAATATCGTTTTTTGTAAACGCCGGCATCCGCTTTGTGACAGAGTTGTGCAAGATGCGGGCCTTCGTCGACCTGTGGGACGACATCTGCGCCACCCGCTACGGCATTACCGATGCCCGCCACCGCCGCTTTCGTTATGGCGTTCAGGTCAACTCGCTGGGGCTGACCGAACAGCAGCCCGAAAACAACGTGACCCGCATCCTGCTGGAAATGCTGGCAGTCACCTTGTCGAAAAACGCCCGCGCCCGCGCCGTGCAACTGCCCGCCTGGAACGAGGCGCTTGGCTTGCCCCGTCCCTGGGACCAGCAATGGTCGCTGCGGATGCAGCAGATCCTGGCCTACGAGACCGACCTTCTGGAATTCGACGATCTGTTCGACGGCAACCCCGCAATTGACCGCAAGGTGGCCGAACTCAAATCTGCGGCCCTGGCCGAACTGGCGACGATCGAGGGCATGGGCGGCGCGGTTGCCGCCATCGGCTACATGAAATCACGTCTGGTGGAGTCGAACAGCGCACGGCTGGCCCGGATCGAGTCCGGTGAAACGACTGTGGTCGGGGTCAACCGGTTCACCGAAACCACCGCCAGCCCGCTGACCACCGGCGAGGGCAACACCATGCGCGCCGACCCGCTGGCCGAGGCCGATCAGATCTCGCGGTTGCAGCATTGGCGCGCGAACCGGGATGCGGCCGATGTGCGGGCTGCCCTGTCGGCCCTGTCCGCGGCGGCCGAAAGCGGCACCAACATCATGCCCCCCTCGATCGCCTGCGCCCGCGCCGGCGTCACCACCGGCGAATGGGGCGCTGCCATCCGCGCCGCCTTTGGCGAATACCGCGCCCCGACCGGCGTCAGCCTCAGCCCGTCGAACCGGACCGAGGGGCTGCAGCCGATCCGCGATGCAGTGCAGGCCGTCTCGGCCAAGCTTGGCCGGCCGCTGAAACTGTTGATGGGCAAACCCGGTCTCGATGGCCATTCCAACGGTGCAGAACAGATTGCCGCCCGCGCCCGCGACTGCGGCATGGACATTCATTATGACGGCATCCGTCTGACTGCCGAACAGATTGTCGCCTCGGCCGTTGATCAGCAGCCGCATGTCATCGGGCTGTCGATCCTGTCGGGCAGCCATGTGCCGCTGATCGCCGACCTGATGGCACGGCTGACAGCGGCGGGTCTGCAGACCCCGGTCATCGTCGGCGGCATCATCCCCGACGCCGACGCGACAACGCTGCGCGCCCTTGGTGTCGCCGCGGTCTATACGCCCAAGGACTTTCGGCTGAACGGGATCATGCTGGATATCGTCGCCTTGGTGGACCCGACCCCCGCCGCCGCCGCCCCCGCCCCCGCCCCCGCCCCCGCCGCCGCCGCCGAATGACTGGCTGACGGGTCCGGGGCCCGCCGCAAGTCCGGCGTTTATCCGACGCCGGTTTTCGTGTGATATCCCCGGAACGCCCCGAGAATCGGTGCGAGCAAGGATGGACTCCATGACCTTTCACATCGGTGCCAAACCCGGCGAGATTGCCGAAACCGTGCTGTTGCCCGGCGACCCCTACCGAGCCAGATGGGCGGCGCAGACCTATCTCGACGATGCGGTCATGGTGTCCGAAACGCGCGGCATGCTGGCCTTTACCGGCACCTGGAGGGGCCATCCGGTGACCATCCACGGCACCGGCATGGGCATGCCGTCGCTGTCGATCTACGTCAACGAACTGATCCGCGACTATGGCGCGCAGACCCTGATCCGCATCGGGTCTGCCGGGGCGCTGCAACCTCATATCGCGGTGCGCGATCTGGTGCTGGCGCAGGCTTGTTCAACCTATGGCAGCCCGTCGCGGTCGGTCTTTGGCGATCTGGCCTTTGCACCTTGCGCCGATTTTGGCCTGCTGTCAGCGGCTTACAAGGCGTCGGGCACCATCGGCGTGCCGGTGCATGTCGGCGGCATCTATACGTCGGACACGTTCTATGATGAACGGCAGGATCTGTCGGACCAGTTGCGGCGCCACAACTGTCTGTGCGTCGAGATGGAGGCGGCAGAGCTTTACACCCTCGCCGCCCGCCATGACCGGCGCGCGCTGGCGATCCTGACAATGTCGGACCATATCCTGACCGGCGCGGCCCTGCCCGCGGACCAGCGCGAAACCAGCTTTGGCGCCATGGTCGAACTTGCCCTGACCGCCGCTTTTTCCTGAAGGATTTCAATCGCGGAACGCATTGATTCCATTGCCTACGCCGGCATGACCGCCAATTTCGACGCCGCCAGGTCGGCGGCGCTGGCGCGCGCGCTGGCCAATCCTGGCTTGCCGGTCCTTGCGGCCGACCGTGGCATGACACGCTCTCATCAGTTCGCCATCGAGGCGGGGGCCTTTGGCGGCGGGCAGACCGCGTCGAAAACCCTGCGCAAGGCGGGATTTCTGGCCTGCGGCATCGGTCTGCCGATTGCCGAAGTTGCGGGCGACCTCAACGGGTTGCGCATCGGCACGCCCGAACTGGTGTGGCGCGGCGTCACCCCCGCCGATGTCCCGGCCCTGGCCACGCTGATCGCCGAGGCGCTGCGGTCGAACGCCCCCCGAAACCATCGCGCCCCGCACCGCCGCGTTGCGCGCCCGCTTTGCCGGTCTGCACCACATCCGCGCCTGACCCGCGCCCAATGAAACAAGGACATGCCATGACCCTACGCCAACTCGGACACGACGGGCCCATGGTGTCGGCCATCGGACTTGGCTGCATGTCGTTCGGCGGCATCTTCGGCCCCACCGACCGGGATGAAAGCCTGGCCTGCCTCGACGCCGCCTGGGACCACGGCATCACCTTTTACGACGTCGCCAACATCTATGGCATGGGGGTTTGCGAAAGCATCGTCGGCGACTGGCTGGCCAGCCGCGGGCACCGCGTGCATCTGGCCACCAAAGCCGCCATCGTCAGCGGTCCGTCACGGCGTTTCGACAATTCCGCCAGCCACTTGCGCGCCGAACTCGACGCTTCTCTGCGGCGGTTGCGGACCGATCATGTGGCGCTGTTCTACATCCACCGCCGCGAGGAAAGCCGCCCGATCGAAGAGGTGGTGCAGACCCTGCAAGACCTGATCGCCGAGGGCAAGATCGGCGGCTACGGCCTGTCGGAAATTGCGCCGGGCACCCTGCGACGCGCCCATGCGGTGCATCCGTGCCGGGCGGTGCAGAACGAATACTCGCTGTGGACCCGGCAGCCCGAGCTTGGGCTGATCCAGACCTGCGCCGACCTGAACACGGCGTTCGTGCCGTTCTCGCCCCTTGCCCGCGCCGCCCTTGGCCGCGAAAACCTTGACCCGGCCGCGCTGCCTCCATCAGATTTCCGGCTGACGATCCCGCGGTTCCAGAATCCGGACTGGTCGCTGAACCTGAGCAAAATCAATGCGTTCCGCGCCTACGCGGCAGATCGTGGGCTTGGCACGCCGGCCTTGGCTCTGGCATGGATTCTCGATCAGGGTCCGCATCTCATACCGATTCCCGGCACGCGAACCGCGAGCCACCTCTCCGACTGGGCCAAGGCGTCAGAGATTACCCTGACGCCCGAGGACCGCGCCGAGATTGCCCGCATCCTGCCGGTCGGCTGGGCGCATGGCGACCGCTACGGGCTGGATCAGGCGGTTACGGTCGAGCGGTATTGCTGACCGTCACACCATCCGCTCGACCATCATCCCCTTGATCTCGGCAATGGCGCGGGCGGGGTTCAGGCCCTTGGGGCAGGTCTTGGTGCAGTTCATGATCGTGTGGCAGCGATACAGCTTGAACGGGTCTTCCAGCCCGTCAAGCCGCTCTCCGGTCGCCTCGTCGCGACTGTCGACGATCCAGCGGTAGGCATGGATCAAGGCGGCCGGCCCCAGGAACCGGTCCGAATTCCACCAGTAGCTTGGACAGGCCGTCGAGCAGCAGGCGCACATCACGCATTCATAGGCCCCGTCCAGCTTGGCGCGGTCGTCGATCGACTGCCGCCATTCCTTGGCCGGCGTGCTGGTCTTGGTCTCGAGCCAGGGCATGATCGAGGCATGCTGGGCATAGAACAGCGTCAGATCGGGAATCAGGTCGCGCACCACCGGCATGTGCGGCAGCGGATAGATCCTGACATCGCCCTTCACCTGATCCAGTCCATAGATGCAGGCCAGCGTGTTGATGCCATCGATGTTCATGGCGCAGGACCCGCAGATACCTTCACGGCAGGACCGCCGAAAGGTCAGCGTCGGGTCGATCTCGGTCTTGATCTTGATCAGCGCGTCCAGAACCATCGGGCCGCAACTGTCCATGTCGACGAAATAGGTGTCGACGCGCGGGTTTTCACCGTCATCCGGGGTCCAGCGATAGACCTGGAACTTGCGCACATTGGCCCCGGCGGGCTTGGGCCAGGTCTTGCCTGTGCGGATCTTCGAATTCTTCGGCAGGGTGAACTGAACCATGGTCAGGCCTTTCCAAGCGGACGCATCATTGCTTTCGCGTGCTGATATAGGGGCGCGAGGGCAACTCGCCGGATTTCTGCACCACGCACTGGTCATACACCTGCGCCGGGTCCTTGCCGAGGATGAAGTCCCCCGAAATGCTGATGTCGGCACCCACCCGGCTGCTGCCGTCCGATGCCACACCGGCATAGACCGTGCCGCGCGGCTGTTCGGCCAGACGGGCGCGTTGCAGGCAGTCACGTTCGGCCTGTTCGCGGCTGACAGGGCCGCAGGCGATCAACGGCAACAGGCCGAGGACAAGAAGGGCACGCATGGTCAACCTCTCAACGGGGGCACGCCAGAGGCGGCGAAACAGCTTTGCGCGGCGGGGCGGGCCGCAATGCTGCGGATGGTCTGAACGGTCAGCGTCCCCGCTTCGACCCCCACATCCCGCGCCAGACCTTCGATCTCGGCCCCGCTGGCCGCATCAAGAATGCAGGCGGTGGCCGATTGCGCGGGGCCTGCCGGCATGTCGAGGTTGACGACCGGGGTCACGACGGATTCGGCCGCGCGCCGCGCCACCTTGTCCGCCATGTCCTGCGGGTCGCAGGCCGACAGGGCCAGCACAGCACTCATCACGACAACCACTTGTTTCATCAGAATTTCCGTTCTGCCGGGGCGATCTTGGTCAGGCTGATGCCGCCTTCCGCCTCTGACGTCAGCGGGTCGACATGAACCGGCCGATAGTCAAGCCGCACCTGCGCGCCATCAACCCACGCCAGCGTGTGCTTGCGCCAATCGGCATCATTCCGCGTGGTGTGGTCCTCATGGGCATGCGCGCCACGGCTTTCGGTGCGGGCATGGGCGCTGCAGATGGTTGCCAGCGCATTGGGCATCAGGTTGGCCAGTTCCAGCGTCTCCATCAGGTCGCTGTTCCAGACCATGCTGCGGTCGGTGACGTGCAGATCGCCGATCTTGCCGGCAATCTCGGTCATTCGGACCTCGCCCGCCGCCAGTGTCGCCTCGGTGCGGAACACCGCCGCATCGGCCTGCATGGTGCGCTGCATCTCCAGCCGCAGGGTGGCAGTCGGCGTGCCGCCATTGGCGTGACGCAGGCCGTCGAACCGGGCCAGCGCCTTGTCCACCTCGACGGTGTTGACCGGAGCCACCCGCGCCTTGGGATCGACGATCTCGCCCGCGCGGATGGCCGCAGCCCGGCCGAACACCACAAGATCGATCAGCGAATTCGACCCCAGCCGGTTGGCCCCGTGCACCGAGGCGCAGCCGGCCTCGCCCACCGCCATCAGGCCGGGGAAAATGGTATCCGGCGCACCCGGTTGCGGGTTCAGCACCTCGCCCCAATAGTTGGTCGGAATGCCGCCCATGTTGTAGTGCACCGTCGGCAGCACCGGGATCGGCTCTTTCAGCAGGTCCACGCCCGCGAAGATCCGGGCGCTTTCGGTAATGCCAGGCAACCGCAGTTCCAGCGTTTCCTTGGGCAGGTGGTTCAGGTTCAGGTGGATGTGGTCCTTGTTCGGCCCGACCCCGCGGCCTTCGCGAATTTCCAGCGTCATGCAGCGGGACACATAGTCGCGCGGGGCCAGATCCTTGTAGTGCGGGGCGTAGCGTTCCATGAACCGCTCGCCTTCCGAATTGGTCAGATAGCCGCCCTCGCCCCGCGCGCCTTCGGTGATCAGGCAGCCAGAGCCGTAGATGCCGGTCGGGTGGAACTGCACGAACTCCATGTCCTGCAATGGCAGGCCCGCCCGCGCCACCATGCCGCCGCCGTCGCCGGTGCAGGTATGCGCCGAGGTCGCGCTGAAATAGGCGCGGCCATAGCCGCCGGTGGCCAGCACCACCATCTTGGCGTTGAAGACGTGCATCGAGCCATCGTCCAGCTTCCACGCCACGACGCCGGTGCAGGCGCCCTCGGTCATGATCAGGTCTAGCGCGAAGTATTCGACATAGAACTCGGCCTTCTGCTTCAGGCTCTGGCCATAAAGCGTGTGCAGAATGGCGTGGCCGGTGCGGTCTGCCGCAGCACAGGTGCGCTGCACCGGGGGGCCTTCGCCATATTCGGTCGTGTGCCCGCCGAACGGGCGCTGATAGATCTTGCCCTCTTCGGTGCGCGAAAACGGCACGCCGTAATGCTCCAGCTCGTAAACCGCTTTGGGTGCCTCGCGCGCCAGATATTCCATCGCGTCGGTATCACCCAGCCAGTCCGACCCCTTGACGGTGTCATACATGTGCCACTGCCAGCTGTCCGGCCCCATGTTGCCCAGCGAGGCCGCAATGCCGCCCTGTGCCGCCACGGTGTGCGACCGCGTCGGAAACACCTTGGTCACGCAGGCCGTCCGCAGCCCCTGCTCGGCCATGCCCAGCGTTGCGCGCAGGCCGGCACCGCCCGCCCCCACCACAACAACGTCGTAATCGTGCACTTCATACGGATAAGCGGTCATGTCAGGTTCCTAAAGCGCAATGCGGGCGAGGGCGAACAGGCCCGTTGCTGCGACGACCCCGGCCGTCGAGGTGGCAAAGATGATCGCAATCTTGCGGGCGCTGCCTTGCAGGTAGTCCTCGATCATCGTCGTGGCACCCATGGCGAAGTGACGCATCCCGACCAGCAGCACCAGCGCCGTCAGAATGGCCGGAAACGGCTGCGAGAAGGTGGTGATCACGGTGTCGCGGTCAGAGCCCAGAGCGTGGCCAAAGATGTAGATCCAGCTCGGCACCAGAAAGGCCAATGCCACCGAGCTTACGGTCATCGACCAGTGCTTCGCCGTGCCGGTATGGGCGGCCCCGCGGCCTTCGGCGCGCTTGCGGGCGGTCAGGTAACGCATGATGGTCCCCTCAGATGATCAGAAGTGTCAGCAGCGTCAGCACGACCGACCCCGCGATGCAGCCCCAGCCAAGTTGCTGCGCCGTCTTGATGTCCAGCCCGTGACCCGCATCGAAATACAGATGCCGCAGTCCCGCCAGATAGTGATACCACACCGCCCACAACGAGCCTGTGAACACCAGATCGCCGAACCAGCTGGTGGCAACCCCGTTCGCCCGCGCGAACATCGCATCGCTGGTCGCAGCCCCCAGAAGCCACCACACCGCCAGCGCGATGCCGATGATCAGGGCGTTCCCGGTGATCCGCGTCAGGATCGAGGTGACCGCCGTCAACTGCTTGCGATAGATCATCAGATGCGGCGACAACGGCCGCGCGATGTGCTTCACTTCGGCCATCTGGCCCCCCTGTGGCTGGCGAAACAGACCCTGCGACCCGCTTCGGACTTGCCCGACATAAATAGCGTGGTTTTCGCAACTGTCACGCGGACAATCGCCGCAATGCAGCACAGTTTGCGTGCGCAGCCGGGGTTTTCTGTGTTTGTGATCACAGAAAAAAATTCTGTGATCACAGCGGCGACGCTATTGGCTGAACAGTGTGGTGTCCCATGACAGCTCTAGCCCGACATAGCCGTCGGTGTAGTCGGTGCCATCATAGAACCGGACATCAATCGCCGATTCCTCGCCCACGGCATAGCCGACGCCGATGTCCCACTCCTGCTCGGTGCTGGAACCGGTTTCATAAAATCCGTAGTTGGCCGAGGCCGACAGCGAGTCGGTAAACTGATAGGCCACACCAAGATAGGCATTCGCCAGTTCCGCCTGCGGATCATAGGCCAGATCGAAACTGCCCGACAGCGCGTCGCCAAAGCCCATGCTCAGCCCAAGGGTCAACTCGCCACAGCAATCGCCACCGTCATCGGGATAAAAGTAGCGCGTGTAGCCGATGTCATAGCCCAACCCGGCCGCCGTCTCGCCGCGATAACCAAGGTAAAGGTCCACCTCGGTGGTGACGCTCTCATTCGCGATCTCGGCCCAGATGCCGGCATAAAACCCGGCCTTCTCGATCTCGACATAGCCGCTCAGCTCGGTCGCGTTGTCGCTGCCCGCCCCGTCCGGCTCGATGTAAAACTGCAGGGCCGCACCACCGTAGACAAAGAAATCCTGCGCGGTGGCGGCAGTGGCGGGGGTCATTGCAAGAATGGCGGGGATCAGGACACGACGCATCGGCAGGCCTCTCATGGCTGTTTTGCAGCATTTGGTCACGGAACCGGGTTGCGGGATATCCGGGCCGTGCAGGATTTCTGCACCTGTTGCCGCCGAACCCGGCCTAAAGCGGCATCAGCGCCCAATAATCCAGATCCAGCAGCACCTGCGGCAGGTATTTGCCCTGATCGTCGCGCAAATCGTGGCCCGTCAGCCCCTGCTTGACCGCCACCGTCCGCAGCCGGATCGCCCCGACACCGGGCGCCGACGTCTCGGCCAGATCCAGCACCTCGGACCACGCCCGCACTGTATCGCCGGCAAAGCAGGGGTTGGCATGCGCGCCTGCATTCAGGGCCACGATCATCTGCGCGTTGGCCAGCCCGTTGAACGACAGCGCCCGCGCCAGGCTGATCACATGGCCGCCATAGATCAGCCGCCGCCCGTCGGCGCGCCCGCCCGCATCGAAATGCACCCGCGCCGTGTTCTGCCACAGCCGGGTGGCCAGCATATGCTCGGCCTCCTCGACGGTGACCGCGTCGACATGGTCGATCCGCTCGCCCACCGCATAGTCCCGCAACCGGTGCGGCTCGCCCGCCAGATCGAACGGATAGCGGGTAAAATCAAGGCCCGCAGGCACGGCAATGTCTTTTGCCGCTACCGAGGCGGCCAGCGTCGGCACCACCGCCGCCTGCGTCTCGCCCGCCGCCTGCGTCTCGCCCGCCGCCTGCGTCTCGCCCGCCGATTTTCGCACCATCACCCAGCGGACATAGGTCAGCACGGTCGCGCCGGTCTGGTTGATGCCCTCGGTCCGCACCCAGACGACGCCGCTTGCGCCGTTCGAGTTTTCCTTCAA
>Ga0105048_10007596_pt1 | contig 17417 bp, 14 predicted proteins | sample MAT05_FD_78382 | JGI IMG/M metagenome (GOLD analysis project Ga0105048, IMG submission 78382) | Freshwater microbial communities from Lake Fryxell liftoff mats and glacier meltwater in Antarctica - MAT-05 | ecosystem: Environmental > Aquatic > Freshwater > Ice > Liftoff microbial mat | place...
CCCGATCAGGCTCCAGGGCTCGACGAAATAGCGGGTGAACAGCCGCCGAGGCTGCACGGCGAACCGGAACAACCACTCAAGCCCCCACTGGCCGATCCAGCGCGGCGCAGGAATCTGCACCCCCGCCTCGTAGTCGAAGGCGCCGCCGACCGTCAGCAACACCCCTGACGCCAGCCGCTCTTCGTTCTGCGCGACCCAGGCCTCCTGCAAGGGCATGCCGAGCCCGACCATGACCACGTCCGGGCGGAAAGCGTTGATCGCCTGGATCACGGCAAGATTGTCGGCCGAATCCGGCCGATGATCGAAATAGCCATGATGGCTGGCGACGGACACTTCCGGCCAGTAGCTGCGCAGGCGCTCGGTCATGATCTCGGTGACGCCGGGCGCCGCGCCGAGCAGGAACACGCGCCAGCCGCGCTCGGCGGCGAGGCTCCAGAACTGGTCGCGCCAGTCCAGATAGGTCGATCGCTGCGCCCGCTCGACCGGTTGGCCCAGCAGCTTGGCCCATAGGATCAGCGGGACGGAGTCGATCTGGATCAGGTCGGCCTTGCGAAAGAAGGACCGCATCGCTGCGCTGCGCCTGACCAGATAGAGGCTGTGCATATTGTGGTTGCCGACGACCCCCTTGCGGCCCTTGTCCGCGCGGCGGCTGATGAAGGCCATCACCTGCGACGGGGTGACGGGATCGAGGTTCGCGCCCATCAGGCGTAGGCGGGCGGTGGACGTAATCGGTTCATGCACGGCGTTAGTCCCAGCTTGGCACAGCGTCCCCGACCTCTCCTGAGGCGGTGCAAAGCCTGCGCCCCGCCCTTGCAGAGCAGCGGCAGGATCCAGCGTGTTTGCTGACGACGCCGCCTGACGGTTTAGGGTGGAGATATGGCTCACGCCTGCGCGCTCGACGACAAACCGCCGCGAACAGAGAGGTCCTCGCCAAAATAACGGTGCATAATAGACCAGCGCATCGACGCCTCCATGAAAGATCACAATCGCACGCAAAGCCGAATCTTGTACTAACTATGCTAGTAAACGCGCCGATAACCAATAGTTTGGCTTATTATTACTATTCTATTTACGATTTGAGCAAGGGCAGCGGCGGGCGGAGCCTTCACGCATCATTGACCGTCTTCGCACACGGCCGGTTCACAAGATCATGGCAAGGTCGCGTCATGAGCAACGCTGAATTCACCGCCTATATCGAAGGTTTGCCGCCGCAGGACCGTCGGACGGTCGAGCAGGCGCTGCACGGCCTGCGCCACGCCATGAACCAGACGCCTCGCGACGAGGTCGAGGTCGAAGGACGCAACAACGTCCGGCTTATGCTGGAGGCCGTGCGCCAGATCACGCGCCGCGAGCGGCCAGCGCCGTTCTGGCGGCGGGCCAGCTAGAACGCAATCAGGCGTTCAGCCGCGCGTTCAAGGCGGCGTGCTCTTCGAGAAGCGCCTGGGGCAGACGGTCGCCAAAGCTGGCGTAGAACGCGGGGATCAGCGCCGACTCCTCGGCCCACACCTTCCGGTCCACGGTGAGCAGCAGGTCCAGCTGGGCCTCGCTGAGGCTGAGCCCGGAGGTGTCCAGCGCGCCCTTGGCCGGCAGCCGGCCGATCGGGGTGTCGACGGCCTCCGCCTTGCCCTGCAGGCGCTCGACGATCCATTTCAGCACCCGGCTGTTGTCGCCGAAGCCCGGCCAGACGAACTTGCCGGCCCTGTCTTTGCGGAACCAGTTGACGAAATAGATGCGCGGCAGCTTGGCCGGGTCGCGGCCCTCGGCGATCTTCAGCCAATGGCCGAAATAGTCGCCCATGTTGTAGCCGCAGAACGGCAGCATCGCGAACGGATCGCGGCGCAATTCGCCCACCGCCGTCTCCGCCGCCGCGGTGCCTTCCGACGCCACATTGGACGCCAGGAACACCCCGTGGCGCCAATCGAACGCCTCTGTCACCAGAGGCTGGGCGCTGGCGCGGCGCCCGCCGAACAGGATCGCCGAGATCGGCACCCCGGCAGGGTCCTGCCACTCGGCGGCGATGATCGGGCATTGGCCGGCCGGAGAGGTGAAGCGCGCATTGGCGTGGGCGGCGGGCCCCGGCGTGTCGGGGGTCCAGTCGCGACCGCGCCAATCGGTCAGATGGGCTGGCGCGACGTCGGTCAGGCCTTCCCACCAGACGTCGTCGTCGTCGGTCAAGGCGACGTTGGTGAAGATGCAGTTCTCCTGCAACCCGGCGATAGCGTTGGGATTGGTCGCCAGGCCGGTGCCCGGAGCCACTCCGAAGAAGCCGGCCTCGGGATTGATCGCGTATAGCCGGCCGTCGTCGCCGAACCGCATCCAGCAGATATCATCGCCGATGGTCTCGGCCTTCCAGCCGGGAATGGTGGGCGACAGCATGGCCAGATTGGTCTTGCCGCACGCGCTGGGGAAGGCCGCCGCCGCATAGTGCGACTCGCCCTCAGGCGAGGTCAGCTTCAGGATCAGCATGTGCTCAGCCAGCCAGCCGGCGTCGCGGGCCATGACGCTGGCGATGCGCAGGGCGAAACACTTCTTGCCGAGCAGGGCGTTGCCGCCGTAGCCCGAACCGTAGGACCAGATTTCCCGCGTTTCTGGGAAATGCACGATGTATTTGGTGTCGCTGCAGGGCCAGGAAACGTCCTTCTCGCCCGTGGTCAGGGGCTTGCCCACCGAGTGTAGAGCAGGGACGAAGAATCCAGTCTCGCCGATGGCCTCCAGGGCCGCCGAGCCCATGCGGGTCATGATGCGCATGGACACCACCACATAGGCGCTGTCGGTAATCTCGACTCCGTACTGACTGATCTCCGAGCCGATCGGGCCCATGCAGAACGGGACGACATAAAGGGTGCGGCCGCGCATGGAGCCCTTGAACAGGCACTTCAGCGTTTGGCGCATCTCCGACGGGTCATGCCAGTTGTTGGTCGGGCCGGCGTCTTCCTTGTCGGCCGAACAGATGTAGGTGCGGCTTTCCACTCGGGCGACATCGGTGGGATCGGAGGCGGCGTAGAAGGAGTTGGGCCGTTTGGCGGGGTTGAGGCGCTTGAGGGTTCCGGCCGCAACCAGTTCGGCGGTCAGGCGATCCCATTCCTCCTGCGACCCGTCGCACCAATAGACGCGGTCAGGCTGGGTCAGTTGAGCGACCTGACGGACCCATTCCACCAGCGCCGTGTTCTTGGTGGGCGCACGATCGAGCCCGGGAATGGTGTCGGCGAGCAATCCGCCCTCCTCAAACAACTACGCCGCGGAGTTGCAGCCTCCGCTGCGGCCAAACCTTTGGCATAAACTAACGGCCCGCCCCCCACAATCTGCGGATATGGCCGAGGCCCCAGGCTAGCGGTCGCGCGCGGCTGGATTTGCGACTCCGAAGCCGCCCCCCCCAGGGGTTTCGATGACGAATACATCTCCGGGCGACATCTGGACCACCGCGGTCGCCGGGAGGCGTTCCACTCGACCGCCGACGCGCTCCACCGAGTTTACACCGACTTGCCCCGGCTCCCCGCCCGCCATGCCGAAGGGCGCCGTTCGCCGATGATCGGAGAGGATCGCCGCGGTCATCGCCTCGCAGAACCTGATCCTGCGCACCGCCCCGTCGCCTCCGCTGAAAGCCCCGCGCCCGCCCGAGCCCCGGCGTATGGCGAAGCTTTCCACCAGGACCGGAAACCGGGTCTCCAGCACTTCAGGATCGGTCAGGCGGCTGTTGGTCATGTGAGTCTGGACGGCGCTGGCGCCATCAAAACCCGGTCCCGCGCCCGATCCGCCGCCAATGGTCTCGTAGTACTGGCGGGCGCCGTCGCCGAAGGTGAAGTTGTTCATGGTGCCCTGGGCGGCGGCCATCACCCCCAAAGCGCCATAAAGGGCGTCCGTCACCGCCTGGCTGGTCTCGACATTTCCGGCCACGACCGCCGCCGGGTAGCGCGGATTGAGCATCGAGCCTTCGGGCACGATCAGGTCGATCGGCTTCAGGCATCCATCGTTCAGGGGGATGTCGTCGTCGATCAGGGTCCGCAGCACATAAAGCACCGCGGCCCGGCAAACAGACTGGGGCGCGTTGAAGTTGTCGGGCAGCTGGGGACTGGTCCCGGTGAAGTCGATTTTCAGGCGGCGCGCGATGCGATCGGGGGTGACGACGACCCGGATTACCGCACCGTTGTCCATCTCATAGGCGAACTCGCCGGCCTGCAGGCCGTCTATCAGCCGGCGCACCTGCGCCTCGGCGTTGTCCTGGACGTGTCCCATATAGGCGGCGACGGTCTCGCGCCCATAGGCCCGTTCCATTTCCAGATAGGCGCGGGCCCCCTGGGCGCAGGCGGCGGCCTGGGCGCGCAAATCGGCCAGGTTCTGATCGGGATTGCGCGCGGGCCAGGCGCCCGAGGCCAACAGGGCGCGCACCTCAGGTTCGCGAAGACGGCCCCCCTCGATGAGAAGGAAGTCTTCGATCAGCACCCCCTCCTCCTCCACGGATCGGCTGGCGGGGGGCATGGAGCCGGGCGTCATGCCGCCGATGTCGGCGTGGTGGCCCCGGGCTGCGACAAAGACTCGCAACTCGCCGTCCTCTGCGAAGACGGGCGCCACCAAGGTGACGTCCGGCAGGTGGGTGCCGCCGTTATAGGGGGCGTTGAGCACATAGACATCGCCGGGGCGAAAGCCGCGGCCTCCGGCGGCGCGCCCCTGAATGACCGCGCGCACGCTCTGGCCCATGGAGCCAAGATGGACCGGGATGTGCGGGGCGTTGGCGATAAGGGCCCCGCCGCCGTCGAACAGGGCGCAGGAGAAATCCAGCCGCTCCTTGATGTTCACCGAATAGGCGGTGTTCTGAAGGGTGAGGCCCATCTGCTCGGCCACGGCCATGAAGCGGCTGTTGAACAGTTCCAGCCGCACGGGATCGACCTCGGCCCCCTCCGCCCGGCGCGCCGGGGGCGGCGCAGCCCGCTCCAGGATCAGATTGCTCAGGTCGTCGACGCGCGCGGCTCAGCCAAGCTCGACCACCGTCGCGCCGTTGTCCTCGCGGAGGATCGCCGGTCCGGCCACGACGGCCTGCGGGGGCAGGTCTGCCCGGTCAAACACGCTGACGCTACGCTCAGCGCCGTCCATTCGCACTTGCGCCGCGGCGACAGGCGCCGGCGCGGCGCCGGGCGGGGATCGGACAGGCTTGCGCTGCGCCCCTGCCGGCGCGCCGGCCGCCTCAGCGGCAAGCGACTCAACCACCAGGGCCTTGTCCGAGGCGGTGAAGCCGAACCTCTGCTGATGGGCCGCCTCGAATGCGGCGCGCATCTGGCTCGGCGAGCCGAATGAGACCTCGAGCGCAATGTCGGCCCCGGCGTATTTGATCCTGGCCGAGCGGTGCGCCGCGACGGCAGACAAGGGCATGGCCTGAGCGCGCAGATCGGCCTCCGCCGCACCCGCCAGGACCGCCATGTCCGCTTCAAGCACGGCGGAGGCGTCCAGCGGCGTCTCGACGGTCCTTTCGCGGATCGTCCGCAGATGGGCGAGGCCCATGCCGTAGGCTGAAAGCACCCCTGCCAGAGGGTGAATCATCACCCGTGTCATTCCCAGGGCGTCGGCCACGAGGCAGGCGTGTTGTCCGCCCGCGCCGCCGAAACAGACAAGGGTGTAGTCCGCCACGTCATAGCCGCGCTGGATGGATATCTGTTTGATCGCCCGAGCCATGTTCTCTACGGCGACGGCGAGGAAGCCCTCGGCGATCTCCGCGGACGAGGGGGGGCGGCCGGTGGCGGCTGCGACCGCTTGGGCGACCTCTGCGAGAGCTGCTGCGGCGGCCTCAGCGTCAAGCGGCTGGTCCCCCTCAGGGCCGAAAACCGCGGGAAAGGCGTCGGGCTGGATCTTGCCGAGGGCGAGGTTGCAGTCCGTGACTGTCAAGGGCCCGCCTCGGCGATAGCAGGCCGGGCCTGGCATCGCGCCCGCAGAGCGAGGGCCGACCCGAAGGCGAGCGCCGTCGAAGGTGCAGATCGAGCCGCCGCCCGCCGCCACGGTATGTATGTCCATCATCGGCGTTCGCAGCCGCACCCCGGCCACCACCGTCTCGTGAACCCGTTGCAGAACCCCGGCGTAGTGGGAAACATCGGTCGAGGTCCCGCCCATGTCGAAGCCGATCAAGCGACTGAACCCTGCCTCCTGGGCGGCGGCGACCATCCCGACGATGCCGCCCGCGGGCCCCGACAGCACCGAGTCCTTGCCGCGGAACCGCGCCGCGTCCACCAAGCCGCCGGTCGACTGCATGAACAGCAGGCGGGCTTCGGGCCCAAGCTCTGTCGTCACCTGGTCCACATAGCGGCGCAGCACCGGTGACAGATAGGCGTCGGCTACAGTGGTGTCGCCGCGGCCGACCAGCTTGATCAGGGCCCCGACCTCGTGGCTGACGGAGACCTGGGTAAAGCCGATGCTGCGGGCCAGGAAGGCGATTCTCACCTCATGGGCGGTGTAGCGGTAGCCGTGCATGAGAACGACGGCGATGGCCCGAATGCCGGCGTCGAAGGCGGCCTGCAGAGCGGTTCGGGCCCCCCCTTCGTCGAGGGGCTGCAGGACCTGACCCTCAGCGTTGACCCGTTCGTCGATCTCGACCACCTGGGCATAGAGCGCCTCGGGCAAAACGATACGCCGGTCGAACAGGCGCGGTCGAGCCTGATAGCCGATCCGCAGCGCATCGGCATGGCCGCGGGTTATGGCCAGGACTACCGGCTCGCCTCTGCGCTCCAGAAGCGCGTTGGTGGCCACGGTCGTGCCCATCTTGACCGCTTCGATCGGCCCCTCGCCGTGCGCGGCCTGCAAGGCTCTGATCGCGGCGGTGGCGGCGTCGGCATAGCGGCCAGGATTTTCGGACAGCAGCTTGTGGGTGACCAGGACTCCGTCGGGACGGCGGCCGACCACGTCGGTGAAGGTGCCGCCGCGATCGATCCAGAATTCCCAGCCCGCCTCGGTCATCGCCCGATCTTACGCCCCATGCCTACAGGGCAAAACGGGGGATGGCCTGAGATTGACCTTTCGACGCGCCGAACTATAGCTGTCGCTGTGATGGGTTCCTCGAAAGAGGAAGCAAAAGGGAACTTGGGTGTAACGCCCAGGCTGCCCCCGCAACTGTAAGCGGCGAGTTTGGATCTGCGTACCGCCACTGGGCCTTCGGGCCTGGGAAGGCTTGATCCGAATGACGACCCGCGAGCCAGGAGACCTGCCCTCACAGTCGTCTTTCGGACGGTCGGGGTCGGCCGTACGAACGGGAATTGCCCCGAATTGGCGACGTCGCCTGCCCGCTCATCGCGGGGAGGGCCGACGGCTGTCGCCGGCGCCCCCTCGATGTGCGTTCGTCATCAAGGGGAACACCGCACATGAAGACCGCCTTCTTCCACGCCGTAGCCGTCGCCGCCCTGGCCTCGGCTTCGCCCTGCTTGGCCGATCCGCATAACTCGCCGCTCGACTCGGTGGTCGTCACGGCTCACCGCTCGCCGCAGCGCATCGAAACGGTCGGCGGACAGATCACGCTGCTGGACAGCGAGGCCATCCGAACCAGCCAGGCCCTGATCGTCTCCGATCTTCTTGCCCGCACGCCCGGCGTGACGGTGTCGCGCAACGGGGGCGCCGGCCAGGCCACGCAGTTGCGCATTCGCGGCGCCGAAACCGATCAGACGGTGGTTGTGATCGACGGGGTCAAGCTGAACGATCCGTCGGCGGTCGGCGGCGGCTATAATTTCGGCAACCTGCTGATCGGCGACGTGGCGCAGATCGAGATTCTACGCGGGGCTCAATCGGTGCTGTGGGGCAGCCAAGCCATTGGCGGCGTGGTCAATATCATCACTGCTGACCCTTCCCGGCCCTGGGAGGCCGATGTAAACGTGGAAGCCGGGACTCGCCACACCGCCTATTTGCGAGCGGGCGTCGGCGGCAAGTCCGAGCGGCTGGTTTGGCGGGCAGCCGCCCCCCGCTATGTCACCGACGGCGTCTCCAGCTTTTCCCAGGACCGCGGCGGGATCGAGAAGGACGGCTTTCGCAACACCGGCGTCAGCGGCAAGGCGCGCCTGACCTTGACCGACCAGCTGTCCGTGGACTGGCGCGCGGTCTATTCTAACGGCCGCAATGAATTTGACGGGTTTCCCGCGCCGCTGTTCGCCTTTGCCGACACCAACGAGTATGGCGAGACCACCGACATCGTCGGCTACGCCGGCCTCAATCTCGACCTCCTGGAAGGGCGATTCAAGAACCGCCTCGCCTACGGCTACACGCTCACCGACCGGGAGACGTTCGATCCGCGGCAGGCGGTCACCCCCCGCACATTTGGGGCCGAGGGCCGCAATCGGCGCTGGGAATACCAGGGCGTCGTCGAGTTGGCCAAAGGCTGGTCTGCGGTATTCGGGGCCGAGGACGAACACTCCAGCCTGCGCACCGTCTCTCCCTCCGCCTTCGCGCCGACGCCGCCGCCCGCCACCCGGGCCAGGGCCCGGCTGACCGGCGCCTATGTCCAGGTCCTCGGCGAGGTCGTTCCGGGCCTGACCCTGGTCGCCGGAGTCCGCCGCGATGACCATCAGACCTTCGGCGACTCGTCGGTCGGTCAGGCGTCGGCGGCCTGGACCCTCAACGGGGGCGCCACCGTGCTGCGCGCCAGCTGGGGCCAAGGGTTCAAGGCGCCGACCCTGTTCCAGCTTTACAGCGACTTCGGGAACGCGCGACTGCAGGCCGAGGAGGCGCAAAGCTGGGACGCGGGAGTCCGGCAATCGTTCGTGCGAGGCCGGATCGTCCTGGAAGGGGCCTATTTCGAACGGGAGACCGAGAACCAGATCGACTTTTTCTCGTGCGCGGCCGCCTCGACCCTCGCCGGATGCATCGGACCCTCGGGCGCGCGGCGCTTCGGCTTCTATGACAATACCGCCCAGACCCAGGCCCGAGGGATCGAACTGCAGGGCCGGGCCGACGCCACCGATCGCCTGAGCCTGTCGGCCAATTACACCTGGACGGACACTGAGAACACCTCGCCGGGGCCGGGCCGGGGCAAGGCTCTGCAACGCCGCCCCGAACATGCAGCAACGGCCGAGGCCAGCTACCTTTGGCCGGTCGGACTGAACACCGTCCTGGCCGTCGGCTACGTGGGGGACTCGTTTGACGACGCCTCCAACCGCAACCGGATCAAGGGCTACGCCCTGGTCGATCTGCGCGCAGCCTATCTTGTCAACGAGCGCCTCGAAGTCTACGGCCGGATCGAGAATCTTGGCGACCGGCGCTACGAGACCGTGGCCAGCTACGGCCAGCCGAGGCGCACGGCGGCGGTCGGCATGCGCGCCCGCTTCTGATGGCGGCCACCCGGCGGCAAGCCTTGGCCGGAGCGGCGGCCATAGCGGCGCTTTCGGCGGGGCCCGCCTCCGGGGCGAGCGCGCCGCGGCGGGTGGTGTCGCTTGCCCCCTGCCTCGACGCTCTGCTGGTGGCCTTGGCGGACCGCAGCCAGATCGCGGCCTTGAGCCGCTGGTCGCGACAGGCGGGCGGCTCGACCATCGTCGCCGCCGCCCGCGCCCTGCCCTTCACATACGGGGGGGCCGAAGAGATCGCGCTGTTGGCGCCGGACCTGGTCATCTCGGGGGTTCCGACGCCCCAGACCCTTCAGCGGGCCCTGCCGCGGCTGGGCATACCCTTGGCGATGTTCAAGGTCGTCGAAACCGTGGACGAGAGCCTGCGCCAGATCGGCGAGGTCGCCCGGCTGATCGGGCATCCGCAGCGGGGCGAGGCCTTGGCGCGCCGCATCGCGAGCGCCCTGGCCGCCGCCGCCCCGCCGGTCGGGGCGCGGCCGGTCTCGGCGCTGGTGTTCCAGCGGGACGGCTTCGCGTCGGGCCCCGCAACCCTGATGGACGAGATGCTCGGCCGCACGGGCTTCACCAACGCCGCTCGCCGTTACGGGATGACCGCATCGGGCAATGTGCCGATGGAACGGCTGCTCGCCGATCCGCCCGACGTCTTGCTGGTGGGGGAATCCGCCGGCGCAGTGAGCTGGGGCGAACGGGTGCTGCGCCACCCGGCGCTGCGGGGGGTGCGCGGGCGGATGCGACCAGTGCTGTTTCCGGCCAAGCTGATGTACTGCGGCGGCCCTGTGCTGATCGCGACCGCGGCGGCCCTAGCGGCGGCGCGGCGGGCGGCGGCCGAGGCAAGCGCATGAAAGCCACTCCCGCCCCTGTGCTCTACGGCGGCCTGATTGCGGCCATAGCGGTTCTGTCCGGCCTGTCGCTGATGGCGGGAAAGGTCTGGGTCCCGTGGAGCGCATGGACGACGCTGGACGATCCGCGCTGGGCGATCATCTTCGAACTTCGCGCGCCGCGCACCTTGCTGGGGATCGCTGTCGGCGCCGCCCTGGCCGCCTCGGGAGCGGCGCTCCAGGGCTATACCCGCAACCCCCTGGCCGACCCTGCCATTCTCGGCGTCTCCTCCATGGCCGCGCTGGGGGCGGTGTTGACCCTGTATCTGGGCGTCCAGAACCCCTGGCTGCTGCCCGCCGCCGCCATGGCCGGCGCGGTGATCGGGGTCGTATTCCTGCTGGTGGTGGCGGGGGAGACAGCCAACCTGAGCGGTTTCATCCTCGGCGGCATGGTGCTGAACATCTTCGCCCAGGCGGGCATCGCCCTGGCCATGAATCTGGCCCCTAACCCCTGGGCTGTGACCGAGATCATCGACTGGCTGATGGGCTCCCTGGCCGACCGCAGCTATCAGGACCTGCGTCTGGCCGCGCCGTTCATCATCGCAGGGATCGGCCTTCTGCTCTGGACCGGGCGCGCCCTCGACGCCTTGACCCTGGGCGAGACCGGAGCGCGGGCGCTTGGCGTGGACATCGGCCGCACCCGACTGCTGCTGGCGATCGGGGTGGCCCTGGCGGCCGGCGCCAGCGTGGCCGTCACCGGGGTGATCGGCTTCGTCGGCCTCGTCACCGCCCACCTGCTGCGTCCCCTGGTCGGATCCAGACCCGGCGCCTTGCTGCTTCCCAGCGCCCTGGCGGGGGCCGCGATCGTCCTTGCCGCCGACATCCTCGTGCGCCTCACGCCCGCAGCCGCGGAGGTCAAGCTCGCCGTCGCCATGGCGGTGCTGGGCGGGCCGTTTTTCCTGGGCTTGCTGATCGCCCAGCGGCGGCGCGTCGCATGAACGGCCTGGTCGCAGAAGGTCTGGCGGTCCGCATAGGCGGTCAGGACATCCTGCGCGGCGTCGACATCGCGCTGCGGGGCGGATCGGTCACGGCCGTGGTCGGGCCCAACGGCGCGGGCAAATCCACCCTTTTGGCCTGCCTCGCCGGCCTGCGCCGGCCGGACTCAGGCGAGGTGCGGCTGCACGGGGTCTCGCTTGCAGGGATGGCGGCCCGGCGCCGCGCCCAGGCGATCGGGTTCTTGCCGCAGACGCCCGAGGTCGCCTGGGCGGTCGATGTGGAGACCTTGGTCGGTCTCGGCCGTATTCCCCACCTCGGCCTCAAGGGCCTGGCCGATCCGGACCGCGCCGCCGTCGCCAAGGCCATGGCCGCCGCCGATGTCTCCCGGTTCGCGAGGCGGGCGGTCGCCAGCCTGTCCGGAGGCGAGCGCGCCCGGGTGCTGATCGCCCGCGCCCTGGCCGGGGAGCCGCAGTGGCTGCTGGCTGACGAGCCCTTGGCCGGGCTAGACCCCGGCCACCAGCTTGACGCGATGGCGCTTCTGCGCCGGCTGGCGTCTGAACAGGGCTGCGGCGCGATCGTGACCCTTCACGACCTGTCGCTGGCCCTCCGCTCTGCCGACCGGGTGCTGGTGATGGCCAGAGGCGGCGTCCTGGCCGACGCCCCCCCCTCGGAGGCGCTGCATCCGGACGTGATCGAACAGGCTTATGGCGTGCGCGTCAGCCTGATCCAGGGAGAAGGCGGCCCTTTGATCGAGGTGATCGGCCGAGCCGGGGGGTGAGACGACCCGCGTCTATCGACAGGACGGGAGGGATCGGGCAGCAGGTTGCGGGACCTCACTGAAGCTGCAGGCCTGCTATGTTCACATCACACTATGTCCGCCGCGTCGAATGGGGCGACTGCGATCCGGCCCAGATTGTCTACAACCCGCGCTACTTTGCGTTCTTCGACACCGCCACCGGTCTGCTGTTCGAAGCGGCGGGGTGGCGCAAGCCGGATCTGCTGACAGCCTTTGACATCGTCGGCCTGCCGGTGGTCGATATCAAGGCGACGTTCCTGGCGCCGTGCACCTTCGGCGACGAGGTGACGATAACCTCCAGGGTGACGGCTTGTCGACGTTCGTCCTTTGATGTCGCCCACCAGCTTCGGCGCGGCGACCTGCTCTGCGTGGAGGGGACCGAGACGCGGGTGTGGACGATCAAGGATCCCGACAATCCGGGACGGCTGAAGTCGGCGCCCCTGCCCGCAGAGGTCATCGCCCGCCTGGAAGCGGACGGGCCGGCGGCCTAGCTGCCGCTCCAGTTCCTGACCCGGCCGACATCGACATGGACGAAGTTGGATACAGGATAGTAGCCCACGCCGCCGCGAGCCAGGCCTAGCGCCGCCCGGTGCAAGCGATCCAGGTCTACGCCCGGCAGGCGTACGTCCATGGCCATGCCGTCCATATGCAGGCTGCGTTTGGCCACTTCACCGCTGCGCGCGCTGAGGGCCAAATTGCTCTTGGGCGACCTGTAGGCCGAGATCACCTGGTAAGGGCCGCTGGCGCCGACGCGGGCGCTGAGAACGGCCAGGGTGTCGAGGAGGCGGATGTCTATGGGGTGAACGTCCCCGGTGCGGAAATCGCGAAGGACCTTGTTCACCGCGGACAAGGCGTCGGTCACATAACCGCCGGCCTCCCAATAGGTGGCCTTAAGGGTTTCGCCCGTGTGCAGGTTCAGGAAGGACAAGCTTCGAGGGGCCTTGAGCGCCTCGGCCTGGGCCTTGCCGCCCAGAAGGGCGGTCCCAAACGTCGCCATTCCCAGCCCTAAAAGGCTGCGTCGTCCGATGGTCATCAGCGCGTCCCCCCGACAGCCCGCTCCTTGTGGAGTTTTGGGCCGCTCAAGACGTGAGAAGAAAAAAACGGCCATCGGCCGCGACTGGAACCGTTCTAGCCGAAGCGAGTTAATAGGAGAACCCGTCCCGCCGTGGCATCACGCCGCGGCGCGATCACGCTTGTGAGAGGGACGGCCTCGGCCTTAGGCCTCGGTGCGGATAACGGCGCCGGCAGCATAGTTGTCCAGTTCGCTGAGCCGGACGATCTCTTCGCGCGGCAGCTGAACGACAACCTCGCCGCTGACGGGATCAAGCAGCTTGTAAATGAAGCGGCCCGTGTGGCCGATCTCCTCGATCACCAGCCGAGTCATGGGCGGCGATGCGGGTGAGAGCTCGGGGGCCTTGGGTTGGGGCCGGTCGTCGGCCTGGCCGGCGGGCGGGAGCTTCGCTGCCGGGGCGCGCATCGGAGGAGGCGCGGGCTCGGTGACGGGTTCGATTCGGGTGAGTGGCTGGTGAGCCATGGCGGTCTCCGACGGATGATCTCCGGCGTGTCCTTAAGGACCGTTGCGAACGGGGGGAGGGTTTCGCCCTCCCCCCGCCGCGGGTTCCTTAACGGAACAGGCTGAGCAGGCTCGACGAGGACGAGTTGGCGATGGAGAGGGCCTGGATGCCGAGCTGCTGCTTGGTCTGCAGAGCCTGCAAGCGGGCGCTTTCCTTGGCCAGATCGGCGTCCACTAGGTTGCCGACGCCCGCTTCCAGCGAGTCCTGCAGCTTGCCGATGAAGCCGAGGTGCGAGTCGAGGGACTTGGAGCCGGTGCCGAGCTTGGTGAGCGCGGTCGAGACGTTGGTCAGGGAGGACGAGACCACTGCGATCATGGCCGAGGCCGTGGCCGCCGTGGTGAAGGTCGCCGCGGCCGTGACCGTGACGTTGGCGCCGCCGAGGGCCAGCGACTGAGCAGCGACGGTCAGCTTGGAGGAGCCGTCGTCGTTGGCCAGGGCGTAGACCGAGGTGCCGCCCGACTTGATCATGTTGATGCCGTTGAACGAGGCGTTCGAGACGGCTTTACCGATCTGGTCGCGCAGGGCCTTGAAGTCTTCGGCCAGGGCGGTGCGGCTGGTGCTGTCGAGCGAGGTGTCCGAAGCGGCCAGGGCTTTTTGCTTCATCTGGTTGAGCAGGTCGGAGACCTGTTCGCCAGCCGACATGGCCACGTCGATGGTGGATTGGGCGCGGGTCAAAGATTCCTTGACCGCGTCCAGGGCCGAGACCTTGCCGCGCATGGTCTGGGCGATCGCCCAGGTGGCGCCGTTGTCTTTGGCGTTGTTGACTTTCTTGCCGGTGGAGATCCGGTTTTGAACCTCTGACAGTTCGGTTTGCGAACGGCTGAGGTTCTGCAGCGCAATCAGGGCGCCGGAGTTCGTGTTGACGCTGTTTATAGCCATTTGATCATCCTATTCTCAGGTGTAACGCCGTCGTTTTGACCGCGCCGGGAATTTTTCCCCTGTTAAGGCCCGTTAACGAGTCCTACCAAAATGTATAACTCGCTAGGCCTGTCGTGAACTTTTGCCACACCTCAGTTAAGTGCCGATGAATCAAGTGACGCTGTCTGTTGTTTATTTATAGTTTACACTAGTTCACCTAATCATCCCGCGCCCCTTTCTTCTTTCGACGCCACCCTTCAAAAGCCGCAATGCGAGGCCATATTGGTTCAGACGCGGCCCGGGCGGGCGGCGGCTTGGTGCATCATCAGCGTATGCCGCTCGGCCTTGAGGCTTCGACGAGCGGCGGACCCAATGAGGAAAGCCCTCTCTTGAAATCATTGTCTTTCGGCCGGCTCGCCCTGCCTGCGCGGGCTTTGGCTCAGCCCCATGCCCCGTGGTGCCGGTTCATTGGAACGGCGATGCTGGTGGCGGCTCTCGCAGCGGGCGGAGCCACCCAGACCTGGGCCTCGGCGCAAATCGCGTCGACCGCGCGCTCTATTCACAACGACTCCCGGCCTGTTTCGGCGGCCGACCGGGCCCTTGCGGTGTTGCAGGCCCCAGCGGCGGCCCCCGTGCCGCGCCCTAGTCTCGGCGCCGATGTGGATGGCGATGGACGCGGCGACTTCATTAATCCCACCGGCGGGACCGCGCGATCCCATGACGCCTACGGGTCGGGGGCCTTCGGGGCGTCGCGGGACGGCGGAGAGCGAGCGCACGAAGGCGTGGACTATGTGTCCCAGCCGGGACAGGTGGTGGTCGCGCCGATGTCAGGCTACGTCGCCCGGGTCGGGTACGCCTATGGCGACGACGCGATCCTGCGCACCGTCGAGATCGTCAATCCCGCCCTGAACTATGTCGCCAAGGTGCTGTATGTCAGCCCCTCGGTCGAGGTCGGGCAAGCCGTCTCCGTTGGGGCGCCCATCGGCCGCGCCCAGAACCTGCTTCGCAAATACCCCAACGGCATGACCAACCACGTCCACCTACAGGTCGCCCGCAAGGGGCGTGCGTGGATGAACGCTGAGCGTCTGATCTCAAGCGCCCGCGGCTGAGGCCTCAGCGCGGCGGGATGTCGTAGTCGTCCCGGTTCAAGTTGGAGACGTTGGCGTGCATGCGGGCCATCAGGTCGATCAGGCTACGCACCTCGTCCAGACTCATTCCCGCCAGGAGACGCTGCTCCCGCTGGAGGGCCACCGCGAGGATGCGGTCGTGGGAGGCCCGACCCTCGGCAGTTAGGGCGAAGGTGCGTCGGCGGGGGTCCGGGCCGGCCCCGACCTCCACCAGGCCGGCCTTCTCCAGAGCCTGCAGGCTGCGGCTGACGGCGCCCTTGTCCAGGCCGATGACCGCCGAGATGCGGTTGGCCATGATGTTCGGCTCCAGCGCCAGCTGCGACATCACCCGCCAATCGATGATGCCGACTCCGAACTCGCGCAGATACAGACGCGACGCGCCCCGCGACACCGCATTGCTTATGGCGGTGAGATAGAAGGGGACATAGCCGGCCAGGTCCAGGGTTTGGCGCGGGGAAGACATTGTACGTTCCGTCTCCGAGGCAGACGCACGGCTCCGGCGCCCATTGCTCATTGCCGGGTTCCGGGCAGCCTGTCCATCGCCGGAGGGCAGGCATTGCCTTCTTGTGTGGAACCAGTTATTGCGGTGGCAACAACTCGGCGAGCCCAAGCCGGAACCAAGGATGGAGGACCACATGCGCACTCAGGTAGCGATCATTGGCGCCGGCCCCGCTGGCTTGATGCTGGCGCGTCTCCTGCGCCTGGCGGGTATTGAATCGGTGGTCCTGGAGGCGCGAGACCGCCCCTATGTGGAGCACCGGGTCCGCGCCGGGGTCCTTGAGCAGTTTTCCACCGACCTGCTCAACGACAGCGGCATCGGCGAGCGGATGAACCGCGAAGGCCTGGTCCATGACGGGGTCGAACTGCGTTTCGGCGGCGTCGGTCACCGGATCAACTTCCAGGAGCTGATCGGCAAGGGCGTCACGGTCTATGGCCAGCACGAGGTGGTGAAGGACCTGCTCGCGAACCGCATTGACGAGGAGGGGCTGCCGGTCCTGTTCGACGTGTCCGGCGTTCGCCCCGCCGATTTCGACACTGACCGCCCCAAGGTCTATTTCACCCACGAAGGCGTGGAGCAGGTCCTCGAGTGCGACTTCATCGCCGGCTGCGACGGCTTCCACGGTCCCAGCCGCGACGCCATTCCCAACATCGAAATCTTCGAGCGCGTCTATCCGTTCGCGTGGCTGGGCATCCTGGCCGACGCGGCCCCGGTCCATGACGAGCTGATCTATTCCAACACCCCGGAAGGCTTTGCGCTCTACAGCATGCGCTCCTCGAGCGTGACGCGGCTCTATCTGCAGTGCGAGCCTGACGAGGACCTGGCGCTATGGCCGGACGAGCGTGTCTGGGCCGAGTTGGACAAGCGCCTGGGCGGGGCCGACGGCTTTAAGCCCCTTCGCGGCCCGATCACCCAGAAGTCCGTCACCGCCATGCGCAGCTTCGTCGCCGAGCCGATGCAGAACGGCCGCCTGTTCCTGTCGGGCGACTCCGCCCACATCGTGCCCCCCACGGGAGCCAAGGGCATGAACCTCGCCTTCACCGACGTCTATCTGCTGTCGCGGGCCCTGTCGGACTTCTACACGAGCGGCTCGCAGGCTCGGCTCGGGGCCTATTCCGACACCTGCCTGAGGCGCATCTGGAAGGTGCAGCGGTTCTCCTGGTGGATGACCACCCTGCTGCACAGGTTCCCGGACGAAAACGCCTTCGACCATCGCCGCCAGCTTGCCGAACTGGACTACATCACCACATCCAAGGCGGCTGCGATCACCCTGGCGGAGAACTATGTCGGCCTGCCCCTGGACGATTGATCAGCCTAGCCTGTAAGAGCCGCCCATGACCGAAGTCTATCTTTGCGACGCTGTCCGAACCGCTGTCGGTCGTTACGGCGGCGGCCTGGCCAGGCTGCGCACCGACGATCTGGCCGCCGCCCCGCTCAAGGCGCTGGC
>Ga0105048_10007600_pt1 | contig 17411 bp, 15 predicted proteins | sample MAT05_FD_78382 | JGI IMG/M metagenome (GOLD analysis project Ga0105048, IMG submission 78382) | Freshwater microbial communities from Lake Fryxell liftoff mats and glacier meltwater in Antarctica - MAT-05 | ecosystem: Environmental > Aquatic > Freshwater > Ice > Liftoff microbial mat | place...
CATGCGCTGGCGGCCAGCGGCAACTTCGGCCAGGTGATACGCAAGAACTACCCCGTCGCGGTGGCCTGGCGTGCCGCAGCGGGCGCCGGCGCCAGCACGGGCGCGGGCGCGGACGAGCGCGAGGTGGCGTCCGTAGTGGGCCCGCTGTGCACGCCGCTGGACCTGCTGGGTGACCGCATGGAACTGCCGGTGGCACAGGTGGGCGACCTGGTGGCGGTGTTCCAGAGCGGTGCTTATGGGCCGAGCGCCAGCCCGCAGGGTTTCCTGGGGCACCCGGCTTGCGTGGAAGTGCTGGTTTGAACGGCTGAGGGCGGGCGAGGGATGGTCAGGTCTCGCCGCGCCTTGCTGTTGACGGCGCTGCTGGCAGTCTTGGCGCTGTTGATCACCGGCATCGGCGCGGCGGCCTGGGCTTACAGCCGTATCGGGCGTACGCCAGGAGAGCTGATCGACTACAGCAAGCGCCGGCTGGAGGGTCACCCGAATCTGGAGCTGGTGGCACTGCCCGTTCTGGATGCCGTGGGCGGCTGGCTGGGCGAACCTGACAAGGCCACGCGCGCGCTTCCGTTCATCGTGCCGCCGTTGCCACCCGGCGTGGTGACGGCGGCTGTGGGCCCGCCTGAATCGGGTGACCCTATGCGTGTGCTGGTGGGCCCCACGCGCAGCGTCACCAGCCTGGCGCTGGCAGCGCGCAGCGCACCCGACGGGGCGGTGGTGGAAGTCGACCCCGGCGACTACCTGGCCGACGTGGCGGTGTGGAACCAGCGCAAGCTGACGATCCGTGGCATGGGGCCGGGCGTTCGGCTGCTGGCCGGTGGCCGCAGCGCCGAAGGCAAGGCGATCTGGGTCATACGCAACGGCGACTTCACTGTCGAGAACATCACCTTCGCCGGCGGCCGTGTGGCCGACCGCAACGGCGCGGGCATTCGCCTGGAAGGCGGGCGGCTGGTGGTGCGCCAGTGCCTCTTCCATGACAACGAGAGCGGCATTCTCACCAACGCGGGAGAGGACATCGAGCTCGATGTCGAAAATTCGGAATTCAGCCACAACGGCGCGGGCGACGGCCAGTCGCATGCCATCTACGTCGGCGCCATCGGCCGCTTCCGGCTCAGCGGCAGCTACATCCACCACGCCAATGTCGGCCACCTGGTGAAGAGCCGCGCGAAGCGCAACCGCATCGAATACAACCGGCTCACCGACGAAAGCGGCGGCCAGGCCAGCTACGAGCTGGAGTTTCCGAACGGCGGCGTTGCCGAGGTGGTGGGCAACATCGTGCAGCAGGGTTCGGGCACACGCAATTCGGTGATGCTGTCGTACGGCGTGGAAGGCTACGGCTGGCCCGTCAACCGCCTGGCGATGGCGCACAACACCCTGGTCAACGACCGGCGTTATGGCGGCACCTTCGTCCGCGTGGCCCCCGGTGCGCAGGCGGTGTGGACACGCAACAACCTGTGGGTGGGCCCCGGCCGACTGAACCTGCCAGACGCCGCAGACAGCGCCGGCGACCGGCGTGCGGAGTGGCCTGCCTTCGTGCAGCCGTCGCGTGAGGACTACCGCCTGACGGAGGCCGCACGCGCTGCGATGGCTGGCATCGCCCCCGTGCCCCCGGCTTTGGCCCCGCGCTACGAGTACCAGCACCCCCTGCGCCTGCGCCCCGTGCCCGATGCGGCGCTGCTGCCTGGCGCCTTGCACTCGCCGCCGCGCTGAACGGCCCGCGGGTCACCGCAAGCCCTGCGCTTCAGCGCCAGGCACAGGCGGTTCAGGGATGCCGGGCGCTCCCCTTAAACTAATGGGTTAGCCTGCATCGCGCGGGCGTTGATCAGGATTCCAGCCGTGTTCATTTCATCAGCCTACGCCCAAGCCGCCCCTGCCGCAGCCTCCAGCGGCACCGACACCCTCTTCAGCCTGCTGCCGCTGGTGCTGATGTTCGTGGTGCTGTACTTCATCATGATCCGCCCGCAGATGAAGAAGCAGAAAGAGCACAAGGCCATGATCGAGGCCATTGCCAAGGGTGACGAGGTGGTCATCGCCGGTGGCCTGCTGGGCAAGGTGGCCAAGCTGGGTGACAACTACCTCAACGTGGAAGTGGCCAATGGCGTCGAGCTGCAGGTGCAGCGCGGCGCCGTGGTGCAGGTGCTGCCCAAGGGCACGTTCAAGTAAATTGGTTGCGCGGTGCGCAGGGGTTGCGCCTGAAGCACCCCGAGCACATCAAGCACCCGTTGCACCCGCCGCACACCCTGCGCCTGCGGCCCTGTCGGCCGCACTAAGGACATTTCGATGAACCGCTACCCCTTGTGGAAGTACGCCCTCCTCGGCATCGTGCTGCTGGTCGGCCTGCTGTACACCCTGCCCAACTTCTACGGCGAGGCGCCGGCAGTGCAGATCAGCGGGGCCAAGGCCACCGTGAAGGTGGAAGCCGAAATGGTGGCGCGGGTCGAGCAGGCCTTGAAGAGCGTGCAGGTAGAGGCCGACTATGTGCGCTTCGACGGCAACTCGGTGCGCACGCGTTTCAGCAACATCGACACCCAGATCAAGGCGCGCGACGCCATCGTCAAGGCGCTGAACCCCGACCCCACCGACCCACGCTACATCGTGGCGCTGAACCTGGTTTCACGTTCGCCCGAGTGGATGGCCAGCGTGCGCGCACTGCCCATGTACCTGGGCCTCGACTTGCGAGGTGGCGTTCACTTCCTGATGCAGGTGGACTTGCGCGGCGCGCTGAAGCAGGCCGTCGACACCTACAGCAGCGACGCCCGCACCGCGCTGCGTGAACAGCGCATCCGCTTCACCGGCATCGCACGCGAGACCGACGGCCTCACCGTCACGCTGCCCGACGCCGCCGAGGCTGCCAAGGCGCGCGACCTGCTGTTCGAACGCATGCCTTCCATGACCTGGACGCGCGACGACGAAGGCAGCACCGTGCGCGTCATCGGCCGCCTGTCGACGCAAGCCATCACCGATGTGCAGAACCAGGCGGTGATACAGAACGTGGAGACGCTGCACAAGCGTGTCAACGAACTCGGCGTGTCAGAGCCCGTCATCCAGCGCCAGGGCCTGGACCGCGTGGTGGTGCAGCTGCCCGGCGTGCAGGACCCGGCGCGCGCGAAAGACATTCTGGGCCGCACGGCGACGCTGCAGTTCCGCCTGGTCGAACCCGACACCGCCACGGCGGCCGAGGTGGTGCCCACGCGCGGTGGCGGCAACGTGGGCTTGAAGCGCGACGTCATCGCCACCGGCGAACAGCTGAAGCAGGCCTCGGCCACCATCGACAACGACCAGCGCCCCGCCGTCAGCGTGAAGCTGGACGACGTGGCCGGCCGCAGCATGCGCAACATCACGCGTGAGAACCTGGGCAAGCCCATGGCCATCGTGCTGTACGAGAAGGGCAAGGGCGAAGCGCTGTCGGTGGCCACCATCCAGGGCGAATTCGGCACTGATTTCCAGATCACCGGCAACTTCACGCCCCAGGAAACCGCCGACATCGCGCTGCTGACGCGGGCCGGCGCGCTGGCCGCGCCGATGGAAATCATCGAAGAAGGCACCATCGGCCCCAGCCTGGGCGCCGAAAACATCGCCAAGGGCTTCGACAGCGTGCTGTACGGCTTCATCGCCATTGCGGTGTTCATGTGCGCCTACTACCTGCTGTTCGGCGTTTTCAGCACCATCGCGCTGGCTTTCAACCTGCTGTGCCTGGTGGCGGTGTTGAGCATGTTGCAGGCCACGCTGACGCTGCCCGGCATGGCGGCCATCGCGTTGACGCTGGGCATGGCCATCGACGCCAACGTGCTGATCAACGAACGCGTGCGTGAAGAGCTGCGCAACGGCGCGCCGCCGCAGCTGGCCATTCACAAGGGCTACGAGATGGCCTGGGGAACCATCCTGGACAGCAACGTGACGACCTTGATTGCGGGCCTTGCGCTGCTGGCCTTCGGTTCAGGCCCGGTGCGCGGCTTTGCCGTGGTGCATGTCCTGGGCATCCTGACGAGCATGTTCTCTGCCGTGGTGTTCTCGCGCGGGCTTGTCAATTTCTGGTACGGCCGCCAGAAGCGTTTGAAGTCGGTGTCCATCGGGCAGATATGGCGTCCTGGTGGCCCGTCGTCTGCGGTGGCCAAGACCGGCAGCGAAGTCTCAGAAGCCTGAACGGGAACAACGACCATGGAATTCTTCCGCATCCGCAAGGACATCCCGTTCATGCGCCACGTGCTGGTGTTCAACGTCATCTCGTTCCTCACCTTCGCGCTGGCGGTGTACTTCCTGGCCACGCGTGGCCTGCATTTGTCCATCGAGTTCGTCGGCGGCACGCTCGTCGAGGTGCAGTACAGCCAAAGCGCCGACATCGACCGCACGCGCGGCACGGTCGAGAAGATGGGCTATGGCGATGTGCAGGTGCAGACTTTCGGCACATCGCGCGACGTTCTCATTCGGGTGCCGATACGCGCTGGCGAAAAGCAGACCGACACCGCCGACCTCGTGTTCAACGCCTTGTGCACGGCCGAACAGGGGCAGGTGGTTCGCAAGGAATACACCACAGCCGATGGCGAGCAGGTGAGCCGGCCCAGTTGCGTGCAGGCCGATGGCAGCGAGCCGCTGGTGCGCAAGCGAAGCGAGGCCGTCAGCGCCTCGGTGGGCGAAGAGCTCTACACCAACGGCGCCTGGGCGCTGGGCTTCACCATCCTGGGGATCATGGCCTACTTGGCGGTGCGCTTCGAGTGGAAGTTCGCGGTGGCCGGCATCGTCGCCAACCTGCACGACGTGATCATCATCCTGGGCTTCTTCGCCTTCTTCCAGTGGGAATTCTCGCTCGCGGTGCTGGCCGCGATCTTGGCGGTGCTGGGCTATTCGGTGAACGAGTCGGTGGTCATCTTCGACCGCATTCGAGAGGTCTTTCGCAAGTTCCGCAAGCTGACCACGGCGCAGAGCATCGACAACGCCATCACCCGCACCATCAGCCGCACCGTCATCACCCACGGCAGCACGCAGATGATGGTGCTGAGCATGCTGCTCTTCGGCGGCCCCACGCTGCACTACTTCGCGGTGGCGCTGACCATCGGCATTCTGTTCGGCATCTACTCGTCGATTTTCGTCGCTGCGGGCATTGCGATGTGGCTGGGCGTGAAGCGCGAAGACCTCATCAAGACCACGGGCCGGGAGCAGGACCCGAACGACCCGAATGCCGGGGCGGTCGTGTAGAGTGTGACGCTCTTCACACCGCAGCAGGTCCGACCCTGAAATGGCCACGAGCGCCTCGCCCGATTCTCTTGCTGGTCAGGCGCGCAGGCTCTACACCGAAGAGCTGCTGAAGGGCCTGGTGCCGCTGGTTCAGGCGGCACTGGACACCGCCCGCAACCTGCTCGACAAGCCCTGCGAACACACCGTGTTCGCGCGCCGGCGCGACTTGCTGCAGAGCCTGACGGCAGGTGCCCAGGCCTGGCATCGCGGCATCGTGAGCGGCTTGCGCCAGTCGCTCGGCCCGGGCATGACGGCTTCGCGCGCAGACCTGCCCCTGCCAGGCATGTCGGGCATGGACAGCGGTGGGCGCGAGTCGCTCACGCTGGTCAGCGACGACGCCATCGAGCTGGAAATCGTCACCTCGCGTCTGGCGCTGGCGGTGATGGACCGGGCCTCGTGGGAGTTTGCCGACCTGCGCTCGCGCATCGCCCACCTCGAAGGCCGCAACGAACTCGACCCCCACGACATGCTGCGCGCCCACGTGCTGGCGCGCACTGTCTTCGATGCCTGGCGCGCTGCGGGGCAGACGCTGGAAGGCTGGCGCGAACTGCAGTTTGTGCTGCACGACGAGTTCGCGCTGCTGGTGGAAGAGGCCTATCACGAGACCAACCGCTGGCTGATGGACCACCGCGTGCTGTCAGAGGTGGACCTGCGGCCCTTCATCCGCCGTTCTCAAACCCACCCCAATATGGCCATGGGCTGGCAGCCCAGTGCAGGCACGGGCTTCGTCGACTCTCGGCAGGACTCTGGCCGCAGTTACGGGGGAAGTTCGGGCGGAAGTTTGGGCGGCGGCCAGGCGATGGGGTATGGCAGCGCCCAGGGGTCGGGGCCCGGTGCCCCCAGCGGTTACAGCGCTTCGCCGGGCGGCCAGGCCAGCGGGCGCGGCAGCGTGGGCGACGAAACCCGCTTGATGACGCGGGGCGCACCGCTGGCACGCAGCCGCGAACACGCCGAAGCGGTGCTCGGCCGCCTGAACCGCCTGATCGGCCGCCATGTGCCCGAGTTCGCGAACTCCACGCGCTCGGCCGGGTTGGGTGGCGGCGGGGGCGGGGGCGGGGGCCGGGGTGGCGGCGGCAGTGCTGGTGCCGGGTCTGGCGGCGCCGCCGGCGCCGGGCAGGGTGGTGGCGGCGTGGTCCACCTCATGTCGCCGGGTTTGGCGCGTGCCATCGAGAACGCGCAGCAGGGCATACGCCAGCGCCTCAGCACCACCCTGCAGGGCGGCGGCGAGGCGATGGTCACCGCGCCGGTGATGCTGGAAGAACTGCACCAGCGCAAGCAGGTGCTGAAGAAGGCCGCTTCGGGCCCTGAAGAGCGCGCCACCATCGAGATCGTGGCGCTGCTGTTCCAGAGCATCCTCACCGAAGACCGCATTCCCGCTGCCGTGCGGGTGTGGTTCGCGCGCTTGCAGATGCCGGTGCTGCGCGTGGCCGTCACCGAGCCCGACTTCTTCGCCACCATCGACCACCCGGCGCGCCGCCTCATCGACCGCATGGGCGCTTGCGTGATGGGCTTCGACAGCGCCGCCAGCAGCCCGGTGGCAGGCAAACCCAACGAAGCGCTGGAAAAAGAAATCAAGCGCATCGTGCAGGTGGTCGAGGCCTACCCCGACACCGGGCGTCGCGTCTTCCAGACCGTGCTCACCGAGTTCGAGAAATTCCTCGAGCACTTCTTCAAGAACGAGAACGAGGCCACCAAGCGTGGTGTGTCGCTGGCGCAGCAGGTCGAGCAGCGCGAGACGATGGCCATTCAGTACACCATCGAGTTGCGCAAGATGCTCAACGAGGTGCCGGTGCAGGAAGGCGTGCGCCAGTTCCTGTTCCACGTCTGGGCCGACGTGCTGGCCACCACCGGTGTGCGTTACGGCGCGCAGGGCGCACAGACCAAGCAGATGAAGCGGGCTGCGGCCGACCTCATCTGGAGCGCTAGCGCGAAGGTGACACGTGAAGAGCGCGCCGAGGTCATCCGCCGGCTGCCGCAGCTGCTGAAGAGCCTGCGCGAGGGCATGGCCTCAGCCGGCCAGGACACACCCAAGCAGGACGAGCACATCCAGCAGCTGAACAACTCGCTCGCTGCGGCCTTCACGGCCAAGGCGGCGGTGATTCCCGACGACCGCCTTCGTGAGCTGATGGAGCGGCTGGAGACGCTGGAAGAGCTGCTGCCCGACGCCGCCGATGTCGACATCGACGAGTCGATGGTGCTGGACCTTTCCGGCCACCAGAGCAGCGAGCTGGAGGTGGTGCTCGACGGCGGCAGCATGCCCACGCCGGCGATGTTGGCCTGGGCACGGGAACTTCAGGTGGGCAGCTGGTACATGCTGGACCGTGGCGGCCGCAGTGAAGCGGTGCAGCTGGCCTGGCACGGCCTGCGCAAGCAGCTGAGCTTGTTCGTCACGCCGCAAGGGCGCTGTGTGCTCTTTCAGCAGCACCGGCTGGCCAGCTATCTGCAAGCCGGCTTGATGTTGCCGGCGCAAGACGAAGCGCTGACGGTGCGCGCCACGCGCAGCGCGCTGGCCAAGCTGGATGTGGATGCGTCGCGGTTGCTGAACTGAGGCTGAACCGCGGCCCTCGCCGGGGCCTCGGTTCAGTGGATGACGCGGTCGTCGGGGTCGACGAACAACTCGTCGAGCACCAATGCATCCGGCTCTTCGCCCAGGCTCCAGAAGACCATCAGCACGATGATCTTCAGGTCTTCCAAAGCCATCGGGCCGCCCCCGGCAGCAACGGCGCGGTCGATGACCATTTCGCGCATCGGTGCGGCCAGCACGCCGGCTGATTCGAGGAAGGTGATGAAGCCCACGGCGTTCTCGTCCAGCACCTCGCGCTCTGCGTCGGTGTAGATGCGCATGCTGCCGGGCACCGGCTGGCCGGTGACGGCTTCGGCACTGTCGGCCAGGCCGTCAAGCCAGCGCAATGCATCCTGGATTTCTTCCGGCTCGAAGCCGACAGCCGAAAGCTTGCGCGAAAGCTGCTTCGGCTCGGGGCAGGCGTCGGGGCGCCAGTAGTTCTCGTAGAGATAGACCAGTACTTCGAACATCAACCCACTATACCCGAGCGAATTGCCGAGGAAAGGTGGCCTCATGGCCAGGCCGTGGTGGCTGCTTCAGGCGCTGTGCCGCCTTTGGTACAGGCCGCCGGGCAGGCGCGCCACCTGGCCCGCCAGCTCCAGTTCCAGCAGCCGCGCGCTCAGGGTGGCGGCGCTTTCGCCGGTGCGTGCGAGCAGTGCGTCCAGTGTCACCGGGTCTTCACCCAGGGCCGCCAGCAGGGCGTCGTCGGGCGTGGGGCTGGCCGCGGCATGGATATTCGTCTCGGCACCTGTCTCGGCACTTGTTCGGGCCCCTGTTCGGGCTGCTGGACTGCCCATCGCCTGCAGCGGCAGCACGGCTTGCCGCAGGCCGGGGCTGTGCAGTTCGTCCAGCACGTCCTGGGCGGTTTCCACGAGCATCGCTCCTTGCTTGATGAGCGCATGACAGCCATGCGATTGCGGCGCGTGGATGGAGCCGGGAATGGCCCAGACCTCACGGCCCGCCTCGTTGGCCAGGCGGGCGGTGATCAGCGAGCCCGAACGAAGCGCGGCCTCGACGACCAGCGTGCCGCGCGTGAGCCCGGCAATGAGGCGGTTGCGCTGCGGAAAGTGCTCGGGCAGCGGCGGTGTGCCGGGCGCATATTCACTGACCAAGGCGCCCTGCGCAGCGATGCGTTGCGCCAGTGCGCGGTGGCGTGGCGGGTAGGTGATGTCCAGCCCCGTGCCCACCACCGCCACGGTGCGCCCGCCGGCCTTCATGGCGCCTTCATGCGCTGCGGCGTCTATGCCCTGGGCCATGCCCGAGACCACCACCCACCCGGCCTGCGCCAGGTCGGCGGCGAAGCTGTGCGCGTTGTCGCTGCCTTGGGCGCTGGGGTGGCGGCTGCCCACCACGGCCACGGCGGGCATCGCCAGGCAGGTCAGATCGCCCTGCACGTACAGCAGCAGCGGTGGGTCGGCGGTCTGCAGCAAGAGCGCGGGCCAGGCGGGGTGGCCCAGCGTCAGCAGATGGCGGTCGGCGCCGCCCTGAAGCCACAGCCGGGCTGCGGCCAGACGCGCGTGAAAGTGGGGCGGCAGCTGCTGCAGCGCATCGGCAAGCGCGCGGCCCAGCAGTTCACGCAGGGTGGCCACGGGTGTGGCCAGCACCGCCTGCGGGCTGCCGCAGGCGGCGAGCAGGCGGCGCGTGGTTTCGCGGCCCAGCCCCGGTGTTTCCAGCAGCCTGAACCAGGCGGCGAAGTCGTCGTCGACGTCTTCAGCCGAGGCCGCAGCGTGCGGTGGCACGGGGGCCCCTCGTCGCGTCAGGGCTGGGTGAAGCGGTCACCCGCGCGCACCGGTTCCTGAACGTTCAGGATGAGCGCGTAAGACACGCGCTCGAAGGTGCGGAAGACGAAGAGCACGCCGTGCTTTTCGTCGGGCAGACGGATGTTCTGGCGGGTCGCGCTGGTGGTGTCGACAGCTGCGGCACCCGCGCGCCACAGCGCCAGCACGTGGCCGCGCTCGATGCCGTCGCGCTGGCCCTTGTTGATGCTGACGACCTGGTTCTGGCCGGCGCGCAGCCCGTCGCCGTAGATGCTGACGATGCGGCCGTCGACAGGTGAAGAAGGTGCGCGCGGCACGTACGACACCAGTTCCTGCATCGGCACCGGGCTCAGGCGGTCGCCGACCTTGACTTCCATGCGCGTGCTGGCGATGCGGAAGGTGTCGGGAACCACCCCGGGCGAGCCGCCCGCGCTGGCCAGCTGTGTTTCACCAGCGCGCGTGAATTCGGCGGTGCCGACATAGCGGCCCTCGTAGCCCAGCACTTCCTTCGTGAGGGGGTCGGTCAGCGGCACCAACTGGCGGAAGATGCGGAAGTCGCGCGCGCCGGCCAGGTCGCCGCGCACGTAGGCGGTGTCGCCGCGGCCCATCATCACGCGGCCTTCCTGGGCCGCCACGATGCGCGGCGCGCTGGCCAGTTCATTGGTGTTGAAGACCACCGCCTCGTTGAGGAAGGGCCCGATCAGGTGCACCGGGATGGACGCGATGGCGCCGTTGTTCAACGACTCGATGCGCACACGCGGTGACAGGCGCACGGTGTTGGTCGGAACGCCCATCTCGCCCGTGGCCATGCGCAGCGTCGCGCGGCCGTTGATTCTCTCCAGCGTCAGCACCTGGCCGGGGTAGATGAGGTGGGGGTTGCGAATCTGCTGCAGGTTCATGCCCCACAGCTCGGGCCAGCGCCACGCGCTTTTCAGGAACATGCCGGAAATGCCCCACAGCGTGTCGCCCGGCTGCACGGTGTGCGAATCGGGCGCGTTGGGCGCCAGGTCTTCCAGGGGCACGCCGGCCTGGGCCACGCGCTGGGCGGTGTCGCGCCACTCGGGAGTGACGGGCAAGCTGCTCGTCTGTGCGACTGCTTGGCCGCTGACGCTGGCCAGCGCCAGCAGCGCGAAGCTGGGCACGGCTGCATCGCGCAGGGCCTTCGTGAACTGGCGGCGGATGCGATGGCTCATGGCGCTGGTGGTCTCCGGGCAGATGCTCAGGCGCGGCAGTGCGAAAATGCGGCGCAGCCTGAAATGAAAAGGCTTCGGCGCATGATGGCGCCAAAACCTGCTGGATGCTGCAAACAGTGGCGACAAGTTGCACGTTGCGTGCAGGCCGGCGACAACTCGTTTGCCCTAAGACAATGCTCATACGGTTTCACAGATTTTGCCCGTAAACCCTTGCTGCCGCAAACAAACTGCCCGCCCGTGCAAGACGCCACACCCCTGCTTATCGGCCCGCGTGGCGCTGTCTCCACAGCTGTTGCCAGCTGTTTCGTTGCGTGTTTCGTCATTCGTGTTCAGTCGTCTGATCTGTCGTCTGATCTGTCGTATATCTGACCGGCCATTCCTTCATCCCTGACCTTTCCCCTTCGCCATGGCCCTCTTGAACATCCTGCGTTTCCCCGACCCCCGTCTGCACATCGTGGCCGTGCCCGTGGCGACGGTGGACGCGCGCGTCCGCCAGCTCGCTGACGACATGCTGCACACCATGTACGAAGCCGAAGGCGTGGGCCTGGCCGCCACGCAGGTGGACGTGCATCAACGCCTCATCGTGATGGACACGAGCGAAGAGCACAACCGGCCCATCGTGTTGATCAACCCCCAGCTCACCTGGCACAGCGACGAGATGGCGGTGACTGAAGAAGGCTGCCTTTCGGTGCCGCAGACCTGGGACCGCGTCGAGCGCCACGCCCGCGTGAAGGTGCAGGCGCTGAACCGCGACGGCCAGCCCTTCGAGATGGAAGCCGATGGCTTGTCGGCGGTGTGTGTTCAGCACGAGATGGACCACCTGATGGGCAAGGTGTTCGTGGAGTACCTCAGCTTCCTGAAGCGCGACCGCATCAAGACCAAGATGCTGAAGAAGCTGCGCGAAGAGCAGCGTGTCCGCTGAGGGCCTGGCCCCGGCCGCCCTTCCGGCCCTGCAAGGCCTGCGCGTGGGTTTCGCTGGCACGCCCGAATTTGCCCAGGTGGCCCTGGCCGCCATCGTGGCCGCCGGTGCCGAAGTGCCGCTGGTGCTGACCCAGCCCGACCGCCCCGCCGGCCGCGGCATGAGGCTGCAGGCCTCGGCGGTGAAGCAGCTGGCGCTTCAATCTGCGCTGCCGCTGGCCCAGCCGCGCAGCCTGCGGCTGGACGGCAAGTACCCCGAAGACGCCGCCCTGGCGCGCGAGGCCTTGCGAGCCGCCGCGCTCGACGTGCTGGTGGTGGCGGCTTACGGCTTGATCTTGCCGGCCTGGGTGCTGACCACACCGCGCCATGGCTGCTTGAACATCCACGGCTCGCTGCTGCCGCGCTGGCGCGGCGCGGCGCCCATTCAGCGCGCCATCGAGGCCGGCGACCGGGAGACCGGCATCACCATCATGCAGATGGACGAGGGGCTGGACACCGGCGCCATGCTGCTGAAGGAGACCACCCCGATCAGCGCCGATGACACCACCACCACGCTGCACGACCGCCTGGCCACGATGGGCGCGCGCCTGGTGGTGCAGGCGCTGCTGTTCCTCCGGCATGGCGCTTTGCAGCCAATGCCGCAAGCGGAAGCCTGCGCCAACTATGCGAAGAAGATCGACAAGACCGAAGCCGTGCTCGACTGGCAGCAGCCTGCCGCGCTGCTGGAGCGCCGGCTGCGTGCCTTCGACCCTTTTCCCGGCGGCAGCACCGAGTTCCAGGGCCAGCCCTTGAAGGTGTGGCGCGCGCGCGTGCTGGACGAAAGTGGTGGCGCGCCCGGCACCTGGCTGGCGGCCGGCGAGGGCCGTCTGGTGGTGGCCTGCGGTGAAGGTACGCTGGAATTGCTGGAGGTGCAGCCCCCCGGTGGCCGGCGTTTGACGGCGCGGGAATTCCTGCAGCGCCAGCCGCGTTCGGCTTGAGGCTTCTGCAGCAAGGCGAAGTGCTCAAGCCACCACGCTGCCGGCCGATATCGCTAGAGCCATGACCAAGCGCGCCATCCACCGTCTGACCCCTGCCATGCTGCTGGCCGCCGTGCTGGGCTTGAGCGCTTGCGATCAACTCGGCATCGCCACGCCGGCCGTCGAAGCGGCCAAGCGTGAAGCCGAGGGCAAGGCCATCGGCGGCGGTTGCCGCCATGCGGCCCGTTCCGTCGAGACCTGCTACGAACTGAACAAGCGCGCCGACAAGGCCGCGGTGTTCGCCGGCTGGCGCGAGATGAACGACTACATGCGCGAGAACAACATCGAGCCGATGCCGGCGACCGCGCCGGTGGCCATGGTCGACGAAGAAGGCGCCGAACCTGCGGCGGCCAAGACGAAGGCCAAGCAATAGGCGATCGCGCGGCGGCTTCACCGGCTGCATGCGCAGGGCGCTGTGTTCACTGTTTCACTGCAATGCATTGCGCGACCGTCGCCCTGCAATTCGTCGCCGCCAGCAGCATCACGTCGCGCCGGGCTGGCGGGCGCTGGTCATCGGCGGCACATTGCGGGCTTCAGTCACCCGGAGCTTCAGATGATTCGCAGCACACCCGCTCGCACGGCCTTCGCCGCTTTCGCCGCGTTCTCCGCCTTCTCTGCCTCGCGCCGCGCCGCGTTTGCCACCACCCTGCTCGGCGCGCTGACGCTCGGCCAGATGTTCGTGCCCGGCCAGGCGCAGGCCGCCAGCGCGCAGGGCTCGGGCAACAGCGCCACTGAACTCCGTACGCTGGACGCTTTCGAGGCCGTCGCGCTCAGCGGTGCCATGGACCTGGTGGTGCGCCAGGGCGCCCAGCAGTCGGTGCAGGTGCAGGCCGACGACAACCTGCTGCCGCTGCTGGAAACCGTGGTCGAGCCGGGCCGCAATGGCAGCACGCTGAAGGTGCGCTGGAAGCGCGAGAGCGTCTTCAGCGGCTTCCGCATCGGCAACTACGCCCAGACGCGCAGCAAGGTGCTCGTCACAGTCGTCGTGCCCAAGCTCAGCGCCTTGGCCACGGCCGGCTCGGGCGATGTGCGTCTGGAGACTTTCAACACACCGTCGCTGCAGCTTTCGATGTCGGGTTCGGGCGACGCGCGGCTGGACGACCTGACCACGGAAGAGCTCGGCATCCGCATTTCCGGCAGTGGCGACGTCACCGGCAAGGGCAGCGCGTCGCGGGTCAAGGTCAGCATCGCCGGCAGTGGCGATGTGCGTCTGGGCGAGATGCGTGCCGACGACGTGTCGGTGTCCATTGCCGGCAGTGGCGACGCGGCGGTGTTTGCGCACAAGGCGCTGTCGGTCAGCATCGCCGGCAGCGGCGATGTCACCTATGCCGGCGACGCGCAGGTGAAGAGTTCGGTGGCCGGCAGCGGCAGCGTGCGCCGCAAGTGAGCTGAGGCTCGGGTTGACCACGAAGGCGGCCACGAAAGCGAGCACGAAAGCGGCCACGAAGGCGGGCACAAAGGCGGCAGCGCCGCGGGCGGTGGCGACAATGGCGGGGTGAACAGCCCCCCCGCTCTGCCCACCTTGCCTGTCTGGCAGCACCCCGAGTTCGCGCGCGGCGCCCGCGAGATGCTCTCCACCGCCATCGGCATCGCGGCCTGGGGCCTGATCACCGGCGTGGCGATGGGCAAGAGCGGTCTGCCCATCGTGGCCATGGTGCTGATGTCGTTGCTGGTGTTCGCGGGCAGTGCGCAGCTGGCCGTGCTGCCGCTGATGAGCAGCGGCGCGCCGCTGTGGGTGGTGTGGGCCACGGCGCTGTGCGTGAACCTGCGCTTCGTCATCTTCAGCGCCGGCTGGCGGCCTTACTTCGGCCACTTTCCGCTGGGGGAACGCCTGCGGCTGGCGTATTTCACGGCTGATCTGAACTACGTGCTCTTCATGCGGCGCTTTCCCGAGCCCAGGCCCGCCCCCGAGCAGCTGCCCTACTTCTGGGGCGGTGCGGCCTGCAACTGGCTGGCCTGGCAGGTGCCTGCGCTTGCCGGCATCTTTCTGGCCGATGCCGTGCCGGTGCACTGGGGTTTCGGGTTCGCCGGCACGCTGGCGTTGCTGGGCGTGGCCTTGTCGCTGGTGAGCGACCGCGCCACCTCGGTGGCCGCCGGTGTGGCTGCGTGCGCGGCGGTGGCGGCCTATGCGCTGCCGTTCAAGCTGAACATCGTCGTGGCCATTGCCGCTGCGGTGGCGATGGGTTTGCTGATCGACCACAGCACGCCGCGCCGCGCCGCGCCGCTGGACGACAAGACCTGAGAGGCTGAGAGCGGCTGCCAAGATGGACCTCACCGAAGCCTTGATCGCCGTCGTCGGCCTGACCGTCATCACCGTGGTGACGCGCGGCTTCTTCTTTCTCAGCCGGCGCGAGATCCCGCTGCCGGACTGGCTGCGCCAGGGTCTGCGCTACGCGCCGCTGGCGGCCATGGCCGCGGTGGTGGTGCCCGAGGTGGTGATGAAGGGCGACCAGCTCATTACCACCTGGCAAGACGCGCGCCTTTTCGCCGTGGCCGCTGGCGCGGCCTGGTTCTGGTGGCGGCGCGGCATCCTGGGCACCATCCTGGTGGGCATGGCGGTGTTGCTGCCGTTGCGGCTGGGCCTGGGCTGGTAGCTGGCCGGCCTTCCTAGAATTCGCGCTTCCCTTCAGGAGATTTCATGAAAGTTCTTCGGCTCGCCGACCTCATCGCGCAGGGCGCCGTCAAGGGCAAGCGCGTGTTCATCCGCGCCGACCTCAACGTGCCGCAGGACCATTCGCCGCAAGGGCAAGGCCGCATCACCGAAGACACGCGCATCCGCGCCAGCGTGCCCTGCATCCGCATGGCCCTGGAAGCCGGCGCGGCGGTGATGGTCACGAGCCACCTCGGCCGCCCCACCGAAGGCGAGTTCAAGCCCGAAGACAGCCTGGCGCCTGTGGCCGAACGCCTGGGGGAACTGCTGGGCTTCACCGTGCCGCTGGTGTCGAACTGGGTCGACGGCGTGGACGTGGCGCCTGGCCACGTGGTGCTGCTGGAAAACTGCCGCCTCAACAAGGGCGAGAAGAAGAACGACGAGGTGCTGGCGAAGAAGATGGCCGCGCTGTGCGACATCTTCGTCAACGACGCCTTCGGCACCGCGCACCGCGCCGAGGCCAGCACCTACGGCATCGCGCAGTTCGCCAAGATCGCCTGCGCCGGGCCGCTGCTGGCCGCGGAAATCGATGCCATCACCCAGGCCCTGGCGGACCCCAGGCGCCCCCTCGTGGCCATCGTCGCAGGCAGCAAGGTCAGCACCAAACTCACCATCCTGAAGACCCTGGCCGACAAGGTGGACGGCCTCATCGTCGGCGGCGGCATTGCCAATACCTTCTTGCTGGCCATAGGCCTGCCCATCGGCAAGAGCCTGGCCGAGCCCGACCTGGTGGCCGAGGCCAAAGCCGTGATCGACGCCATGCAGGCGCGCGGCGCGGCAGTGCCCATTCCCACCGACGTGGTGGTGGCGCAGCGTTTTGCCGCCGACGCGCCGGCCACCGTGAAGGCCGTGGCCGACGTCGGCCCTGACGACATCATCCTCGACATCGGGCCGGACACCGCGGCCGTGCTGGCCGCGCAGCTGAAGGCAGCCGGCACCATCGTCTGGAACGGCCCCGTGGGCGTGTTCGAGTTCGAGGCCTTCAGCCATGGCACCGAGGCCGTCGCGCGTGCGATTGCCGACAGCAGCGCCTTCAGCATCGCCGGCGGTGGCGACACGCTGGCGGCCATCGCCAAGTACGGCATCGAGAAAGATGTGGACTACATCAGCACCGGCGGCGGGGCGTTCCTCGAAGTGCTGGAGGGCAAGACCCTGCCGGCCTTCGAAATCCTGATCCAGCGCGCGGCTGGCTGAGCGCGGCGCGGCGCGTCACGGCCTGAACGGTGGTGCGCGGCCGATAATCTGCCGTTCCCTGTTCCCCGGAGCTTGACCCCATGACGCGTGCCACCAAGATCGTCGCCACCCTCGGCCCGGCGTCCAGCGACCCCGTGGTGCTGGAGCGGCTGCTGCGCGCGGGGGTGGACGTGGTGCGCCTGAACTTCAGCCACGGCAAGGCGCAGGACCACACGGCGCTGGCACAACTCGTGCGCGAGGTGGCGGCGAAGGTGGGCAAACCCATCGCGCTGATGGCCGACCTGCAGGGCCCGAAGATCCGCGTCGGCAAGTTCGCCGACGGCAAGGTGATGCTGGAACCGGGTGCGGCTTTCGTGCTGGACGCGCAGCGCACCGAGCCGGGCGATGTTCATGCCGTCGGCCTGGACTACAAGGAACTGCCGCGCGACGTGCGGCCCGGCGACACGCTGCTGCTCAACGACGGCCTCATCAAGCTGACGGTGGAAGCGGTGCGCGGCGAGCAGGTGCACACCAAGGTGGTGCTGGGCGGCGAGCTCAGCAACAACAAGGGCATCAACAAGGCCGGCGGCGGCCTCACCGCGCCGGCGCTGACCGCCAAGGACATGGAGGACATCAAGACCGCGGTGGGCTTCCAGTGTGAATACCTGGCGGTGAGTTTCCCGAAAAACGCCACCGACATGGAGATGGCGCGCCAGCTGGCCAACGTGGCCGGCGAGGCCACGCGCCACAAGCCCGCGATGATCGCCAAGATCGAGCGCAGCGAGGCCATCCCGCACCTGGAAGCCATCTTGAAGGCCAGCGACGGCATCATGGTCGCGCGCGGCGACCTGGCGGTGGAGGTGGGCAACGCGGCGGTGCCGGCGCTGCAAAAACGCATGATCCGCATGGCGCGCC
>Ga0105048_10007601_pt1 | contig 17410 bp, 13 predicted proteins | sample MAT05_FD_78382 | JGI IMG/M metagenome (GOLD analysis project Ga0105048, IMG submission 78382) | Freshwater microbial communities from Lake Fryxell liftoff mats and glacier meltwater in Antarctica - MAT-05 | ecosystem: Environmental > Aquatic > Freshwater > Ice > Liftoff microbial mat | place...
CCGGCGCAGCTGTCCGGCGGCCAGCAGCAGCGGGTGGCGCTGGCCCGGGCGCTGGCCACCTCACCCGGCTTGCTGCTGCTCGACGAGCCGCTGTCTGCGTTGGACGCGATCGTGCGGGTGCATTTGCGGCAAGAGATCAAGAGCCTGCAACGCCGCCTGGGCGTGACGACCATCATGGTGACGCACGACCAGGAAGAAGCGCTGTCGGTGGCCGACCGCATCGTGGTGATGAACCACGGCCGGATCGAGCAGGTGGGCACGCCGATGCAGGTCTACCGCGAGCCGGCTTCGGCTTTTGTGGCTGACTTTGTCGGCCGCGTGAATACCTTGCCCGCCACCTTGCTGGCCGCCGGCGGGGTTCAACTGGGCGACAGGCACTTTGATTGCCCGCACGACGGCCCGGCAGGACGTCAGGTCAGCGTCTACCTGCGGCCCGAGGACGTGCTGGCCCGGCCGCTGGCCGCCGGTGACAGCAATGTGTTCGACGGTTGCATCGAGAAGATCGAGTTCCTGGGTTCGTACTGCCTGGTGCAGGTCAGCAGCGCCGCGCTGGGCCCGCACCGGCTGTCGGTCTATTTGTCGCTGAACTTCTTGTCCGAGCAGGGCCTGGCCGTCGGTGCCTGTTTGCCACTGCGGCTGATGCCGGACCGGATGAGGATATTTGCGTGAGCGCGGTGCTTCCCTCGACACCCGCAGCAAGCACCCAACCCGCGCCGCGCATGCGCACCGACCCGGCCGACCGGCTGGCCCACGCGGGCCTTGCGGTGGTGCTGCTGCTGCTGCTGATCTTTTTGGCCGCGCCGCTGGGCGCCATCCTCCTGCAGGCGATGGACGACGCCTCGGGCCGCTTTGTCGGCCTGGCCAACTTCATCGCCTACGCGCAGACGCCCGCGCTGCTGGACTCCCTGGGCAACAGCCTGTGGGTCTCGGCTTTGGTCACGGCAATCACCCTGCCGCTGGCCTTTGCCTTTGCCTACGCCCTGCGCCGCAGCCGCATGCGCTTCAAGCCGCTGTTTCGCGGCATCACGCTGCTGCCGCTGCTGGCGCCGTCGCTGCTGTCTGCCATCTCGCTGATCTATTGGTTTGGCAACCAGGGTGTGCTCAAAGGCGCGATGCAGGCGCTGGGGATTGAGCAGATCTACGGCGCGCCCGGCATCGTGCTGGCCGAGTGTTTTGCGGTGTTTCCGCATGCGTTGATGATCCTGGTCACGGCCCTGGGTGCGGCCGACGGCCGGCTCTACGAGGCCGCCGAGGCGATGGGCACCCGGCCGTGGCGTCGTTTTATCACCATCACTTTGCCGGGCGCCAAGTACGGCCTGATCTCGGCCGGGCTGGTCACTTTCACGCTGGTGATGACCGACTTCGGCATCCCCAAGGTGATCGGCGGCAACTTCAATGTGCTGGCCACCGATGTCTTCAAGCTGGTGATCGGCCAGCAGGACTTTCAGCGCGGTGCGGTGGTGGCGCTGTTGCTGCTGGCGCCTGCCGTGCTGACGTTTTTTGTAGACCGCGCCATTGCCGCCAAACAGACCGCCATGCTGACCGCCCGCGCCGTGCCTTATCGGCCCCGGCCCAAGGCCTGGCGCGACGGCCTGGCCACCGCCTACTGCGCGCTGATCGCGCTGCTGGTGCTGGCGATGATCGGCATGGCGGTGTTTGCGTCCTTCGCCAGCTTCTGGCCCTACAACCTGCAGCCCACGCTGCAGCACTACACGATGGGGCTGGTCGATGCCGAGGTGGGCGCGGCCTTTGTCAACAGCCTGACGATGGCCGCCGGCACAGCGGTGTTCGGCACGGCGCTGGTCTTTACCGGCGCCTACCTGCTGGAAAAAACCTCAGGTGCCGCGCCCTTGCGCAGCGCGGTGCGCCTGCTGGCAATGCTGCCGATGGCGGTGCCCGGGCTGGTGCTGGGGCTGGGCTACATCTTCTTCTTCAATGCGCCCGGCAATCCGCTGGGTGGGCTGTACCACACGATGGCGCTGCTGACGGGCTGCACGATTGCGCACTTCTACACCACCGGCCATTTGACGGCGGTGACCGCACTGAAGGCGCTGGACGCCGAGTTCGAGGCGGTGTCGGCCTCGCTCAAGGTGCCGTTCTGGGTCACCTTCCGGCGCGTCACGCTGCCGATCTGCAGCCCGGCGCTGGTCGACATCGCCCGCTACTTTTTCATCAACGCGATGACGACGATCTCGGCGGTGGTGTTTTTGTACTCGCCCGAGACCAAGGTGGCGGCGATCGCCATCTTGAACCTCGACGAGGCGGGCGAGATGGGCGCGGCAGCGGCCTGTGCGGTGATGATCACCGCGGCGTCCAGCATCGCCATGTTGGCGTTCAGCTTGCTGGCTTGGCACATCGACAAGAAGACCCAGGCCTGGCGGGCCTGACCCCCCACGGAGACACCCCCATGGACCGCGATCACATCCTGCTCACCCCCGGCCCCCTGACCACCACGCTGCGCACCAAGCTGGCGATGCTGCACGACTGGGGCTCGTGGGACGCCGACTTCATCGCCGTGACCGCAGGCCTGCGCCGCCGGCTGCTCGACATCGTGCACGGCCACGACAGCCATGTGCTGGTGCCCCTGCAAGGCAGCGGCACCTTCAGTGTGGAGGCGGCTGTGGCCACGCTGGTGCCATCCACCGAGCAAGGCGGCCATGTGCTGGTGCTGGACAACGGCGCCTACTGCAAACGCGCCGGCAAGCTGACGCAGATGATGGGCCGGCGTTGCAGCGTGCTGGGATTTGCCGAGGACCAGCCAGTCTCGTCCGAAGCGCTGGACGCCAGGCTGCAGACGGACCCCAGCATCAGCCACGTCATCCTGATCCACTGCGAAACCGGCGCGGGGGTCGAAAACCCGCTGGCCGAGGTGGCGGCGGTGTGCCAGCGCCACGGCAAGGGCCTGATCGTCGATGCGATGAGCAGCTTTGCCGCGCTGCCGATCGACGCGCGCAGGGTCCGTTTCGACGCCCTGGTGGCGGCCAGCGGCAAGTGCCTGGAGGGCGTGCCCGGCATGGGTTTTGTGTTCATCCGCAAGGCGGTGCTGGACAGCTGCGCCGGCAACAGCCAAAGCCTGGCGATGGACTTGTTCGACCAGCACGCCTACATGGAAAAAACCGGCCAGTGGCGCTTTACCCCGCCCACCCATGTGGTGGTGGCGCTGGCCGAAGCGATCACGCAGTTCGAAGAACTGGGCGGTCAGCCGGCCCGGCTGGCGCGCTACACCGACAACTGCGCGGTGCTGGTAGCGGGGCTGTCGGCGCTCGGCTTGCGGCCGTACCTCAAGCCCCAGCACCAGGCGCCGATCATCGTCACCTTCCATGCGCCCGAGCACCCGGCCTACGACTTCAAGCGCTTCTACGACGCCGCCAAGGCGCGCGGATTTTTGCTCTATCCCGGCAAACTGACCGAGGTCGAGACCTTCCGTGTCGGCTGCATCGGCGCCATCGGCCGCAACGAGATGCAGCAAGCGGTCAATGCGGTGGCCGAGGCGCTGCAAGATATGGGTATCCCGACCGGACAGCCGGCGCTTTGATCTGAAAGGTCTCCGCATGGCAACCCGAACTCCCCGCAAGACAGCGTCCAGCACGGCCAGCGCAGCGAAGCAACCCGCCACCGAGCACTCTGCCGTGGCAGCGATCCGGCAGTCGGCCGCCGGCAAGGTCAAGGTGGCCTGCAGCGACATCGACGGCATCCTGCGCGGCAAGTACCTGCACCGCGACAAGTTTCTCGGCGCCGCTGCGCCCTACCCCGACGGCGGTTTCGGCTTTTGCGACGTGGTGTTTGGCTGGGACGCCAACGACCACTGCTACGACAACGCCCAGGTCACCGGCTGGCAGCACGGGTTCCCCGATGCGCTGGCGCGGCTGGACCTGGACACCGCCCGCCACGTGCCGTGGGACGGCGGCGTGCCGTTTTTCCTGGGCGAGTTCGTTAACGCCGATGGCACGCCGTTTGCCGTCTGCCCGCGCCAGACCCTCAAACGGGTGCTCAAGCGCGCCGAAAAACTCGGTGTGATGCCGATGGCGGGCATGGAGTTCGAGTGGTTCAACTTTGCCGAGACACCGCAGAGCTGGGCCGCCAAACAAGGCGTGGCGCCGACGACGATCACACCGGGCATGTTTGGCTACTCGCTGCTGCGCATGGCCGACCAGCGCGAGTTTTTCAACGCGCTGATGGACGAGATGGCGGCTTTTCGGGTGCCGATCGAGGGCCTGCATACCGAAACCGGCCCCGGCGTCTACGAGGTGGCCATCGCGTTCAGCGAGGCACTGGAGCAGGCCGACCGCGCCATCCTGTTCAAGACCGGCGCGCGAGAGATCGGCAAGCGCTACGGCATCATGCCCAGCTTCATGGCCAAGTGGAGCCAGTCGCTGCCGGGCTGCTCGGGCCATATCCACCAAAGCTTGTCCGACGGCAAAAAGAACCTGTTTTTCGACGCCAACAGCCCACGCCGCATGAGCCCGCTGTTCGAGAGCTATCTCGCCGGCCAGGTCAACTGCCTGATGGAGTTTGCGCCGATGTTCTGGCCCACCATCAACAGCTACAAGCGGCTGGTCGATGGCTTCTGGGCCCCCGTCAAGCCCACCTGGGGCATGGACAACCGCACAGCAAGCTTTCGGGTCATCGCCGGCAGCCCGAAGGCCACCCGGCTGGAAACCCGCTGCCCCGGCGCCGATGTCAACCCCTACCTGGCGATGGCCGCGGTGATCGCCGCCGGCCTGCACGGCGTCGAAAAAGGCCTCAAGCTCACCGCGCCGCCGATCACCGGCACCAACCAGGGGGCCGACGACGTGCCGCGCGCACCCCGCTCGCTGATCGGCAGCACCCAGGTCTTCAAGCAATCGACGGTTGCGCGCGACTGGCTGGGCGACACCTTTGTCGATCACTTTGCCGCCACCCGCGAGTGGGAGCACCGGCAATGGCAGGATGCGGTGACCGACTGGGAACTCAAGCGTTACCTTGAAATCATCTGAAAGCTTGGTGCCATGACTATTGCCCGTTTTGCGTTTCCCACCGCCATCCACTTCGGCGCCGGCGCCCGCAAGCTGGTGGCCGCCCACCTGCTGGAGCAAGGCATCCGGCGGCCGCTGATCGTCACCGACCGGGCGCTGGGGCAGTTGCCGGTGCTGGCCGAGTTCCGCAGCCACCTGGCGGGGCTGGACGTGGCGGTCTTCGACGGCGTTTTTGGCAACCCCGTCGCCAGCCAGGTGATGGCGGGTGCGGCCGCCTACCGGGCACACGGCGCTGATGCGGTGATCGGCTTTGGCGGCGGCGCAGCACTCGACGTGGCCAAGGTGGTGGCGCTGATGGCGGTGCACGACGGCGACGTGATCGAGTACGTCTGGGACCACCCGCAGGTGCGCGCCATCGTCAACCCACTGCCCTACTTCATCGCGCTGCCCACCACCTCGGGCACCGGGTCGGAGGTGGGCCGCTCTGCCGTGGTGGGTGAGGACGGCAACCACGTCAAACGCGCCGTGTTCAGCCCCCACTTGCTGGCCAAGGCGGTGTTTGCCGACCCCGAACTGACGTTGGCACTGCCGGCGCCCATCACCGCGGCCACCGGCATGGATGCACTCACCCACAACATCGAGAGCTATTTGTCGCCGGCCTGGCACCCGCTGTGCGACGGCATCGCGCTGGAGGGCCTGCGCATCGGCGCCCGGGCGCTGGCCACGGCCGTCGAGCAGCCCGGCGACCTGCAGGCCCGCAGCGACATGATGATGAGCTCGATGATGGGTGCGATCGCCTTCCAGAAAGACCTGGGCTCGGTGCATGCCTGCGCCCACGCGCTGGGTGCGGTGGTTGACCTGCACCACGGCCTGGCCAACGCGCTGATGATCGAGCCGGTGCTGGCCTGGAACTTCGAGGCCGTGCCCGCCAAGTTCAACGACCTGGCCCATGCCGTCGGCCTGGGCGACGACGGCGCCGCGTTTTTGCCCTGGCTGGCGCAGCTCAAGGCGCAGATCGGCATCAGCGGCGGCCTGGCCGCCCGGGGTGTCAGGCCCGAGCACCTGCCCCGGCTGGTGGCGCTGGCCGCGACTGATTTTGCCGGCGCCACCAATCCCCGCCCCGCGACCCAGGCAGACTACCAACGCCTGTTCCAGCAGGCGATGTAACCCGAGAGGCGATGCGACCCCGATGACCCCCATGCCGACCTTGTGCATCTACAACCCCGCCACCGGTGCGCTGATCACCGAGATTGCCGCTGACGACGCCACCAGCGTGGCCGCCAAGGCCAACGCCGCCCGCGCCGCACAGCCTGCCTGGGCCGCAAGGCCCATCGCCGAGCGTCTGGCGGTGATCGAGCGATTCCGCGCCGCGCTGCTGCGGGAGATCGAGCCACTGGCCAGCACGCTGACGCACGAGGTCGGCAAGCCGATCAGCCAGTCGCGCAACGAGATCAACGGCCTGATCCCGCGGCTGGACTTCTTCCTGGAGCAAGCTGAAGGCGCGGTGCGCGACCAGCATGTGTTCGACGGCGGCGGCATGCACGAGCAGATCAGCCATGTGCCGCTGGGCGTGGTGGCCAATATCTCGGCCTGGAACTACCCCTACTTCGTCGGCTGCAACGTCATCGTGCCGGCGCTCTTGACCGGCAACGCGGTGCTTTACAAACCCAGCGAGTACGCCACCCTGACCGGCCAGCACATCACCCGCTTGATGCACGACAGCGGTGTGCCGCCGGCGCTGCTGGCCTGCCTGGTGGGCGGCGCCGACGTGGGCCGGGCCCTGCTGGCACAGCGCATCGACGGCCTGTTTTTTACCGGCAGCCATGCCACCGGGCAGCGCATTGCGCAGGTCTTGGCGCCTCGCCTGATCAAGCTGCAACTGGAGCTGGGCGGCAAGGACCCCAGCTATGTGCGGGCCGATGCCGACCCGCTGGCCGCAGCCGAATCACTGGCCGATGGCGCGATGTACAACACCGGCCAGAGCTGCTGCGCGGTCGAACGCATCTACGTGCACGCGGACGTTTTCGAGACCTTTGTCGAACACTTCTGCCGCACGGTCGACACCCTGAAAGCCGGTGACCCGATGGACCCCGGCACCACGCTGGGCGCGATCACCCGGGCGCCGCAACTGGCGGTGCTGGCTGCGCAAGTGGCCGACGCGTTGGCCAAGGGCGCCACCCTGCGGCGAGGCGGCCACCCGCTGCCCGGCCCCGGCAACGGCTTCGAGGCCACGGTGCTGACGGAGGTCAACCACACGATGGACCTGATGCGTGAAGAAAGCTTCGGCCCGCTCATCGGCATCCAGAAAGTGCACGGCGACGACGAGGCGGTGGCGCTGATGAACGACACCCGTTACGGCCTGACCGCAGGCGTCTACACCCGTGACGAGGCCGCAGCACGCGCCCTGCTGTCGCGCGTCGATGCCGGCAGCGTGTACTGGAACTGCTGCGACCGGGTCAGCCCGCGCCTGCCGTGGTCGGGTGTCGGTGACTCAGGGCTAGGGCTGACCTTGTCAGCGCAGGGTATCCAGACCTTCACCCGGCCCAAGGCCTGGCATCTGCGGTCACCTTGACCTTGCCGGCGTCTGTCGGTTTTGCAGGCGCTCGAACTGGCGCTGTCGACCTGAAGCGGCGGTACCGGTGCCGGCGTCTCGTCGCCGCGAAGCGGTAGGCCGATCACAGCCACTCGGTCAGGGCCTGCGCGGCAGCATGTTCGTCAGCGTGTTGTCGCGGGACACGAAGTGATGGTAAAGCGCCGCTAGTGCGTGCGCGCCGATGATGTAATAGCCGACAGTCCCGACCGTTTCGTGCACTTCCTTCAGTTGCCCCGCGAGATCCTTGTCCGCTGACAGCAGGGCAGGCAGGTGCGCACCGAAGAACGGAATGGGTTTGCCGGCGGCGCTGAGCAACAGCCAGCCCAGAATGGGCATCATGACCATGAAGGCATACAGCAAGACATGCACAGAACTGGCCAGCCGGGCCTGCCAGATCGGTAGCGGTGGAACGACCGCCGGGGCGCCGCCTCTCAGGCGATTCAGGAGGCGAACCGTCACCAGCGCCAGGATCGTGAGTCCGAGCATGAAGTGCCAGGTCTTGAGCGCCTCACGCGGATCACTCCCTTTGGGATACAGATCCTTCAAATTGATGCAGGCGTAGACCGCTATCAGGATCGCCAGCGTCAGCCAGTGCAGGCCAATCGCCAGGGGCCCAAAGCGGTCCGTCGCTTTCGTGGACGTCATTCCGAGGTCTTGCCGTCGAAGTGTTCGGTGTCGGCCTCGGCGTCTGCGCGCGTGTGGTGCACCACACCGTCACGATGGTTGGGTGGCGAGTAAATCGTGTAGAGCTTGAGCGGCTCCGCCCCGGTGTTGATGATGTTGTGCCGGGCACCGGCGGGAACCACCACGGCGAAGCCGGCGCGGATCGCGGTGCAAACCCCATCCAGCACGGCCTCGCCGCTGCCCTGTTCGACACGGAAGAACTGATCGAGCTTGTGCACCTCGGCGCCGATCTCCTCGTTGGGCTTCAACGCCATCACGACCAACTGGCAATGATGGGCCGTGTAGAGCACCCTGCGGAACGCCTCGTTTTGTGTCGCAATGTCCTCGATGTCCTGCACGTAGCCCTTCATGCTGGCCTCCTGTGGTCTGTTTGTTGGGGCGATGGCCCAGGGCATCAGCGCGGCCGCGGGTACGGTCGCTCGCCGCACGGCGGGCAACGACGCTCAAGATAGCAGCGCGCATATGCGCTGTCCGTGCGCTGCCGAACAATTCCGGCCCCGGGCGCGGTCGCCAGTCCGCGTGGCGAGGCCAGCGCACGAAATGTGCAGTTCACTGTTGCCCCTGACCGTGCACACCATGCGGCGCCGTCCAGCCTGTGCAACCCTGTGCAGGTCGCGGTTTGTGCAGCAGCACACTGACGCCGCCTTTCTGTCGGCGTACAACTCTTTGCATGAGGAGTTGCGGCAGAGCGCCAACCCGTGTTGACCGCGAGGCGACCCGCTGGCGGCTGTCCGACCCCCGACGATGGCAGGTTTCAACCCGGCTCAGGCGAGAGGCGCAAGCTGTGGAAATCAAGCTTCCGGGGTCGTGATGCAGCACCACCGCCCCGGTGGCGCATTTGGCCGCATCACTGCGCGGACCTGTTGCAAAGGAGACCCACCCTGAAATACGCCCTCTCGCTGCGCTGCGCCTTGCTGGCCCTGACGCTGAGCCTCGCCACCCTGCCGGCATGGGCCGATGACCATTGCGATGCGCCGGTGGACCGCTGGCAGTCACGTGAAGCCGTGCGGCTGATGGCCGATCGTCAGGGCTGGCAGGTCCAGCGGCTGAAGATCGACGACGGCTGCTATGAGCTTCGTGGCACCGACGCCCAGGGCCGCGCCTTCAAAGCCAGGATCGACCCGGAAACCCTGAAGGTGCTGAAGCTGAAACTGCAGGACCACCCGCGCGAACGGGACCGCGAGCGTGACCGAGGGCACGCCACGCCTTAGGCCTGATCGCCGCCGACCGGGCGGTGAGGTCGAATCATTTCCAACCTGGAGAAATGCCATGCACAACCCTTTGATGACCACCTTGGCCGCCGCCAGCGCACTCGCCATGTCCACCCTGCCCAGCCTGGCGCACAGCCGACAGCTGACACTGACCGCCCAGCTCAAGAACTACGGCGGCGACGGCGCCTACCTGGCCGCCTACCTGACCGACGCCAAGGGCGCCTATGTCCGCACACTGTGGGTGGCCGGCGGCAAAGCCAAGTACCACACGCACCTGTCCGACTGGAAGCGCCTCTCAAGCGGTGACACCAAACGCCTCGATGGCGTGTCCGGCGCCAGCGTGGGTGCTGGACGGGCACTCAAGGTCACGGCCGAACTGGCCGATGCACTGATCGATGCGGGATACGAGATCCGCATCGATGCCGCTGCGGAAGACATGCGCGACAGCCCGTCCGAGATCCGTGTGCCGCTGTCTGCCGCCAACGCCGGCAAGCCGCAGGCCGGCAAGCAATTCATCCAGTCGCTGACCTTCCAACTCCAGTAGTGGCCACACGCATGGGCTGGAAGGACGTGCACCGCTGGCTGGGCCTGACGGCGGGCACCCTGGCAGTGGTGTTGGGTCTCGGCGGCGCCATCCTGGCTTTCGACCCGGTGCAGCAGTCCTGGCAGGCCACCGCGGCGCCAAGCGATCTGTCGGCGGCCACGCTGGTGGAGCGGGTGACACGCAGCATTCCGGCCGCGCAGGAGATCCGCCGCCTGCCGTCCGGCGCCATCGTGGTGTTCAGCTTTGTTGGCGACCAGGCCCAGGCGACCTACGTGGACCCGGCCGATGGCCGGGTGCTGGGCCCCTGGCAGCCGTCGGCGCTGCCGCGCTGGGTCAAGAACCTGCACCGATCGCTGCTGTTGGGCGACGCCGGGCGCTGGGGTGCGGCAGGCATTGCACTGGGCGTGGGCTTGTTGAGCGTCTCGGGCCTGGTGCTGCTGCTGCGCCGCATGGGCGGCTGGCGGCGGCTGGCGGCGCGAGTGCGTGGCTCGCTGGCGCAGCGTGTCCACGTTGTCGTGGGCCGGGTGGTGCTGGCGGTGCTGACCCTGACATCGCTCACGGCGCTGACCATGAGCGCCTCCACGCTGGGGCTGGTGGCGCTGGACGCCGGTGCCGAGCCCGAGGTGCTGTCCGTGGCCACCGGCCAGGCCGCCCTGCCCGTCGCGCAGCTTGCCATGCTGCAAAGCCTGCCCGTGCAGGATGTACGCAGGCTGAACTTTCCGGCCGACGCTGACCCCGAGGACACCTGGAAGGTGATCACCGTCCAAGGCGAAGGCTGGATCGACCGCTACGCGGGGCGCACGCTGGCCTGGCGGGACAGCACCCCGGCGCAGCGGATCTACGACTGGGCTTTGGTGCTGCACACCGGTGAAGGCGCCTGGCCCTGGGCCGTGGTGCTTGGGCTGGTGGGCGCCTGCGTGCTGGTGTTCTGGCTGTCGGGCGTCGTCATGTGGTGGCAGGCGCGCCAACAGGCGCCGCACATCACCGGCAACAGCCCGCTGGCCCAGGCCGACGTGCTCATCTTCGTCGCCAGTGAGGGCGGCAGCACCTGGGGCTTTGCCCAGACGCTGCAGGACGCGCTGAGACAGGGCGGCCACCGTGTGCACACCGCTGCCCTGGAGAATTTCGAGACTACGGCCACCACGCGACAGGTGTTCGTGCTGGCTGCAACCTATGGCGACGGCCAGGCGCCTGCCCATGCCAGCCACGCCCTGGCGCACATCGCCAAGCTCAGCCCCGGCGCCGTGCCGGTGACGGTGCTGGGTTTTGGGGACCGACAGTTTCCGGCCTTCTGCGCCTTCGCCGTGGCGCTGGAACAAACCTTGCGTGCCCAGGGCTGGCCCACGCTGCTGCCACTGGAGCGCATCCACCAGCAATCGAGCCAGCAGTTCGCGCGCTGGGGCCAGACCCTGGCACAGGCGTTGGGCGAGCCCCTGGTGCTGGACCATGTGCCGCGTGTGCCGCTCACCACCGCGCTCACCCTCGTGTCGCGGCAGGACTTTGCGGGGCCGCGCGAGTCCAATTTGCAAGCCCCGCAGGCCCCGCAAGCCCCGCCTGCCGCGGCGATCCTGCGCTTTTCGTGGCCCGCGCAGGGCCCCGGCGCGCGCCTGCGCGGGCTCGGTCTGGCACGTTTTGCGGCGGGCGATCTGGTGGGCATCGTGGCGCCGGGCTCGGCCGTGCCACGCTACTACTCGCTGGCATCGGGCTGGGAGGATGGATTTCTAGAAATCTGTGCCCGCCAGATGCCCGGCGGCTTGTGCTCCACGCACCTGCTGGGCCTGCAGCCGGGGGACCGCATCGCGGCCTTCATCCGCGCCAATCCCGGTTTTGCGCTGCCACGCACGCGGCGGCCGGTGGTGTTGGTTGGGGCGGGCACGGGCGTGGCGCCACTGGCCGGTTTCATCCGCCGCAACGACCGGCACATCCCCATGCACCTGTACTTCGGTGGGCGCGACCCTGCGCGGGATTTCTACTTCGGCCCCGAGATCCAGCGCTGGATTGGCGAAGGACGGCTGGAGACGGTGCACACCGCGTTCTCGCGCGTACCGGACGGCGGCGGCTACGTGCAAGACGCCTTGCGCAACGACGCCGCACGCCTGCGCGGCCTGGTGGCGCAGGGCGCGATCCTGCGTGTGTGCGGCAGTCGCGCCATGGCGCACGGCGTGACCGAAGCGCTCGACGCCCTGCTCGCACCGCTGCACCTGACCGTGCAGCAGCTCAAAGCCAAGGAACGCTATGCCGAAGACATCTTCTGACCCTGCCGCCACCTGTACACGCACCACGCTGCACGGCCCGACCATGGGCACCCGATGGTCCGCCAGCGTGGACGCTGACGCCAACCTCGACCTGGCGGCCCTGCGACACGACTTGGCCGCCGCGGTGCAGCGGGTGGACCAGCAGATGTCGCCGTGGAAGCCCGACAGCGACCTGATGCGCCTGAACCGCGCACCGGTGGACACCTGGGTGGACCTGCCCGCCGAACTGCTGGAGGTACTGGCCTGCGCGCTGGACATCCACCGCCTGAGCGCCGGCGCGTTTGATCCGGGCGTGGGCGCGTTGGTGGATGCCTGGGGCTTCGGCGCGGTACACGATGCGCCCGACGCCGCGGCGATTCACACAGCGCGCCATGCCGCGCGGTGCCCGACGCACCAGGCCCTGGCGCTGGACCGACCCGCAGGCCGCGCCCGCAAAACCGCGGCCCTGCAACTCGACCTGTGCGGCGTTGCCAAGGGTTATGCGGTGGACCGCATGGCCGCCGTGCTGCTGCAGCACGGGGTTCGGCATGCGCTGGCGGCGTTGGATGGCGAGCTGCGCGCCGTGGGCAGCCAAGCCGGCGGTGCGCCTTGGGCCGTGGCGCTGGAGCGCCCCGAGGTGGGGCGCCGTGCGGTGCACGGCGTCATCGAACTGCAGGACCTGGCCGTGGCCACATCGGGCGACTACCGGCGCTGGCTGCAGGTGGGCGATGCGCGCCTTGCGCACACCATGGACGCACGCCGCGCCGCGCCCGTGAACAACACCGTGGCCTCGGTCACCGTGCTGGCAAGCCGTTGCATGCACGCCGACGCCTGGGCCACCGCCCTGCTGGTGGCCGGCCCCGGCGAAGGCCTGGCCCTGGCGCAGCGGATGGGGCTGGACGCGCTGTTTCTGCTGCGCCGTGCCGAAGGCTTGGTGGAGATGGGGTTGGGGCGATTCGGCGCGCCCGCCATGCCGTCAAGCCTTGCATGCCACATGAATTGATGCAGCCAAGTTGCACTGATGGCCCACCTGCGCTTGCTTCGCGGTGGCAGCACCACGCAGCGCTGTGCCAGACAGCCTCAAACCACGGCCATCGGCGGCGGCGCGAACGACCGGTACTCGCGCTCCAGCCACTGGGCAAAACGCGAGCAATCCGGATCGCCGAACAACGGGCCGACGATCTGCGCGCCGATGGGCAGACCGTCCGGGCTCAGCCCCAACGGCACCGCCGTTGCGGGCAGGCCGACGGTGGCCGGGTAACCGGCCCAGAACAGCGCATCGGTGCTGGGCTGGGTGTGGCCATTGACGGGGATCATGCGTTCCCACCGCTCGCCCTGCTGGTTGTGCTTGAAGGCCGGGGTGGTGGCGACCGGGCAGATCAACAGATCGTGCTGCTCGAAGAAGCGCATAGGTGCTGGCGGTGTTGTTGCGCATGGCCTCGAAGCCGAAGGTCGTGGGCAGGCCCGCCACGTTGAACGACTCCTTCACCGTCATCGGCACGCCGTGCAGCGGCCCCCAGCTTTCGCCACGCGCCAACGCAGCGTCCGCGGCTTGGGCACGGTCGCGGGCGCGGTCTGTGTCAAGCACCACCACGGCGTTGATCGGGCCGCCCAATCTCGCGATCCTGGCGAGGTAGGCGTCCAGCAACTCCAGCGCCGACACCTGCTGGCGCCGGATGCGCCGCGCCAACTCGTGCGCGGGTAAAAAAGCCAGTTCATCCATGCCGAAATTCCATTCTGAAGTCTCCAGGCCGGCCAAGTGCCGGCGCCTGCTGCAGTCTTGCCAACGGCCGGCCCCTGACAGGCCCGGGATTGCCCGGGGGATGTGCCAGGGGCGCGCCGCATGCGGCATCATCCCGCCACCACAGCCGCGAGACCGGACACCATGAAACTCGTCATTGCCCAGATGAAGCATGAGACCAATACCTTCTCGCCGGTGCCCACACCGCTGGCGCGTTTTGCCACCAGCGCGGAGGTGCCGCCCGAGGGCGAGGCCGCGGTGGCGGCCTACCGCGGCACCGGGTCGGCCATCGCCGCCTTCATCGACCTGGCCGAGGCGGCGGGCGCCGACTACACCGTGGCCATCGCCGCGGCCGCCTCGCCCAGCGGGCCGGTGCACGATGCCGCGTTCGAGCACATCGCCGGCCGCATCGTCGCCGCGGTGGCGGCCGGTTGCGACGCGGTGCTGCTGGACCTGCACGGCGCGATGGTCACGCAAAGCTTCGAGGACGGCGAAGGCGAGTTGCTGCGCCGCATTCGGGCGGTGGCGCCCGATGTGCCGATCGGCGTGGCGCTGGACATGCACACCAACCTGTACGACGGCATGGGCGCGCGTTGCACCGTGATCGCCGGCTACCAGACCTACCCGCATGTGGACGTCTACGAGACCGGCCAACGCGCTGGCCGGGCCGTCCTGGCGCTGCTGGCCGGGCGCGCCAGCCCGACGATGGCCTGGGGCCGCCGGCCGATGCTGCCACACGTGATGCGCCAGGGCTCGGACGATTCACCCAACCGCGAACTGCAGGCCCGCTGCCGCGAGATGGAGGCGCAAGGCGCGTTGTGCGCCAGTGTCTTTGTCGGCTTCCCCAACGCCGACATCGAGTTTGCCGGCCTGTCCGCGGTGGTGGTGACCGACGGCGACGCGGCGCTGGCCCAACACTGGGCCGACGAGTTGCTGGACAGGGCCTGGGCCCAGCGGGCAGCGTTTGTCTACACACCAGAGCCGCTGGCCGAGTCGATGGCCCGGGCCCAGGCCATCGCCGCGGCCAAGCCGGCCGGCAGCGGCCCGGTGGTGCTGCTGGACCACAGCGACAACTGCGCCTCCGGCGGCACGATGGACACCATGACCGTACTGGGCGCCATCCTGGACGCCGGGCTGGACGGCGTGGCGGCGTTTGCGGTGTTCGACCCGGCTGCCGTGCAGCTGATGATCCAGGCCGGCGTGGGTGCGCAGATCACGCTGGCGCTGGGCGGCAAGCTCGACATGCCGGCCATCGACCTGGCCGGCCAGCCGCGCAGCGTCAGCGGCCGCGTCAAGCTGGTTTGCGACGGCCGCTACCGCAACCTGGGCCCGATGGGGCGCGGCGAGCTGAACGACATGGGGCCGACCGCCGTGCTCGACACCGGCCGGGTGCAGATCGTGGTCATCAGCGACCATGTCGAGCCGCACGACCTGGCCGCCTTCACCGCGGTGGGTATCGCGCCCGAGCGTTTGAATTTTCTGATGCTCAAGAGCCGCATCCACTGGCGCGCCGGGCTGCGCTCACTGGCGCATGCGGTGGTGGAGTGCGCAGGCACGGGGGTCTGCACCTCGGATTACGCCGCACTGGGCCTGCAAAACGTGCGGCGGCCGATGTACCCGCTGGACGTGATCTGACCGCCCAAGAAAATGCCCGCCCATCGGGGATTTTCGGCCGGACTTCGCGAGGCGCCTGGTCTACCGAGCACAGTCCGCCGCGGTGGAGCGGGAGCCGTTGATCAACGCCGGCATCCACGCCCGAGAAGGCGGCGCCAGACGGCTTTGTCAGGTGACCACGCCCGTCAGGCAATGGCAGCACGGCGGCGCCGCAATTCAGACAGGCCCGCCAGGCCTATCAACCACAGCGCCCATACAGCGGGCTCTGGCACCGGCACAGCGACAAAAGTGGCACCGCCGGCAGCGCTGAACGAAAAGTTGCTGATGGCATAGGCTTGCGAGGTGGCAGCGAAATGCACGCCACCGAATGCTGCATCGGCCAGGCCACTGTCCTGGCCGTTGGCGGCCCGTAGCTTGAAGAAGGTGTCGGCGTCGAAGCGGCCACTGGCCTGGAAGGCGTGGGGATTGGTGGCGCCCAGGAAACGGAATTCGACATTCAGGCTGGACAGGTCCACGGTGGACGCCGCCGTGAACACCAACTGGTCGGTGACAAAGCCGCCAAGGCCATCGCCGGCCACCTCCAGCACCAATTGGCCGCCCGCCACATTGCTGAAGCCGCCGTCGACGATCAGGGTGCCGGTGCCGCCGGTATTGGCCATGCCGTCATGGGCCACGCCGATCAGGCTGCTGGCCGACAGCTTGGTGCCCGCGCCCACCGTCAAGGTGCCGATGGTGCCGGCCGCAGCCCCGACCAGGGCGCGAGCGCCGGTGCCTGCCGGGTAGACACCCGAGCCTGCGCCGGCGATGTTGAGTGTGCCGATGCCAGCGACCGAATCGCTGCTGGCGCCGCCCACCCGCAGCGTGGCGGTGGGGCCGGAGACAAAAAGTTGCGAGCCACTGAGCACGTTGATGGTGCCGATGCCACCGGGCGCCGGGCCAGTGTCACCCGCATTGATCGAGGCATTTGCAGTGGTGGTGCTGATCTGCAGCACTGCGCCGTTGATGAAGTTGGCGGTGCCGGTGCCGCCGCTGCGGCCCACCGAGAAGCTGCCGCCCGTACCTGCCGCCGGTCCACCGGTGACCGTGCCGCCCAATTCGATGCGCGCGGCATTGACATTGACCGCCCCGGTGCCGCCCACGCCGGTACCGACCAGCATCGACAGCGACCGGGCCACACCGCCGCTCGACATATTCAACGTACCCATCGCGCCATTGCCGAAGCCGACCGAGAGGTAGCGGTCAGACGTGCCCGTCAGCGCCACTTCCGCGCCGGCGCCGGTGACGGTGACGGTGCCGATGGAGGCGCCCGGACCGGGGTTGTCGGTGCCGGTGCTGCGATCACCGATGGTCAGTTGCAAGGTGTCGCCATTGGCATTGGTGGTCGAGGCATGGGTGCTGCTGATCAACCAGCGGCCGCCGCCCGCGACGGTGACATTGCCGGTGGCGCCGTCGCGGCCGACGCCGATGAAGGGCGTCATCCCGGTGCCTCCGGTGATGGCGACCGTGGACGCTGCGCCGGTGACAGCGCTCTTGCCTGCGGTATTGAGCGTGCCGCTGGCACCCTGGCCCACGCCCACGTACACGCCAGTGCGTGCGTTGGGATTGGTCAGCACCAGGCTGCTGGTGTCGATTTCGATGCGGCCGCCGTTCAGGACATTGACCAAGCCGGTGCCCGGCTGGGCAGAGTTGTACTGCCCGCCGATGTTGAGGAAGGCCCCACCGTCGGTGACCGGGTTGCGCCCGGCCAGGCGCAGGGTGGCGGCGTTGCCGCCGGCGTCTGTGCCGCTGACGGTCAGCGTGCCGGTGGCGCCGTTGCGGCCTACCGTCATGAAAG